>Ga0315280_10000627_pt1 | contig 65506 bp, 72 predicted proteins | sample YL17G06_40_MG_FD_203697 | JGI IMG/M metagenome (GOLD analysis project Ga0315280, IMG submission 203697) | Sediment microbial communities from Yellowstone Lake, YNP, Wyoming, USA - YL17G06_40 | ecosystem: Environmental > Aquatic > Freshwater > Lake > Sediment | place: USA: Wyoming | collected... | reverse complement strand
GACTACATCGTCTTCTGCAGGAGCAGGGCAGCCGAGCACATGCTCGGCCACTGCTGAAAATGAACCATGATCCCCTTCTTAAGAAATAAGGAGGCTCAGTTCTCCCTGAGGACCACGTCGTCGTACTCCTTCTCGATCCTCAGCTTGTGGCCGAACTCCATCTGCGCGAACGTCGCCAACGTCCTCCCCAAAGGGTGCACCTTGAACTCGTTGGCTAGGGCGGAGTAGAACTCGTATGCGAGCTTCTCGCTCTTCGCCGCGAAGATCAGTATGTCCTGGTAGGAGGCGTCTGGGTTGAGGGGCTCCTGCCTCAGGGGGTCGGAGACCCTGAGGTCGACGACCGTCCTCTTCAGATCAGCCACGTTGGAAGGATCCATGACCTTCCTCGGGTCCTTCAGGGCGTTGACGAAGTACTCCCTGTGCTTCGCCTCGTCAGCCGCCAACTCCTTCAACAGCTGCTTAGAGCCCGGGTTCTTCACCTTCCTCTGGGCGTCCGTGTAGAGACTGTAAGCACCCTCCTCAAGGGTGACACCGATCTGCAGCGCCTTCTCGACGGTCAAACTCTCCGCAGACATGGTCATTCATGATCATCGCGGGAATGGTTCATATTAAACTCTCTCGCGGAGGGGCATATCATATAAAGAGCCCGATGACAATCCTCTCCTTTGTGAAGCACAAGGGGAGCTGCAGGGTAGAGATCATAGCAACCGGCGACGAACTCATGTACGGCCGCATCCTCGACACCAACTCCAACTGGACGGCGAAGCGCCTCGCGGAGCTCGGCGCGAACCTCCGCAGGGTCACGATGGTCGGAGACGACGACGCAGACATGATCGACGCACTACACGAGGCCCTGCACAGGGACGCGGATATCATAGTCTTCACCGGCGGCCTCGGCCCGAGCGAGGATGACTTCACCGTCGACTCGATCGGCCACGCCCTCGGCAGGGAGGTCTCCTACGACCCCGTGGGCCTCGAAAGGATCAGGGAGATATACAACCGCCGTGGTCAGACGGACCTGACGAGGGCGAGGAGGATGACCCGTATCCTGGACGGCTCCAAGGCCCTCCAGAACCCCGTCGGCATGGCCGTGGGCATGGCGCTGGAGGAGGGCGGCAAGCTCATCTTCACCCTCCCCGGCGTCCCACAGGAGATGCAGGCGATGTTCGACCAGCACATCGCCCCCATAGTGGAGGGCAGGGCGAGGAGTGTCTTCCTGGCGAGGACCCTCATGGTCTCGATGGTCTGGATGGACTTCTTCCCCGTCTACAGGCGGCTCCAGGCCGACTACCCGGAGGTCTACATAAAAAACGCCGCAACGCCGCCGGAGGCAGATGAGGACAGGAAGAAGGTGACGCCGATAAAGGTCGACATAGTCCTGGAGGCACCGAACAGGGAGGAGGCTGAGGCGAGGATGGACGCGCTCATCCTCGAGTATCAGCGCCGCATAGACGCCTCGGGCGGCGGCACGATAAAGCTCAAATAAGGTTTTAACCGCCCCAGCCGTTGGACAGGTTGATCCGGTTTGCCTTTCAGGGTCTACGTCGAGAAGGAGCTTTCGATGGATAGGGTCGTGAACGTCAAGGCGAACAGCCTCGGGGTAGCCCTGAGGGACAGCAGAGGCGCCACGAGGGTCATCGACGGCGTCTACGTAGCCGAGGTCGACAGCCTCGGGGGCTTCATCGCCCTTCGGGCTTCTGGACGAGGGGGCCAAGCGAGGTGAACTCGGCCCCGTCGAAGTAGGCACTGAGCTTTCCCCTCAGATCATCGACGTGGACGCTGACCTGCCTCCAGCTATCCCTGTCACGGATCGTCACCAAACCATTCTCAACGGTGTCGTAGTCAACGGTGACATCCAGCGGTGTACCTATCTCGTCCTGCCTCGCGTACCTTCGGCCGATCGAGCCGCTGTCGTCCGAGGCGACCAGGAACCCCTCGTTCACCAACATTTTACCTATCTCCGCAGCCTTCTCTGGAAGCCCATCCTTCGTGACGAGTGCGAAGACCCCGACGCAGTAGGGGGCTAGCCTACGCGGGAAGCGGAAGATGTTCCTCTTCTCCCTCCTCTCGTAGGCGGTCTCCATCGTGACGTAGAAGAGCCTGTCGAGCCCGAAGCTAGGCTCAACGACGTGTGGGATGAACCTGCCGCCGTCCTGCCTGAGCACCGACATGTCCTGACCCGAGCCGGTCTGATGCGCCTTCAGGTCGTAGTCGGTCCTGTACGCGTGGCCAGAGACCTCCGTCCAGCCCCAGCTGTCGAGGCGTATCTCATGGTCGTATGTCTGCGAACTGTAGTGGCTCCTCTCTCCGGGTAGGTGGGCGCGGAACCTCTGCCGGTCCTCCGGGACGCCGATGGCGGAGACGAACCTCTTCGACAGCCCCATGAAGTACGCCTGCCACTCCGTGAGGAGGTAGCCCTTCTCCACGGCATCCTCGGCCACGACCTCGACCGGCTCCTTAACGCCCTTCTCCCCCATCTCCTCCGTTATCAGCCTGAGCTTCTCCCCTGCGACGTCGACGAGCCACGGGCAGGATGGGCTCTGGGGGTCGAAGAAGAGCTCGAGCTCCATGATGGTGTGCTCCCTGAGCCTATGCATCCCCTTGCGGGGGCTGATCTCGTTCCTCTGCACCTTCCCCGTCTGGGCGAGGGCGAACGGCAGCCTCTCACGGCCCAGGAGGTAGCCACGCCTGAAGTTGGTGAACATCCCCTGCGCCGCCTCGGGTCTGGAGTAGCCGACCTCGCCGCTGATCGCGCCTATCTGGGTCTGGAACATCGTCAATACGAGGACCGGCTCCTTGAGGTCGCCCCCGCAGACCGGGCACTTGATCCCGTGCTCAACCAGGAGCCTCTTTATGGCGGCCCCGCCCATCGCCTCCACGTTCTCGAGCCCCGTCTTCTCCTCTATGAGGTGCTCTGCCCTGAAGCTGCGGCCACATTTAGAGCACTCCGCCGAGTATTCCCGGAAGTTCTTAAGGTGGCCTGAGGCCTCGAAGACCTTGGCAGGGTTGATTATCGGGTCGTCGATCTCGAGGAAGCCCTGGCGGCGGACGAAGAAATCGCGCCAGAGGCCCTCTATGTTCCTCTTAAGCTTGACGCCGACGTCACCGTAGGTGAAGAAGCCGCCCACGCTGCCATATATCTCGAAGCTGGGCCAGTAGAAGCCCCGCCTCTTCGCGATCTCCGTGATGGTCTCGTAGATGCTGCCAGAGGACATCGTCGAATAGCCTAAGACAGTGATGGGAGCCGGGCATATAAAGATGCTAAGAGGTGGGGGCTACTCGACGACGGGCCTGAACTTGTAGCCGTACTGGATGATGCCTGCGGAGCCGTCCTCCTTCACCTTCCTTAGGACGGCCTCAACCCTCATACCGCTCCTGATCTGCTCCGCGGCCACGTCTGTGAGCTGGCTGAGCAGGCGCAGGCCGTCGTCGAGCTCGACGAGGGCGACGACATAGGGCGCGTACTTCTCGTAACCCTCCGGCGGGCTCCTTATCACCGTCCAGCTCACCACCTTCCCCGTCTCGGGCAGCTTGTAAGGCCTGAACTCCGTGCCGCCGCAGGCGCAGACCGGGGTCCTCGGGAAGTACCTCGCCCCGCACCCCGCGCACTGCTCTCCCAGGAGCCTGTACCTGGGCCTCTCCTCGCGCCAGTACCTGGGTACGCTCATCTCAGGCCCTCCTCAGGATGCTCACAGAGCAGGTTGAGCCGACGCCCCCCATGCTCTGAGCCATCCCGATCCTCGCGTCCTTGACCTGACTCGGCCCCGCGGCGCCCCTAAGTTGAAGCGCGACCTCCGCGACCTGATATATGCCGGTCGCCCCAAGCGGGTTTCCCCTCGCCTTGAGGCCGCCGAAGGTGTTAGTCGGGATCTCCCCCTCCTTGGAGGTGCCGCCGGCGGCGACGAAGGCCGCGCCCTCACCCCTCTTGGCGAATCCGAGCCCCTCCAGGCTGAGAACCCCGTCGATCGTCGTGTCGTCCATGACCTCGAGGACATCCACGTCCTTCAGAGAAACTTCGGCCAAGGTGCACGCCCTTTCTGCCGCCCTCCTCACGGCCCCGAGCGTCAGTGGGTCACCCCTCTGGGCTATCGAGAAGGCGTCTGTGGCGACTGCGGTCGCGGCGACCTCGACGCCGTTGTTGATCCTCTCCGCGGGACGGAGTAGGACGGCCGCTGCGCCATCGCAGACTGCGGAGCACTCCATTACGTGGATTGGGTCAGCCTCCATCGGGGAGGCCATCACCCTCTCGATGCTTAACTTGAACGGGTACTGGGCGTGGGCGCATCCGACGGCGTTGTCGTGCCCCCTGACAGCGAACATGGCTACGTCCTCGGGCCTCACGCCGAACCTCTCGGTGTACATCCTGTGCAGGATCGCGCTCAACCCGGTCTTGGTGACCCCGGTGAAGGCGACGTACTCCTGGTCCTCGGCCATCGCTTGGCTGGATGCGACGTACTCGGGGAGCATGTCGCTCATCTTCTCAACGCCGCCCACGAGGACGGAATCGCATCGGCCGGAGGCCACGGCTTGGACTCCCTCGTAGAAGGCGACGCCACCGCTTGCCTGGCCTGCCTCGACCCTTGTCGCGAATATGCCGGGTTTTCCTATCGCCTCAGCCATCATCGCCCCGAACTGGAGCTGATGCTGGAGGTGCCCCCCGGACATGTTGGCGACGTAGAGGGCGTCCACCGCTGGGCCGCCTGCATCCTTCATCGCGGCGACCGCGGCCTCGGCGAATAGCTCCTTCACGGACCTCTCCCACGGCTCCCCGACCTTGGTGAAGCCGACCCCAGCCACCGCAACTTTCTTCATTGTATTATCTGCCCCCTATGCCTCAGGTATGTGGCATAGTCGACGTACTGCTTACGGTCGATGAACGCCTGAACCTTTGGCCCCGTCCTCCTCTCCCTGATCAGCTCCCTCACCCTGAAGACGAAGCTGTCACTCCCGGCGCCCGAACCGTATGAGACCATGAATATGCTGTCACCGGGTTCGGCGACGTCCAGGGTGGCAGCTAGGCCGAGGGGCGAAGAGCCCGCATAGGTATTGCCGACGAGGGGGGCGACGAGCCCGGGCTTTATCTGGTCCATGCTGAAGCCGAGCATCTTCGAGACGTTTATCGGGAACTTCGTGTTCGGCTGGTGGAAGACGGCGTACTTGAAGTCAGTCGCCTTATAGCCGGTCTCGTCAAGGAGCCCCTTGCCGGCGCCGACTATGTGCTTGAAGTAGGCTGGCTCGCCGGTGAACCTGTTCCCGTGCCTCGGGTACATCTCCTTCGACCTCCGCCAGAAGTCGGGGGTATCCGTAACATACGAGTAGGATGCCTCAACCTCGGCGAGGGAGTTATCGAGTGGTCCGAAGATGTAGGCGGCTCCGCCGCATGCGGCCGTGTACTCCAACGCATCCATCGGCTTCCCCTGGGCCGTGTCCGCGCCTATCGCCATCGCGTACCTCTGCATGCCGCTGCCGACGAGCCCGATGCAGGTCTGGAACGCCTCGGTCCCGGCCTTGCAGGCGAACTCGTAGTCGGCGGTGGAGACGTTGGGCGTCGCTCCTATCGCCTCAGCGACTATGGTCCCAGACGGCTTCACCGCGTAGGGCTTCGACTCGGTGCCGACATAGACGGCCCCGATCTCGGAGGGGTCCACGCCTGCCCGCCTGACTGCAAGCTTCGCGCACTCGACTGATATGGTGACTGTGTCTTCGTCGAGGCCTACGACCGACTTCTCCTCGACAGGCTCGCCCGAGGTGCCCCACATTCTGTTCACCTCGGAGGCCCTGAGCCTGTACATGGGCACGTAGGCCCCGTATCCGGCTACGCCAACCCTGTTTAAGGTCCTCATGATGCTCTCGACCCGAAATAGAGACTGAAAGAAGGTGAATCGTATCGTATTTAAGCGATTCGACATGAATCGAGAGGTACTTCGACATTAAACGAATAGCTATGTCGAGCCATTCATGTAGATGTCTCTCACCGTTCTTAGAGACTTAAGCGTCGCCCTTAGAGAGTAGGGCCTCTCGAAGTGGCAGACGAACCCCTCCCAGTCGTCGCCGACTACCTCAATCTTATCGACATCCATCTCACCCACTCCCGCCCTCGACGCGTTCGCAATATGCGCGATCCCGGCGGGGTCGAATCCCATTAGGCGGGAGCAGAAGGAATCCACGGAGACCGTGTTCGTCCCCGCGGCTATCACGCCCATCCTCCTTGAGTTGCCGACGGTGGGTCCGTTTCCCTCCATGCAGGTGATTCCATCGACGACGATCAAGTCGCTCCTGACCGTCTTCGCCAGGTAGGGGAGTATCTCGTCGAGGTGCCTATGGTAGGCACTCTTCTTAGCGGCCCTGAAGACGCCGTAGAGGTTCTTGATGCTCAGGGTCACGAGGGTGTGAGCGCACGTCTTGATCTTGGGGAGGTTGACGAGGTAGTCGGCTTCCAGCACCGTTTTCGGTAGTTCGAGCTCGATGCCCGCGACCTTATGGGCCTCGTAATCGTCCCTGCTCAGGTTCAGGAATGGCACCCCGAGGCTATCGAGCCTCGTCATCAGGCCCGAGTCGGTGATTCTCCTCTCGGCGGGGCCGGCGATGTTGTCAGATTCCACAACGGTGACGTCACCCCCCTTCTCCCGCGCCATCTTAATGACCGTCTCGATGATGTCAAAGTCGGTTATGACCATGCCTTGGGGGTTCTTGGGGTTGCAGATGTTCGGCTTGACGACGACCTTCCTGCCATTTTTGAGATTCAAGCCGCCGACGAGGTCGACGCTTCTCCTCACGGACGCCTCGATGTCGCCACCAGCCTGCACGAGTGAGACCCTACTCATCTGCCCCGCCTCCCCGGATTCTTCCCAGCCTCGGGAAGCTGGCTTGAGATGCGCTCCATGGTCTCAAGCATCGCTATCTCGTCGTCGATTGTTATCCTCGGCGCCTCGGTCCCCTCTACGAGCCTGGCCAGGTGCCTGTACTGCTCCCTGAATGAGGGGTGCCTGAACCTGACGAGGTCGAGGTACCAGTCGAGGCCGCGGCTCTTGAAACTCCTCCTCCCGTCCTCCGTCTCGAGGGTGTAGGAGAAGGGGTTGATGGCTAGGTCCGTGTGCAGGCTTCCCTTGCTGCCATAGAGGTCCAGCTTGAACGTGGGTATCATTCGTGTCCAACTGAGGGAGCAGTCGACACGGACGCCGAGCTCCGTCGTGAGCCTCACCTTCATGTTGTCGCAGACCTCATAGCTCTCGCACCACCACGAGACCTCCTCAACCTCGGCGGCCCTGCCGGCGAGTCCTGTGGTGACCGAAAGGATGTGGGGCATTATGTCCTCCATGATGCCCCTGTTCGTCTCGGTGCGGAAGCTTGTCTGAGCGCCGTATCCCCTCAGGTTGTTCTCGAAGTGGGCCTCCATCCTTTCGAGGTCGCCTATCGAACCCCTCCTGACCTCATCCTCGACCTGGACCAGGCTCGGCGAGTAGGCGTAGTTGTGCCCGGGTAGCACGACGAGCCCCGTCTCCTCCTTCAGCCCCTTGATCCTGAGGCAGCCCTCGACGGTCTGGGCGAGGGGTTTCTCGCAGAGGACATGTTTCCCCGCCTCCAGGGCTTCTTGGGTCATCTGCTCGTGGAGCCTGGGCGGCGTGTTGACTGAGACGGCGTCGACGTTCGGGCTCCTGAGGAGGTCGTGGTAGTCCAGGCAGCCCGCCTCTGCGCCGCAGGCCCTCCGCACCTCCATCATCCTCTTCTCGCTCGAGTCGGCGACGGCGACCAGCCTCACCTCCTCGAGGCCCTCCAGGGCCTTCAGGTGGAACATGGTCGTGACCCTGCCGCAGCCGATGATGCCCAGGCGAAGCATTTCTCCCCACACCTAATCGGCTGCCAGTTTAAGAGTTTTCATCATGCTCCGAAGAGGCTCACTCAAAGGTTCTCCCGCCCTTTCCGCGCGAGCCTAATCGACTCCATGTAGCCGTAATGGATGGTTATGGGCGCGCATAGCAGGAGCTCGAGCCAGTAGGTGGCGAGCCTGGTCAGCAGGGAGATGGCGGAGGCGACCGACAGTGGTAGGCCGATGAGGACGAATCCCCCGGTCAGCCCAGCGTCAACGACGCCGAGGCCGCCCGGTATGACGAAGTTGAGCTGCTGGATGAACTCGACGACGGCGTAGACGAGGACTATCAGCCAGAGGTCGATGTGGACGCCGAGGCTCCGGGCGACGATGAAGGCTGTTATCGAGCCCGAGCTCCAGTGAAAGGCGACTAGGATGAATGAGAGGAGGTTGTAGCTCATCCTCGTCTTAAGTTTCCCGATCGAGGACTCTATGTCGTCGACGACCCTGCTGAAGCTCCCCTCGGCAGAGCCGGAGCCGTACATCCTGTCGAAGATGTTTCTCCTCACCCAGATCGGGCTCAGGCCGTAGACCCTCCTGAGGAGCCTCGGGCTGAGTGTGAGGCCGAAGATGGCACCTGAGACGCCCGCCCAGGCTATCTCAAACCATATCAGCCCCGGTGGTATGGGTATGCTGCCCCTGCTGAAGACCGTCACCATGAGGGCGGCGAGGCCGATGACTATCCCGAAGGCGATGTTGTAATAGGCCTTGTGGATGAAGGAGCTCGAGATCGCCTTCCCTATGTTCGAGTTCTCTTTGTCCTTCACTAGCTGAGCCTTAAGCACGTCCGTGATCATGGGAAGCGGCAGCATCCAGGTGATGAAGAGGCTGGCATACGTTACCTGAGTCGCCTCCCAGATGCTGATCTTCACATCTAGGGCACGGAGCAGCACGTACCAAGAAGCTGCGTAGAAGAAGAGGCCGATGTAGTCGACGGCGACGGCTAAGATATAGTCGAGAGGGTTGAAGCGCCCAACCTCGAGGAGGACCGTGAAGGGGTTCGAGTAGGCGAGGTAGACCACGAATATGGCGGCCCCTAGGATGGTGACCAACAGGCCTCGTTTACTCGCCATCAACCCGGGAGCCTATCCGACTAATCAGCTGTTTTCAATAAATAGTTGACGTTGTAGTGGAGCCGCGGAGGTGTACAATGTTATAGCCCTGGATGGCTGGATCGTCTTGGGTGAGCCTTGGAGGCAACGATCAGGCCAGCCAAGCCCGGGGACGTTGGACGGGTCCAGCATATCGAGGCGAGCATATACCCCGACCCCTGGCCACGTGCACTATTCCACCTGATGCTGAAGAGGGCTCCAGAACTCTTCCTCGTGGCGGTCTCGGATGGAGAGGTCGTGGGCTATGCCGTGGGGGAGGTCGAGGTGCGCCGTGGCTCAGTGGCCGGCCACGTGATGAACCTCGCGGTCGAAGGATCATGGCGGAGGAAGGGGTTAGGCCAGGTCCTGCTCGAAGAGCTCGAGGCACGGCTCAGTGGGAGGGGCGTCGTCCTCTTCTTCCTCGAGGTGAGGGAATTGAACCTCCCAGCTCAATCCCTCTACCTGAAGAATGGCTACATTATCATCGATAGGCTGCCGAGGTACTACAGGGACGAGGACGGCCTCGTGATGGAGAAGAGGGTAGACCGAATCCGGTAGCCTTCTATATCTGGACCAAGGATTATCGTTTGATTATCCCAGGTGAAGTCGAATGGGTGAGATCAGGGTCGCCGTCGCCGGCGTCGGCAACTGCTGCTCCTCCCTCGTCCAGGGGGTCAGCTTCTACCTCCAGGGCGGGGATAGGCTCGGGCTCCTCCACCCCGAGCTCGGAGGCTACAGAGCCTCCGATATAAGGTTCGTCGAGGCCTTCGACATCGTAGCGTCCAAGGTGGGAAGGGACCTGTCCGAGGCGATATTTGCGCAGCCGAACCAGGCTCCTAGGGTATCTGATGTGAAGAGGCTCGGCGTCGAGGTGAAGATGGGGCCGGCCCCCGACCTCGTGGAGAACGACGCCCTCGCGACCATAGTGAAGGCGGAGGCGGAGGCTGTCGACCTGGTCAAGGCGTTGAAAAACAGAAGGGTCGATGTCATGGTCAACCTGATTTCGGGTGGATCGGATAAAGCCTCGAGGAGGTACGCTGACGCCTGTCTTGAGGCTGGCTGCGCTTTCCTTAATGCGACACCGACCGGCATCGCGAGCGACCCGGCATGGGATTCCAGGTTCAGGGGTGTAGGATTACCTTTGGTCGGCGATGATCTTCTGGATCAGGTCGGCGCCACGGTCGTCCACATGGGGCTCCTCGAGTTCTTGGACAGTAGAGGCGTCAGAATAGACGAGAGCTACCAGCTCGACGTCGGGGGAGGCACAGAGTCGATAAACACGTTGGAGAAGACCCGCGAGACGAAGAGGAGCATCAAGACCTCGGCCGTCACAGGCTCGGTGCCCTACGAGTTCCCGCTGGTATCCGGCTCCACGGACTTCGTGGACTTCCTCGGCAACGGGAGGGACAGCTTCTTCTGGCTCAAGGGACGATACTTCGGCGACGCCCCGTTCACCATGGACGTCAAGCTGAGCACATTGGACGCCCCTAACGGCGGCTCCATCCTCATCGACGCGATAAGGGCGCTCAAGATCGCCAAGGATAAGGGCGTCAAGGGCTCCGTGGCGGCGATCTGCGGCTACGCCTTCAAGAAGTCTGAGAAGAGGACGAGCCTCGCGGAGGCTTACCGGCTCTTCAGGGAGTTCACAGGCTAAGTGGTCTGGATGAACCTGATCTTCCTCGTCGGCACGGCGGGCTCCGGGAAGACGAGCCTCACAGCCAGCTTCTCCAGGTGGCTTGAGACGCAGCGCGAGGACGTGATGGTCGTGAACCTCGACCCCGGCGCCAGTTCGCTGCCATACGCGGCGAACGTCGACGTCAGGGAGTACATCAAGGTCGAGGAGCTGATGGAGGAGCACAGCCTCGGCCCAAACGGGGGGCTGATGCTGGCATGCGACATGATCCTCGACATCGTGGAGAACCTGACCCAGGACATAGAGGACTTCACCCCCGACATCTGCCTCGTCGACACGCCCGGGCAGATGGAGTTGTTCGCCTTCCGTAACACGGGCGCGGAGATAGCGGAGAGGCTTACCGACGCGGAGAAGGGGGTATGCTACCTCTTCGACGCCGTCTTCTGCAGGGACCCGCTCAACTACGTCATGAACATGTTCCTCGCAAGCGCCGTAAACACCCGGTTCCAGCTGCCCCAGTTTCAGGTGCTCTCGAAGATCGACCTGCTGAAGGAGACTGAGCTTAACGAGATCGTCGGCTGGAGCGAGGATCAGTTCAGGCTCGAGGAGGCGGTGGACCTGAGGCTCTCCGGGATGAACAGGATCCTGAGCCAGGACATGATGGAGGTCATAGAGCGCCTGGGGGTCGAGTTCAACCCGATCCCTACATCTGCGAAGACCCACGACGGCTTCAACACCCTCTACGGTGAGCTACAAAGAGTCTTCACCGGCGGCGAGAAGTTCACGCCGTGAACCCCGCCTGAAATGATTTCTCAAAATTATTAATACCTCATCAGCCTTCCTTTAATTTCAGGGATTGCAATGACCCTGTATCTCACTCAGGATGAGGTGAAGCAGGTCCTTGACATGAAGAGCGCCTTCACCGCCGTGGAGAACGCCTTCAGGGAGATGGGGAACAAGGCGATAGAGATGCCGCCGAGGGTCTACCTCCACTTCCCGAAGGGCGTCCTCATCGCCATGCCAGCCTACATGCCGAACCTGAACGCCGCGGGCACCAAGCTCGTCACCGTCCACCCAGGCAACAGGAAGGAGCACAACCTCCCCGCCGTACAGGCGAAGATAGTCATAAACAGCATCGAGAACGGGACGCCCCTCGCGATAATGGATGGAACATACATCACCGCCCTCCGTACGGGGGCCGCCGGAGCGGTCGGCATCAAGTACCTGAGCCGCGAGGACGCTAAAGAGGTCGGGATCTGCGGCCTGGGCGTCCAGGGCCGGAGCCAGATCATGGGCTTGATGGAGGTCCGCCCCAATGTCAAGAAGGTGAAGGTCTACGACCTCGTCCCAGAGGCGAAGGCCGCCTTCGTCAAGGAGATGAAGGCCCTCTACCAGAAGGTCGAGTTCGCCGCCGTCGACTCGCCAGAGGAGGCCGCAAGGGGCAGTGACATCGTCATCACGTGCACCCCGAGTCCCACGCCCTTCATGAAGGGCGAGTGGCTCAAGAAGGGCGCCCACGTCTCCGCGATAGGAGCGGACACGGCCGCCAAGCGCGAGCTGGAGACCAGCGTCATCAAGAGGGCGGATAAGCGCGTCGTCGACTATGTGCCCCAGGCCTTCGTCGTGGGGGACTTCGCCAAGCCGAAGGAGGAGGGCGTAATCTCCGAGAAGGACATCTACGCGGAGATGGGCGAGATCGTCTGCGGCGCAAAGAAGGGGCGCACCAGCCCGGACGAGATAACCCTGTTCAAGGCAACCGGCCTAGCCATACAGGACGTCGGCACCGCCGCGAAGGTCTACGAGCTGGCGAAGAAGAAGGGGATAGGCAGGGACCTGCCCTCCTAATTTTTAGGACGCTAGAATAATCGACGTACTTGTTCTCGCAGGCGTTTCCTGGGCAGTAGAGTATCCTAGAATCCCCGATGTTCCGGGCTGCCTCCATGATGGCCGAAGAGGTCTGGAGGTGCTCCCGGGTGGGGTAATAGTAGCAGATGGAGCCTGGGGCCTTCCCCGACCTGTGCACACGTGGTTTGCGCGGGTCTCAACCTATTTAACCTCGGCCTCAGAATAATAACCCGGGTTTCTGATCATGGTGAAGACTATTGAGGGACTCGCGTCCACCGTGATATCCGACTACGTGACGAGGCGCATGAGCGTCTTCGATCCCGGCGACACCGCCTCCCGTGTCCTCGGCGAACTGAAGGAGACTGGTCGCTACGAGGCCCTCGTATCATCCGGGGCGAAGGTGGGCCTCGTGACAGTCAGGGACCTCCTCAACGTGGACCAGCCGACGCAGACCAAGATAGAGGGGCTCTGGAGGACCCTGGCACCCATAGAGTCTGGGAGCACCTTCAGGGGCGTCGCGGAGGCGATGATAAGAGGCAACCTGAGGGCTTTTCCCGTCGTTGAGGACAGGAAGCTGGTGGGCATCATCTCCCAGGTCGAAATCGTCGCCGCTATGGTCGACGTTCCCGAGCTCAAGGCGTATCCGGCGAAGGACTACGTGAAGAGACCAGTAGCGACCCTCGATTCCGGCGAGAAGGTGGCGCAGGCGAGACGCATGATGCTCGAGAGGGGGATAAGCCACGTGCCCGTCGTCGACTCTGGAAAGCTCATCGGCGTCGTCACGGCCATGGACATAGTACACACCTTCATCACCCCAGCATCAAGGATGGCGATAGGCGACAGGGCTGGAGAAAAGGTGACGCGTTTTCCGGGGCAGGTGAACGGGGTCATGGACGACCAGCCCCTCGCAATCGGCCCGGATGCCTCGATCCTCGAAGTCGTCAAGGGGATGCGGGACAGGGGGAAGAGCGCCTGCGTCATGGTGGACGAGAACGGAGTGGTGCTCGGCATCCTAACCCCCAGGGAGGTTCTGGTCATCCTCAAGGGGGCTGAGCCGAAGGAGCTCCCGGTCTCCATCCTCGGCCTCGAGGGGGAGAGCTTCTTCGAGAAGGAGATCGCCGAGGAAAAGGTGAGGAGGGTCGTGATCAGGAACATGAGGATCCACCCTGATATCAACCAGGTCTCGATAAGGATCAGGAGGAAGCAGAACAGAGGGGAGCGTACCAGATACCAGATAGCAGCGAGGGTACTCAGCCCGACGGAGCAGTTCAACGCCTCGACCGAGGGGTGGGATCTCCTTGCCTCCTTCGACGGCCTCCTCGAGGCGCTGGACGCCACAATGAAGCGCGCTAAGAGGGAGCAGCCGAAGATGACGAGGCGTGGACGCGGCCGGATTTAGCCCGTATGCCTTATCCGTTCAGCATCCCAACTTCCTTCGGTGGACGAAGTGGCCAAGCTCACGGTCATCGTGACCGAGCCTATAAACGAGGCTGGTCTTAGGCTCCTCGGCGAGCGGAATCTCAATATAATCCAGATGCAGCCCGGATCGAAGGAGGGCGACCTTCTGAAGATCGTGTCCAAGGCGGACGGACTCATCACCCGCGGGAGCATAATGGTGACTAGGGAGATGATGGCCGCCAGCCCCCAGCTAAAGGCGATAGGCGTCCACGGTATGGGTTACGACCACGTCGACGTAGCCGCGGCGAGGGAGCTCGGCAAAGTGGTCTTCAACACGCCTGATGCCCTCACCGTCTCCGTCGCGGAGATGACCTTAGCCTTGATGCTCGCACTGACCAGGAGGGTCGTCGCAGCCGATAAGGCGGTGCGCGCGGGCGATTGGAACCGGAAGTACGGCGACCTAATAGGCACCGACCTTGCCGGGAGAACCGTTGGCATAATAGGCCTCGGAAGGGTAGGCGCCGCGGTCGCCCGGCGGCTGAAGGCCTTCGACGTGGGCCTCCTATACTATTCGAGGACCAGGCGCAGGGAACTCGAATCGTATATTGGCATTGAGTGGGCCGAACTCGACGACCTCCTCAGCAGAAGCGACATCATCAGCCTCCACGTTCCGGGAACCTCAGAGACTCACCACATGATTGGCCCGAGGGAGTTCGGCCTCATGAAGCAGGGCGTCATCGTAGTCAACATGGCGCGGGGCAGGGTAATCGACCAGGAGGCGCTGCTAGACGCCCTGATGACCGACAGGGTCGCCGGTGCAGCCCTCGATGTGTTCGAGGTCGAGCCCCTCGACCCGGCTCACCCGCTGACGGCGATGGACAACGTGATCCTGACCCCCCATCTCGGCGCGAGCAGCCTAGAAGGCATGCAGAGGATGGCGACCCAGGTAGCCCAGGGCATCCTCGACATCCTCGACGGCAAGGAGCCACAGAACAGGGTCGCCTGAAAAAAAATTTTTCGCCTTATCCATAGTAGCGGTATATGGGGCGGCTAGCGGAACTCGTCGACCAACCCGCTTATGTCTGGCTTGAGCTCCCTCCCCGCGAGCGGCCCATCCCTCAGGGCCGGGAATCCCTCCAGATAGGTCGGCCTCTCCTCCCTGAAGAAGACCCCTATGGGTATCCTCTCTCCCCACTCAAGGGCCTTCCTGTAAGCTGCCTCGAAGTCGCCGGCGTCGTGGCCCCCATCCTCAAGCCTATAGACCCTCTGCCTGTAGAACTCGTAGGTGTTGACCTTGTTGAACGTGACGCAGGGCTGGAGCACGTCAACCATCGCGAAGCCCCTGTGGGTAATCGCCTGCTTGAAGAGCTCGACAAGGTGCTTTGGCTCGCCTGCGAAGCCCCTCGCCACGAAGCTGGCGCCGGCGGCGAGAGCCTGTGTCAGGGGGTTGATGGGGACCTCGAAGGCTCCTCTGGGCGTGGTCTTCGTCTTGAAGCCCTGCCTGCTCGTAGGGCTCGTCTGACCCGTGGTGAGGCCGTAGATCATGTTGTCGTGGACTATGTAGGCGATGGGGACGTTCCTGCGGGCGGCGTGGGCGAAGTGGCCGAGCCCTATATTGAAGGCGTCTCCGTCCCCCGCGTAGCCTATGACGGTGAGCCCGTGGTTCGCCAGCTTTACGCCCGTCGCCGCCGGGAGGACCCTGCCGTGGATGGCATGGAGTCCGTTCACCTTGATGTAATCCGTGATCTTGCCGTGGCAGCCGATCCCCGAGACGCCGACGATCCTCTCCCTCGGGATGCCGAGCTGCAGTATCGCCTGCTTCATCGCCGTGAGGATGCCGAAGTTGCCGCATCCCGGGCACCAGGTGTTCTGGACGCCTGTGTCGAGTTCCTTGAGGCTCATCTGCCCAGCGCCTCCATCACCCTGTCCCTGATATCGGATGGATTGAATGGCCTACCATCGTACCTCAGCCCGACGTGGTCGAAGCGGTAGCCGGTGTGCAGCCTGATCAGCTCCCCCAGCTGGGCCGTCGCGTTGCCCTCGAATAGGATGTTTGTGCCGCCCCTTGCGAGCTCCCTCCTCACATCCTCGCTCGGGAAAGGCTCCAGATACACGATCTGGACGAACTTCGCCTTCACGCCCGCCTCGGAAAGGAGTTTTAGCGCCTCACGGGCCGGGCCCTTCGTCGAACCCCAGCCGAACAGGGTCACCTCGGCGTCCTCGTAGCCGACTGCTCTGACGGGCTCAAGGGAAGCGACCTCGTTCTCAATGAACCTTCTCTTACCGAGGCGTTTATCCATCATCGCCACAACCGGGCCGGGGCTCGAGGTCGAGTAGCCGAGCTCGTCGTGCTCGTTGGAGTTCCCCTGAACCACGGCGTTGAGGGTGCCTGGGAGGAGCCTCGGGGAGACGCAGTCTCCCGTGATCCTGTATCGCCCATACTCCTCTCCCCTCCACTCGTCGACCACTGTGAGCCTCCCCCTGTCGATCGGTATTCTCTGGGGGTCGAAGGGCTCAACGGACCTGTGACTCTCAGCCAGGTACTTGTCGGTGAGGACGATGACCGGCACCTGGAACCTCTCAGCGAGGTTGAACGCCTCCATGGTGATGTAGAAACACTCTTCGACGTCGCCGGGGGCGACGACGATCCTAGGGAACTCCCCCTGCGAAGCGTGGATGGCGAAGAGGAGGTCGCCCTGAGCCGTGTTGGTCGCCAGGCCCGTGCTCGGCCCAGGGCGTTGCCCGATGTTGACGACCACGGGTGTCTCCGTCATCGCCGCGAACCCAAGCGCCTCAGTCATAAGGCTGAACCCGCCCCCACTCGTCGCCGTCATGGCACGTAGTCCAGCGTACCCGGCGCCCACGACCATGTTGATGGCCGCTATCTCGCTCTCCGTCTGAATAACCGCCATTCCTGTCTCGGCGTCATGGGCCGCCATGTAGTCGAGGATGGGGCTCGCCGGCGTCATAGGGTAGGCGGCGTAGAACTTGCACCCGGCCTGCACTGCCCCGAGGGCGACGGCGTCGTCCCCCGTCGGCATCATCCTCCTAGGCGCCCCCTCGCCGTCCTCAAGGTGGCAGCTGAACCCCTCGTAACGCTCTCTGCAGTAGTTGTAGCCCATGTCGACGGCCTTACGGTTCATCTCGATCAGCTCCTGCCTGCCCTTGAAGGTCTCGGAGATGACATCCTTCAGTATGGTATGGTCGAATCCGACGAGGGCTAGAACCGAGCCGAGTGCGATGGTGTTCCTCACGATCTCAGGCCCTCCGAGCTCCTTCGCCATGGTCGTCAACGGGACCGTGTAAAGTTTTACGTCGTCTCTACCGAGCTCGCCCTTCGTGAACTGGAGCTCCTCGTCGAGTATTATGCCGCCCCCGGGGATCAGCTCGCCCTGGTGAATGAGCGACGTCTCCTTGTTGAGGGCGACCACCAGCTCTACGTGAGAGTCCTGGGAGTAGACTTCCCTGCCCGATGCTCTGAGGAGGTAATAGTTATGACCGCCTCTGATGAGTGAAGGGTACTCGTTCGTACCGAATACGCTGAGACCGCCTCTCATCAGGGCCGTGCCGAGAAGGGAGCCGCTCCTAGTTATCCCCTGCCCCGCCTCGCCGCCGATCAGGATCGAAACGGTGTCGTCCCTCAAACCGACGCAGATCATCTCCTTCAAAAGGACACCTTCCAAACTTAGGTAATCGATATACGGCGCCTCGCGCCGTTCATGCGAGTAATCCACGAACCGCGAGAGTATTCAACCTTACTAAAACATTTAAACAAGTGAGTAGTTGGTTAAGGGAAGGTGAAAAAGAAATGCCCACGGTTACAGTAGACAAGAATAAGTGTACAGGCGCAGGTGTATGCGCCGAGGTCTGCCCCATGAACGTCTACGACATCGTAGACGGCAAGGCGCAACCGACGCGTGCGGCTGACTGCATCATATGCCTAGCCTGCGTCAACGCCTGCCCAAACCAGGCAATAACAGTCGAAGGCTAAGAGACCTAAGGCTCATTTCTTTGCCTAGTTTTTCTAACCGCAGTTGTCTAGTGCATCCTGACGGCAACGGCCCTGACTATATCGGCTGTGTTCTCGCACCAGTCCGCGAGGTTCTCCAGGGCGCTCAGGAACTCGCTGAGCAGTATCATTGAGCCGGTATTGAATCCGGGGAATTCAAGGTTCGCGAGGTCCCTTCTCGCGACGCTGTACAGCTCGTCAATATCCTCCTCGAGCAGCTCAACCTCGTTTCCTAAGTTAATGGCCTCCTTGGGGTCTTTCGGTAGCACCTTTATACAGTCGGCGAGGATGGATACGCAGTCCCTGTTGGCCTTGCACATGTTCAGGGCGGACACCTTCATCTCCATCGGCGCCTTATCAAATTTCAAGATGTTAAGCACCCGGCCAGCCTCCTTCGACGAGTCAGCTATCCAGTCGACGGCTCTGACGAGCTCCATCATGTCGTCCCTCTCCTCCGGGAACATCTCGCTCTTCGTCAGGGCCTCGACCATCTCGCGCCTAAGGTTGTCTGCCTCAGACTCCCACCTCGAGATATTGGTGAACGCCTTCTCGCACTCCTCTTGCTTGCAGTCCGCGGCGGCCTCGACCATGGTATAGAGGTCCTGGACCGCGCTCTTCGTCAGCTCGAGGTGCCTCTCCATCATGCCGAGGATCTCCTCGCCGCGTTTCGGCGCGAACCAGCTAAAGATTCTCTTGGACAATGATACGCCCAAACCTATTCTTGCACCAATATTATAATAACTTCTGTTATTCACGCGATATGCGTATGGTATAAGGGAATTATCAGGGCGAGAATTGCGGGAAAAATTGTGGTTTGGGGGCCTAAATCTATAGCCGAAGCCTCTCCTATCAGCATCGAGCCTTCGGGATAAAAAACAATATTTCAATTAAAAATTATATTGAAAGCCCCTCGTTCTCACCAAATACTGACGCCGAAATCCTTCAAAATATCGTATAGTGCTGGTAGGGGCAGCCCCACGACGTTGAAGAAGCATCCCTCGACCCTCTCCACGAAGACCGCGCCCGACCCCTGTATGGCGTACCCGCCGGCCTTTCCCAACGGTTCCCCTGAGGCGACGTAGGCCTCTAGCTCGTCGTTTGGGATATCACGCATGAAGACCCTTGTCTCAACTGTTCTGTTCTCTGTCTTCCCCTTATCAGTGTCCAAGACTGCCAGGCCCGTGACGACGACGTGTGTGGTACCTCTGAGGGTTCTCAGCATCTCCCTAGCCTCACTCTTGCTCCTCGGCTTTCCAAGCATTTTTCCGCCTAGGACGACGATGGTGTCGGCGCCGACGACGATGCTGTGCGGATGATCGGCTGCGACAGACTCGACTTTCTTGGAGGCGTTCTCAACGGCTCGGGTTGATGGGTCAAGGGCGGTGCTCGTCTCAACTTCTCCGGGATCGGCGACCGTGAATGGCAGCCCGATCTGATTAAGGAGGCTCCTACGTCGAGGGGAGGTCGAAGCCAAGACTATTTTGAGTCGTGCGCCCATCTCATCATATCCGTGTTGAATATCCTAGAAGTGCTCATAATTTTAAATTGAATGGTATCCTACGCCTCTAGATAGCTGAAGAGAGACATCGTCTTCCTCAGAACGGTGGAAGTGACGCTGGAATCATACTTGTAACAGGCTTCGAACCAATATCCCGAGTTTTAATGTCTGAAGGATGGCGGGGCACCGCTCTAGGAGATTCACTCACCACTCCCCCACACACACGTCCAATACCGTTTTAAGCGGTAAAAAGGGATAAGCATCGAAGAACCGTACTCAGTCAAGCTGGTGTGAATACATGGAGAAGGTCTATTACGATGAGATCAAGATACCCTGGGGGTCTATGTGGGCGGCCTCGACCGACAAGGGCCTCCTACATCTGAGCCTCCTGGGCACCAAGAAGGGGCTAATGTCATCCATAAAGGAAAGGGTTAACGCCGAGTTCATCCACGATCCAGACGGGTTCAAGGACCTTCGCGGGCAGCTCGACTCCTACTTCAAGGGGGAGCATGTCGACTTCAACTTCGACTTTGATCTGAGGGGAACAGACTTCCAGAAGGATGTATGGAGGGCGATCTACGACATACCATACGGCTACCTCTCATCGTATGGGCTGCTGGCGAAGGAGATCGGGCGACCCAATGCGTACAGGGCGGTCGGAAACGCGGTCGGCGACAACCCGATAGGCGTCGTGATACCATGCCACAGGGTCGTCTGGTCGAACGGTGGCTTGGGCGGCTTCGGCGGCGGCCTCTACACGAAGAGGAGACTCCTCGTGGTCGAGGGCATATTCAAGGCCGCTGAGGGAACCCCCGAGAAGGATGTCGACCTACGCCAGTTCTTCAAGCTCAACCGCTAACGTTTTCACTCCCATAGACCATTTCTTCGATGAGGCTATCCCATGCGCATTGTCACGGGGACGATCTCCCACGAGACTAACGTCTTATCCACCATCAGGACCGACCTCGACGAGTTCAGGAACAGGTACCTCCTCTACGGCGACGAGGTCTTCCAGAGGTTCAGAGGCACAAAGACCTCCGTAGGCGGCATAATCGCAGGGTGCGAGAAGCACGGGTATGAGCTTATATCCACCGTTTTCGCCTCCGCGACCCCGAGCGGCACGATCACAGCCGAGGCCTACGACACAATCCTAGGTATGATGCTCGACGGCATCAGGAAGGCTGAGCCGGTGGACGGCGTCGCCCTCCACCTTCACGGTGCCGGCGTCACCGAGAACCACGAGGACTTGGAGGGGCACACCCTCGGCGAGGTCAGGAAGCTGGTGGGGCCGAAGCCCATGGTCGCCACATTCGACCTCCATGCCAACTACACGAAGCAGATGGTTGAGTGCGCGGACATCCTCGTAGGCTACGATACTTACCCCCACATTGACGAGTACGAGCGCGGCGTCGAGGCAATAGACCTCTTAGCCAAGCTCTCAGATGGGAGCCTGAAGCCGACGAAGGCGTTCAGGCAGCCTCCCATGATGCCGGCGCTGCAGGCCCAATTCACTGGAAAATATCCGATGAGCAGGCTGATGGAGGAGGCACATAGTATGGAGGCACTGCGGGGGGTTGAGACGATAACCGTTGCCGCCGGCTTCCCGTGGAGCGACTTCGCCGACGTCGGGATGAGCTTCATAGTGACCACGAATAACGATCAGAGCCTCGCCGATCATTTGGCCGACGAGTTCAGCGACCTAGCATGGAGCATGAGGAGAGACTTCCTCGTGAAACCGACGCCGGTCAAAGAGGCCCTTAGGAGGGTGAAGGCCGCCACCGAGGGGACCTTAGTGCTAGCCGACATCGGCGACAACCCGGGCGGTGGCTCCCCATGCGACGGCACCATCGTCCTGAGAGCCGTCCTCAAGGCGGGCCTCTCTGGCGGTGTATTCGCCGTCATGGCTGATCCGGGCTCCGTGGAGAAGGCAGTAGAGGCTGGCGTAGGGAGCACAACAACATTGGACCTCGGCGGCCACATCGACAACATGCACGGAGCACCGCTGAGGGTCACTGGGACGGTGAGGATGATCTCAGACGGCAGGTGGATCGTGAAGGGGCCGATGGGAACCGGCACCGAGACCGACATGGGCAGGACTGCTGTGCTAGATGTCGCCAGTAATGAGGTGATAGTAACCTCGAAGAGACTGCAGCCCCTCGACCTCCAGCTCTATAGGAGCCTCGGCATAGAGCCGACCGAGAAGAGATTCATAGTCGTGAAGTCGTCGGTCCATTACAGGGCCTCCCACGAGCCCATCGCCAAGGAGGTCATCGAGCTCGACACACCCGGCCTGACGAGCCCTAGGCTCACTGGCTTCGGCTTCAAGAAGATCAGACGCCCAATATTCCCACTGGATGTGGAGATGCTGGGAATCACAGAGCTGAAGAAGATGGACGAGGAGTAGTTCCCAGGATTTTTTCGTATTCCCTGATGTGGAGATCGATCACCCTACTGAACTCGTGAATTTCTGAGACGTACCTGTAGCCCTCCTCGCCCATACGCCGCCACCTATCATCCTCCAGCAACCACCTCAGACCAACGCCGAGGCTGCCCTCGTTCGCGTGGAAGCCAAAATTTCTTGCGAAGCCATCTGGGTCATGGAAGCTGAGGATGGCGCACCGATGGGCCGAGGCCTCCAGAAACGAGACGGGCAGGCACTCGCTCACGCTCGTGTTCACGAGCACCCACGCCTCGTCGAGGAGATCCTCTTTCTCCTTCCCCAACACGAGGCCGGGGAGGGATAGGTTCCCTATGCCTCCATACTTCTCCCTGAGTTGTCTGTCTAGACGCTCATCGTGGGCCTTCCCGAGAGCTATGAACCTGACATCGGTGAACTCCTTGGCTAAACCGAAGAAACGTTCTGGCCGTTTCTCGGCGTCGAATCTGCCTAGGAAGCACACCGTGGGCTCAGCCGCCTTTCTCGGAGGCAGTGCAGGTATTTTCACGGGGTTCGGCAGAAATCCGGGGTTGCTTGGGAGCCCATAGAGCCGTCTGGCCTTTGATATCGTCGAATGTGCTTGGCAGTAGACGGCGTCGGCCAACCTCACGCCTTCCCTGACGTGCCCCTCCATTAGGGCGTTGTACAGCCTTCGCCTCAGAGGGTAGTAGTCGTAGACCCGCCTCCAGTCCTCGTCTGTCTTGGGGTTCTGGCAAGTGACGACATGCTTCCTTCCGGGCATAACTCCCTGCGCCTTTATGGTGCCCCAGCTCGGCTCCTCCGAGTGGTAGAGGTCGGAGTCGCAGAGCCTGTATATGCCGCCGGTGAAGGGGTAGCTACTGAGCGGGAAGCTGTGGACCGTCATCCCCTCGACGTGTTCGACGTGCCTCTGCCCCTCGCCCCTGGGGACGACCACCGAGACCTCCACTCCCCGATCGACGAGGCCCTCGCCGATCATCCTGGTGGATGCGCCAAATCCACCGTATCTGCCCCAGCCGAAAAGCTCCGTCGCGACGAGGCAGACGGAGAGGTCCATAATGATAAATCAACTTTCAAATACTTATAAAAGATGGGGCTGGCTCCTGTGCGAGTCCTCGTGGCGACGCCGACCTATCCAAGGTTCAGGGGTGACTTCCATGGTCGGTTCATCCAGGACCTCTGCCTAAGGATCAGTCGTCTAGGAGTCGACCTCACGGTGTTGGCTCCTAGGAGCCGCACGATGGCGCCCTACGATTCTCCGTTTACCGTAAGACGGTTCGCCTACCTGCCATCTCAACGTTTTGAGGTTTTGCCTGAAAGGACGATGAAGGGGGCGCCAGTGGGGTACTTGGCGCAGCTGCCGCCTTACCTAGCGTCAGCTTACCTGAGCATGGTCAGAGAGAGCGTGGACATAATCCACTCTCACCTGACGATCCCGCTGGGGTTCATGGCATCTATGTTACCTGTCAAGGCCCCGAGGCTTGTGACCTGCCACGGGAGTGACTGCACGCTGCCCATCGAGAAGCCATTGTACAGGCCCTTCATCAGGTGCACCCTGAGGAAGGCCGACAGGGTCGTCGCCGTCTCGGATTATGTCAAACGTCTCGCCATAATGCTCGGTGCCAACGAGGGTAGGATTGAGAGGATCTATCTGGGGGTCGATGTCGAGCGATTCAAGCCTTCCGATGATAGACGCCGTCTCAGGGAGAGATACGGGATACCTCCAAACGCCACCGTGATAGGGACATTAGGTCGCCTTGTCTCCGAGAAACGTGTGGAAGACCTTATCGTAGCGGCCAATGAGGTAAGCGGGAGGATCGACGCTTTCTTTGTCGTAGGCGGAGGTGGTCCTGAGCTTCGTCGCCTCAAGTGGCTGGCCGGGGACTTGGGGGTCGAGAACATCATCTTCACGGGTGAGGTGCATGAGCCCGAGATATTTCATAGGCTCCTCGATGTATTCGTCCTCGCCTCTGTGAGGGAGGGGTTATCCGTATCTCTCCAGGAGGCTATGGCGTCTGGATGCGTCCCGGTGGCTGCTAGAGCCTGTGGCTGCCCCGAACTCATCTCAGAGGGCGAGAACGGCTACCTATACAAACCTGGAGATACCGAGGACCTGACTGATAAGATTCTCAAGGCTGCAGAGAACCCACGCCTAGGTGGGAAGGCGAGGGAGACGGTCGTCGAGGGGTTCAACATCGAAAGGAGCGCGGCCCGTTACGTCGAGATCTACAATGAGCTTGTTCGAACAGACTCGAACAGAGGATGATTTTTACTGTTGAACGTCATGTCTGTAGGTTGAGGGTCCTTGACAAGGGTCGCGGGGGTGGACGAGGCCGGTAGAGGGTGCGCGATAGGCCCCCTCGTCGTCGCCGGCGCCGTCTTCGGGCACGAGGACATCCCAAGGCTCGTTGAGATGGGGGTCAAGGACTCCAAGAAACTAACAGCCAGAAGGAGGGAGGCTCTGGTCGGCGAGATAATTGATCTCGCCTTAGATGTCAGGTACTTCGACCTCGCTCCGGCAACCATCGACAAGGTCGTCCTCAGGAACGTCAAACTGAGGAAGCTGAACTACCTCGAGACGATGGCTATGGCACGGGTCCTGAGGGAGCTTGAGGTCGATGAGGCGTACATAGACCCCTCCGACGTCGACCCTGAAAGGTGCACTTATCAAATTTTAAGGGTGCTTCCCAAGAAGCCCTTCCTCGTCTCCGAGGTGAATGCCGATGAGAAGTACCCCGTCACCTCAGCCGCCTCGATCCTAGCTAAGGTGAGGCGTGACTCAATAGTAGCCGAGTTGAGGGATAGGTACGGCGACTTCAACTCAGGCTACATGCACGACGAGAAGACGGTCAGCTTCCTCGAGAAGTGGTTCAGGGAGAACAAGGAGTGTCCGGACTTCATAAGGGCGTCGTGGGCGCCTGTGCAGAGGATAATGCAGCGCCGGGTCTAACGTCTGGCGAGGACTAAGGCGTGATCCTTCTCGTACGGGTCGAGTTCAACCAATTCCCCTATGATGAAGCCGCCGCGCCTCAAGACCTCGACCTGCTCCGAGTACACCACACCCGGCTCCTTGGTAACGTCCACGCTCCGGGACTTTATCGAGAGCATCGCGTATCCACCTCGGCTCAGGAATAAGGATGCATTCTTCAGAACGATCTCGGCCTGGTCGGGTTGGGCGACATCCGCGAATATCACGTCCATTTTCGGGACCTGCGCCGAGTATCGCTGTGGCTCCCGTGCGTCGCCGAGGATTGGGGAGATATTCCGCCTGTACCTGGCCACGTTGTCTATCAGGTCCCTCAGGGACCTGGCGGAGAAGTCGACGCCCCAGACATGTCCTTCCTTCCCCACGATGTCGGAGACGTGGCTGCACGTGGTGCCTGAGGCGACGCCGAGGTAGAGGACGTTGCTCCCGTTCCGGATGGGCATCTCCCCGAGCCCCTTCATTATGGCGGCGGCGAGCTTGCTCCTCGTCGGGTTCCAGGACCTGTATTCATCCTTCCCGACTTGGATCAGCCTCTCTCCGTAGACCGTCCTGCCTGGCACGAGATTTCTCGTCACGAGGATGGGCTGATCGTCCTCAAAGAAATATATGCCTTGAAATATTTCTCTCAGCCTTGGGCTCGTCAAGAAAGGCTCAGCCCGTGCTCTCGGAAGGCTTAGCCTCTATGTCCTGCTCAAGCTCCCTTGACTGGTCGACGGCGAGCTTCTGGAGCCAGACGATAGGCGTCTGGAGTTCACCGACGCGCTTCGCGAAGTGGTGGCAGTTCGTGTACGCGGGCGTCTTGCAGACGCGGCTGAAGAAGTCCTTAGTTATCTGGACGTCGCAGTCGTAGATGTACGGGCAGTCCCTGCGCCCAAACTTCTCCTGCAAGGCCTCGGAAAAGGTGGACATCCAATTCACCGGTCCGGAGATGATGCATTGATAAGATATATTCGTGATATGTAAAGCTTTAGAAGATACATAATTTCGCTTCTAAATATCTTTTCGAGGGCCGAAGCCCTTGGGAATGTGTCGACGATATCGATCATCTTGAAGAGTAGCGCGTAAGGTTAATGGTCCATCTGGCCTGATTCAGGTGTTTTAATCAGGCTCCTCTCCAGTTCCTCCTTCAATTGCTCCCCCACCTGGTTGCCTGTGAACGCGTCTGCTCTGGCTGCTAAGGCTAACTTAGCGGCGAAGTGGCGCGCCCTTATTCCGCGTTCACCTCTCGGGGCAGCGTTCACGTAGGGGTGCTGGAAGATGAGGCCGTGCTTCGGCGGCTTCGACTTCGTCTTCAGGGCGCGGTACATCGCCTTCTCGGCACCGAGGATCTGGATCGTCCCAGACGGCATCATGGCCAGGCGCCTGATCCCGCCCGCCTTCTCTATCAGCTTCGCCGCCAGGACAGGGCCCGCCAGAACCGAGAGATTCGGTGCGGTCTCCTCTGCAAGCCTCGACACGTAGTCTGTGAGCCTGTTCCTGTACTCGTAGGTCTCTATGATGTGGGACGCGAACCGCTGTATCTCGGCAAGATCGTCTTGGCTCAGGTCTCCGCCCATAGACCTCTTCATGGCTGACAGTATTGAGGAGACCTCGCGTCTCTGAAGCCCAAGTTTTTCGAGCATCTCCTTGTTAAGCCCCGACCTGTCACCTGCCTCTGTGACTATCTTAGCATATGCAACGTGGTCCTTGACGATCCGGCTAAGCTCAGGGAAGTGGAGGCCGTACCACTCCCTAACCCTGCTCGAGAGGCCGTTGAGAGCCGTGTCGAGCTCGCCTAGGAGCTGAGTCGTCTGTGTGATGAGTGCCTCCCTATCAGACAGTGCCCGCCGCACGGCCTCGGCAGCCATGATATTCGAGACGTCGCCGCTGAGATCGTTAAGTGCTTGCTGGTCTTCCGCTACACCGTTCTCTTTGGCGAGGGCAGGCAGAGCCTCCCTGATCCTCTCTTCAGCCTCCAGGGACTCCCTTACGTCGACCTCGAGGCTGTACCTTTCCTTGACGGCCTCACCGAGGCGCCGATTCGTGAGGTTGATCCTCTTGAACCCGCGTTTGACTAGCCCTTCTACTACCTTTGAGACTTCGTGGCTCAGCTCGCCCTCCGCCTGCTTACCCAACGCCGAGGCGATCTGCTTGGGGTCTCGTGGGTACGTCGCCTTCTCTACGATCGCCCCCCGGTTATCCGTGGCGAACACGCCCACGATGGTCTCTACGAGGTTCGCCTCGGCTCTCTTCGTCTCGGATGCTGTCAGCCCTCAAGCCTCCATAAGTTTATGTGATGCGCTTATGAGTAGTTGAGGGAGGATTGTCGAACATAAGCTTAGCCGTGGAAGTCGCCGGACTGGGGCTCCGGTCACCCACGATGAACGCTTCCGGCGTCCTCGGTATGTCCGCTCATCTCCTCCGAAGGGTTTACGAGGCCGGCGCGGGGGCGGTGGTCACGAAGAGCCTCGGCCCCGAGCCGAGGACCGGCCACCCGAACCCCACGATGGTCGCCGTCGATGGCGGCTTCCTCAACGCGCTGGGGCTTCCGAACCCTGGCGTCGACGGCTTCGTCGACGAGATCAAGGAGCTGAAGGGAGAGATGATTCCCGTCGTTGCTAGCTTCTTCGGCTCCAGCGTAGGGGACTTCGAGAGGAGTGCCAGAGTCCTCTCCGAGGCTGGGGTCGACGCACTCGAAATCAATTACAGTTGCCCCAACGTCGACGAGATGGGCATGCTCGCTTCGGACGCCGCCACCGTTAGGAGGGTGACCGCGGCCATCAGAGGCGCCACGGATAAACCAATCTTCGTCAAGCTCTCCCCCAATGTAACCGACATAGTCGAGATAGCGAGGGCGGCCGAGAAGGGGGGCGCCGACGCCATAACCGCGGGGAACACGCTGAAGGGGATGGCCGTCGACATAGACTTCCGTAGACCGATACTCGCGAACGTCACGGGGGGTCTATCTGGCCCCGCGCTCAAGCCTGTCGCTCTGAGATGCGTCTGGGAGATCGCCGAGTCGGTTCACATCCCCATAATTGGCTGTGGCGGCGTGTCGACCTGGAGGGACGCGGTCGAGTTCATCCTATGCGGCGCCTCCGCCGTCGAGGTGGGGACCGCCATAAACATTCACGGATTCGACGTCTTCCGTGAAATCAACGAGGGCCTGACCAGTTACATGGAGAAGAACGGTTACAAATCAATCAAGGAGGTCGTAGGGCTTGCACACAGGCGCTGACGAGACGAGGGCGGCTACAATAACCCGGGTCGTGGAGGAGACCCCCGATATCACGACCCTCCACTTCCGCGACGAGCGTGAGGCTCTGCCCGGCCAGTACTTCATGATCTGGGTGCCGGGTTCGGACGAGGTGCCCATGTCGATCTCGTCGATAGATGGCGGGGATCGTTCCGTGTCGGTGCGGGCCGTCGGCGAGACAACCAGAGCCCTCGGCGAACTGCGGATTGGGGGGAGGATAGGGGTCAGGGGACCATTCGGGAACGGCTTCAGGGTCGAGGGATCAAGGTCACTGCTCGTGGGAGGAGGAACTGGGATAGCTCCTCTAACGGTGCTGGCGGAGAAGATGGTTTCCGCGGGGATTCGCCCGACCTTCCTCGCCGGGGCGAGGAGTCGAGACCAGGTGCTGTTCAGGGACCGCCTCAGTAAGCTTCTCGGAGACCACCTCATGGTCTCCACGGACGACGGCTCCTACGGGTTGAGAGGCCTTGCCTCTGTGCACGCCTCAGAGATGATGGAGGTAAATAGTTTTGACCACATCTACCTCTGCGGCCCAGAGCTGATGATGGCGAAGGTTTTCGAGGCAGCTGAAGCGAAGCGTGTGCCCGTCCAGGCGAGCCTTGAGAGGTACATAAAGTGCTCGTTTGGGCTCTGCGGCAGCTGCGCAATCGGCCCCTACAGGGTCTGCAAGGATGGCCCGGTCTTTGATTCGGAGATGCTCCGAAAGGTCAAGGGGGAGTTCAGTCTCAGGCGCATGGACCCAGCGGGCAGGATGATCGGTGTCGATCATTGACCGCTGCTGTTATCAAGGCTTAGTGACACCTATACCCTCATGTCTAGCGAGAAGGCTCAGGTAGACGTACTATTCCAGTGCTTCTACATCTCGATGGGCGTGAGGGAGGGGCACCCCATGCTCACGATGAGGTGGCCGCTGACGCCGATGCCGCCCGACGAGGTGCTTCAGACCTACGACGGCCTCACCTTCAACGTGGGCTCCACCAACTCCCTCCTCATCAGAGACGAGGGGAAGAAGATCGTCGTCGACCCTGGTATACTCCAGCTCGGCAGGTACGGCGCCTTCACGAAGAGGCTCGCCGGGTTCGGGCTGAAGCCCGCGGACGTGGACATGGTCGTGAACACCCACTGCCACTATGACCACGTCGAGGCGAACTACCTCTTCAAGGGGAAGCCGCTGATCATCCACGAGAAGGAGTACGAGTACTGCGCCGAACTCTACTGGCCAGAGTGGAGGCAAGCCTACTTGGATATCATGAAGGTGGGGACCGTCAAGGGACCGAGGAAGCTGACGGAGAACGTCAGGATCATGGAGACATTCGGCCACACACCTGGGAGCATAAGCGTCCTCGCCGAAACGAGGGATGGACTCGTCGCCTGCATAGGCGACGCCGCGGTGGTTAAGGAAGACTACCTAGAATTCAGGCCACCGATGGTGGTGACAAAGAACGTAGACTCCGCCGTCTCCGTCGAGAGCCTCAAGAGGGTGGCGGCGCTGAAGCCGACCCTCGTGATACCAGGGCACGATGCCCCGTTCAGGCCCTGAGAAAGGTTTATAGAGCTTCGGGCATATCGATGGGCGGTGAATAGATGCCGACGCATGGTTCGCTTACCAAGGCGGGCAAGGTTAGGGCGCAGACGCCGAAGGTCGAATCCACACCGAGGAACCACCCTAATCCGCGGAGGAGGAACAAGATCAACTTCGTTAAGAGGGTAGTCCACGCGCCCCAGGAGCCTAGGTTCAGGGGCAGGGGCGAGCGCTACTAACCCAATCTACGATATTTTAATTAGCGCCTAGTTTTAAGTTGAAACCAGCTTGGAGACCGCCCTAAGGGAGATAATCGACAGGCTTCTCGAAACGCCCAGTTTAGACAGGGCTACAGTTGACGGGGTAAAGATAGAGGTCTCCCGGAGACATGGCCTCAAACGCATACCGAGGAACTCCGAGATCATCAAGTTGCTCACCCAGGGGGAGTCAGAGGTACTGCTGCCACTCCTGAGGAGGAAGATGAGCAGGGTCATGAGCGGCGTCAGCGTCGTGGCGGTCATGACAAAGCCATATCCGTGTCCCCATGGGAGGTGCGCCTACTGCCCTGGCGGTCCCGACGAGGGCAGCCCTCAGAGCTACACGGGCTACGAGCCCGCCGCCATGAGGGGGAGGCAGAACCAGTACGATCCCTACGCCCAGGTGAGGAGCCGCATGAGCCAGCTGGAGTCCATAGGGCACACGGTGGACAAGGTCGACCTCATCATCATGGGCGGAACCTTTCCAGCCTCCCCCCGGGAGTATCAGGAGGGTTTCGTCAAGGGCTGCCTCGACGCCATAACCAACAAAGACTCATCCTCGCTGCCCGAGGCGAAGCTAAACGCCGAGGCTAGCAGGATCAGCAACGTCGGCATCACGGTCGAGACCCGTCCTGACTGTGTTAAGCCCGCAGATGTTGGTGCTATGCTTGAGCTGGGCGTCACGAGGGTGGAGCTCGGCGTCCAGAACGTCTACGACGACATCTACAGCCTCGTGAGCCGGGGACACACTGTCAGCGACGTGGTCGACGCGACGAGGAGCCTGAAGGACGCCGCCCTGAAGGTCTGCTACCACATGATGCCTGGGCTGCCCGGCTCCTCGACGGAGCGCGATCTTGAGGGATTCAGGACGATCTTCGAGGACCAACGGTTCAGGCCGGACATGATTAAGATCTACCCGACCCTTGTCGTCGAGGGGACGAGGCTCTATGACTGGTGGAGAGCAGGAAAATATGAGCCCCTTGGGACGGAGGAGGCGGCTGAACTAGTCTCCAGGGTGAAGGAGATGACTCCGCCCTGGATACGGATCATGCGCGTCCAGAGGGACATACCCCTGCCGCACATAGATGCGGGCGTCGACAAGAGTAACCTCCGACAGCTCGCGCTTGAGAAGCTCCAAAAGCGGGGCGCAAGGTGCAGGTGCATCAGGTGCAGGGAGGTCGGACACGTCGGCGAAGGCGATCTCGAGCCGAGGCCTGAGAGGATCGAGGTAATCCATCAGGCCTACGAGGCGTCCGAGGGGATCGAGGTCTTCGTATCCGCCGAGGATCGTACAGCCGACGTCTTGATTGGCTTCCTACGCATGAGGATTCCTTCTGACGGGACCACACGCCCGGAGATCGGCGCCGACACAGCCCTCGTCAGGGAACTCCACGTCTACGGCAGGATGGTGCCAGTCGGAGGTAGGCTCCCAGACGCTTGGCAGCACCTGGGCTGGGGCGAGTCCCTGATGGCGGAGGCGGAGAGGCTGGCCGCCGAGGATTACGGCAGGAAGAAGATCGTCGTCGTGAGCGCCCTCGGGACGAAAGCATACTACGCTAGGCTCGGCTACGAGAAGGATGGCGTCTACGTCTCGAAAAGCCTCGGCTAATAGGCGTTTCCACTCGAGGCTTCTATGGATGAGTGAGACCGAGAAGAGGCTCAACACATTGACAATTAGCCCGGCACCATTCTTAATAGATCGGGGCGCCGTAGAAGAACCTGATTCTGAATGGCGGATGATGCTCTTCCCGGCTACAGGGGGAGGCTGAGGGAGGTCCTCTCGGGGGCAGGCGCCGGCGTCGGAGACATCGTGCAGGTCAAGTCAGACGGCGGCGTCTACCAGGGCGTCCTGATGCCCCGAGTCGAGTCGGCTGACGACCTGCACATAGTCATCAAGCTTAAGAGCGGTTATAACATCGGCGTAGCCTTCAACGATTCGACTGAGGTTAAATGCGTCGGCGAGGCGGCGAAGCCAGAGTTCAGGCCCCCACCACTGCCAGAGGCTAAGGAGGGGCTGCCTAGGGTCAGCATTGTCAGCACAGGCGGCACCATCGCGAGCAGGGTCGACTACGTAACAGGCGGAGTCTATGCGGCTATATCGAGCCGCGACCTCCTCAGCATAGTGCCTGAGCTCGCCGACATCGCCAGGGTCGAGGCGGACATCCTCTACAGCGTCTTCAGCGAGAACATAAGCTCCCGCAACTGGTCCGCGATGGCGAAGAGGGTGGCGAAGAAGATCAAGGAAGGCTGCTCGGGCGTCGTTATTACCCACGGCACTGATACGCTTGGCTACTCGGGGGCGGCGCTGAGCTTCGCCCTCCAGAACCTTCCGGTCCCGGTCGTGCTCGTCGGCTCCCAGAGGAGCAGCGATAGGCCCAGCAGCGACTCGGCGACCAACCTCGTCGCGGCCGTGACGGCCGCCTCGAAGGCTCCATTCGCAGAGGTAGTCGTGGGCATGCACGAGACGACTTCGGATGACAGCGTAGCCTTCCACCGCGGGGCGAAGGTGAGGAAGTGCCACACGAGCGCGAGGTACGCCTTCAGGTCCGTCAACGCAGAGCCCCTCGCGAGGTATGTGGGCGGCGAAGTGAAGATGCTCTCCAGCGACTATAGGAGGAGGCAGAGCGGCGAAGTCCAGTTGAGGGACGGGTTCGATGAGAAGGTCAGCCTCCTCAAGTTCCACCCAGACTTCGACCCTGCCATCATAGACTTTTTGGTCGAGAAGGGCTACAGGGGCATAGTCCTCGAGGGGACCGGCCTCGGCCATGTGAGCGATGGATGCTTCGAGGCCATAGAGAGGGCGAACGACGCCGGCGTGGTGCTGGGGATGACGAGCCAGTGCATCTGGGGCCGCGTTAACATGAACGTCTACTCGACCGGCAGGGAGCTCACAAGGAGAGGCGTCAAGCCCCTGGGCGACATGCTGCCGGAGACGGCCCTCGTCAAGCTGATGTGGTGTCTCGGCCAGACGAAGGACCGTGAGAAAGCCCTACAACTGATGAAGGCGAACCTGGCCGGTGAGCACGGCGATAGGACGGCCTACGCGGAGGTCTAAGGCCGATGAACTACGATGAGCTGGGGCTGAAGGTCGGCATCGAGGTCCACCAGGAGCTCGCCACTGGCCACAAGCTCTTTTGCTCATGCCCGTCTAGGCTCTCGGAGGCTGAGCCGGAGTACACGTTCACGCGCCGCCTCCGTCCAAGCCAGAGCGAGCTAGGTGAGGTCGACCCCGCCGCCCTCTTCGAGTTCATGAAGGGGAAGACCATACTCTACGAGGCGGACAGGCGGACGAACTGCCTCGTTGAGATGGACGAGGAGCCGCCTGGGCCGCTGAACAGGGAGGTGCTTGATATAGTGTTCTCCTTCGCCCTCATGGTGGGCTCGAGGCCGGTCGACGAAGTCCACGTGATGCGGAAGATGGTCGTAGATGGCAGCAACACCGGCGGCTTCCAGAGGACATGCGTCACAAGCCTCGGCGGATCAGTCGATGTCGAGGGCAAGAGTTACGGTCTGCAGCAGATAAGCGTGGAGGAGGACGCGGCCCGTAAGATGGGCGAGGAGGGTGACATCATCAGGTACCGCCTCGACAGGCTCGGCATCCCCCTCGTCGAGGTCGCAACGGCGCCGGACATGCATACACCCGAGGAGGTCTACGAGGTCGCGAGGCGCATAGGGAGCATCCTCAGATCGACGGGCAGGGTCAGGCGCGGCATCGGTACCATCAGGCAGGACCTAAACATATCAGTGAAAGGCGGAGCGGTCATCGAGATCAAGGGCGTTCAGGACCTGAACATGATGCAGACGATCGTCGAGTACGAGGCCCTCAGGCAGTTGAGGCTCATCGAGGTCGCCGAGGAGCTGAGGAGAAGGGGCGTCAAGCACTCGAGTCTAGTAGACGGGCAGATCGACGTAACCGACGTCTTCGCTAGGACCGAGTGCAAGATAATCAAGGGCGCCATTAAGGCTGGCCGCAGGGTCTACGCCGTTAAGCTCCCCGGCTTTGCGGGCCTGACTGGTTTGGAGCTCTGCCCAAATAGACGGCTTGGCACCGAGATGGCGGACAGGGCGAGGTACAAGGGCGGCGTCAAGGGGATATTCCACACCGACGAGCTGCCGGGGTACAACATTTCCCCCGAGGAGGTCGAGGCGCTGAGGAAGAAGGCTAGGGCCTCGGAGGGGGATGCAGTCGTCATCGTCGCCGACGAGGAGAGGAGTAGCATGAACGCCCTCTCCGCCATCGTCGAGAGGGCCCTTGAAGCCCTCGAGGGGGTTCCAGCCGAGACGAGGGCGGCCAACCCCGACGGCACGACGAGGTTCACCAGACCCCGGCCGGGTGCAGCGAGGATGTACCCCGAGACCGATGTCAAGGCGATCACCGTGACGCCCGAGTGGCTTGAGAAGCTTAGGATCGGCCTCCCCGAGATGCCAGAGGTCAAATTGAAACGCTTCCAACGTGACTACAAGATCAACGAGAAGCTCGCGAGGCAGATTGTGGACTCCGAGTACATAAGCCTCTTCGAGGAGCTCGCCGGGGAACTCGAGCAACTAACGACGCTGATGGCCGTGACGTTGACGGAGGACCTGAAGAAGCTCCAGCGCGACGGAGTCGCGGTCGAGAGCCTCACAGACGAGGCGATCAAAGGCGTCTTTAGGGCAGTTTCGTCGAGGCTTACTGTGAAGGAGTCGATCCCCGGCATATTGGCCTGGCTGGCGAAGAATCCGGGATCGTCGACTCAGGACGCTGTGAAGGCTCTTGGCCTGGGGCTACTCTCCAGGGAGCAGCTTGCCTCGCTGATAGACGAGAAGATCAATGCCAACATGGAGATGGTCAGGAGGATGGGCGAGAAAGCCTCAGGCCCCCTCATGGGGATGGTGATGGGCGAGGTGAGGGGCCGCGTAAGCGCCTCCGAGGTCCAGTCGGTGATCGCCGAGAAGGTTAAAGCAACCCTCAAGGGGCATGCGTAGACCCGCTTCCTCAAAAATTTCTCCAAAATAAAAAGTGCCCAAGCGGTCTCATCTTGGAGATGAAGGTACTCATCGAGCCTAAGCCCGTCGAGCCCTTGGAGGCCCATCTCCGTGATTCCGCGCCCTTGGGTCTTTATGCCTCTTCGACCGTCGGACGCTTCCGCTTGGGCAAAGTCCAATAGTATATCTAAATTATTTACTCATTCCGTTGCATATGGGCTAAAAGAAGTACCGAATCCGGACGAAGATGAACCCCATAATTGTAACAGTGATATAAAGAACGTCTCGAAGTCATAGGACGAATGTATTTTATAAATTATAGTTAAATTGGTATTTGTAGTATTAGTATAGTTAGTCATTTTCTTGTAAGATGAGATTTTCAGGACATCTTAGCCGGATGTGGGAGAAGTCTTCACATTGCTAGGAAGTCTGTTAAATCAATCGACAAGTATTATAAACCTACTTCATAATAATTAGAGGTATAACGTTCTAGAGTGATGACATGAGCCGCCCCCCCTTCCATCTAAAGGTCCGCATAGGAGACATGGAGGTCGAGATCGGAGGGGACAAGTCGGATGTTCTCGCGACCCTGAACGACCTCGTCGAGATCGTGGACAAGGTCTCGGTGGCTTTCAAGGGGGACACGAACGGCCACAGGGTAAAGCAACCGAAGAAGGTCGGCCAAGCATCCGACGTGCAGGTCTTCCCCCAGATACCCCGTACGACTCAGTGCAGCGAGGCGGTGACGGCGCTACTCTCCGACGCGTGGGGGAAGAACCCTAGGACCATCGCCGAGTTGAGGGAGGCCATGGAGGCGAACGCCGTCTTCTTCCCGAAGACGACCCTCTCAGGCGTCTTGGTCTGGCTCGTGAAGAAGGGGACTATAAGGCGTTGGAAGGACAAGAAGAGGGGCTACCTCTACACCCTGAACACGAAGGAGGCTGAATGATGCCCGCGATCACGGTGAGCGTTAAGACATCGTTCGGTGAGATACTTGTGAGCGGAGAGTCGCCCGAGGAGCTACTCGAGGCGCTTGAGTGGCTCAACAAGGATTTTGTCGCTGAGGTCAACGACAGGGTCTCCGGCATCATGGCCAAGCAGTCTCAGGACCACCTCAAGGGGATCGTCGATATGCGGAGGGATGGCCCAGTGATCGTGGCACCGGACGACCTCAGCCACTACGAGTCTATAGGTCTCATCCTCTACTGCATGAAGGATTACCAGGCGAGCAGCAGGGAGATTAAGGACTTCCTCGCCCAGAGTGGCAAGAAGGTCACGGTCCCCGCCCGCCTCCACGAGATGAGAAAGCGTGGCCACATCTTCAAACCGATGAGTAAAAGCTCCATCTACAAGCTGTCTGCGAAGGGCGTGAAGTGGATAGAGGAAGAGGTCATACCTTCGCTCAAGAAGTAGGCTGCGTCTTCGGTGTCATCCCCTCGTAGTCCTCGTATAGGTCGGACATGGTAACGAGGAGGCTGAGCACTATCTGTTTCGCGTCGCAGACGTAGCCCCCGTCCTTGAATGGGCTCCTCTGGATCAGGCTCTTCTCCAGTAGCTTTGAGACGGCGCGCTCCGTCGCCTTGCTTGTGAGCTGAAGCTCGGCACTCAGCTCCTTAACCGTCATCGTTCTACCGGTGCCGAGGAGGTGAAATAGGATCGAGAACTGGCTGGGCGCCTTCCTCAGCTTGAGGAGGGTCTCCGTCCTGTCCTTAAGCTCGGCGAGCTGCTTCTCAGACATGGGGTCAACTCCTAAACTCTTTCCTCAGGTCTCTATAAACCTTCATGATGATGTCGTAGGCCTTCACGGTAGCGACATAGCCGTCAGGCCTGGCGTCGACGAGTCCGTCTTTCTTTAACTCAGCGAGGCGTGCTCTGACCGTCGAGGCGTTCTCGTTAAGGGCGTTAGAGATGTCCTGAGGCTTAGCCTTCGCGTCTCTGAAGGCTAGGTAGCAGAGTATCCTGTACGCTGAGGTCTCTGGGTCGATACCGTCTAACTTCTCTGTCGTCAAGCCTTCACCTCCTGAAATATTCTTGGAGCAGGGGGACCAGAATCGGTCCGAGCTTGTATCTATAGACGCCTCTGCTGACGGGGTCGACGAGCCCCTTATTCTTCAGGTTGAAGAGGGCGATGTTGACTGCGTTCACGGTGAGGCTCAGCTTCCCGGCTATCTCCTGGCTCGACATGGGTTCTCCCTGCTCGACGAGGCAGAGTAGTACCTGCTGCTGGCTCTCGGCCCGCCTCAGGCCCTCAAGCTCGTCTGAACCCACCATGAGCGGTCAGCCTACTTCTTACCCTGAGAATAGAGGTGCGAGATGAAGTCCGTGAATGGGACCATGGACCTGTATGTGCCGTCCTCCTGCTGCATCACATAGCCCTTCTCGAGGAGTGACCTCAGGGCGGGACGAACAGTGCCCGCGGGAATGTCTATCTCGTCGGAAATTGCACTTGGCTGACTCGCCCCCCTGAAGGCGAGGAAGCAGAGGACCTTGAACTGGCTCGTCCCCGGCGAGAGGTCCTGGACCGCCTTCTCCATCAGGTCAACCACCATGCGTCACCGCCTACTTCGCCTGCTTTTCAAGCATCTCGATTCTGTCGAAGAGGTGGAGTAGGATGCCCGCCGTGTTCGGCTCGTAGTTACCCCTGCCCGACCTCGACAGAAGCCCATCCTCGGCGAGCTTAGCGAAGGCGGCCTTGACAGAGTTATACTTAGCCCCAAGAAGACCGGTCATCTCACTCGGACCGAGTTCGGGGTTTTTCAGGAACGCCCTAAAAACGGAGTCGCGGAGAGAATATTCCTCAGACATTTAATTAAAGGGTAGCTGAACTTCTTATTAACATTACTTTTGGCGTAAAGACGGTTCACCCTACAGGGCGTTATTTTTCCGAGCGTTATAATTTCTCTATTTATATATAAAATGGCTTTTATCCAAAATTAAGCTCATGGTGATCGGAGCGTTTAAATATCTAGGAAAAAAAGTGTTGTACAGGAACCATTTTTAGGTGTGTGCCGCCGGATGCAGGTCTTAAAGGAAAAGATTGAGCCCATCGGAGATATCAGAGAACCGAGCAACTGTCCGAGTATCTCCCTCGCAATCCGTGACCTGCTCCTAGGCGAGGTCTCAGGCGACATCCTAGAGGAGTCACCTCAGGTCGAGGCTCTCGCAGCCCATATCAGACGGGAGATGAGCATCTTCCCAATGAGCAAGCACGAGGCCTTCACCTATGTGGCGGGCGTCGACGCGGGGAGCCAGGTCCTGCCCCTCGCCTCACGACGTTACGGGGTCATGAGCGCCCTCGCCTATTCTCTTCCCAGTGGCGCCAGGTTCTTTCTCGCCCCGGAATCGATGTCGATCCCCTACACGTCGGCGGGCGAACGATTCAGGGGAACGATGAACGTTAGGCGTGAGGCGAAGCTCTACGAGACAGCGGCGCTGTTCCTCGAAGCGTATCCCGAGACTGAGCTACTCCTAGTCGACGGGCCCCTCGCCTTCAGTAACTTGTGGACGCTGTCAGGGTGCAGAAAGGACAGGCAGAGGTTCGTCGAAGCGGTGAACAGGCTGCTACGACGCTGCAGGGACTCCGGCGTGGTCGTGGCGGGGATCGTGAAGCGTCCCTCTGCGAGGTACCTCGTCTACCACCTCGGGCTCCAGGGTGCAACCGAGCTACCCGACAGCTTCCTGCTCCTCCAAGCGTTGAAGCCGGGGGAGAGGACAGATATCTTCTCTCCACGATCGGCGCTCAGGCAGGCAAGCCGGGCAGCGCCGTTCATGGACCTCTTCGAGGCTCCTATCTACTCCTTCTACGCTAGGATGTCGAGGGAATGGTCGATACCGCCGATAAGGGTCGACCTCCCAGCCAACTCGCTAGCGCAGCTCGACGACATCGCCGATTATTGCTACTCGTCGAGCTACTATGACGGGATACCTCTACCAATCGTTAGGGCGGACGAGGAGGTCAAGATCAGCAGGCAATTCGTCGCCGATATCTACTCCGAGATCGTGGGCAGGGTGGGGCGGACGAGGGGCGAGATCTCGCATCTCGCCCCGTGCTGGGGTGAGGCCAGGTGGATGGGAGCCTGAAGGTAGGGCATACGTACAGCCAGACCGGCGAGTACCGTCTTGACGAGATTACGGTCCTCCTCATGCGTGGTCGTGAACTGGCGAAGGGCGACCTCGTCTACATGCAACATCCGAAGAACGGGAGCCCCGTCGTCTTCCAGGTGACGAGAGTCTATCCCCATAAGAGGGTGAGGGAGTACGAGGAGGCGCTCCTCAGCGAGGGGAGGGTGATAACGGATGTCGAGGATTCAACTCTCCACGCCGAGGCCTACCAGTGGGGCTGGATGGACGAGGAGGGGAGCCTCAGGCAACTCAGGTACCCCTTGCCGCCTAACACCCCTGTCTACCTCGCGGAGAGGGATATCGTCAGCAGGTTCACGAAGCCTGCTGGGGAGTGGCGGCTCCTCCTCGGCACCGACCCGTCGACGGACCTCGACGTCGAACTCGGCATATATCCCCTCATAAGGCAGTCCTGCCTCATCTGCGGCGCCGTCGGCACAGGTAAGACGACGACAGCCGTTAGCATGGTCGTGCGTGCCGTGACAGCTAAGCCACCGGTGCGCTTCTTCATAGTCGACAAGGACGGAGAGTATATGAGCCTCGTTGACAGGCTCGGCGCCGAGAACGTCCTCAAGGTACCATGGAGCATGTTCTTCCAGCCTGGCGATGTCCCGTGGGAGGACTACGCAGCCGAGTTCGGCTGGCAGAAGACCTGGTGGAATAGCAAGATCCTGTTTCAGGCGTTGAAGATACTATACGCCCAGTCCGCACAGGTGACGAAGGAGAACCTCAAGCGAGCAGTCGGCTACGTGGACGCTGAGAAGCTCGGCTTCAACAAGAAGGCTGACGAGTTTGAGCTCTACAGGATGCAGGTGGAGAACTCTGTCTCCGCGAGCAGGCTGATCCCGGCTGGGGAGGCTGAGGTTCTCGACCCGGTTAAGCTGCTGAGGGAGAGGAGGGTCGTCATCATGGATCTGAGCGACGGCAAAGACACCTGGGAGCAGAAGCATGTCGTCGTCGCCCAGATCCTCAGACGGATCTTCTCCGAGGCGCTCGAGAACAGGGGGTTCGGCTGCGTCATCGTGCTTGAGGAGGCGATGTACTACGCGCCCCAGCATGGCGTCTTCGAGATAGGTGAGAAGGAGAGCCGCGGGAAGCTGCTCGGCGTAATCAAGGAGATCGCGACGAACGGCGGTAGGAACGGAGTCGGCCTCTGGGTCGTCACCCAGCGCCTAGCTACGGTGGAGAAGACAGTCGTGACTCAGTGCGCCAACAACATCATCTGCCACAGCCTAGAGGATCTGGATAAGCAGAGGCTGGCCGAGATCATGGGGCAGGGGTTCTCCGAGCTTATAGGAGATTTGCCGCCTGGAGAGGCCATCGTAAAAGGTACAGCACTCAAGTGCAGGTTTCCCATCTGGGTCAAGGTGCTGCCCGAGGTTTACCCGGCTTCGAGCATGAGCACGCCCATGAGTCGTTTCGTCCACATGGAGATGGACCTAAAGGAGTCCTCCGTCGGGAACTGAAGCTTATATCCTAAGCAGCTTCATAACCCTGTTGGGATCTGGTTGAGCCGGAGACGCATCTATCCTAAGCGACCGATGGTCGGCGTAGGCGTACTGATACGCGGTGACGGTAGGTACCTGCTTGTACAGAGGGCGGCTGAGCCTGATAGGGGTCTCTGGTCTGTGCCAGGTGGGCTCGTCGAGGTCGGGGAGAAGGCGGCTGACGCGGCTATACGTGAGGCACTTGAGGAGACGGGGCTCGAGGTGAAGATCACCGAGACCCTCGGCGTCGTCGATAAGGTCGTGAAGGACAAGGCAGGGCGCATCAAGTACCACTTCGTCATAGTCGACTACCTAGCGGAGCCCGTCGGTGGCGAGATGCACCATCACGACGACGCCCTTGACGCTCGCTGGGTCGAACCGGGGCACTTCAAGGAGTACGAGCTCTCACCGACGTTGATACCCCTCCTCAAGAGGCTCGGCCTCTACGAAAGTTAGCGGACTCCTCAAGCTTTTAAACGTCAAAAAGACCTTCGTTTCTGTAGGTGCGAGCTTGGTTAAGTCTTCGGATTTCAGAGGGAAAGACGTACTCTCCATGCGGGACTATGGGAGGGGAGAGATCGACTTCATCCTCGACAAGGCGACCGAGATGGTCTCCATCGCGGAGAAGAACTCAACCCTCCTAAGGGGTAAGATCCTTGCCACCCTCTTCTTCGAACCCAGCACCAGGACGAGGCTCAGCTTCGAATCCGCGATGCTCAGGCTTGGCGGCTCAGTGACGGGCTTCTCGGACCCAAGCGCTTCATCGGTGAAGAAGGGTGAGACCCTGGAGGACACGATCAAGACGGTGGAGAACTATTGCGACGTGATAGCCATGCGTCACCCGGAGGAGGACGCGGCGAAGCGCGCGGCTGAGGCGGCAAAGATACCGATCCTGAACGGTGGCTCCGGTTCCGGTGAGCATCCGACGCAGGCCCTCCTCGACCTCCACACCATGAAGTACGCTAAGGGGAAGATTGACGGTCTCAGCATCGGCCTCTGCGGTGACCTCCTCTACGGTCGGACGACTCACAGCCTTGCCCTGGCTCTGAACAACTTCGATGTAGAGCTTTTCCTCATCAGCCCCAAGGAGCTGACGATGAAACCGGATATCCTCAAGGACCTCAAGATGAAGCACACTGAGACGACTGACCTGAAGAAGGTTCTGCCGAAGCTCGACATCCTCTACGATACCAGGATACAGAAGGAGCGCTTCGCGGACCCTGCCCAGTACGAGAAGCTGAAGGATGCATACATCATTGACCCGAAGATGGTGAGGTCTGGGAAGCGGGATCTGGTCGTGATGCACCCGCTTCCGAGGGTGAACGAGATCACTACGGACGTCGACGCCATGCCGAACGCTTGGTATTTCAGGCAGGTGAGGCACGGCGTCTACATAAGGATGGCGCTCCTAGCCCTCGTGCTCGGGGCGCTCTAGGACTGGTCTAGGCTCGTGAAGAGCCTTCTGACCCTGCTCCATCTGTCCTCCTCTTCCTTCGACCTCATGACGGAGGCATTTTTCTTGTACGCCATCGGCACGATGTATAGGTAGACCTTGTGGCTGCCGAAGGAGTAGAAGCCGCCGTCCGGCTTCGCCGTGAACCAGCCTTGGATTGGGAAGTCATGGCTGACGACCCTTGCGCCTTCATTCAGCTCCTTCTCGAACTTCGGTCTCAACTTGGCGTTGCCAGAGGTCGTGAGGTAGAGGGTGACCAAGGTGGCCGGCGTGAGGTCAGCGTCGAAGAAGTTCCCCTTAGCCACCCTGATCCTGTCGGTCAGCCCCTTCTCCCTGATCTTCTGCTTCAAGGCCTTGACCATGAGGGGGTTGAGGTCGTAGCCGACCGCCTCATCGACGTTGTACTCCTCGACGGCGGTGAAGAGTATCCTGCCGTCGCCGCAGCCAAGGTCATAGAGAGCGTCACCCGGGCCAGCCTTGGCGAGGTCAAGCATCTCCCTGATGATGGGTATGGGGCTCGGCACATAAGGGGCCACGCTATCAGGCTGGTCACCCCAGGCAACGCTGAGGCTCCACCCCCTGATCTTCTCGTTCTGCTCGTCTCCCCTCTTCCTGCGGCCCATAGCCATGAGTAAAACTACGCCCGAACAGCCTCTTTAAGGTGTTTCTGGGCGGGCAACCCATTTTAACTGGCTGAGAAGAGCCTCTATTGAGCAAGCAATGGAGCTTAAGGTCATCAAGCTAGATGTGCCAACCGAGTCGAACCTGATCCTCGGCCAGACCCACTTCATAAAATCCGTTGAGGACATATACGAGGCAGTGATCTCCTCTGCGCCAGGCGTCAGGTTCGGCCTCGCCTTCAGCGAGGCCTCGGGCGCCTGCCTAGTGAGAGTTGAGGGGAACGACGAGGAACTGAAGAAGATCGCCGCCGACAACTCGATGCGGCTAGGATGCGGCCACAGCTTCGTGATCCTCGTGAGGGGGGCCTATCCCATCAACATGCTGACCCAACTCAAGGTGGTCCCGGAGGTCTGCACGATCTTCGCAGCCACGGCGAATCCTCTCGAGGTCGTCGTCGCCGAGACTGAGCAGGGGAGGGGCCTCCTCGGAGTCGTGGACGGCTTCGGGCCGAAGGGCGTCGAGGATGAGAAGGGGAAACGGTGGCGGAAAGATTTCCTCCGGAAGATAGGCTACAAGCTCTAGCCTAAGAGCCTGCGCATCTCCGCGGGGATCGCGTCTATCGGAATATCGCCGTCCACGATCCTGACGAGCCCCCTCTTCTGATATCTTTCAATCAGGGGCTGCGTCTTCTCCCTATAGACCACCAGCCTGTGCCTGACGACATCCTCCTCATCATCTCTGCGCTGGATGAGCCCTGAGCCACACTTGTCACAGGTCTCATCCATCTTCGGTGGCTTGCTCTCTAAGTGATATATCTCGCCGCACCTTGGGCAGCTCCTTCTAAGCGATAGCCTGCTTATGATGGTCTCGTCCTTGATGACGACGACCACGACGTGGTCGAGCTTAAGTCCTGCCCTTTCAAGGATATTGTCGAGGGCGTCTACCTGGGCCGCGCTCCTGGGATACCCGTCTAGGATGAATCCTTTTTCGAGGTCGGCCTTCTTGAGACGCTCGGTGACTATGCCGTTGACTATATCATCTGGAACGAGCTCTCCCCTATCCATGTAACTCTTGGCGACAACGCCGAGCCTTGTACCATGGGCAGTGGCCTCCCTGAGCATGTCGCCGGTCGTGATCACCAGGATGCCGTAGATGTCGCCAATGATACGCGCTCTGGTCCCCTTCCCTGATCCCGGCGGGCCAAGAATTACAATTCTCATCGGGAATACCCTCGTCGAGCGAGGGATACGAAGTCCGTAGCTGTTATAATTCTTGTGGCTGAAATACCAGACACTGCCACGATCGGCGATTTAACCGCCGCGATGGACTCCTAAACGATAAGCCTAGGAGTTGAGCCTTCTGGGTCCTCAAACCTTCCTTCATCGACGCAACGCCACGGACTTGAATGTAGGAGGAGAGGTGCCTTATACACGAAAATATTGGTTCAGCCAGCGAAAGGCATTGTAAAAACGCTTCTTTAAGGTCCCGATCCGTTCAGAATACACGTTCTATTAATAAAGGAACTCTGCAGAAAGTGATGAACGATGGACGAGATCAGTCCTTTCACAGTCGTGGGCGTCCTCCTCATACTGATGGGCGTCATCTTAGTCGCCCTCCCATATGTGGAGCGCGTCATCCCCAACATCGAGAAGGTGCCGTGGATTATCCTCTGGGTCTATAGGAGCGAAGGCTTCACCTTCGCGACGAGTCCCCTACTCATCATACTCTCCCTGATCTCGATCCTGCTCGCCTATTTGAGAGGAAGATGAAGGAGCCTAGATCTTCGCCTTGTACAGTCTGACGAGGGCGTCAACAAGCTCCTCCTCCGTAGGAAGCCTCGAGCACGCGAGCGGTATCCCCTCGTGGCTCGCCAGGCTCACAGCCAGAGGATCGATCTTCCCCTTGACGCCGTGCAGGATCACTATCCTCGGCTTGAATGGGCTTATCTTCACGGCGATCATCGGCGATCTACCTCTACTGACGCCGGTGAAGACGAGGGCCCTCTCACTTGTTGCACCGAATATCCTGTAAAAGTCGAGGCCGGAGAGCATCTGGATCGCCTTCAGGCTGTTGACTATGGTGTAGCCGAAGACGCTGTACTCCAACTTGTCCTCGCCTGTGAGGACCTCGGCGTCAACGGCGTCGCATATCTGGCCAGCCGTGACAGGCGCTATGAACTCCCTAATGTCGATGAAGACATCACTTGGGTCGAGGCTTATTCTGGCGAGTTGCCTGATGTAGTTGCCTCCACGTCTCTCGTCGAGGTCGAGGAGCGCCTCAACGTAGCGCTTTATGAATCCACTGCCCGGCGACTTCCTCCGACCCGTCTCATAATCGCTTATCACAGACGGCGAGAGGTCGAGCTCGTAAGCAACCTCTATCTGGTTGACGTTGAGGAGACTCCTCCACTTCCTCATCGTCTGCCCAGGGTTCGAGGAGAGGACTATCTCGCCTGCTATACGCTTCGAGAGCATGTCCCTGACGGGGCTGTAGCCGGACACAAGAAGCTAGAGGGTTCTTTAGGTTAAAAAAATGTGGGGGTCAGAGCCCGCACTTCTTCAGGAGGATACTCCACCTCTTGTCGGTGCCCTCCTGGATCGCCTTCAGTAGGTCTTCCCGCCTCTCGGGCCTGAACAGGTGCCTGAACCTGCCCTGTACCTGAAGGTACTCCTCGACAGGCTTCTTCGACTCGGGCCTCTTCGCTACCGCCAGGCTCGGAGCAGAGAGCTCGTAGACCACGTCGCCACCCTCTTGCCTACATTCGTAGAGGGGGAATATGCATGTCTGCACCGCGAGCCTGGAGACCGCTATCGTCTTCTCGGGCGGGTACCTCCAGCCCCTAGCGCAGGGAGTTATGGCATGGAGGAACGCCGGTCCCTCGACCTCGAACGCCTTCCTTGCCTTCTTCATCACATCCAAAGGCCAGGCGGCGTTGATCGTCGCCGTGAAGGGTATCGCGTGGGCTATCACTATGTCGTCTATCGGCTTCTTCCACTCAAGCTTCCCGGGTATCACCTTCCCGGCTGGGCTGGTCGTGGTAGCCGCCGTGAACGGAGTGCCTCCGCTCCTCTGGATCCCCGTGTTCATGTAGGCTTCGTTGTCGAGGAGCACGTATGTGAAGTCGTGCCCCCTCTCCATCGCGCCTGAGAGCGCCTGCAGGCCGATGTCATAGGTTCCGCCGTCGCCGGCGAAGGCTATTACGTCTAGCTGCTGATACTTCGCAAGCGGTCCCTCGCCTCTCTTCCTCATCGCCTTATAGGCGGCCTCGATGCCGCTGGCGGTCGCCGCGGTGTTCTCGAAGGCGCTGTGTATCCACGGCAGGTCCCATGATGTGTAGGGGAAGATGCTCGTAGCTACCTCCAGGCAGCCGGTGGCGTTCGTCACTATTGTGGGTCCCCTCGTCGCCTTAAGAACCATCCTGACGATGATCGACTCGTCGCAGCCCGCGCAGAGTCTGGCCCCCGGGCACAGCAGGTCGGGCTTCGCCGCCATTTCCTTTAGAGTAATCTGGCTCATCCCTGTATCACTCCCTCAACCCCACGTAGTTCATCGTCTTCTCCACCCTGCCCTTCTTCTTGATCTTCAGTAGGTCCTCGTAGATGCCCCTGATCATCGCCATCGATGTGTCCCTCCCGCCGAGGCCGTGAGCGTAGTTCGCTATCAGCGGCTTCGAGCCCGCGTCGTAGAAGACAGCCCTCACGTCCTCGTAGAGCGGGCCGCCCGCTGCACCGAAACTCAGATCCTTCTCTATAACGCCGAGCGCCGGCACGTCGCCTATGGCTTTGATCAGGTCGTCCGTCGGGAACGGCCTGAAGGTGCGTAGCTTCACCATGCCCGCCTTGACGCCTTCGGTCCTGAGCTCGTTGACGACCTCACGGGCCGTCCCCATCACTGAGCCCAACCCGAGGATGGCGACATCTGCGTCATCCATCCTGTACGGGTTGACGTGACCATACTTCCGGCCCGATAGTACGCCGTACTCCTCGTCGACTGCCGGTATCACCTTCAGCGCCTTTTCCATCGCGTCCATCTGGTGGACCTTGTGCTCGAAGTAGAAGTCCTGAAGGTCAACGGGGCCCATGGAGATGGGGCATCCGGGATCTAGCCTGAGTTCGGCCTCGCCGAGGTGGCCCTGCACCTTGATGAACTTCCGTTTGCCGACGAAGCCCTTCACATCCTCGTCCGGCAGCGTCATGACGTTCTCCATCGTGTGGCTTATCGTGTAGCCATCGAAGCAGATCATCACTGGCAGCAGGACATCCTCGTGCTCCGCGATCCTCCAGGCCTCGACGTGGGCGTCGTAGACCTCCTGGCTGTTCTCGCAGTAGATCTGGATCCAGCCGCTGTCCCTTGCACCCATGGAGTCGCTGTGGTCGTTGTGGATGTTAAGGGGCGCGCTCAGCGCCCTGTTCGCCACCGACATCACTATAGGCAGCCTCACACCGGAGGCGATATAGGTCATCTCCCACATCAGCGCCAGCCCGTTCGCCGCCGTCGCCGTGTAGGCCCTCGCGCCGGCGGCTGCTGCACCTATGCAGCTGCTCAGGGCGCTGTGCTCAGATTCCACTGCGACGAATTCGCTATGAACCAGACCATCCGCGACATACTCGCTGAAGCGCTCGACTATGATGGTCTGGGGCGTAATAGGGTAAGCCGCCACCACGTCGGGGTCGACCTGCTTCGTCGCGTAGGCGGCCGCCTCATCCCCGTTTAAACCCATCAGCTTCTGCTTCATCTCTTCGCCACCATCTCTATGCACTTAACCGGGCACTCTTCGGCGCATACGCCGCAGCCCTTACAGTACCGGAGGTCAACCTCCGTGTAGCCATCCTCCCTCACCCTTATCGCCCCCTCCGGGCAGTAGAAGTGGCAGAGCGTGCACTTCGTGCACTTCTCGTGGTTGAACTTTGGCTGCGCGACGCCCCAGTCGCCGGTCTCATAGTCGCGGCTCGACTTGTAGGCGACCGCGCCCTTGTCAAGGGACTTCCAGCCCTTCTTCTCGCTCAACCCTTCACCGCCTCCTTGTACGCGATCTTGACTAACTCGATGTTCTGGTCTCTTACCTTACCGGAGAATCTCTCCCTGACGACCTCTAGGACGGAGTCCAGCTTCACCATCCCGGATGCCCTCACGACCGCGCCTAGCAGCGCCGTGTTGGTGATGTTGACTCCCAGCACCTTGAGGGCGAGGCCGGTCGCGTCGACGACCCAGGTCTCCGTCTTCTTCAGCCCCAGCCTCTTCTTCACCTCAGCCGCGGTCTCGTTGGTGTTTACGACGATCTTGCTGTCCGGCTTCAAACCTTCGATGACCGCGGGCCCCAGGAGCGTCGGGTCGAGCACGACGACGATGTCGGGCTCGTAGACACTTGAGTGGATCTGTATCGGCTCATCGCTTATCCGAGTGAAAGCAGTGATCGGCGCCCCAGCCCTCTCGGGCCCGAAGGCTGGGAAACTCTGAATATTCTTCTCCTCCTTCAGCCCGGCCTGTGCGAGGAGGAGGGAAGCGGTCCAGGCCCCTTGGCCGCCTCGGCCGTGGAACCTGACCTCATGAAGCTTGCTCATCTGATCTTCAACTCCTTGGGAACACTCCTTTCACCTTAGGCGGTATAATATTAAAGTTTTTTAGAAAAATTTTTCAAAAATATTTGGAACACTCATGGTTAATTAATAAACGAATTTTCGGCCAGTCAGCTAGTGGTCGTATACCTTGCGCTTTATGTCGTTCAGTTCGTCCCTGCTCTTCTTCGCCTGCGAGGCCGAAGCCTCAGGGAAGCGCCTCCAGTTCCACCCCATGACCTCGTAGGCGTAGTTCATCGTCCTCGACGATGATACAAGGAGTCCCTCTCCGATGCTGTTGGCTCCAAACCTGAGGGCAGTAACCGGGTCGCCTCCCTGCGGGCCGAGGCCTGGCGCCAGAATCAGCCTCTCCTCACCTATGATCCCTCTCACGACGTCTAGCTCCTCGGGGGCCGTGCAGCCGACGACGAAGCCGTTGGAGCCGTGGTCAAATGCGTCGCGGGCCAGCCTCTGGTAGAAGGGCTCGCCGTCCATCATCCTCGACTGGTAGTCGTGGGTTCCCGGGTTCGACATCCTGCAGAGGGCGAATATCCCCTTGTCACCCTTATCTGCCCACCTGTAGACGGCGTCGACGCCGTTCTCGTACCCAGGGAACGGGCTGAAGGTCACGGCGTCGAATCCAAGCTCGCTTATCCAGTGGAGCCCAGCATCCATCGTGCTGCCGATGTCTGAGAGCTTGGCGTCGAGGAGGGCGAGACAGCCTCCGTCGTGGATCGTGTCCACGATCTCCTTCATCTCATCGAAGCCGAGGGGGTAGACGAGGAACTGGGCATTAGGCTTGATGATTGGCGTGTAGGGCGAGACCGCCTCGACGAACTCGACGCAGAACCTCCGCAGCCCCTCAACGAGCCCGTACCTCTCGACGAGCTTCGGCGGAACAACGTACTTGTCCCTCATCGAGTCTGTAGCCGGGTCGAGGCCCACGCAGAGGAAGCTGTTCTTCTCCCTACTCAGCTCGTAGTACCTGTCGACGAATCCCCTCCCAAGCATCGGCTTCACCAGTATCCATAGGGGCGCCTCAACGCTTAAAAGAGCAGAGGAGGAACGCCGTCCCCTTCGAGCATGTCTTTAAATCTGTTTGAAGGATTTTATCTCTCGGAAAAGGTTACAGGTTGAAACCTCCATGAGCACCGAACCGGAGATACGTAGGCTGCTTGAGATACGCGGCGAGCTTGAGGCGAAGATTGAGCGTCTGCAGGCAGAGCTCGATGACATAAGTAAGTTGGTAACCGAGATCGACAAGGCGATAGTGAAGCAGGGGTTCAAGCAGCCCACACCTGAACCCGAGCAGGTGAAGCCCGCAGAGGACGGGAGGTCTTCGATACAGGCGAAGGACGGCACCGTCCTCGGCAGGCTCGCAATCGACGCAGACACAATCGTGTTCACGCCACGCGAGGAGCTCCGTTTCCTTACGAGTATACCCCCCTTCCAGTCCTTCCTCATCGACAGGGTGCTCGCCAACATGAGGTCCACAGACGAGGACAGGGCGACCAGGGGTGAGATCGATCCCAAGGACATCCTCAGTTACGAAGTGCAGGCGGAGGGCGAGATCATCCGCTCCGTAGTCGTCCACAAATATGGCGGGGAGAGGCGGCTCAGGGAGATCCAGAGCAGCCTCAGGTGGAGCTTCGACAAGATGTACGACAAGCTTAGAAGAGGCTAGGACGCCTTGTCCGGAGAGAACCAGCGCAATCCCCTCTGGCCACTGCTCGTCGATGCTGTTCATGCGCTACCCCTCTACGCCTCACATAAGGCATATACCAGGGACAACATCCTCGTCGCCTACCCGGATACGTCAGCCGAGGAGCTTGCGAGGAGGCTAAACATGCCACTGGGGGAGGCGTTAGTGATCCTACACGAACTCAACTCAGATAAGACACACAAGGGAGACGGCTAGGAGTAGAGGCTTTAAACGACGTACCTGTACGATGTACTCTTACCGGCGGTCTCGCTATCCTGAGTTATGCGGAGGACATCGCCTGGCTTGGCTCCTAGGATGATGGATATCGGGTCACTGGCCTTTATCCAGGGGAACTGGTAGGGCTCAGCGTGGTACTTCTTCACGAGCTCCGCCAACTCCTCCTGTGAGACGATCTCGTGTTTGGGGACGAGCTCGTGCTCGAAGATGTCGAAGGTAGGCATCGTAGGCGGTATCAGCTCGATTCCGAGCTCCTCCGAGCTGCTACGGGCAGAGTAGGTGTACTTACCATCACCGACGAGGATCCCCTTTGCGGCGCCCTCCTTCTCGACTACCTCCTTGAGCTCACGGATATATGAGATGCCTATCGTCTTCTGGCCTAGGACGACGTGCATTATGATCTGATCCTTGCCGTTGGTCAGGAAGTAGACTATCCTGCCCTCCTCGCTCGCCTTCTTAGACACGGAGAGCTTCCTGTACTTCACGATGAGTGAAGCCCGCTTCTCCTCGAGGGACTCATTCTTGCTCAACCTTGCCCAGCTCCTACCTCGCCTTTACCTTCTTCACTATGGGTGCCCTGACCTTCCTGAATATCCTGTAGCCGCAGTAGGGGCACCTGAACGAGATGTACTTCTCAAGGTCCTCGTAGTTGACGCGCCTACCACACTGGACGCACTCGTATACCGGCCCCTCCGAGGCCTCTGGCTCCTTCTTCTCTTCGACCGCCAACGGCTTCAACCAGCACAATTAACTTCAAACACTCTCATTAAAACCTAGCGACCGGCGGGCGCGGCGTAGACCATCCTCTCGGAGGCGATCCCCGTCACGTTAACATCGATTACGTCTCCCTTCCGAAAATCGCCCTCGACAAGCGCGACAGGCCCGTGAAGCATTGGGTAAGCAACGAAGTACTTACGATCCCTCTCGTATGGCTCGGCGATGACGACCCTGAGCCTCTTTCCGGCGAGGCCTCCCTTGGTCTCGAGGTTCGCCGTCCTCGCGGCATCGTGGATGCGTCTGCTTAGCGCATCCTTGACGTAGGGCGCCCCCGATGGCTCGCCACAGAATGTGGACATCGGCAGAGACTGGAACCTGTAGATGATGACCCTCTCCGCGCCGGCTTCCCTGCTCCGCGCTATCGCCCTGACAGTCTCGTCTACTGTCTCAGCGCTCTGACCGGGTAGTCCGTGGATGAAGTATGCGTAGGGGCTAAGACCGCCCTTCCTGAGACGCTCTATCGCTGTCAGTGTCTCCGTGGGGGTGGAGGGTCTGCCCAATAAACCACTATGCTTCTCGGAACCTGTCTCGAACCCTATGCTGACGGCGGTACCCGGCAGGTATTTGCCCAGCAAGGCAGCAGCGCGCTTGGTGACGAGGGAGGCCTTAAGGTTTTCAACCATGATCGAAGCCAGTCCTTCGGCCACGCCCGGTAGCTCGGTGAGACGAGAAAGCAGCCTCTCCAGCTCCTCGTAGTTGGGCTCAGGGCGCCTCGGATCCGTGAGGGGGTCCGGCTCGACAAGGAGGTCCCTGCCGTAGTCAAGGAACCCGGGGGCGCTCAGCACTATCCTTTTCACCCCCTCCCGGAGAAGCGCCTCGACCTCATCAACTATATGCTCTACGGACCTACTCCTGGGTGGACCGAACAGGCTCGGCACGGAGCAGTAGCCGCAGCCAGGCGGTATCCCCTTCGGGCAGTAGTACCTCTCCTCGAGTCCGCCTTTGGAACAAGTGCCGCAGCCGTCGCAGGCGCCCCCGATGTACCCGATGCGAGCCCTCTGGTAGTTGCTGCAGCCCCTGAGAACCTCGACATAGATCCTGGCGGCGTAGAACAGGGAATAGTCTCTAACCGTCTTGGTGGACGGCCTGTATTCATCATATTCCCGCCTCCTCATGAACGGCCTGAGCTGGTTTAAGATTGGCTCGCCCTCATCGAGGTACGCGATTCCTCGGACGCTTTTCAGGTCTTCAGGCCTAGGGAGCGCGCCGTCCCTGAGGCCCATACGGAGGAGCTCCTCGAGGGTCTGCTCCCCCTCTCCGACCACGGCTACATCGCAACATGTCTTAGCCAGAGCCCTCTCAGGATCCGAGGCCACAGGGCCGCCAAGAATTGCAGGGCCTCTCCTACGCCATCTTTTAGTCACGACTCTGATCGCCGGTATATCAGTCGTCATGCCGCTTAGGAGAAGAATATTGTAGCTATCGAGTAGTTCTCCGTCAAACAACACGCGCTTGACCTCAGCGATCCTCGCCTCCAAGCCATTCCTCTCGAGGACGCCTGAGACGGCTCTGGCGCCTGCCCCTATGGCGTCCCTCGTAGCCTTCCTCTCTCCTCTCCCTGAGGCTGTTGCGTCGACCACGAGGGCTCTCATGGATGAGGGCTACCTCACGGCGTATGATAAGCGTTATCAACGGAATAGTGATAAAAACCCCGTCGGAGATAGCTTAATGGGAAGGTCGAGTCCTTGGTCGATGTCCCCCTCACTCTGGTAGCTGCCATCGTCGTCTCCTTCGTCGCCTCCTACCTTTTCGTTCCCATCTTCAACAAATTCATGAAGGCGACTGGAATCGTGGGGAGGGACATAATGAAGGTGGATGGGAGGATCGTCGCCGACATGGGCGGCCCGGGCGTCATGGTCGGGTTTGTCCTCGGCGTCTTCCTCTTCATCGCGCTTGAGATACTGATTCCACCTAGGCTGCCTGGACTCATCTATATCCTTGCGAGCCTCAACACGATCCTGATAATCACCCTCATAGGCGTATTCGACGTCCTCACCACCCTGATGAAACAAAAGGAGGGCACGGGGATGTTCGAGAGGCTCAAGAGGAAGGGGATACCCCCATGGATGTACTTCCTGATCCCGCTCCCGGCGGCTGTCCCCCTCGTCGCCGTGAACGCCGGCGTAAGTTACATGACGCTCCCATTCATAGGACGCGTAGATCTCGGAATCCTGTACCCCCTGGTTCTCATCCCGCTTGGCGTGCTCTGCTGTACGAACGCCACCAATTTCCTGGCCGGATTCAACGGCCTCGAGGCTGGCATGGGCATGGTCCTGCATGCCTCACTTGGGCTATACGCTCTTAATGCGGGCAAGATCAACGCGGCTCTTCTCGCTCTCGTCTTCGCCGCCGCCCTCGCGGCCTTCCTCAGATATAACTGGTACCCCGCCCAGGTCTTTCCGGGCGACCTCAATTATACGATAGGCGCCGTCGTCGTCTGCGTAACCGTCCTAGGCAACATGGAGAAGTTTGCCATCATCTGCTTCTCCCCCTACATCGTCGAGGCGATCCTCAAGGCGCTGTCTGGTTTTAAGGCTGAGAACTACGGGGTCCTGCAGCCTGATGGGACAGTCAAGCCGAGGGAGCCGAATATCAGGTCGCTGACCCACCTTGTGATGAGGATAGGGAGCTTCAAGGAATGGCAGGTGAGCCTGATCCTCATCGCCGTCGAGGCCGCCTTCTGCCTCGTGGCCTTCTTGATTACGCCCTTGATATGAGCTGGTGAAAGGAGCTCTTGAAGAAGATCCTGATACTGGCCGGGGGAGGCGGGCACACGGGCTACGCCCAGATCCTCGCGGAGGAGTTGAAGGGACGGATGGAGCTGAGCTTCCTGGCGCCGGACGATGAGCCGATAAGTGTCAGGAGGCTCGAAGGATATGGCCCCGTCCGGACAATGACTAAGCCGAGGCATCCGACGACGCCGACGCTCACGTTCACGTGGAGGCTCTTTAAGGCGTTCTACGAAGCGTTGAGCCGAGTCCCATCGGACATTGACGTCGTCGTAAGCACCGGCAGCAGCTTCTGCGTGCCTCCAGCCATCGTCGCCTGGATGAGGGGTATTCCTGTCGTCAACCTCGAGAGCAGGGTTAAGCTCACCAAGCCGTCTGGGACAGCCTCACTACTAAGGCGCTTCTCGAGGCTGACGGCCCTCCAGTGGGAGGAGCAGAGGGTCTTTCTCGAGGGCAGGGTCTTCGGTCCCCTTCTGCCGCGTCGCCTCGTGGAGCCGAGAGACGGCGGATACGTCTTGGTCTCAGGTGGGACATACGGCTACAAAGAGCTCTTTGACGCGCTGGATGAGACCGATCTCGAGAACGTCGTCCTACAGACAGGTAAAATAGATGGAGGCAGCTACGCCAAGGCCCACCTAGGCTGGAGGGTATTATCCTACTCTGACAGGTTCTACGAGCTAATAGCGGGCGCGAGGGTCGTGGTTTCCCCTCCAGGGGGGACGCCCGTCGAGGCGGTAGCATACGGGAAGCCCGTCGTCATCGTCGAGTACCCTGCATGGACGAAGGCCGCCGACCCTGAGGAGACTAGGCTCTTCGCCGAGAAGATCGGCGCCTCGCTGATGACCGATGTTACGGCTGAGAAACTAGTCTCAGCCATCAATGAGGCTCAGCGCAAGCCCTCCAAAGTCCTAGAAGCCGGCAACGAGGAACTTGTTGAAGCTATACTCTCAATCGCTGGACACGATAACGTTTAATTAACGTGCCCAGGGCAATAAGGATGCGACAACGTTGAAGACCAACACCGAAACAGTCGCCATCGTCGTGTCGCTGCTAGTGCTCGGCTCGGTCTTCGGGTACGCCCTCTACATATATACAACACCGAAGGGAAATGTCTGGGTAGGTGAAGTCTTCATGTGCGTAATCAGGACGGACGGCTACACGGTTGTCGAAAGCCGTGGGCAGGGCACCATCGTGCTTAATGGCAGTTACTCCCTCGAGGAAGGGGTCACTTACTAGATAACATACGACACTATCAGTGAGAACAACTACGTGGTCTCGATAGAGAGGCTGTCAGCCTGACTTCGTAATATATGCCTTTCGCAGCGTATTCTCCAATTCTTCGACAATGTTATCCCAGCTAAACTTTGCGGCGGTCTCCTTAGCGTTCTCAACGATCCTATTTCTGTACTCGCTATACTTCATCACCTTGAGGACGCCCTCGGCAATGTGCTCTGCATCGGGCTCCACGCAGAGACAGTTGAAGTCATCTATGGCTACCTCTCGGCTGACGCTGTCCACGCCGGTAATGATGAGCCTGCCTGCTGCCATGTACTCGAGGATCTTAAGTGGGATCGCCCTGGTCCTACCGAGGGGGCCGACGCAGACATCCGCCGCGGATAGGTAGAGCTTTATCTCGTCTCTCGATGTTGCGCCCTTGACCCTGATCGAACCTGAGGCGAGGTACGGGTTGCCTCGGAGGGATGGGGGTGGCTCGTTCCCCACGAGAATGAGCGTGGCCTCTGGCTCAGACTTCTTGATGAGTGGGAACGCCTCGATGAGCGCCTCGATCCTGTATTCGGGGCCAGAGGACCGCCCTACGAAGAGGATGATCTTCGCATCGGCGTCGATGCCGAGCCTCTTCCTCGATTGGCTCTTCTCAGGCACCTTGATCTCCTCTAAGTCAACGCCGTTGTAGCTCAGGCCGACGTTGTCTAGCCGCCCGCGCCTCGACTCTAGGACCTTCCTATTCTCCTCGCAGACGACGAGGAAGGCGTTGGCGCACTCTATGAAAGCCTCGCTTAGGGTGTTGTACATTCTCTTCCTCGCCTCGTTCAGAGAGTATATGGGACCCATCCCGGGCACATCCATTTCTCTGTAGATGTCGTTAGCCCTGGCGACTACCGGCAGCCCCAGGATTTTTCCTATCAAGAGGCCGGTCAGGAAGGTGAAATGGTTTGGCTGGAATTGGCAGACGACGATATCGGCGCCCCTACCTAGCCTTATCCCCCTCAGGAGGAGGAAAAACGGGGACAGGAAAGAGGCCAGTTTGAGCGGTATTCTGAAGCGGGGTGTCCTCATGATCGTGGCGTGGTTCTGTGCCTCGTATTTCGCCACGGTGTCGCTGTCTAGGGTCAGGTTAAAGCTGATGTTGGGTGCGAGCAGCGTCACGTCGTTCCTCTTCGCCAGGCGCCTAGTTATGGCGAAGGTGGACCACGTCGCCGCGCTGACACGTGGGAAGTAGTAGTACACTAGATATAGAATCCTCATTCTTCTTACTTTTAACTTGGTGACGTTTACAGTCTTAACTATTTCCGTTCAATAAACATATTCAACTTGGATTGCTATGATCCTTTTGATAGGTAGACTATATTTTTATATGGAAGAAATACCGAAATAGCCTGTTCATAAAAAAACTGCTTAAATAGTGTCTCCGATAATGAACTAGAGACTGGACGGGATAGCTTTGTGCGGTATCTTCGGGTGCGTCTTGCTTAAAGGGTCAGCGGTCGAACAGATTCAGGATGGCATAAAGCGGCTCGAGTACCGTGGGTACGACTCGGTCGGTATCGCCATGGTGGACCACGGCGTCCTGCAGATCCGCAAAGACGCCGGGAAGCTCAGCGATGTCTCTAAGCGCCTAAAGTTCAGTGAGATGAGGGGCTCCATCGGAATAGGCCACACCCGCTGGGCCACCCACGGTGCGCCCAACATGATAAACGCCCATCCCCACACCGATTCAAATGGACGGATCGCGGTCATCCACAACGGCGTCATAGAGAACTTCATGGAGCTGAAGAAGGAACTCATAGAGAAGGGTCATAGCTTCGTCTCCAGGACCGACACGGAGGTGATCCCTCATCTCATCGAGGAGGAGATGAAGGGCGACGTGGGGCTGAGGGACGCGACCCTGAGGGCTCTGAGGAGATTGAAGGGCTCGTACGCGATAGCGGTCCTCTCCAGCCTCGAGCCTGACAAGATCGTCTGTGCCCGGCACGAGAGCCCCCTCGTATTGGGGGTCTCGAAGAACGGGACATACTGCGCCTCTGACGTGCCGGCGATCAGGCCGTACACTAACAAGGTGGTCTACCTCCGAAACGGCGAGCTCGCCGTCCTGACGGTGGGTGGTTACGAGATCATGAGGGTCAGCGACGGTGCCGAGATCAGCAGGGATCTCGAGGAGGTGAGCTGGGATCTCGAGATGGCGGAGAAGCAGGAGTACCCCCACTACATGCTGAAGGAGATATATGAGCAGCCGACGAGCCTGAGGTACGGGCTGAGGCTGCAGGAGAAGTACGTCGAGCTGATAACGACGTTCCTAGACAGGGGCAAGGAGGTCTTCCTAGTCGGCGCGGGCACATCGCAGCACTCATGCATAGCTGGTTCTTACATCTTCGCCAAGCTCGCCAGGCTCACGACATACCCCGTCGTCTCGTCCGAGTTCGTGGAGAGGTACGGCTCGACGGTGGGCATAGACTCGACCATCCTCGCTGTCAGCCAGTCAGGTGAGACTTACGACACGCTCAAGGCGATAGACCACTCTAGGATGAGGGCTGCCACGGTGCTGGGGCTGACGAACACGGTTGGATCGACCCTCACGCGGGTCTCGAGGGCGTACATCATCCAGCAGTCCGGCCCCGAGATAGGGGTCGCTGCGACGAAGACCTTTACCTCGCAGGTCCTCGTCCTGTCTCAGCTTGCGCTCAGGCTGGCGAGGCTCAGAGGTAAGCTCTCCCAGGACGAGATCGATGAGTTCGAGGCGAAACTCAAGAAGGTTCCGGGCTGGGTCGAGAATATACTGGAGAGGTCGAGAGAGCCGATAAAGTCCCTGGCTGAGAAGTACATCGGAGACAAGCTCTTCATCTTCCTCGGCAGGGGCATAAGCTCGGCTACCGCGATGGAGGGTAGGCTCAAGCTACTCGAGATCACGTACACGCCGGCCCTCGCCTATCCGGCCGGCGAGAGCAAGCATGGGCCGATAAGCATCGTCGAGAAGGGGACCCCGTGCGTCTTCGTCTGCCCGAGGGGCGACACCCACGCCGAGATCATCGGCAGCATAATGGAGATGAAGGCTAGGGGCGCCAGGATAATCTCCATCTGCGAGGAGGGTGACTCCGAGATCGAGGGGATCTCAGACGACACGATCGGGATGCCGAAGGGGATACCCGAGCTCCTCTCACCGATACCCTACGCGGTGCCACTCCAGCTCCTCGCCTACGAGCTCGCTGTGCTCAGAGGGCTGGACCCGGATATGCCGAGGAACCTGGCTAAGAGCGTGACGGTTCCCTAGCTCGCGCGCGGAGGGGTTTCCCCGAACTTGGGGCGTCTACATGCCTCTATAACACGCCTAGGGAGATCGAGAGGATGCTGGGCGCCGCCGAGGACACCGCGAAGGGCTGATATAACCTCTCGCGATTCTCGATCGAGCCTTCTGGATCGGAAATAAAAAGAAACGGCTACTTCGCGAACCTCTTCGGGTCCTTGTCGAAGGTTTTTTTGCACCTCTCGTTGCAGAAGTAGTATCTCTTGCCGTCGTACTCGCTTGTCCACTTAGCCGTCTTCTCGTCGACGGTCATGCCGCAGATCGGATCTTTGGCCATCTTTGATCGGATTACTGTCCGGAGCCGGGTCTATCAAACCTTTCTGGGGACCCCCTCCCCCCTACTCTTTTTTTCGGAGCCTTTTTCATGTTCCTTTCAGCCGGAGGAACCGTGAAACGGCTTAACAGGCTTATTTTTCCGTATCGGGCTGTATTTTTTCATACCTTTTTGTATCGAAATGTACTTGAATGATGCTTGGGTTACCCGCTGGGTCTGCCATGCCTCATTCTCCTCCTCTGGGCGTTTCTCTTTTATGTCGTGAGACGTCTCTCCTTCTGTGGCTTCGATGGGTAAGGATGACCTGTTCAAGGCTGACCTTGTCCTCATCAACGGCAAGGTCGTGACCGTCGACTCCGAGAGCTCCATAATGGAGGCGGTCGCTGTGAAGGACGGCAGAATAGTCGCTGTGGGCTCCTCAGCCGAGGTCGAGAAGCTGATTGGAAAAGGCACCGAGGTGATCGACCTCGCCGGAAAGACGGTTCTCCCCGGCATAATAGACTCCCACACGCACCCGGGTCACGGGGCTACGAGGCTCCTCGAGATCGACTGCAGGGCACCCCGCATAAGGGGGATTAAGGATTTGCAGGCAGCCGTCTCGGAGAGGGCCAAGAGGATAGGGCCTGGCAAGTGGGTGAGGGGCGCCAACTACAACGATTCCAAGCTGGCGGAACGTCGCCAGGTGACGCGTTGGGAGCTGGACGAGGCGGCGCCTGAGAACCCCGTCGTCCTCGTCTCAGACACGGGCCACCAGTGCGTCGCGAACAGCATGGCCCTCGAACTGGCCGGGGTCACCCGGGAGACCGCCGACCCAGCCGGCGGTAAGATCGACAGGAGCACGGACGGGGAGGCCACTGGGCTCCTCTACGAGACGGCCAGCCACCTCGTCACCGATAAGATGCCCCCGTACAGTCTGGAGGAGACGAAGGAGGGGCTCAGGAGACTCTTCGACCAGTACTGCGAGTGGGGCATAACGTCGACACACGACGCCAGCGGCCAGGCGCTGGGGATCAGGGCCTACCAGCGGCTCCTGGAGGAGGGGTACAGGAAGGTGAGGGTGAGCCTCATGGTGAGCCTCCACACGGGTTGCCCTGGCGCCGACGACGCCCTAGAATCCATGGCCGCCCTCGGCGTTGAGAGTGGTTTCGGCGACGAGTGGCTCAGGGTCATGTCGCTGAAGATCATGGGGGATGGTTCGGGGGCCGGGGGCACAGCCGCCGTCTACGCGCCCCAGCACAGGGGCCCGAAGGGGCTCGGCCTCATGACGACCCCCGAGGAGGAGATGGAGAAGATCGTCATGAAGGCCCATGAGGCGGGCATCAGGTGCAGCATCCACAGCATAGGCGACCGCGGCGTAGACATCGCCCTCGACTGCATCGAGAAGGCTCAGAAGGCTAAGCCAGTCCACGACATGCGTCACAGGCTTGAGCATAACAGCTGCTGCACGCCGAAGCAGCTGAAGAGGATAAAGAAGCTCGGCGTCACGCCATCCTCGAGCATCGGCTATATGTACGGCATAGGCGACCAGTACGCGGAGAACTTCGGCTCCGAGAGGAGCAGGTGGCTTCATCCGCATAAGACGGTGAAGGAGATGGGCATCATCGCCGGGGGGAACAACGACTGCCCCGTCACCTTCTACGGCCCCTTCGTCCAGATATACGCCGCAGTCACACGGAAGTCGAGCAGCGGCAAGGTCGTCGGGCCGGAGGAGGCGATAGGCGTAATGGACGCCATAAGGGTCTACACCTGGAACGGCGCCTACCTGGCGAAGGAGGAGCACCTGAAGGGGAGCATAGAGCCTGGGAAGCTCGCGGACATGATCGTCATCGACCGCGACATCCTCAGCATCCCCGAAGAGGAGATCAAGGACGTCAAGGTGCTCACGACCATCGTAGACGGCGTGATAGCGTATCAGAGTACAAGCTGACACGAGGCAACCGCCTCACGCTTCCCTCATCTTTCTCCGTAGCCCTCCAATGAGAACGTTTAAATGGTCCGCACTCTGGTTTAAATGAAATTCCGGGGACCGTGAGGTTTTGGGGGCGCAGCTGAGCTTAAGGTCGATCATGAAGGGGAACGTCCTCGTCCTCACCGTCAGCAGGGTCCTCTGGAGCATGTCTGACTCCCTCGCCTGGCCGTACCTCTCGCTTTACATCCTCTCATTGGGCGGTACCGCGACGACTGTGGGCTTCGTAAACGCCGTTGGGACGATGGCAGCCTGCGTGCTCTACCCGATCGGTGGATACATCGCCGACAAGGCCGGGAGGGCGAGGCTCGTCGGCATGGCCACCCTCCTCTACGTGACTAGCTTCGTCATCTTTGCCCTCGCCAACAGCTGGGAATGGCTCGCCTTCGCCTACGCCTACCAGCAGGTGGTGCTATTCTACATGCCAGCCATGAACGCGATAATGGCCGACTCGATCCCCGTCGGCGCCCGGGGCAGGATTTACGCCGTCACCGTCTCAATACCAAACGCAGTCCGCATCATTACGCCATATGCCGGTGGCTACCTGATCGCGGTCTACACCCTTCAGCCGGCTATGCGCCTGAGCTATACCCTTTCATTCTGTATAGGCGCGGTGGTCGCCTTCATCAGGTTAAGGTACCTGAGGGAGACCATCACCAACGGGGAGAAGATAGGCAGGAACGTGCCCAAGATTCTATTCGAGGGTTACAAGAACGTCTTCACCTCGATTAGGTGGGTTGTCTCGAACATGCCTGGGTACGCCGGGATGGCTGTACTGCTCTCCTGCATCGGCAGCCTCGTGATGCCATTCTGGATCATCTACGCGCAGAACATCATAGGCATATCGGCCTACTCGTGGGGCGTAATCCTCCTGATAGGAGGATTGGTGAACACTTTGTCCAGCCTCGTCGTGGGCGGCCTCGTCGACAGGATAGGGGTCAGGAAGTGCATGATCACGGCATTCGTCCTCTCCATCCCGCCGATGTTCCTGTTCACGCTGGCGCGGGACTTTTATCAGGTCGTGGCGATCTGGGTCATCCTGATGGTGGCGAGTTCTTTCCTGTGGATATCATCCTCGGTTTTCCTCGCGGACGCCATCCCGCGGAGCATGAGGGGTAGGGTGATGTCCGGCGTGGGCCAGGGCGTCAGCTTCGGGATAACGGGCGTCGGCTACGCGAGCGGCTTCCTCCTCTTCATCCCCATGACCATAGGCTCCGTGATCAGCGGCTACATCTACAACTATAACCCGGTCTACCCGTGGTATATCCAGAGTGTGTTCCTCACGGTCGGCCTGATCATCTGCTTCCTCTTCGTGAAGAACCCTGAGAGACCCGAGGCGTAGGTAAGCAGAGAGGGGCTAGTAAGGTACCGCTTTTTTCCAGCGCAGTCTCTGGTCAGGGTGCTCCTGGAAGAAGCGGTCGATGATCTCGTCGCAGGTCGCCTGCGCCGTGGTCAGCGTCTTCCCCATGTCGATGGTCGTGAGCTTCCCGTCTTCTTTCAGGAGCCTCCCGTCGCAGACGACGTTGTCTATGTCCGCCGGGGTGGCGTAGAGGAAGATGCTTGTGAGCGGCTCCCTTGTGGGTGTGAGGTAGGGGTTGAGCATGTCAACGGTGATCACGTCGGCCTTCTTGCCGGGCTCAAGGCTTCCCACATCCTTGTCTATGCCCAGGGCCTCGGCTCCTCCCCGGGTCGCCCGCTCAAGGAGCTCGTAGAAGGTTGGGCGTGCGGTTCTACGGTTGTCCGCGAGCATCCCGTCCGCGCCCCCGACGAGGCGCGCCCTCGTCATCTGACCTTCCCTGATCTCGCGGAGCAGGTCGTTCATGTTGTGGAAGTAGTCGTCTGTGCCGAAGCCGATGGGGATGCCGCGGTCGATTCACGTCATTAGGGGGTTCTCGACCGCGTGGCAGTGCAGTATGGCCATGCCGGTCTCGGCGACGAGCTGGATGTCCTTCTCCGTCGCGTAGGTCAGGTGAGCCCCTGAGAGCTTATCGTCCATGACGCCGAGGTCGTGGAGGTGCTGTGGCGGCGTCTTACCGTACAGCTTCATCACCTGCCTGAACTCCCTCATGCTCTGGCTCAGGTGAGTCGTCATCCTCAGGCCGTGCTCGTCGGCGAACTCCTTGCACCTCAGGTAGACATCCGGTTCAGCCATGTCTGGGGCCTTCGGGCACATGACGGTGGTTATCCTGCCGTCCACCTTGCCATGCCAGTTGAAGTAGAGGTCCTTAGCCCTCTTCACGGCGGCGTCCCGTTTCTCTGGGAGGTACTCGAAGACACCGGTGCGGAGCTTCTCAAGGTCGACGTGCTCTATGTCCCCGGCGATTATGCATCGGTTCCCTGCCTCGTTCACCGCCTTCGCCCAGCCGTCCGGGTAGGTGTAGATGAGCATGCTCGTGGTGCAGCCGCCGTATATGAGCTCGGCGCAGGAGGCGAGGCCGAGGGTCTCCATCTGCTCGGGGCGACGGTACCCCTCCAGGGGCAGGTTCGTCTCGAAGAAGTCGCCCATCAGCTCGTAGACGCCTCGGAAGTACTGCTGGAGGTGGGTATGGGCGTTGACGAAGCCCGGCATCACCACCTTGTGGCTGGCGTCGACGACGTATTCGGGGCTCCTCGGCGCCCTCACCCTCTTCCCGACCTCGACGATGCGGCCGTCGTCGATGTAGACGCTGCCCTTCGGGTAGACGCGCCTCTCCTTATCCATGGTGGCGACGAATCCGTTCTTGATCAGGATGTCTGTCAACCCGGATCGCCTGTTCGTTTCATTATTCTCTGGTCTCGGCTTTAGAATCTATGGCTTATCCTATGCTACACAGGATAACGAGAAAAAAAATATCCCGCGTCTATCTCCCCAGGAGCTGGCAGACCCTGCAGGTGTCGCCCGGCGTCGGTTCCCCGCAGAGCCTGCAGTGACCCATGGCCTCGCCTTTACTGAGGGTAGGTATCATCTTGAGGCCCGTGTTGAATGTGACGAACATTGTTCCTGGGCGTTTCGCCTCCATCCTGTTGAGGAAACCGCGCATGTCGTTCCTCATTGCCTCCTCCGCGTAGGGGCATGGGAGGCTCTGGAACTCGAATCCGGAGAGGTACGCGTATAGGGCCGACTCCCTCTCAGGCACCTCGCAGTACGGCTTCACCCTCCTGACGAATCCCTCCAGGCTGCCGCCGCCCGGGTCTATGGTCGCCATCCCGCCGGCGTCGCCGCGCAGGATGTTGAGGAGCACGGACTGTGCCATGTCGTCGAGTGTGTGGGCGGTGGCGAGCCTATCGGCGCCGACGCTTTTAGCCGCCTCGTTCAGCGCCCTCCGCCGTAGGACGCCGCAGTAGCTGCACGTCGAGAGTTCGCGTTCCCGGGAGGCGATATCATCCATCGTGGTGCCGAAGAGGTCCCCGAAGCCGAGGACGACGGACTCGACGCCGAGCCCGGAGCAGGCCTCCCCGACGAGCCGCAGCGCCTCGTCTCGGTACCCTTTTATCCCCTCATCGATGGTGACTGCAACGACATCTGAGCCGTGTGTCTCCTCCTCTATCTCGGCGAGCAGCCTGAGCAGGCCGAGGCTGTCCTTGCCGCCGCTGACTCCGACGGCTATCCTGCTCCCGTGCTCGAACATGTGGAACCTGTTTATTGTCCTCTTCACGCGTTCCTTGAGCGACTCCCTGAAGCAGTCTGGGCAGAGCCGCTCACCTGAGTACGCCCTGTGGTAGACTGAAGGCTTGGCTCGGCACTTGGTGCAGATCGGCGGCTCCAAGGGATCAACCGTGAATCCGCCAGCTAGCCTATAAATGTGGTCTCAGCCGCCGTGGGTCACGGGGACGAGGACGACCTCGGAGCCGTCACGGACCGGTGTGCCGAGCCCGCCTAGGTTACCGGCCTCGACGCCGTCCAGGAGGACTAAGATGCTCTGTGGGGGATTCAACGCTGCGAGGTCACCCAGCGCGTCCCCGAGCCCCGGAAACGTCTCCACGAGGGCTTCGAGGACGCCGCGTAGGCTTGAGCCGTCTCCGAGACTCAGGGAGGGTTCGCTGGCGCCGGCCGCGTCCTTGAGTAGACCCATGAGCCTCACCCTGACCAGCATGGGTTGGAGAGACGGCTCGTAGCCTAAAAAGGCTGACCCAGCTGCGCCCCGCGACGGCTTGGTGACCGCTGAACGACGACAATTGAGCCTCCAAAAAATAGGGGAGGGCAGAACCCACCCGTCTGGTGCTGCACTACAGCTTCTGGCAGTAAAGGTTTAAGACGGAGCTCGCCGTCTACGAGGCGGACAATGAAGCACAGGGAAACATATTCAATAGGCGTGAGTGGGATAGATAGGTGACCGTTGATGCCCCCATACTGTCCGGAGTGCGGCGGCAAGCTCAAGTTCGACCCGAAGCTGAAGCACTACAGCTGCCAGAGCTGCGGCGTCACCTACAACGAGGCTGAGCTATCCAAGGCCCTCGAGGAGCGGTACGTGACGAGGGAGACCGACGAGGAGAAGAAGCAGCAGAGACACCAGGACTACCTCGAGTGGTGGCTCTCCGACAAGCAGAAGAAACAAGGCTGAGCTGAAGACCCTACTATTTTTAGCCCTCGAACTCAGTGGCAGCCCTCGAACTTAGCTAAATCCAATAGTTAATCACCACCTGGAGAAGTATATACTATGCTTATGCCGCTCTCCCTTGGAAATATCATACTTTTAAAAGAGCGTTTAAATAATACTTAGTAGCGACCCCGGCGACTAGGTGCTTTGCATGGTTTTCCCTATCGAGAGCGAAGACAGGACGATGCGGAACCTCCTGATGCTGTGCCAGGACAACATGAGGCTCGTCGTCGAGTCGTTCAGGAAGGCGCTCCTCCTCTTCGACTCCCTCTCAAAGGAGGGGATCGCCCCCCCGGGCGTCCTCGATGGCCTTCACAGGATAATGGAAGATGCGGCTGGGATCAGGAGCACCCTGATAGGGGAATTGAACGACATCGGTGGCATACTCGTCACGAGGGACGACTTCTTCAGGCTGATCGGCCTCTTCGGCGACATGATGGATGTGATAGAGTCACTCTGCTTCCTCCTCGTCGAGATGGAGACTAGGAACATCAAGGTGCAGAAGAAGGACGCGGGGGGCGTCGCCAAGATGGCCGACCTCGCCTTCGACTCGCTCCTCAAGTTGAAGGATGGCGTCATGAGCCTAGGATTCAACTCTGAGAGGGCCACCAGCTACGCGAGGGATGTCGACGGCATAGAGAGGAGCCTCGACGCCCTATACGCCAAGGTCGACCTCGACATAATATCGAGCCACTCGGACCTCCCGACGATACTCACCCTCAGGGAGATAGCGAGCAAGCTCGAGAA
>Ga0315280_10000626_pt1 | contig 65517 bp, 71 predicted proteins | sample YL17G06_40_MG_FD_203697 | JGI IMG/M metagenome (GOLD analysis project Ga0315280, IMG submission 203697) | Sediment microbial communities from Yellowstone Lake, YNP, Wyoming, USA - YL17G06_40 | ecosystem: Environmental > Aquatic > Freshwater > Lake > Sediment | place: USA: Wyoming | collected... | reverse complement strand
TCTCGTTTCCCAGAATAATTTCCGCTTATGTAAGAAGGGTTACATGGCTAAGTTGAATGAGCGGAAGATACGCTGGATAGTCCAAGAGAAGCTGAGGGGGAGGAGTACAGGGGAATTAGCATTGATTCAACGAATCTCAGATAGACGGGTGAGACAGTTGTGGCAGACCTATAGACGTAATGGGATTCTTCCAGAGTTGAGGAAGCCAGGCAGAAGAAGGACGCCGCCTCGGCTGAAGGAAGCCTGCCTCATAATGCAAGTTCACGACCGTTTCAAAGTCAATGCTCTAGCCCTAGAAGAAGTTTTAAAGAGCATGTACGGCTTGAAGATACCTCATAACAGGATCCATACAGTCTTGAGGGAAACCGGTAGAGCATTGCCTGAACCATCCAAGCAGAGAAGGCGAAAATGGGTAAGATATGAGCGGGAGCACAGCATGAGCCTATGGCATACAGACTGGAAGCAGCTGTGGGACGGGCGATGGTGGATAGCCTACATGGACGACGCCTCAAGACTAATCGTAGGCCACGGAGTCTTCCAGCAAGCAACAGCTGAAAACACGATACACGTCCTGAAGCAAGCCACCTCCAAGTACGGGCCTCCACGCGAGATCCTAACCGACCACGGAAGCCAATTCTACGCCAACGAAGGAGAACGCAAAGAGAAAGGCATAAGCCAATTCGAAGCCCACCTGGCTGAGAAAGGCATCAAACACATCCTATGCCGCATCAACCATCCCCAAACCAACGGAAAACTGGAAAGATTCTACGGCGTATCCGACCAAAAGCAACATCAATTCAAATCCATAGACGAATATGTGCAATGGCACAACGAAATCAAACCACATATGAGCCTCAACTTCGAAGCACTTGAAACACCCATCCAAGCCTTCCACAGAAAACAGCCTCAAGATAAGCCTCTAACAGTTGAACCTTCATCAGGGAGGAAATAAATTCGGGAAATCACAATGTGTTGCTTAAACCAAAAAACTTAAAAGCAAATGATGAAACACGCAAGCGTAGGTAAGGTCATTTGGAGGGGAAAATATTGGAGGAAGATATTGGCGAAAAATGGAGTGGCAATAACGACGAAGATTCAGGGGAAGAAGAGGAGTGGGGAGAGGAAGACTGGACCGAGGAAGAAGGCTGGGAAGAAGAGGAGTGGTAACCCTATAGAGCTCTCTTTTTGCCCCAAAGCGTATTTTACCCCATAATTATTTTTTAGATTGCTTCTCAGCTCGGTTGAATCTTTATGGTTAGAGTGGCTGTTCTTGATAGGGAGAGGTGTAAGCCGAAGGATTGCAGTACTGAGTGTATCAAGTTTTGTCCTCCGGTTAGAAGCAGAATTGAGGCGGTTAAGTTTGTTGAAGGTGAGTCTAGGCCCCTTATTGTGGAAGCTCTGTGCAGCGGCTGCGGAATCTGTGTGAAGAAGTGCCCCTTCCAAGCGGTGAGCATAGTTAACCTCCCTGAGGAGATTGAGGGGGAGTGCAGCCACAGGTATGGAGCTAACAGCTTCAAGCTGTATAGGCTACCTATCCCCCAGAAGGGAATGATAACAGGGCTGATAGGCAGGAACAGCATAGGTAAAACAACAGCTCTACGAATCCTGTCAGGCGAGATCAAACCTAACCTAGGAAGATATGATGAGCCACCTGAATGGGGGGACATCATCAAACATTATAGAGGTTCCCTACTTCAGGACCATTTCGATAAGATTCAGAAAAAAATATTGAGGGTTGTTCATAAGCCACAGTATGTCGATAAGATTCCAAGCCATGTTAAGGGTAAGGTTCAGGCGGTTCTTGGGAAGGCTGATGATGCTGGTAGACTTAAGAGGCTTGTAGCTGAACTTCAGCTTAAGGAAGTTTTAAACAGGCCGCTCGACGTTTTGAGTGGAGGTGAACTTCAGAGGGTTGCTGTCGCAGCTACATGCTGCAGGGATGCTGATGTATACCTATTCGATGAGCCTTCAAGCCACTTGGATGTAAGCCAGAGGCTCAGCGTCGCAAGAACGATCAGAAGCCTCGTTAAGGAGGAGAAAACAGTAGTTCTAACAGAACATGACCTAGCAATGCTTGACTACCTATCCGACCATATCTATGCGCTTTATGGGGAACCTGGAGTCTACGGCGTTGTTTCTCATGCACACGGCGTCAGGGTTGGAATCAACATCTACCTAGACGGTTTCATCCCGGATGAAAACATGAGGTTTAGATCTTGGCCCATAAGGTTTCATGTGAAGCCTCCTAAAGAGGAAGCTGAAGCCAAAGGATGGAGTATTGACTGGAGTCACATGGGGAAGTCCTATAAAAGCTTCAAGCTTACTGTTGAGCCAGGCAAAGCTTCTCAAGGTGAGGTTGTTGGCATTGTTGGGCCGAATGGAATTGGGAAAACCACCTTCATAAAGCTTATCGCAGGAATGGAGAAGCCTGACGATGGTGCTGAGCCTGCTTGGAAGGGTCTTTCAGTAAGCTACAAGCCCCAATACATTTCAGGAATCTACGATGGAACTGTTGAATCCCTCATAAAAAACATTGCAGACGTGAAGATTGAGGGGAATTTCTTTGAAGATAAACTTGCGAAACCTCTGGGCATAACGAAAATTCTTGACAGGAACGTTAAGGATCTGAGTGGCGGAGAGCTTCAGTGCCTAGCAATTGTTGTTTGTTTAGCGAAGAAGGCCGACATCTACCTCATCGACGAGCCGAGCGCATACCTAGACGTTGAAGAGAGGCTTACCGTAGCTAAAGCCATCAGGGAGGGCGTTGAGCAACGTGAAGCCTTCGCCTTCGTTGTTGAGCATGATGTTGTTGCACTTGACTTCATAGCTGATAGAATCATGATCTTCGACGGTAAACCAGGGTTAGATGGCCACGCCCACAGCCCAGTTTCATTAAGAGATGGCATGAACCTTTTTCTCGCAAATATGAATCTAACCTTCAGGAGAGATCCTGAAAACGGTAGACCTAGGGTGAACAAGCCTCAGAGCAAGCTTGACAAGATGCAGAAAGACCTCGGCGAATACTATTATGCGCCTTAACACAGCAACAGAAATAGGTTAGAACTCTGCGAGAACTCATTCCGCATCGAGTTTCAATCGGTCTATTGAGGGATAGTGGATGTGGGAATTTACAGCCTCGATAAAATCCTGAGCATCTCCTCCGCCGTCACTATCTTAATCTCCTTGAACTCCTTAACTCTGAGGAGATGCTGATCGCCAGAGACAATGTAGTCAGCTTTCCCATCAAATGCAGTACTGAGGACAAGATTATCACCCAAGTCAGGAGTCACGTTGAACTTTGAAGTTACTTTGACTATTCGACTGGTTCTTTGCACCAAGGCAGCAAATGATTCTATCTTACTCTCATCCACATATTTGGCAAATTTTGGTTTACGGATGATTTCCAAGAACTCTTTCAGAATTTGAGGTGAAAGGATAAGCTCAGCTTCCTTCCTGACGAGCTTCGTAAAGAGTCTTTCCGGTTTTCCCTTCTTGATTAGAGCGCTGATGAGGACATTTGTGTCGAGGACGATCTTCATTTGAGCAGGCCTTGCTTTCTTCTATGTTCGTGAACCTCTTCCACGATTTCCTTCTCAGAAAGCTCGCCATACTTAGCTATCTTCTTGTCAACCATCTTCTTCAACCGTTTCCACTCTTCCTCAGGATTCGGCAGCACCAGTTTCTTAAGGATCACGGTATCTTCTGCACCATAGACTAAGAGCTTGGTCTTAGGCTTGAGACCCAGCTTGGCTCTGACAGAATAGGGGATGACAACTTGGCCCTTTTCGCTCACGACCGCAACCTCAGGCTCCTCAACCATCAACGCCACCAGTAGTATAATCTTACTTTCACACTTAATAGTTTTCCCCTTGAACCGGGCATACTTTTACTCTTAGAATATAGAAGAATATGACCTACAAAAACGATGAGACATTGCTAGTCCGCATCGTTCTGTATGTTAAACGTTAAAAAGTGAAATTGTAGAATAGGATTCTCTGTGTGTAACATGATTAAAGATGGGTGGACAGCATACCATGAGTCTGCCCCATACATCTGCAACGTGAAGTGGTTTAGGGAAATCGTTGAAAGGATGGTTAAGGAAGCATCTAGCGTAGATGAGTTGAAGATTAGAATTAGACAGCTTTCAAAGGATGAGAGGGATCTCTCAAAGAAAAATGACCTGAAGATATATTTGATGTACTTAGAAAAATAGGTTAGGTTCCAAAAATATTCAGGGAGGCTTCCTGTCCTGCATACAATCAATATTGAGGAAGTTTAAAGGCTAGATAGCAAATCGTTTATTCAACTGGAAGCTGAAGCCCGCTGGTGGTGGCAGGTAGGTTGCCTAGTTATACAGGCTTGGTGTATTTAGGCTATGGTTGAAGATGTTTTCTCTCTGCTTCATAAGCCTCTGCTTCAATGCCTAACCAGTGAGGGCGTCGTTGAGCCGAGTGAGATTCAGCGACTTGCCATCCCAGCAATCTTAAGGGGTGAGAATCTACTCCTAGTAGCGCCAACTGGAACAGGAAAGACCTACGCCGCACTGCTCCCCATACTGAACCTCTACCTAACCTACAGAAGCACTGAAGAACCTAGGGGAATCTCAATACTTTACATCACTCCTCTTAGAGCTCTCAACCGAGACCTCATGAGGAGGCTTATGGATATAGCTAAGATGCTTGATGTTAAGATTCAGGTTAGACACGGCGACACAGCTCAAAGCGTCAGGCAAATGCAGGCTAGGTTCCCGCCTAACATGCTGATAACCACACCTGAAACCCTTCAAGCAATCCTTCCGGGCAAAAGGATGAAGGAACACCTCAAAAACGTTAGGTGGGTTGTTGTCGATGAGATTCATGAATTGGTTGCTGATAAGAGGGGAGCGCAGCTGTCGGTTGCGCTGGAAAGGCTACGTCAATTGGCTGGAAGAGAGTTTCAGAGAGTTGGCCTATCGGCAACAATAGGCGACGAAGCTAAGGTTGCGGAGTTCCTGTCCGGCTTTGGCAGGAAGACCACTGTTTTGAGGTCTGAGGAGGTTAGGAAGTTTGAGGCTTCTGTTGAGTATGTGGAGCCGAAAGACGAGGACCATAAGGATGCTGATAGACTTGGAGTTCCAGCACCCATGGTTGCTAGAGCCAAAAGGATACGTAACCTTCTTCTGGAACACAGTTCAACTCTGGTCTTCACAAACACTAGGGAGAGCGCTGAGGCTCTCGGAGCACTTCTAAGAGCCTTAGACAGCAAGTTAGCTGTGAGGGTTCATCATGGTTCCCTCTCAAGGGAGATTAGGGAGGAGGTTGAGAAGGACTTTCAGGAAGGTTTGATTAAGGGAGTTGTGTGCACATCATCCCTTGAGCTTGGAATTGATGTTGGAACAGTGGACTTCACAGCCCAGTACATGTCTCCTAGGGAGGCTTCCCGCCTTATTCAGAGAATCGGTAGAAGCGGCCATCAGATTAGGGCTGTGCCCAGAGGATGCGTAATCTCCTCTTGGGCAGACGACATATTGGAATCCTCTGTAATCATGAATTTCGCTAAGGCTGGGATTCTTGAGGCTGTTAAGGTTCATGAGAATGCTTTCGACGTTTTAGCTCATCAGACGGTAGGTTTAGCGCTGGACCTGAAATCTGTTAGGCTTGAGGACGCGTATAAGATTGTTAAAGGCAGCTACATCTACAGGAACCTTCAGCCTGAAGATTTTGTTGCGTTGGTCAAGCAGCTTGAGCAGCTGCGTATCCTTAGGTTTGGAGACGGTTTGATAAGGCCTAACTACACGAGGGCGTTCAAGTACTACTACGAAAATCTCTCAATGATACCTGACGTTAAGCGTTACACGGTTATGGATTTCATAAGTGGTAGAAGGTTAGGTCATCTGGATCAAGAGTTTGTGGCAAGAAGGTGTAGACCAAAAACAGAGTTCATAATGCATGGGTACACTTGGAAGATTGTAAGCGTAGACGAGGAGAAACAGCTTGTTAAGGTTGAGCCTACAACGCCTTCTCTTAACGCTGTTCCAAGCTGGGAGGGCGAAATCATACCTGTTGACTACCAGGTAGCTCTTGAGGTCGGCAGACTCAGAGGCATTATTGGAAACGGATTCTCTGAGAAGGAAGATTTAGAGACAGAAATGCTTAAGCTTGGAGTTGAGAGGCCTGCTGCCTGGAAAATTGTTGAAACAGTGCGTAGCCACATTAAAAACCATGCTCTGCCAACGAATAAACAGATTGTTATTGAAAACTACGAAAACTGTGTTGTGGTTCACGCCTGCTTCGGAAACCTTGTGAATGAAGCTTTAGGATTAGCTTTAGCCTCAATTCTACACTCAAGATATGGAGTGAACATAGCCACGCAGATAGATCAGTACCGTATAGCACTGATATCCCCCTTCAAAATGGATCCGAATATCGTTGCTAAGGAACTCTCAGCCTTAAAGCCGAATGAGCTTGAAAAGGTTTTAGAGTCAGCTGTTGAGGCCACAGCCCTATTTGCTTGGAGGCATTGGCATGTCGCAAGAAGGCTTGGAGCAGTTGAGAGGAAGGCTGAGTATAGGTTAAGCAAGGCTAGGCTACTTGTCAACCTGTACCGTGACTCGCTGATAAACCGTGAAGCGAAGAGAGAAATACTCCTTGAGAAGCTTGATCTGGAAAAGGCGAAGTCTGTCGCTGAAAAAATTGTTGGTGGAGAAATAAGCATAATTGTTTCGGAGCAAAAGGGCGTTGAATGTTCACCGCTAGCCCTGCCAATAGTTGACAAGATTGTTCCACATGACCTACTGAGGCCAGTTTTGCCGACAAAACCCTTGGTGGAAATAGTTAGGGAAAGGCTTCTCTCAGCAACAGTTAGGCTTGTATGCATGTTCAACGCAGATTGGGAAGGCATCAAAACAGTTGAAACACTACCCAAGGCTGTGAAGTGCCGTGTCTGCAACTCAACCCTCATAGCTGTAACCTACCCAAACGACATGAGCCTAATCAAGTTGGCTAGGAAAAAGAAGCGGGAACAAACCCTATCGAAAGAGGAGGAGGAGACGTGGGGCAGAGCTTGGAAAAGTGCCAGCCTAGTTCAGACATCAGGTAGGAAGGCTGTTATCGCAATGAGCGGCCACGGTGTTGGACCAACAGCAACCGCAAGAATCCTTAAGAAACCAATCCATAGCGAGGATGAATTCTACATGGAGATCTTGAAGGCTGAGAGAGAGTACGCTAGAACAAGGATGTTTTGGAAGTAGAAGCCCCTGCTTAAATCTTATCCTCCTCAAGCACCTTCCTCAAAGGATCTCTGTGATCCACCTTCGTAGTTTCGTAAACCATCAGCGTCTCAGTCTTCTTAACCGCAGGCAGGTTCTGTATTCTCCTCAGCAAACCTCGAAGCTCCTCCACATCCCTAACCACAGCTTCAACGATTATGTCAAACCTTCCCAGCAGATAGTGGATCTGAGATATTTCCCTGAAATCCTTTATTATTTCATTTGTTTCCTTCCTAAACTTCTGTTGCGGTTCAGCAACTATTAGGACGTAGGCTCTCAGCTTAAGCCCCAATTCTCTGGGGTTAACATCAACAGTAAATTCAACCCCCTTCCGATTAAGCTCATTTATCTTAGCGTAGGCGCTTTGCCTTGTCATATGGCATTTCTTAGCTAGAGAAGTTATTTTCTGCCTACTGTCCTTAATCAGTTCCTTCAGCAGAGCTAAATCTTTATTGTCGAACATAAATAAAAATGATTTTTAGACGTATTTAAAACTATCATTTAGTTAAAAAATATCTCTGAGATTTAGCAAAACGTCAATATTTAACGGTTAAAACTTATATTTATGTCCAATGAAGTGCGTTACCAAGTTAACCAAGCGGGTGAGGGAGCTAAAGAAAAGATTGTGGAACAACTACATGACAAAACAGAAAACCAGAGTGAAGAACACGGTATACGTAAACACAAAGCAATTAGAGAAAATACTGGAAGCCATACGGGAAAAGCTGAAGCCGAAAGAAACCTGCAGAGCAAGGGCGAACCTTAACGGTGTAGCTGTGCAGTTCATCACAAACATAAAGCATCAGTTTGAATTCTGGAGCGAAAACTGGTGGCTGGCTAACCAAGACATAAAGCCAAGCGTTTTCCTATACTCGATAAACGAGGTTCAGGCTGAACCAACAGTATACTACTGCAAAGAAAAACACACATCCATCTTCCTCAACTTCGACTACTACGGGCAGTGTAAAAGCCGCGGAGCACTTGGACCATCCTCAGCCATCCTAGAGGAGGAGTTCCACACGCACTCGATCCACGGGGCCTGCGCTGAGATTGGTGGGAAGGGGGTTGTGATTGTTGCGCCCACAGGCATTGGAAAAACAACACAGGCATTCAAGCTTTTCCTGCATCCAGAGGGAAAAATAATGGGCGACGACTGGGTTTACATAAGCTACCCTGAGAATGGAGGAAACCCAAACAGCCACCTAATAGGTACTCAGCCGGAGAAAAGCCTATACATGCGCACAGAAAACGAAAAGGATCATCCATGGCTTAGACCAATACTCGACACCTATAAATGTGAAAACGTTGTTACTAGGAAAGAAGACTGCGAGAACCCGATATGCCTTGATAGCTGTGCTAGGGGACAGAGAAAATGTGTTTTCGATGAGGGAAAAAAGTGGTGTTACTACGCTTTCGGAAACTCAAGAGCCATGGTCCCCCGTGAAGCCCTGAAGGGCAATGAAAAGGTTGTAGATAAGATTAGAGTTGATCTGGTTGTTCTTCTAAGAAGAGATAGAGAAAGCCCTGCTGAGGTTAAACTGAAGCCTGATGAAGCAATTGAAGTTTTAAGGAAAGGTGAGTTTATGGTTCAGCCAGGAGCAGGCCCGAAGGAGATGTGGGGCAAGATGAGTAACGAACCATGGTATAACCCCTACCCATACTCGGTTGACCTAGCCCCAAAAATACAGGAGTACTACTTCACACAACTGTTCTCTAAGCATGAGGTTCCCTGCGTTCTTCTTAACACTGGTGTTGAAACAGTTGAGCAAACCCATAGAAGAATCATAGATGCGCTGAAAGCATAGAATTAGGTTAAGAACCCAGCTTAATCATTGTTCAGATCCAGTTGAGAACCCAGCCTACTTTATGAACTGACTAGAACATGCATAAAAGATTCATGAAACTCCAGCGTAAACATTCATGTTCTAGGTGCCAAGCTTGCATGGTAACGCCCTGAACTCCAATGAAGGATACTTCTCAAAGCTTAAGGTGAAGTTCGAGGAAGCTCTATCCATAGCTAAGGAAGCGAGGCTAAAAGGCTTCGACCCAACTTTTGAGCCTGAATGCATAGTCACCGTTGATTTGGCTGAGAGGGTTGAGAAGTCCGTTGAGATGCCTGGTGTGGCTTCAAGGATAAGGGAGCTAAACAAGGTTATGTCAAGGGAGGAGATGGCGTTCAAGGTTGCTGAAGAAATGGTTTTCGGAAGGTTTGGGCCTAAAGGCGAGGAGGCTGCTGAGAAGGCTATTCGAACAGCCCTAGCCATATTGGATGAAGGCGTAACTGTTGCACATATTCAAGGCATATCAAGTGTTAGGATTAAGTCTAACCCTGATAAGAGCAGGTACCTCGCCGTATACTTCGCAGGGCCAATCAGGTCTGCTGGAGGAACAGAGATGGGCCTAACTCTGGTTGTGGCAGACTTCGTTCAGAGGCTTCTCAGCCTAGGTAGATATAGAGCAACAGAACTCGAGGCAAACAGGTTTGTTGAGGAGGCTAGGATCTATGAACGAGAGGTTGCCCGCTTTCAATACAGGGTTCCTGACGAGGAGCTCTACAGCGCCGTGATGAACATGCCTGTTGAGGCCAACGGCGTTGAAACAGACAAAGTTGACGTAGCAGTGTACCGCAACCTACCTAGGGTTGAAACCAACAGGGTTAGGGGCGGCGCCTTAAGGGTTGTGAACGACGGGCTTATAGGTCGTGCTCAGAAGGTTTTGAAGATTGTTGAGAAACTGGATATTCCTGGTTGGAGTTGGCTTAAGGAGATCCATGAACTCAATGAAGTGGCTGAGGAAGCAAGAGAACTCAGGTATATGGAGGATGTTGTAGGCGGCAGACCGATTTTCTCCACGCCGGAAATGTTCGGAGGTTTCAGGCTTCGTTACGGTAGATGTAGAAACACTGGTTTAGCTGCTCTGGGAGTTCATCCGGCGACGATGCAGGTTCTAAGGAACTTTATAGCAACTGGAACGCAGCTTCGTGTTGAGAAACCTGGCAAAGCCGGAGTTGCTATGCCCGTTGACACTATTGAGCCCCCTATTGTCATGCTTAAGGATGGATCGGTTGTTAGGGTTGAGGATGCTGAAACAGCAGGTAAGGTGGCTGACTCAATCGACAAAATTCTCTTTCTGGGAGACTTACTTGTGGGCTTCGGCGAATTCCTTGAAAACAACCTCCCTCTAGTTGAGTCTGGCTTTGTGGAGGAGTGGTGGGGGGAACTTCTGAACTCAGCAGTTAAGCTGTCGAAAACAACTTTAGGTGAGCTTGCTTCCAAAACAGCTGTTGATTTTGATAGATTAAACCGCTTCATGTCTAGCCCACTGTCTATTAAACCCAAGGCCGCTGAGGCGATTAGGCTTTCAAAAGCTCTAGGCATACCGCTACATCCAAGATACACCTACTTCTGGGAAAGCCTAAACCTAGATGAGTTAAACTACCTCAGGATTAAGCTTGAAGAAGCAAGCGTAGATGTGCAAGACGGGTTTGCGAAAAGGCTGTCAGTTAAGAATGACCCTGGGCTTAAGCTTATCTTCGAGAAGCTTTGTGTGCCTCACCTAGTTGTTGATGGAGAAATCGTTGTTGAGGAAGATGATGCCTCAATACTTTTCGAGTGCCTAAGCCTAGAGTCTAAAAAGCCATTTTCGATGAAGGATATTCCGACAGCCATTGAGGCTATAGAAAAACTTTCTGGCATGAGGGTTGAGAGGAAGTCGCCTACCTATATTGGAGCGAGGATGGGTAGACCTGAAAAGGCTAAACGCAGAGAGATGCGTCCTAACGTACACTGCTTATTCCCAGTAGGCCTAGCAGGCGGCGCAAGAAGAAACATCGTTGAGGCTGCTGACGAGAAACCCACTATTTCCGTAGAGATTGTTAAGAGGCGTTGCCCCGCGTGTAGGGAGGTTACTCACAGAACCCTATGCCAGAAGTGCGGTGAGAGAACCCAGCTTGAGCATGTGTGCCCGAAATGCCGCAGAATACTCCAGCAAGACGTATGTCCCGTATGCAAGGTTCCAGCTGGTTCCTACGAGGAGAGGTTTGTGGAGCTTAGGAAGATGCTTGAAGACGCTTTCAAAAGAGTTGCTAAAAAAAGAATAGAGCTTGTTAAAGGTGTTAAGGGACTGACAAGCGAAGACAGAACGCCTGAGCCTATTGAGAAGGGTGTGCTTAGGGCGCTTCACGATCTTTCCGTATTTAAGGATGGAACTGTTAGGTTTGATGCTACAAATGCGCCTTTAACCCAATTTAAGCCTAGCGAGGCAGGTGTCTCCGTAGATAAGCTTCGTGAGATAGGCTATGAGCATGACGTGGAGCTTAAGCCGCTTAAGGAGGCTGAGCAGCTCTGCGCCCTTGAAATACAGGATGTGATTATCCCGTATAGCTGCGCTGAGTATTTTGTTCAAGCCGCAAACTTCGTTGACGATATGCTTGAGAAGCTTTATGGTTTGCCTAGATACTACAACGCGAAGACCGCGATAGACTTAATAGGACACCTTGTTGTGGGTTTGTCTCCACACACATCTGTTGGGGTTATCGGAAGAATTGTTGGCTTCACCAAGGCTAATGCCTGTTTCGCACATCCATTCTGGCATGCTGCTAAGAGAAGGGACTGCGACGGAGATGAGGACAGCTTATCGCTGGCTCTTGATATGCTTCTGAATTTCTCAAGGGCTTTCCTGCCAGCTAGGATTGGAGGCCTAATGGATGCGCCTCTGCTCCTAACCTTGATTGTTAATCCAAGTGAGATAGCACGCCAAGCCTTCAACATAGAGGTTGTGGGAAGCTTCTCACAAGCATTCTTTGAGGAGGCTAAACGCCGTTCAGACCCAAAGATTGTTAACGATATTGTTGAAACTGTTTCTCACAGGATTGGTGGCGACCCCCAGTTTGAGCCGCTGGGCTTCACACATAACGTTAGCGACATAAACTCAGGTAACCATGAGAGCATCTACAAGACGCTTGGCTCAATGATTGATAAGGTTAAGGCGCAGCTTGAGCTCGCTGAAGCAATTCGAGGAATAGATGTAAGCGACGTGGCTAGAAGGGTTCTCTCAACCCACCTGATGAGAGATGTCACAGGGAACCTGAAGGCTTTCTCAACACAGAAGTTCAGATGCATCAACTGCAACACCAAGTTTAGGCGTGTCCCCCTGAAGGGCGTTTGCACAAAGTGCGAAGGGAAGATAACGCTGACGGTTTACCGCGGAACCATAGAGAAGTATTTGGATGTGGCTGAGGAGCTTGTTAAACGCTACGGCATGGGCAGGTACACGGTTAAGGATCAGAAAACCTATGCAGAGGGCTACATGGCGCAGAGGCTTCTGCTGCTCAGACAGGAGATTAACTCCCTATTCACAGAAAAGGAAGCTGAACGTGAACGCCAAAAACAGAAAGAGCTAGGCGACTTCATGTAGAAGCTGAAACAAAACCTATTACCTTAGAAGCAACATAGTTTACTTAAGGAATTGCTGGAACCCTAACAGTTCACCATACATATTTAGGCAGGTTCCAGCCAGGGTAAGGTAAAGTCCTTGTCCAAAACTGCAATTCACCCAAAAGCATACCTAACAACCATAAGAAACATGAAACGGGGCTTAATCTCAAGAACAAAAATAATCATCGCATTAGAACCAGAGGAAAAGACAGCAAGCCAAATCTGTAAGGATGCACATCTAACCTACCCATGCGTAACACATCACCTAAGAGCGCTTAGAAAAGAGAAACTCATCAAGATTTCAGGCATAAAAAAGCCTTACAGATGGACTCTAACAAAAGCTGGGCAGCAAAGGCTTGTTTAAGAAGGAAGATTAAGTATATTTTGGTTCTACCTACATCTCAACCATTTATAGATACCTGATTTTGATTCCATGACATAGTTCTCGTATCATGTAGTTCAGAACTTTTTTATTAGCCTCTTTCGATAAAGCCAAGTAATATCGCATTTTGGAGGGATCAATTCTATTTATTAGTTTAGCATTGAAACCTTTAGTCTTCAAATCCATCTTAAATCCACTAAAATCTAGTTCGATAAGCGCTTTATACATCAATAGTTGACCAATTCCTTGAGAAGGTCTCTTCAAAGATCCAGGTTTACATTCCACGATATACGTTTTACCTCTTGCGGTTATTCCTACCACATCCAAATCCTTTTTTTCCTGTAATTCGAAATATTTGTCACCAATGCTCACTTGGACACGAACCTCTTGACACCTCTTTTTAAGCCACCCTTCAACATCTTTTTGGATGTCTTTCTCCATTATAGGCAAGAAAGAAGCACATCTCCTATCCAGTTAGGGTAATTTAATGTGAACACACATACATCCTGTCTTCTCTCCCCGTAATTTTTGAGTTAAATTCCAAAATTTATTTGCCTAAGGTCTATCAGTGCACATGCACGGGATTCTGCTGCACAGCGGGCATCCGTCACCATACTTCCTCAAAGTAGCTTCCTCAAGATTTATTCCAAGAAGGTTACATTCACTGCAGAGCCAAGCTAGAACATCAGCAGCCTCATCCTGCATAGACTTCCTATCACCCTTAACAAGAGCATCCGCAAACTCGCCTACTTCTGAGATGAGCCAAAGCATTGTTCTTTCAACACCACGCTTAGAATCTCTATGAAGATAGATTCTGCCCATAAGCTCCTGAAAATCCCTTACGCTGACCAAAACCCATACCACCTAAGACCTAACATCCTCTATGGTTTCTAGAAAGGTATTCAATAAAGAATAGATAAATAATTCATGCAGCTGCATAACTAATCAATGATATATGCCTTAAACTTATGACTGTGGTGGAGGGTACCCCCCACCCTTCGATTTTTTGGATTGGATCAATGCCTCTGTTTCGATTTATTGGATTGGAAGCCTCAATCTCCTCCAAAAAATTGGAGACACCCTATCCGTCTTCCCCATACTCTCATAAAGCATATCATAGAGGGCTTCACACAATGAATGGTGAGGAAGGCGTCTTCCTGAATTCTTAAGCATTATATATTTTTTCACTTTTTTTGAGTGCAGGAAGTAAGTTTAAAATTTTGGGGGTGTTGAAAAAGTTGCTATTTTTGTTGCATTCACATAATTCCATGCCAGTATGCAAAAAGCTTTTGAGAAACGTTGATTTTACCTAGATACAGCAGCTGATAGTGAATATGATAGCGGAATACATAGGCACCAAGATAATCGAGGGAGATTGTCTTACATATCTTAATGAGAAATCTCTAGGTGAAATTCATCTCAGTTTTCTCGATCCCCCTTACAGACAAGGAAAAGTTTACAGGTTTTTTGATGATGATCAACCTGCCGAAAAATATTGGGCATGGCTAAAAGAAATTCTCTCAAAAATCTATGAAATAACGGTCGAGGGGGGAGCTATTTATTTCATGCAGAGGGAAAAGAATGTTGAAGAGGTATCTAGAATACTGAGGGAAACTGGGTGGATATTCCAAAATTTAATTATTTGGAAGAAGAAGACTTCTGCTGTTCCAAGTGAGTTAAGATTTTCTAAGCAACATCAGATCATCATTTTCGCTACCAAAGGGGATAAACCAAGAGTATTCAATCGATTGCGTGTGGATTTGCCTCTGCTACCGGAGTACAAATATGGAAGAGTTAATGGAGTCTATCTCTCTGATGTATGGGATGATATTAGGGAGTTAACATCAGGATATTTTGCTGGAGATGAAGCAATAAGAAACAACAAAGGAGAGAGAGTTCACACACAGCAATCGCCTATAGCCTTACTTCTAAGAATCATTCTCTCATCCACTCTTCCAGGAGATACTGTCTTAGATCCACTTGCTGGAACAGGAACAACAGTAGTAGTTGCTCATCAAATAAGAAGAAAAGGTATAGCGATAGAAATAGATCCAGAGTATGTCAAAATCATCAAAATGCGTTTAAAAACCACAAAACCAGCCGACAGTGTTATGCAACACTATGAGTATTACAGATTCACCCAGAATTTGGGAGAAATATGGCCGTCGGTTACAAAACAACAGAGGCTTCTTTAATGATCGAGTTTGCGGATATTACTGATTTTTTTACCGAGGCAATAAGCAATCTGAAGACAAACAGGTTTAGCCTTCATTCCCCTTTGGAAGAGATTGTATTAAAATCAAGTAAAGGTAACTTGGCGTATGTTGATGACCGTAAGGAAGCCAAAGAAAAATATCACTACGACTTTTGGGCTGGTTTGGATAAAAATTGGATCAAGAAACAGGGGGTCGATGAGAAGCGTCTATATTCTCAATCACAGCAATTTCCAGATTTTATATTTAAAGCGAAGAGGCAAGAAGATAAGTTAATTTGCGGTAGTTTGCTTGACTTAAAAGATTCTAAAGGCGGAAACATTGCTTCATTTAATTCAACAATCCCTACCAAGTACAAGAGTCTTGAGGAAGTGGATGTAATCAATGGCAACAATCTAATCTCTAGAATTGTTCAGATCAGGGATGAGGAAGCTAAAGCTGAAAGTTATTATACTTATCAAAGGAACAACTTCTATCTCGTAAGAACCTTCAAAGAAGACACAAAAAGAGTGAAGATTTCCCTAGTCGATGGATCTTTTTTCGAAACGGTGCCGAAAGACCATCTTTTTTATCAAATGTTTCTAAACGTCCTACGAAACCATCTGGAGAAGAAAGAAATAAAGATACCTCCTGAAACGCTGAGGCAGGTTGAAGAAGTACTATCCCACATTACGGATCAGACAATAATAGCAAGCTCTCAAATCATAGAGAAAGCTTCGGTAAGACCTAGATTGAGAATCATGGCTGAGGTGCATCAAGAAGGAAACCCGCATAGTACTTTATATCCTCAAATCCCGGACAAAAGCTTTAACCTAATTCTTCAAGCTTCCCAAACCACAAAAATGCTTGAAAGAGAGCTGCCTCAGAAAATACGTGGAATCAGAGTATTTTCTATTCACCATAAAAGAAATGGAGAACATATCGTATTTAGTTATGAGTAGACGCGCCTAATTTCTAGGCAAGGTGTATAGGATATCTGTAGCTTCCAGCTAGGAAGGCAACTAAGCCTAGCAGCATCCAAACAAGAACCATATTCTTCGTAGACTCAGCATTCTTAGGCGTAAAGTTTCTGGGCAAAGACAATGATGAGTAGATGAACCCAGCATCCGATAATAAAACAAACGGCAGATACAGAATTGAAACTAAGCCAAGCATCCATGGAAGAGGGCTCAAAGCAACCGAAGAAACGAAGAACAGGACTGCAACCTTAGCAGCTATGCTTCCACCATGCGTTGCAGCTATGGTTCTGATGTTTTTCGCAGCATCACCCTTAACATCAACAATTCCCTTAGCAACCTCCCTACCAACATTGGAGAGGAAGGCAAGCAAGGTGAAAAACCAAAGCACAAGCTTAACATCTCCGACAGCGAAGCCTCCAAATATGAACGGTAGAGCTACACAGCAGCTTACAACCAAGTTGCCGAAGAAACCTGTTTTCTTCCCAGCAGCATTATAGTAAACCATTAGAAGCAAAGCTAACAAAGCAATAGCCAGACAGTATGGATTTATGAGCCAAGCCAAAGCTAGACTTAGGAAGCTTAGGATAAGTGCGTAGGCAACAGCCTCCCTCAACGAAACTATGCCGGACGGAATAGGTTTCGTTGAGTTGTTCACTAAATCCACCTCTAGGTCAAAGTAGTCGTTTAAAGCCATTGTTGCAGCCATAAGCAGGAATGCTGTGAAGAAACCGAGCAAAGCGTAAGTCAGGTTGAAGCCTCCTCCTAAAGCAATTGTTTCACCAACAACCACACCGAAACCTATCATAAGACAGTTCTTAAGCCTAAGCATCCTAACGACGCCTAAAGCCTTAGCTCTCAACCTCACCATCATACCTCACCGACCAGCATGAAGCTACCTCCGTTTAGAGAGAACTGCACAAGCAATATTCGCTGTTGATTGCACATATGAATTATAGGCATTTATAATAAGAAATATGTGATCAGAAGCTCTGACGCCGTGGTGCTAACGGTCTTCTCAGTAGGCCCTGACTTATTTGTACGATAGGCAACTTTATTTTAGCACGTAGAACTATTATGATAGGGAAGTGGGAGAGGAAACACGGATGGAAAGAGAGGTCCTTTCCGAGATTAAAGAGGTGAAAGAGAGGCTTTCCGTTATAGAGTACTTACTGAGAGCTAATCTCATCCCGGAGGTCAAACCTACAGCCGATGAGAAGAGAGCTATTCGCGAATTTGAAAGGGATCTCCATTCAGGAAAAGAGAAGCTGATTCCTTTGGAGGAAGTGCTAAAAACTACCGGAAGAGAGACTAACGTTGCCGTTTCGCGTAGAGCTGAGAAGAAAGGTCGTTAAACAACTTCAGCGAATTCCAGAAGATTACAGGACACATATCCTCTCCGCCTTGTCACAGCTCGCAAGTTCCCCTGAGAGTTTAGATATTGAGAAGCTTCGAGGATTCAAGGGGCAGTTTAGGCTCAGGGTAGGAAGATACCGAATACTGTTCACTATCTTCCCGGATAATAGAATTGTCGTTTTTCGGATACTTCCCAGAGAAAGAGCGTATGAGTAGCGACTGATTTTCTCTTGAAGAGCAGTTAAAAGGCATTTACAGCAGGATTTAAACCACATGAATCCCTGCTCTTCATGATGTCTTCAAGTTGGTGGATGAGTTGTTAGAACAAAGGCGCCTTCGGCTCGGGTTATTAGTTAGCCTTGACTAGTCAAATCATCTGGTTAGAGGTGTGAGTATTTTCTGGAGCCTGTTTCTGGCGCTCATATAAATTCCTATACGAATATAAATTCCTATACGACAAGAAAAGGATGAGCATAATTGCATTGTACAACACAGTCTTCCATATAGCAAGAGCTTTGTTATTTAAAGATGGTATAAAAGAAAAGAGTCATTGGGCTGTTGCAAGGTATCTGGAATATGAGTATGTGAATAAAGGAAAGTTGGATAGAAAAATTTTGCTTGTACTAGATAGTTTAAGAGATTATAGACATGAAAGTCAATATAGTGTAAATGAATTCGAAATTGAAATAGATTTTGAAGATTATCTCGAAACATGTAAAAGGTTTATAGAAAGAGTAAAACAGTTAACTTTGTGAGTAATGTGGGGTTCGTTAAATAATTATCCCCTCAAATAGAGAAATATAATAAGAAATATCTTTAGGCGATATACATTATAGCTTGTTTAAGATGAGGCTAAGCCTTGGAAACCCATGATGTCGTTGTGGCTGGCGGTGGGCTATCAGGCCTAATGGCTGCACGTAAGGCTGCTGAAGGAGGCGTAGACGTACTTCTAGTTGAGAAAGAGAACACGTTAGGAAGGAAGGTCTGTGCAGAAGCGATGTCAAGCCAAACAGTTATCGACGCTGAACTTGAGTCTTCAAAAGACTTCATAACGAACAGGATCGATGGGGTCCATGTCTACCCACCTGACGAGAGCAGAATGGTGAATATTTCCAGCGTCGATACAGGTGTTGGCGGAGGCTACGAAGGCTATATTGTTGATAAGCCGCTTTTCCTCACGGCGCTGGCGGAAGCCGCTGAGTCTAAGGGCGCCAGGTTAATGCTGAACACAGCGGTCGTGGACATCGCCAAGGAACAAGATTACGTTAGGATTAGAGTGGATACGCCTGAAGGCGCAAAGGAGATTGGGGCTAAAATTCTAATTGGATGCGATGGAGTTACATCCGTTGTAGCTAGAAAATTCTTCACGAGGAAAAACTATGAGTTGATTCCCTGCGTACAATACACTTTAAGCAGCTGCAGCGTCGGTGAGGAGAGGTTCACCGAGTTTTACCTAGGCAGGGAGGTTGCGCCTCTAGGCTACGCATGGATTTTCCCTAAGGGCAAGGGGGTTGCAAACGTCGGCATAGGAGTTAGAGGTAAACCAGCGAAGCCATACCTAGATAAGTTTCTGAAAAATCACTCTGAGAAGTTCAGGAACTCCAAGGTTATGAAGGTTGGTGCAGCTCCTGTTCCTGTTGGAGGCCTGATAGAGGAGGTTGTTGCAGACAACCTTATGCTTTGCGGAGATTCCTGCGGGCAGGTTATTCCGATTACAGGCGCCGGCATACACTCCGGGATTGCTGCTGGAAAGATTGCTGGCGAAGTTGCTGCGAAAGCTGTTTTGGAGAAGAATCTCAGCAGGGCGAGGTTGGCTGAGTATCCTTCTAGGTACGACGTTTATTGGGGCAGCAGAATAAGGAGCAGCCTTAAGGTTCTTAGGCTTATCAGCGCTATGTCTGACAATGAGCTTAATGAGCTTGCTAAGGTGCTTGGAGGCAAAGACATCATCGACCTTGCAAATGGGTTAAATATTAAGCAGGTAGCTCAAATGTTGTTGAGGCATCCTATGTTCGCGGTTAAGGTTGCTAAGCTACTCCTAGGCTAAAGGTAGTGATCTATATGCAGGGTAATGTGGAGAAGAATCTGCTTGAGAGGATTAGGCAGAAAGGCGCTGTTCACCTAACCTTGCTTGATCCTGAGAAGGTTGATGTTAAGGCTGGAGCTGAAGTAGCTGCGTTCGCCGAGAAGTGTGGCACAGGCGCCATGATGGTGGGAGGCTCAACAGCTACTTCCACCCAGCACCTCGACTCACTCATCAGGGAGATTAAGGTCAACGTTAAGATCCCTGTCATCCTTTTCCCAAACGACATAACAGGAATCAGCAGATACGCGGACGCAATATTCTTCATGTCCCTCCTCAACTCCTCGAACCCATACTACATTGTGGGCGCCCAAGCTTTAGGCGCACCTCTTGTCAAGAAGTATGGGCTGGAACCTATACCTCTCGCATACCTGATACTGGGGGAAAGCCTAACCTCGGTAGGCTACATAGGCTACGCTCATCCAATACCGTTCAGTAAGCCTGAGCTGGCGTCGATGTATGCGCTTGCAGCTCAACACTTGGGCATGCGTTTCATCTACCTTGAGGCTGGCTCAGGAGCTGAGAAGCCTGTGCCGCCTAACGTGATTAAGGTGGTCAGCAGCACTGTTGATGTACCTGTGATTGTGGGCGGCGGAATAAGGTCGCCTAAGGATGCGAGGAGGGCTGTTGAGGCTGGTGCGAAGGTGGTTGTCACAGGAACTGTTGTTGAGGAGGCTTCGTCTGGGAAGGTTAGGAAGCTTATTCAAAGCGTTGGGAAAGCCTAGCTCCTTAAGGAGAAGCCTACTTGACTTTTGATAGAGAAAGACTGAAGATTTGGGATGCAACACCTCTCTACAACTTCATGCGTAAGATTGCTTTCCCATCAATGGCTTTAGTTTTAACAGGGGTTTTCGCGGTCAGCATCATAGGCGGATCCCTAGCCTTCTCGATCCATGGATTTAGTTCTCAGGCTATTTTTCGAGGAGCGATTTTCGGGCTTCTGGTTCTCGCTGTTCCATCCGTGGTTTCGGATCTTATACTGCACTTCACTTTTTTGAGAGATGACCCACTATATCCTCTTAGGAGGTGGTTTGCTCTATCGTTGTTTTCATGTTTCCTCTGGATACTGCTGCTTCTGGTTCTTGCGCCTATAGGTGCGGTTTACGGCGGCAAGGCTTTCCCGGAGTACGTTTATTTTTCCGGCTTCTTTGTTGTTCTGCCCTTCCGTTTTCTTTTGGTTCTATCGGTTTCATCCGTTAGATTGGCTTGGCGTTTCATATGCTCGATCTCTCAGCCTCTAGCCAGCTTTATGGCTGCGACGGCATTTTTCGCCGGTACACTGGCGGTGACAGGCGTAAGTTTATTCGTGATAAGCACATTAACTTCCTTTACGTCTATCTATGCTCTGATTGCCTACGTGGAGAGCAGAGGTAAAGTTAAGATTGGTTTTTCTCCAGTTGAAATGTTCAGGGCATTCCTTCAAGACTGGCTTGATGGCAACAGTGAGCCTTTCGAGGATTCTCTTGAAAAGCTTGGGGTTTACCAGCAAATATCCACAGGTCTTCTTGGCTTCAGCAGCAGGAGAACCGGTAAGTTGAAGGGCGTTATGGTTGTTTCGAACTTCCATCCTGGGCCTCTTCTGAACATAGGCAGCAGTGTACTTCCCCACCTTATTCAGAGAAGCTTAGAGGAGAAGTTCGGTGTGGTCGCCTCAGTTCCCCACGGCGTTTCTGGACATGAGTTGAATCTTGTGTCGCAAGCTCAGAATAGGAGGGTGATTCAGGAAGTTATCAGCCTAATGGATTTCAAAGACTTCTCATCCGAGTCAAGCCACTTCGCAAGGTCTGAGTTCGGGGTAGCTAAATCCAGCTGCCAAGTCTTCGGCGACTGTGCGCTTGTCACCTTAACTTTTTCACCTAACACTATGGAGGATATACCGCTTGATGTAGGTGCTGAGCTGGAGGCTTTAGGCAAACGGCACTTCAGCAACATGGCTTTGATAGACGCTCATAACTCAATCACCGACATTTCTGAGATTACGGATGATGAAGTCAGGGACCTTAAGGAGTCTTTTAGAAACGCTTTAGCTGATGCTACCAGTAAACCCAAGGTTCCATTCAAAATTGGTGTTTCAAAGGTTGGTCTTGATGAATTTGGTTTACGTCAAGGCATTGGGCCAGGCGGCGTCGTCGTCTTTCTGATTGGTGTTGAGGACAAGCTTTCCGCATACATCACTATAGATGGAAACAACATGAAAAGCGGCTTCAGAGAAAAGATACTGGATGCGCTATATGGTTTAGGCATAGATCAAGGCGAGGTTATGACAACTGACACACATATGGTTAATGGTGTTGTCACTGCGAAGCTTGGATACCACCCTATTGGGGAGGCTGTTGACCAAGATAAGTTGATTGAGCAGATTAAGCTGGCAGTTGTCAGAGCTAGGGAGAACCTTGAGGAGGGAGGTTTCGCCTACTCGACAAGTAGGCTGAAGGTTAAGACTATGGGGTTAAGAACAAATATATTGGTTGAGTTCCTAACCAAGATGTCTAGACGGATAGTGTTTGTTTTCACATTCACGGTTGCTGTTCCAACAATTCTGTGTTTAGCTCTCTGAATCCAGTTTCTAAATTCCTTGTGGAAAAATCATTGAGAGAATGAGTAATCCTTTTTTGCTGTCATTATTGAAGGATAGAGCTAGTGTTGCACAAACAATTGGGTCTTCAAAGGCCTCGCGTGGATAGTGAGGGTGAACGGCCTTCCGTAGGCTTGTCCTAGTCCTCTTGGAGGGCTGGGTTCTCTCTTCTTATCCTGTTGAAGTGGTGACAAGCATCCATTAATGCTGACTCTATAAACTGGAATAAAGATGCTAATTCCCTGCATACTCACCATAACAATATAGAGCAACCTGACTCGATTCGATCGGAGAACTTGGTATATTAAGTTCGCGTGTTATGATCAAAATATTTTGTCACATCTATATACCCAATCAACAGATTTTTAAGTGATGAAAGTTATATTGTAAAGTGAAAGCTTATGCTGGATATAATAACTATTTTGAATGTGTTCCTGAACGCTCTAATAGAGTTCGTACCTAGGCTGATAGGGGCTATAGTTTTGCTTCTAATCGGATGGGCGGTAGGAGCTTTAGTTGGGAGGGCGCTGAAAAAGGGTTTGCTGAGATACAAAATTGATGAGCGTATCTTCGATGGAACGCCTATCATTAAATTAAGTAATGTTTTCCCTTTGATCTTCACATGGACTATCTATCTAATCTTCATCCAGTCAGCTGTTCAAGTTTTAGGTGTAACGGCACTGGTTACGGTTGTCGGCGCTATTGTCGCATTCCTTCCAGGCTTAATCAAAGGAATCATCATATTGATTGTTGGCTACGTGTTAGGTGACTACGTTAGAAGGCAGGTTGAAGACAGCGGAATCCTACACGCGGACATTATGGGCAGAGGCCTATTCTTCTTCGTAATATACGTATCAGTAGCACTGGCATTACCATTAGTCGGAATAGACCCAACATTGGTTAACAATATTCTGCTGTTAATAGTAGCTGCCCTCAGCGTCGGGTTAGCCATGGCGGTAGGTCTAGGTTTAAAGGATACAGTAGCTGATCTAGTTAAGACTTATCAAAAGAAACTGGCGAAGTGATCACTGTCCTTAGCTCACAGTCGAAGAACCCTCTACAAACCCACCTGTATTTTTTTAGGTAGCTGCTGTGAGAGCGGTACTCTATGCTTTCAAGGTTTTGAGAGAGCATTCAACAGCGTGGCTACATGTAGAGAACAGGGGCTCCTTAACTTTTTGATCTATCCAAGCCAACAGGTCCCTTCAAGTGTTGTCTTTCACGCATTCAAATTAATGCAACGTTTCTATTCAGGACTGTAAATTATCTTTGCTTTAAGGCCACTATTTCTTCTCCGAATTTCCTAGTAGACACAATAAACATGTAGCCGTCCTCGTTAACCATTCAGGGTCATCCGTAGGAAAATAAGTATTATAATGCAGGAAGCCATGCTAGACAAGAAAGAGGCGAATAAATCTCTTCAAACATAGATTTTTAAGCTTCCGTCCTTCTGAGTAAACTATTGCAATAAATCCTTCTCGCATGTTAATTTTGTTTATGGTTTCCATGAAAGTTAGGGTAAGCCTAAAATGTGTAGAGAGAAATAGATAGAGCTGAGCTTGAGAAACCTAGGCTTCTGATACGTGGAATGATGAAGATGAGCTTGATGTCTAGGCCGCATCACATGCAGCTTCCTAGAGAGGTTGTTGTTGGAAGTGGAGTTCTGAAACTTATTGGGGAAATGTGCTTAGGGCTAGGTTTAGCCGGATCTGCCCTTATTGTGGCTGGGTCGAAAACCTTTAAGGTCGCTGGCGGAGAGGCTGCTGATTCGCTTAGAGCTTCAGGCCTATCAGTTGACAGCATCATTGTTAATAATTCAACAATGGAGTCTGTGAGGCTTGTTGAGGATAAGATAAGAGATGCGAAGCCCTCCATTGTTCTAGGTGTGGGCGGAGGGAAAGATATAGATGTGGCTAAGCTTGCTTCAGCCAACCGGAAAACACAGTTCATGAGTGTGCCCACAGCAGCCTCGCATGACGGAATAGCAAGCCCCTACACATCGATCAAAGGCTTCGACAGACCATACTCAATGAAGGCTCAGGCACCAATAGCAATTGTGGCCGATGTGGACGTGATCGCAAGGTCGCCAAGCAGGCTTTTCGCAAGCGGCTGCGGAGACATAGTATCCAAGTACACGGCTGTGAGAGACTGGAAGCTTGCCCATAGGAGGGTAGGCGAGTACTATGGAAGCTACGCTGCAAACCTAGCTCTCATGAGTGCTAGGCTTGTGATGAAGGATGCTGGGTCAATTGGAGTCAGAGCCAGGGAGGGTATACATACGGTGGTTGAAGCCTTGATCAGCTGCGGTGTTTCAATGAGCATCGCAGGCAGCACAAGACCATGCAGCGGAGCTGAGCACCTCTTCAGCCATGCGGTTGACCTTTTAGCCCCGAATTCAGCTCTGCATGGTGAGCAGTGTGGTGTAGGAGCCGTAATGTGCGCTTACATGCATGGAGCTAACTGGAAGATTGTTAGAGATGTGCTTAAGGCTGTTGGCGCACCGACAAAAGCCAAGCAGCTTGGTTTAAGCAGGGACCAGGTGGTTGAAGCTCTCCTAATGGCAGGCAGCATTAGACCTGAGAGGTACACAATACTTAGTGAAATGAAGCTTACGGATGTGAAAGCCAGAAGAGTTGCTAGGGTAACAGGCGTCGTAGACTAGGAAGCCTTAAGGTTTGGTTAACCAGAAACCTAAGCCAGAAACATTTAATTAAAGAGCGAGCGTAGGCTTGCGTAGTTGAGTTTTCAGGATTGGGTTATAGACTGTGAGTTGGCTGGATGAAGTTAGGGTTCAGGCAAGGAAGTACGCCCTCCTAAATGCTGTTAAGCACAACGGGAAGGCTGAAGCTAGCTCTGTTGTCGGGAAAATCTACGCTGAGAAAGCTGAGCTTAAACAGTTTATGAGGGATGTTGCTGAAGCTGTTTCCAAGGTTGTTGATGAGGTTAACCGTCTAACCATGGATGAGCAGAGGAGGATTATTGAGGACAGTTGGCCTGAGCTTCTTGTTGAGGAGAAGGTTAAGGAGAAGAAGGTTCTGCCGCCGCTTCCCAATGTGGACAAATACCCTAAAGTTGTGACTAGGTTTTCACCGAACCCTGACTGTGTGCTGCACCTAGGCAGCGTCAGAGCTGTGGTTCTATGCTATGAGTATAGAGAGATGTACCGCGGCGAGTTCTACCTGAGGTTTGAGGACACTGACCCTAGGTTGAAGAGATCTAACCTAGAGTTCTACGACCTCGTAAAGGAGGATCTTGTTTGGCTTGGATGCAGATGGGACAGGGAGTTTATTCAAAGTGATAGGGTTCCAGTCTACTACGATCATGCCCGGAAGCTTCTTGAGCTTGGAGGAGCCTACGTCTGCACCTGTAAGCCTGATCAGTTTAAGGCTTTGATTCTGCGTGGAAAGTCATGTGGCTGCAGGGAGCTTCCATCAACAGAGCATGTAGCCAGATGGGAGAAGATGCTTAACGGAACCTATGGTGAGGGCGACGCTGTTGTCAGGGTTAAGACGGAGCTAAGCCACCCTAACCCAGCTGTTAGGGATTGGCCTGCGCTTAGAATTATTGATGCTGACAGAAATCCTCATCCTAGGGTTGGGGCGAAGTACCGTGTTTGGCCTCTCTATAATTTTGCCTGCGGCGTCGACGACCACCTTATGGGTGTAACCCACATAATACGCGGCAAGGAGCATTACACGAACATGGTTAGGCAGAAGTACATGTACAGCCACTTCAGCTGGAGCTACCCTGAGGCAATACACTACGGTAGGCTAAGTGTTGAGGGCGCTGTTCTCAGCAAATCTAAGATCCTCCAAGGCTTGAAGGACTGTCTCTACAGGGACTTCAGCGACCCAAGGCTTGCAACCCTAATTGCCCTAAGGAGGAGAGGCATCACCCCTGAGGCCCTTAAGAGGCTTGTTCAGGAGGTGGGGGTTAAGCCTGTTGACATTACGGTAAGCTGGGATAACATCTACGCCTACAACAGGAAGATAATGGATCCAACTTCAAACAGATACTTCTTTCTTGAAAGCCCGTTTCCACTTAGAGTTAAAGGCATCCAGAAAACCTACATTTCTAAACCTAAGCTTCATCCAGACCACCCTGAGAGAGGAAATAGACTCCTTGAGGTGAAGCCTGTTAACGGTGAGGCGAGGCTGCTTATCTCAAAGAAAGATAAGGAACTTCTCAAACAGAGTCAGGCTGTTAGGCTTATGGAGCTTTTCAACATCCAAGCTGAGCATGTTGACGAGAAGACAGTTACAGCAAAATTCCTAGGAGAATCACATATGGAAGCCAGGAAGACAGGTGTACCTCTAATACACTGGCTCCCTGAAAGCAACAACGTTAAGGTTGAGGTAGTTATGCCCACAGCAGAATCGTTAGAGGGCGTTGGAGAACCAGACCTAGCGAAGGAGGCGGCGGGAAGCATTGTTCAACTTGTTAGGTTCGGCTTCGGCAGGATTGACTTGGTTGAAGACGGTAAAATCAGGATTTACTATGCACATAGCTAAAATAAGCGTTAAACATAAGCAGCGAGACCGGTTCCGATAGGATCTCTATTGTCACTCGACATATTCTGTAGGGTCTACCACTCCTGCCTCTCTGAATGCTTTCTTACGATTTACGCATGATTCGCATTTGCCGCAGTGTTTAGGTCTGTTCAAATAGCAAGACCACGTAAGGTTAAAGGGGACGCCTAGTTCTAACCCTAATTTGATTATTGCTGACTTTGGAATATTGCTGAAGGGGGCTTCAATGACTATGTCTTGACCTGTTCCCAACTTCGCAGCAGTCTCAAAAGACTTGTAGAATTCTTTTCTGCAGTCAGGATAAAATGGTTCGTCTGAACCTTGAGCCCCATAGAAGATTTTTGTAGCTCCAATAGCTACAGCGTATGCAACTGCCGTGGAGAGGAAAATAGCGTTTCTAAACGGAACTATGATGGGTTGGCTGAAGTTGGATGTCATCGGAATGTTCTTATCGCAGAGTGAGGTTACTCCAGCGAAGATTTCTCTTAGTGGTGAGAGGTCTACTAGTTTAATGGAGACCCCTAGCCTTTCTGCTATTCTTGCAGCATAGTCTATTTCCTTCGTTGCAATCTGGCCATACTTGTAAGTTATCGCTTGAAGGTCGTATCCCTGGTTTTTTGCCCAATAGGCGACTGTTGAGGAGTCTGGCCCACCGCTGAGAACAACTACACATTTATCCTTTTTCATCATGTTTTCACCACCACTTGAATCTCGTTTCAATGGACCTGAATAGGGAGGCTCCGATGAAACATACTGTTTGTTCGCTGATGAACAAGTATGGTAGAGTTACGAGTATCGGTATGTTGAACAGTTGGCTTAGCATCCAACTAACGCTTATTGGTATTATTGTAGCGATAACAGCACCGGCGATGAAATAGTTGCTTTTGAATGGTTTAGCCACTAGATAACCAAGTGTTCCTGCGAGAAAACTCATAAATGGCATGAAGATGAGTTCATACAGTCCGGAGAACGGGCTGAAGATGTTGCCTACAACTACACCGATGGCGTAGCCAACCGCTAGGATCCATTTTCTTGCAATGCTTGGCCTTAATATGCCAGCGACCCTGAACTGCAAAGCATAGAAAGATATTGGAGCAAACAGGTAAACCAAGACTGCATATAGCGACGCAAAAACTGCCGCCAGCGCCAGTTCTCTGCTCTTCACTTTCAAACTTTCACCTCCCTACTCCGGGGTTTATATTAAGCGGAACGGATGGGAGGAGTCCACTCACCCGCTTCACTGAGAAGATGCCGAGCACATTAATTAAGCCTTTCCATTGAAGGTATTGCTTCGCTTATAGGCGTGCCTCCATGATTGATTTATCATGCTTATTTTACATGCTTCTGAGACCTATGACTATGGGGTTATGGAATAGGGGTGTCTCCAATTTATTGGATTGGATCGAAGCCTCCGTTACGATTTTTTGGATGGGATCAAGGACTCTTTCTATATAGAACCAAGCTTTTTCTAAATATTCTAAAAACACAGCGAAACCTGATTTCCTAGGCTTTAATGAAGAGTGCTGGTTCAGGGAAGGTTCCATAGTTTTTCTGGTAAGAATCTGGTTATGTGGAAAAAGATTCTTCAGAGCCTCTGGTTTTCACCGATGAGATCTTAGGAAGGTTTTCAGCTCCTTCAGATCCGCGAAGATAACTTCAGGCAGTTTATGTCCATGCCTGTATAGCCAGATGTGTCTAACTCTAGCGTCCTTGAATTTTTCTGTAAATTGTTCTAGGCTTATGTTTTCTAGGCTTTCAAGAAACGGGTTGTAGAAGATTTGATCTGCAAGCTGGTCACGGGATTCCTCGCTTAACTGTTCGCTTTTAAGCTTGAAGTATGTTAGGTGACCTCTACTGACCCTGTGGATGCCGTAGATCCCGAGTTTGCTGAGTTTGAATAGAACTATGGAGTGTGGGCGAATGTGGTTGATTATGAAGAGAAGATCTGTCTCCTCAACCATAGTCATCAAAACCATTCTTTCTGCCTAGAACACGTAATGTAACCTGATCATAGAAATACATAACCATTTTGGAGAAACGAACTACGGATTATCCAATAAGCTTAAAGAGCAGTAGAGAAACATTCATTAAATCCATCTTAGACTATGGGATAGGCTATATAGGGGATGCGGTGAGGCGAATGTCAAAACCATTACACGTGAAGTTTGAGGTTCCGAAAGGGGTTGCGGATAAGGCTTACCAAGTGATGCAGGTAGCCCGGGATACAGGCAAAATAAGGAAGGGAACCAACGAGACAACTAAGGCTATTGAGCGAGGAATAGCTAAGCTCGTGTTGATAGCTGAGGATGTGGATCCACCTCAAGTTGTCGCCCACCTACCCATCCTATGCGAGGAAAGGAAGATCCCATACCTCTATGTTCCAAGCAAATTTGAGTTAGGCAGATCAATGGGGATAGATGTGGCTTCAGCATCAGCATCCATAGTGGATGCTGGGGAGGCTGATAAAGCCTTGAAGGAGCTCACTACCACTGCTGAAGACCTCGTTAAAGGAAAGGTATCCAAGAAGTAGGTGTTAGGCGGCAACCAGAGGCGAAGCCTTAAACCCGGCTACGCAGCATCATTCAGGTAAGCGTTAAACCGTAATTCTTAGGCTAGACTAAAATGAACTCTTCTCACCTACACCAAACTTTTTATCTAAAAGCTTTAATATACGACTTCCTAACGTTTATCGAACTGAAAAACTGTGGGCGTTAAAGAAATGTTGGCTTATGGCTGTAGTTACGCTTACATTGCAAGTATCTCACGCATGAAGCAAGGTTTGTTTGGAGTTTAAACAGAAATGTCCAGTTCCCAAACAAAGGAAAAGAAGGATTCTGGTTCAGTAGCGAAAATTAAGGAGCTTTGGCCAGCTGAGGTCACTCAGGTTATAGGCAGAACAGGCGTAACAGGTGAAGTTATTCAGGTCAGGGTTAGAGTCCTTGAAGGAAGAGATAAGGGCAGAATCATAACGAGAAATGTGAAGGGCCCGATTAGGCTTAACGACCTCCTAATGTTAAGGGACACGGATAGGGAAGCGAAAAAGATAAAGTAGGAGCGGACCAGCAATCCCAAAGACTTATCGATGCAGCTTCTGTGGAAAAAACTTCCCAACCGCAAAGGGCCTCGTCTATGTAAAGAACGATGGAACAGTCTCATACCTATGCTCATCGAAGTGTAGGAGAAGCTTTCTAGATTATAAGAGGGATCCGAGGAAGCTTAAGTGGACTGCTTACTACGGAAAGAAGGAGAGAGGTAGATAAGGCGGTTCCCTTGAGCGAGAGAACATTTGTATTCCTCAAGCCTGAAGCTGTTGCAAGAGGACTGATCGGCGAAATCCTCACGAGAATAGAGAGGAAGGGCCTCTACATCGCAGCTATGAAGCTGATGCAGATGAGCAGGGAACAGGCTGAGAAGCTATATGAGATGCATAGAGGAAAGAAATTCTATGAGGAACTCATCAAACACGTGACCTCAAGCCCAGTCTTAGCAGTTGTGGTGGAGGGCCCAAACGCAATAAAAGTTTTAAGGAAGCTTGCTGGGGCAACAGACCCAACTGAAGCTGAGGCTGGAACAATCAGAGGGGACTACGCCCTCCAAGTGACGCCTAACGTTATTCATGCAGCTGACAGCCAAGAAAACGCCTCAAGAGAAATCCCAATCTTCTTCAGCCAGAAAGAAATCCTTTCCTACAGAAAATAGTTCACCGTGAAGTAAAACCCTTATAGTGCGCCTTCAACTTCTAATGAAGGCTTAACAGCCAAACCGTCTGTGTTTAAGGAGGCTCCATCATGCTTAGACAGCCAATAGTAGCTGTGCTGGGTCACGTTGACCACGGAAAGACAACGCTTCTGGACAGGATCAGAGGAACCTCTGTAGCTGCCAGAGAGCCAGGTGGGATAACTCAGTGGATCGGCGCAAGCCTGATTCCAGCACAGGTTTTACAGAGGATCTGCGGACCCCTACTAAAGCAGTTTAGGTTTCAGATAGTTGTGCCAGGCCTACTGTTCATCGACACGCCTGGACATGAAACTTTCTCAAACCTACGTAGGAGAGGCGGCTCAGCAGCAGACATGGCTATTCTTGTTGTTGACGCTGTTAAGGGGGTTGAGCCTCAGACAGTTGAGTCTATAAATATTCTGAAGGCTAGGAAGACTCCTTTTGTTGTGGCTGCGAACAAGATAGACCTGATTCCGGGGATGAAGCACTATGAGGGAGCCTCTTTCCTAGAGTCATACGGCAAGCAGCTTCCTGAGGTTCAGAGGGAGCTTGACAACAGACTGTACACAGTTATCGGAACGCTTTCCAGACTTGGGTTTAGGTCTGATAGGTTCGATAGGGTTAGCGACTACAAAACAACATTCGCCATAGTTCCAATCAGCGCTAAGACAGGTGAAGGTGTGCCTGAGCTTCTAGCCGTGATTGTGGGCTTAACCCAGCAGTTCATGAAGGATGAGCTTACAACAACCTCAGGATCTGCTAGGGGGACAGTCCTAGAGGTTAAGGAGGAAGTGGGCTTAGGTATGACTGTAAACGCAATAATCTACGACGGTGTTCTAAAGGTAGATGACACAGTTGTTCTGGGCGGCAGGGAGAAGCCTATAGTTACAAGTGTAAGAGCCATACTTGTCCCTAAGCCTCTTGACGAAATCAGGGATCCGAGAGATAGATTTCTAAGCGTAAGCGATGTCGCAGCAGCATCAGGCATAAAGATTTCTGCTCCAAACCTGGACTCCGCGATTGCTGGGTCACCGATCTACTCAGTGGCTGAAGGCGAACCTGTAGATAAGTATGTCAGCCAAGTTGATGAGGAGGTTGAGGAGGTTAGGATTAAAACAGATAAGGTAGGTATCGTGCTTAAGGCTGACACGCTTGGGTCTCTTGAAGCCGTAACAAACCAACTTTCTCTGAGTGGAGTTCAAGTCAGGATGGCTGATGTAGGCGATGTCTCTAAGAGGGATGTTGTTGAAGCTCAGACAGTAAGCTTGCAAGACAGGTTTCTAGGCGTCGTGCTATCATTCAACGTGAAGACTCTTCCAGACGCTGAGGAAGAAGCACATAGGGTTGGTGTTCCAATATTCAGGGAACAGATTCTCTACAGGTTGATAGAGCAATACCTAGACTGGGTTGAAGGCGAGAAGGCTGCTGAAGCTAAGGTTGAGCTTGAACGCCTAGTGATGCCGGGGAAATTCAAGGTGCTCTCAGGATACATCTTCAGGAGAAGCCAGCCAGCAATCGTGGGTGTTGAGGTCCTCGCAGGCAGAATCAAGGCTGGTTACCCACTAATCCTTGAAGATGGAAGATCCATAGGCGACATCCTGAAAGTTCAGGATAAAGGCCAGGACGTGGCGGAAGCCTCAGCTGGACAGGAGGTTGCAGTCTCAATTGATAAGGCTGTGGTTGGAAGAAACCTACTTGAAGGCGACGAGGTTTACGTTGCAGTTCCAAACAAGGATGCGAAGATTCTTCTCACAAAGTTCAGGGAAAAACTATCCCAAGAGGAAGTGAGCATCCTAGAACGGTTGGCTGAGATTGAAGCCCTAAGATGAAGCCTAAAGAACATTGATGTTGATGGATCCGTCGGCCGCAACTCTTATCTGAACGTCATCCCCATACTGATACTTCCTCTGCAGCCTATTCCACTCATCAACTCTTAGGAATAGAACAAGCCTGTTGCTGTAAGCCTTGGCCTGAGGAAACATCTTAGGTATCTGCGATATGATCGGCATAACCGCTGAAACCTCCTGAGGAACATCCCTAGGCATCTGAACAAACGAGGGAGGCCTCTCAGCCTCAACAGAGAACTCAATACACACAAACTCGTTTCCAAACTGGTCGAAGGAGGGATGCACAGAAGTAACTCTGCAGGATATAGATATTTCACTTGCAACCAAACCTTAAACACAGCCTTAACACCCATCTGTAGCGTAGGTTGATGAAAATAAGGTTTTATGCTGCAGCGAAAACTTTGAATTTAAGAGTTAACACTATCATGCTTGGTTGGCGAGCTGGTGAGCGGCTTCCGAGCCAAAATAGGAGGCTTGAGGAAACTCCACCCACCAAGCGGAACCGCGGCGTCGAAAGACGCTGGACGAGAGTCCAAGGCACGACCCAGAAAAGAAACCTTCCATCAGTGGCGCAATGATGCGGAAACGTTGAGTTTGCTGATGGGTAGGGTGAGAAAGTCGGCCCGTGGGGTGAAAGAGATAGTAGGCGCCAATGAGCTCCGCTTGAGGTGCGGGTATCTCGATTAGATGAATGCTGCCTAAAACAGAAGGTGGGTTACGGCCAGCACGCCAACCCTAAGGCTGGCTTCTTGTTAAAGGGATACCCTTTAGATTTTTCCTTGAACCCTGAAATGTTGATTCTACCGTTGTAGATTATGCCTACTATGAAGAACTACGTGAAACGAGTTCTCGGCCACATTAAGAGAATAGTGAAGGGAGAAGAAGCTGCCCTGATAAGGGTGGCTAAGCAAAAATGTGCGGGAGGATGTGGGCATAAACAAACATGCAAACAGTAATTGGGTAAATGCATAATTTTCGAGGAGAATACTTCTTAAGGCTGAGGGGTTATTTTAAATCGGGTGGCGCAGTTGTCTCTGGATAAGTGGAAGCCAGAGGAAAAGGTGAATCTTTCAATCGGCATGACAGACGTGTGTGCTCGTGTTTGTGCTGATGCTGTTAGGGAGCGAAGCCGAGTCGTTAAGGAGGAAGAGCTTATAGAACAGGTTAGGGCAAGAATCATGTATGGGAAGCGGCGTCACCGTGAGGTTTAGAGACTGGAGACTTTTGAAGGATTAGTTAGAAGGATTGTCGGCAATTTCAACGTTGCTGGATTAGATTATATGTTTACTGGGGCTTTGGCGGTGAGCTATTATGGTACACCTCGGACTACAATGGACATAGATATTGTGGTTAGGGCTACTCGAGGCAGACCGTCTACTCAGCTCGTATCGACTTTAAAGAAGGCGGGACTGCAAGTTGATGTGGAGAGAATTAATGAAGCCTTTCAGTCAGGCTTTAGAATTGTTACGCTTAGTGACAAGAAAACGCCCTTCGCTCTCGACATTATACTTTCCAGCAAAAAGCTTGAGAAGAAAGCTGGAACCATCTTAAGCTTGCCAACCTTCTTTCAGACACCCGAAGGGTTGATTCTGGCAAAGCTACGCATGATGAAGGCAACAATTCCCAGAGAAAGGGCTTTAAAGGATGAGGATGATGTGAAAGCGATTTTAAGGTTCACTAAAGTTAACATGAAAACCCTTAAGAAGCAGGCGCGAAAGGACAGCACGCTATCGATATTTGAAACTATTAGGTAGCTCAGCTCTCCAACATCTCAGCTTTATGAGGTCAGCCAGAATTTTCGTTAATGACTAACAAGCTTCTTTTTCATCGTACACATCTATCATTGCTTGAAGGCGGGGATAACCTTCTCAGCAAAGAGGCTGATCGATTTTAGGTTGTGGGCGTCGGGGAAATTGAGTATGAAGTGTGTTACACCTAAGGTTTCAAGTTCCTGAATGCGCTTTATGCATTGGTCAGGTGTGCCAGCCAGACTTCTCTCAATGAGTTCGTCAAGAGGCAAATGCCTCCATTGCTCTTCCAGTCTATAGGCTTCAATCTTCTTTTTAACCTCAGCCTCATCTTCCGCAATGAAAACGGCTGGAGTGCAAGATTTCTTTATGCTTCTAATGTCTCTACCCAAATTTAGGCAGTATCGCTTAAGAACCTCTAGCTTATTCGCATGCTCTTTAGGTGCGCAGGAAATGAAGTTATAGCCGTCTCCAAGCTCAGCAACAACTCTCAGAAGAAGCTTTTCTCCCTTCCCACAAATCCATATGGGTGGGTGAGGTTTCTGAATAGGCTTGGGGCTACAGTAGGCGCCTTCCATCGTGTAGTACTTCCCCCTAAAGAAGGTTTTTTCATCAGTCCACATCTTCTTAATTATTTGAACAGCCTCATGAAGCTGTGAGATACGAACAGGCGTCGTGTAGTAGGGGATTCCGTAAGCCACGTACTCCGCCTCATACCAGCCTGCACCTATCCCGAGGTCAAGCCTGCCTCCACTTATAACGTCAAATGTGGAAGCCATCTTAGCCAAAACAGATGGGTTTCTATGGGAGTTGCAAGTGCACAGTGTACCCAGTCTGATACTGCTGGTTTCAGAAGCTAGAGCAGACAAGGTAACCCAACACTCCAAAAAGGGAACTCCGCTAAGCGGGTAAGAGGAAAAGTGATCGTTAAGCCAAAAAGACTGAAAACCCAGCCTCTCGGCTTCAAGAGCTATACGTCTGATAACCTCATATTCGCCCCTGACAGGATTGTGAGGAGAAAGAGTCATCAATGTAACACCGAAACTGACCACATAGCCCACTTCCTTATTCCAGAAATGCGGAGCAATCTATGCAGCAAGCTCTATTTCAATGCTTATAGCGAGGCTTACCATTTTTGTGTACTTCAAAAAATTAAGACATATGTAACAGCTTATGTTCAGTGGGCTCCTCGCAAAAAGTGGGTTACGGCCGGTATGCCAACCAAAAATGAGGCTATTGTGGTCTTCAAAAGAAGACTTGATTTGAAGTTATTATACTGAAGCGCCTTTACAGTCAACCTTACCCTTAACTCTTCGAAGAAAGTTTACGCAGGCAAAGCAGTCGATGAATGAAACAGTTTTATTTCTAACAGGGCAGTCAACAGCCTCCGTTCTAACCCTTTTAAGTTGCTTGCCCCCAATCACACCCTTAATGGATTGAAGGCTCTCTTTTGATGCTGGAATAGCCTTCGGCACGACCTTTATCTCGAGAGTATGCTTAGCATCGCTTTCAAGAGTCAAAGACATTTCGCCACCACCTTCCCTTAATTTGGTTTATTAGAGATAATATGAATTATTGGCTTGAACTAATCAACTTCAAACTTGAAGATTATTTAATTTTTTATCTATCTGTACTAGGTTCTCAAGGTGGATGAGAATATGATTTAAGCTTTTTAAGTCAAAGAAGCCAATGTTTCTGTTTGGGCTGGTAGTTCAGTTTGGTTGGAACGTCCGCCTTACACTTGTGAAGGAGGAACCATTTTTAAATCCCCTCTAAATGAAATGGATCTAAAAAGAAATCCTGCATGACTTCACTGAATTTTGCAGAGTTGAATTAAAACGCTCTAAGAGAACTATACTCAATAACTACTATGAAATAAGGAAATTTCTTAATGCTGTTGGAGACCCTAGACTGGTTAATAAACACACTATTAGAAAGAGCTACTATAGGCGTGGGGAATGTGGTAAAGTGTACTGTATAGATTGTGCTGAGAGAAACCCTACTATTAAGAGCCTAGGTGTCTGTCCTGACTGTGAAGAGGTTTATGAGGCTGAGAAAGATTACTGGGAGTGGAAATAAACTAGACCATGCCATCATAAAGTACCTGATACTACATAAGATAAACCTATTATAATAAGAGCAGTAGGAAATAATGATTGGAAGAATTTCTATGAGGAGAATACCTTACTCCAGTCCTAGATTTCTCATGAACTTTGTGATATTGACTTTATGTGCATTATTAGTCACGGCATCCACATCAAGCTTAGTAGGAGTTCAAGAAGTTCATGCTCAGAAAGTGTACAATATTACTCTTAATCCAATAGCTGATGCATATATTTGCCGTGATGATCCTTACAATAACTTTGGTGGAAGAGATAAACTTGAGGTGTACTATTGTTATCCTGATACTTCCAGAAACAAGTATTCATATCTTATGTTTGATTTGAAAAGCATACCTGAAGATTCCATCATAGAGTCTGCTAAACTTCAATTATATGCTTATTTGCATTATTATTATTTGTATTATGATTATCATTATTTGCATGTGCATCCCACGGTGAGAATTGGTGCTCATTATTGTTCAGATTGGAATGAATCCACTATCACTTGGGATGATCATCCATCATTTTCTACACCTGCAACTGATATAGTTGGTATTGAAAGAGAAGGCTGGTATTCATGGGATGTCACTAGCGATACAAGATTAGCTTTCCAAACTACTGGTAAAAAATTAACAGAAGTTGTTACCCCAGAACCTATAATAGGCATCCGGTGGGCATCTTTCTATTCAAGAGACCAAACCGATCAATTGAAGCTAGCATATAAACCTAAACTGATAATCAACTACACATTAGCATACTATTCTGTTAGTGTTTCCACATCAGGGCTTCCATCCACATCATCCACTAATGTGTATGTTGATGGCGTAAAGGTAGATACTTTAAGTGGAGGTAGCTCTAAAACACTTAAGCTTGATGCAAAGACATCCCATTCTATTAAGATTGATGACTATATCTCAGGCAGTACAGGTGTAAGGTATTACTCTCAATCCAATTCATGGGCTTTCTCATCCACAGACTCAAAGGAATTCAGCTATACTACACAATATTACTTGACTATGAAGTCAGAATATGGCAGTCCTAAAGGTGAAGGCTGGTATGATGCTGGATCAACTGCAACTATTTCCATAAATTCTCCACTTCCAACTAAAGATTGGTCAGGAGCCTTAGGAGGCAAATATGTCTTTGATAGATGGATTGGAGACTTAACTTCTCCTGATGCTGTCAGCACTGTCACTATGGATAAACCTAAGACTGCCACAGCCACATGGAGAGCTGACTACACTATGCCTACTACTATTCTAGGGCTAGCTATTGCCATTCCCATAGCTGGGGTAACACTGTTCATTTTAATGAGGAAGGGAATGTTAATAAAAGGTGTTAAGAAATCAGATAAATAATTTTAACCTAGAATCTTGCCTGCTTTATTTATCTCAACACTCCCTCTCTAACCTGCCTTTTCGTGTATTTCTTGTGTGGGATACTCTCAACATTTGTAAACCAAAACAACTAAGCTCTAGTTCCCTGCTCAGTCCACTTAGACTGGCATCTAGGACAGATAAGTAAACCTGTGTCCACATCACCTTTATTTGCTTTCTGCCTTCCCAGAGTCCATGCATATTCATGACGAGTAAAGTATGGCACTAATGGAGTAGAGCAGTCAGGACAAGGATCTCCCTTCTTCATAGGTACTCACCTTCCATTGGCATGAATGCAGTTCACTCCTCCAGCTTCACATGCTCCTATGAGGTTTTGCAACCAAAGCATGATCCATGTGTGAAACAAGTTGTGATTGTTGGCTCATCAAATCACCAAATTATCCAGAAGTTGAAAATAGAGAACACCCAATATCTGGGTTATCCTAGGAATTACTCCATTAATAAGGTCCTCCTAGGAGCTACAAAAAGATTTTGATTACCTCATGCAAAGAGACCTATTTTTTCTTATCAGTTTGGAGTTACTGATGATACATTGGGATTGAGATATGCTATATTACTCACATCATTATCTCCTAGAGAAAGGCCCCCATACTTCTTCTATAGGCTTTTTGGGTTTTCAAGACTGTCTCATATCTCTCTTGAACCCAAGAATTTTGTCTGCTGGAACCCATCCAAAACATAGCTGACATTGATAGGCTGTTCCAACCCTCCTCCAAGTATGTGAGCCACAATCACATTGGAGATTGGGTCTCTCGAGTTTTATTCCTCTCTCAATGGCTCTCTTGAGTCTTGGTCTATCATCCAGATAGCTCAATGGGTCATATCTATTCTGGATGCTTGGAAGTAAATGGTTCTTCGTGCCTCCAGATGCTCATGTGGCTAATGTTTATTCCCAATCCTTGAAAATATCTGATCTCTCTTACTAGTAAAATGGAGAGAGTTACTAAAACTCAAAATTCAACAAAACCCTAAAAATCCTGATTTAAGCCTTTTAAGTGTAGATGCCAATGTTTCTGTTTGGGCTGGTAGTTCAGTTTGGTTGGAACGTCCGCCTTACACGCGGAAGGTCGGGAGTTCAAGTCTCCCCCGGCCCACCAAAGAGACAATACACAAAATAACAATAACTAGGTTCAAATTACAAATTCAACAGGACTCACTCTTAGACCCGATGAGGGACTTCTAGGCCAACAAAATCTTAACTGACCTGTAACTTTTATCCTATTCTTTAAATCATTTCCTGCTTTATCATGTCCCATTTGCTGTCTAGGACTGAAGATACAGCTCTGCCTTCCTGTACTGCCATATGCGCCTTATGTGGAGTTATCACTTTAAGTAGCTTACTGACCGTGGTAAAAAATTTTGTAGGGTTAGACTTTTTGTCCACGTTTTCCACAAAACGCTGCGCCAGATGGAGGGCTTTCTCCGCAGTTCCCGCAATATTTTGCTCCGCTTGGCTGAGTGGGCATTGACACTCCTTCCGAATAGATAAGTGATGCGGAGCTGGCTGCGAATACGGAGAATGGTGGTCCGATTATCAGGGAGATTAACCACCCTACCAAAGGAATGAATCCTATTGCAGAAATAACAAGGTAGATCACGAACATTATGATTAACCAGAAGATATACTTGCCCCAACCTATACGCCGAATAATATCTAGTATCTCCCTTACGGAGAAGGCTTTACTGAAACTGTTATGTTTAATCATGTGAACTATTGCCATAGACAGGATTATAGAAATCATGAACGCTACCACCACCGCCACCAGCACCGCTACTCCGATTCCTATCATACCTAGAACAATCAATGCACCGGACTTAGCGCCCGAAAGAGGAATAGGAGCAATAAAGGCGAGAGCCATACAGCCGCCCAGGATGATTGGAACTATCATCCAAATTATGGATGCCACCGCGATCTTAAGCCCTTGAATCCACATCTCCCCATAACCCTTCAAAGCAGGAGGCTCAGAGGAAGGGGTTTCCCTAATCACCTTTGCAAAGTAGCCAAGGACAACGAGATTTACGAGGGGGATAAAGGTCAGCACGATCAATATAACAAGCCTTCCAAGGTCAGCGAACATCTTCTCAGCATAATCGAAAGCATCATTGAAAATAGAGCGAATATTCATAACTAAACCTCAAAATTCGCTAACGCGAACCACACTTAAAAAGATAGCTGAGGCAGTTCAACGATGCGTATTCGTTTGATGCTCTTTTAACTATCTGCACGGTTCTTTCAGAATCTCTTGAATTGCACTGATCGTTGTAAGCGGGACATACGGCTCCGCGGTGATGACATCTGCTCCACCGATGTATGGGTTAGCTGTTAACCCAATGGACAGGTTGTATTTACTTAACCTCAAAAATCGTGAACCTTCGACTTCATTTTCTTCACTGATGTGCTTGACACTTCGTAGCAAACGTTTTTCTGAGGAAGCACAACTTTTCCAACCTCACCCTTAACAAGCTTAGAGAATAGTTCCGGCTCCTCTGTATGTATTGGGAAAATCTGTTTCGGGCTGATTTCAGCTATAATCTCTTTCATAAGAACGCTTCTAGATGCGTGCCCCGAAGCATGGATAGGGCGGTACTTTAATCCATAGTGTGTAAGCCAGTGTTGCATAACCTCATGCTCAACATCTTCCTCGCTGAAGGGTTCGCTTCTCGAGTAGATGAATTCTCCACCTGCATCCGGGATGACATCTATGAGTTCAGCGAAGCCAACTAGGTCTAGATTGAAGATTATTTCAGATTGATTCTCCTTAACGTACTTGAAGTTCACAGCCTTATCTAGGAAGGGCCTCTCCCAAAGGTAGTAGTCTCTCTCATCGAAGGAGCCTGTTCTCTTACGCTTCATGTAGACAAGTATGTTTTCATCCTTGATTACGTCTGGAACCTTCAGCTTTGGGTCAACCTTGAGTTTAGTGAGCAGATGCGCAAGTCTTGTCGGTATGACAAATCTCCTGCTGTGCTCAACAGCAACTCTGTAAAACGTTCTAAACCTATCTACGTCTCTTCCATAGAAGGCTGCTGCAACAAGCTTTTTCGCTTCAGCAACAACATCGAAGCTCATCCTCCTAACTTCCTCCTCGCTGTGGGTCACATACCTCTCCCTCTCAGAAACACGTGTACCTTCAGAAACCATTGCGATAGGCTCAGCGTCCCTAGCCTTCTCAACAAACTCCCTTGTCATGGCAGCCATAGGTCCATGAAGCCTTAGGTCACCAGTATAGATGATGGCTCCCTCGGATGTGTGAACTATGAAGCCGTAGGCTCCGGGTATTGAGTGATCCACATGAATAGGCTCAACCTTCAATCCGCCAACCTTAACCCTGTCCCCTGTCCTGAAGGTTTTGAATCTGCGGTCGCCGAATTTAGTTGAACCTGTTTCCTCAAGCGAATCAAGGATAAATTTAGCTGTCTCACCGCAATGAACCACTATGTTCTCGTCTAGGAAGGATAGGTGTCCACAGTGATCCATGTGAGCGTGAGAGAGTAGCACCCCATCGAACCGCGGCTCAGAATACCTTATCCCAGCCGACTCCACCTGTTCCCTTGAGTATAGGCCTTTAAGCCTAGGAAGCAGGTTAAACTCAAGGTAGTCGCCTACACCATTCACAGACCTAGGGCATAGGTAGCCGGAGAAATACTTGGTCTCAGAAGCGAAGCTAACCCCAAAATCTATGAAGAACCTTGTATCTCCATCCTCAACCAGAAGCTTGTTGCCACCTATCTCACCCACACCGCCGAAGAACGTAAGCCTAACAGCCAAAACGAAACCTCCGGAAAATCTTGTCTACATATGATTCATTTGTCTCTGCTAACTTAAATCTCCTCTTACCTAGAACGATGCTTACGAACCTTGATTCGCCTGAAATAACCAAACCATATCAGTCAACCTAAGATAAACCTCCTAGAACCCTAGGTTAATCAAGCATCTCCTTAACTTCGCTTGGCCTCATAGAAGCTTCGATCTCTGACGCAGCTGGACACGGAGGAAGCTGTGGTTCGCTCGTAGCGCCAAAAGATATAACTACCATTCTACTTTTATAGAAAAAGGGAAGTGGTGTTTAGGTGAATTCATTGAGAAATGATGCTGAAATCGGAATCATAGGCGGAACAGGAGCATATGACCCTGAATTCTTCTCAGAAGTAAAAGAGATAAAGGTTTACACGCCATTTGGGGCACCATCAGATCTTGTAGCAATAGGCACTTACAAAGGCAAAAAAGTAGCCTTCCTGCCGCGTCATGGCAGAAACCACACTCTGCCTCCACACCGCATAAATAATAGGGCTAACATATGGGCGTTTAAACAACTTGGCGTAAATAGAATAATAGCTTCCTCCGCTGTTGGGAGTTTAAGAGATGACTTTAAACCTGGAAGTATTGTGATCCCTGATCAATTCATCGATAGAACTAAGAAAAGGTTAGATACATTCTATGAAGAGGGACAAATCTGCCATATTTCCCCAGCCGACCCATTTTGTCCAGAACTAAGGGATCTATTCATCGAATCTGCTGCAGAACTCGGCTTGAAAACTCAGACTAAAGGGACATATGTATGTATAGAGGGGCCGAGATTTTCTACTCGCGCCGAATCTAAGCTTTTCCGCATGTGGAACGCTGATATTATAGGCATGACACTTTATCCAGAGTGTGTTCTGGCTAGAGAGGCAGAGATATGCTATGTCTCAGTGGCTATGGTAACAGACTATGATGTTTGGGCTGAAAAACCTGTCTCTTGGGAGGAGATCGTAAAAACTATGAGAGAGAATATTGAGAATTTCAAGAAGTTGATCATGAATACCATTCCTAAAATATCTAAAGAACTGGGTTGTTCATGTGGGTATGCCCTGAGAGATGCTCTTGTCTGAGGAAACTATCTTCAAGTAGGGAGTTCGTCTGTATCTTTCTTTAACCATCAATGCGATCCTCTTCGCTTGAGTTCCTTTATTATTCCCTTTATTGTTTCTTCTTTTACAACAATCTCATAATCTTGTTTCAATTTATCTTTTACATACGAGATGTCAATCTTTTCTGGATCAGAATTCCGTATGACTTTGGAAATAATGTTACACATGTCTTCTGTAAAATTCCAAGGAAATATAACCCATCTCCACGCTATTTCCTCCGCATAGTGATCGGGAACAAACTTTGAACCTCTGATGTGTCTCAAAGCTGCAGTTTTTATTTCTTGCGGATTTAATGACCTTACATAATCGACTGCGATTCTCATGCTCTCACCTGTGTCAGTTATGTCATCGACAACCAGAACTCTTTTCCCCGTTAAATCTATGTTGAATGGATATTTCAGCTTGGCTTTCCCATCTACGGTCGCGGTGATCCCCCAATGCTCAACCTTTAAACTCACAAGATCTTTTACGCCGATAAAGTCACACAGTATCCTAGCTAAAACCCAACCACCCCTTGCCAAACCGATTACTAGATCAGGTTTATACTCAGACTCATTGATCTTATTTACTACTTGTTTAGAGAGCTCATAGAATTTGTTCCAGTCCATAATTTCACATTTGAATCTATCTTCAGGCATGGCTTCACTCCCATAAAATAATAGAAGTTCGACATACTTCTTATTTGTTTTTCCGTTTCAATGAGGACGCCTATTTCAGATTGGTTTAATCTAAGCTTAAAAACAGCTTAACCATAATTAGATGCTTAGCAAGGCTTCAAGGTGATTTACCGTATCCTATGATTTGGAGAGACCTCAGGAGGCTTAGCAGATGCTTATCGTAAACATAGTCGGCGCCGGCAGAGAAAGCGGGAAAACTGAGCTTATCACTGCACTTACGAGGAAGCTGAGTGAGAAGGGCTTCAAGGTTTCAGTGATCAAGCATATTGCAACAAGCAGCTTCGACACGCCGGAGAAGGATACTTGGAGGCACCTTGAAGCTGGATCGCAGAGCGTCTTAGCTGTGACCAGTAGGGAGATCGTTAAGATTTCCAGGCCTATGAAACCCTCGTTAGAGGAGGCTTTAGCTCAGGTTCCAGGCGACACTGATTTTGTCCTCATTGAAGGCTTCAAGGAAAGCAGCTACCCTAAGATTGTTGTTGGAAGAACAGCGAAGGATGTGGAGGATGTTTTGAAGAGAAGCAGCAACATTTTCGCGGTTTCAACCTTCACAGATGAGGAGGCTGCGAAGCTTAAGGTTTCTATCCCTAAAGTTAAACCAGAGGATTTACTTAAACTCTTAATGGAGAGGCATCAAAGACAATCTTCCTTGGGCTAGAAGCCCGAGTCTAGGGGAAAAGCTTTAGGTAGTTTTAAAAATCCAGTTCGTCGAGTAGGTATTCAGGCTCAGGTGTTCAAGAATGGTGAGTTTCTACTCCATGAGAACAGTTAGACTTGAAAACGGCGTTGTCTCAATAATAGACCAGAGGAAGCTGCCGCATAAACTCAGCTATCTAAGATGCAGAAGCAGCAACCAAGTTGCTGAGGCCATAAAAACCATGGCTGTTAGGGGTGCACCTGCCATAGGCGTGGCTGCAGCAGCAGGACTTGCTTTAGCCGCATACCGCAGCAAAGCGAAGACTATGGAAGCCCTACTGAAAGATTTGGAGAGGGCTGAGGAGAAGCTTAGAAACACTCGTCCAACCGCAGTTAACCTATTTTGGGCTTTGGAGAGGGTTATGCGAAAAGCTAGGTCAGCCACAGGATCCGCGAAGGAGGCTGTCAACATGGTTATTAGCGAAGTCAGAAAGATGGCTGAGGAGGATGTGGAAACAAACAGAAAGATTGGTGAGGAAGGAGCATCACTAATCAGAGACGGCGACTCGGTGCTCACGCACTGTAAATGGCTTTCCTAGCCAGCAGAATGCAGGGGCACTCGCAACAGTTGGCTACGGCACTGCTCTAGGCGTATTAAGGACAGCTGTAAGCCTCGGCAGGAAGATAAGGGTTATTGCCACGGAAACACGCCCCCTCCTTCAGGGAGCTAGGCTAACAGCCTTCGAGCTCATGCAGGACCGTATACCTGTAACCCTGATAACGGATAACATGGTTGGATTCGTGATGGCAAATGGGTTAGTTGACAAGGTTGTTGTTGGAGCTGATAGGATATTGATGAAAAGCGGGCATGTGATCAACAAGATTGGAACCTTAACGGTGGCTGTTGCCGCCAGCTACTTCCATGTTCCGTTCATTGTGGTAGCACCATGCTCAACAATCGATAGAGAAACAGAGCTGTCGAAAGTAGTTATTGAAAGAAGAAACCCTAGAGAGGTTGCTTATGTTGGAAGTCAACCTGTTGCTCCAAGAGGAGTTCCAGCGCTAAACCCAGCCTTCGACATAACTCCACCGGAACTTGTTACAGCAATAGTTACTGAGAAAGGAGTCTTCAGGCCTGATGAACTTCGTAAAACCGTTTCAGCTTAGCCCATCCAAGGCTTTTTAGCTACTTCCAGAACAACCTCAACTGGACAGTTTGCAATCTGCTCAATCCTGTTCTTCCAATCTCTTCCAATACCAACCAAGGCGTAGATGCCTGTAACCTCAGCCTTTGCCCTATGAGCCATCTGTACAAGGGCTTTCTGCGTTTCACCGCTGTCTATTATGTCGTCAACTATGAGAATGTGATCGCCCTTCTTCATTGCTCCCCTAGAAACATATAGGCTTCTCATCATGGCTGTTTTGCTCGGGATATAAACCTCCTCGATGAATTCTCTCACACCAATCTCCCTTGTTTTCTTCGCTATAATTAGGTCTACGCCAAGTCTATGCGCAAGCAGCGTTGCTAGAGGAACGCCGTCAACTTCTGCTGTCAGCGTTTTTGTTATCCGTTTCCCAGCAAACCTGTTGATTGCATGTTGAACAGCCCTCTCAAGCAGAATTGGATCTGAGATTATCCCTGTGTTGTCGAAGTAACCCATCTCATCAAACTTGATTCTAATTTGAAGCTCAACATCAAGACGCATAACCTTATGCATAGCCAGATTAATCGATTCTGCCCTCCTGAAGGTGGGCAGCACATGGCCCTTAACGTATCTGCTTAGAACCGTTTCAGGCAGCCCTGTGATCTGGGATAATTCACGGTAGGTGTAGCGGTCCTTAGCTAGATTTAGAAACTCAATAGTCATCAACTTATACTTGAGACTATTTACCCGTGTACCGCCGACACTCATGATTTTGTACCCTACCTAAGGTTGTTTGCTATGCAGAGGTTATTGTTATTTTGCTTATTATGTACAAGATGAATATAAAACTTTGCCATAAAGAATTAAACCAGTGCACAAACCCTTCAGCGTGAAAACCCTATGAAATGGGTTTAGCTCCATGAAGCTTAGACAAAAACATGTAAATCTAACGTTTCCTTAACCCCTTACTATTCTAAAAAACAGCTTATATTTCATCAATCCTGAAGATTTAGCTGGTGAAGTATGTCGAAATCTGATGATGAACACGGGTGAGTTTTAGTGCTCTGGTTTAAGAGGCTCGTTAGAAAGACGCGTATACCTTACCTACAAGCTTTACTACCAGAAAGGTTGGAAAGATGTAAAGCCAATAATAATTTTCACTTGAGATAAACCTGTGGAGCATCAACTGAAACGACGAAAGCCTTAAGCTTAACATGGCATATACACGACTTCACGTGGTTTTCATGTTGAGCTACGCAAGTGACCTTAGAGCTGCTCTGGAATTTCTCAGCAGCAGGAAGGATGAGGTTATTAGGATTAGGAAGCCTGTTGACGCCAAACATGAGCTTGCCGCAGTCTACAGGATGCTTGAAGGCGGACCTGTTGTAGTCTTCGAAAACGTGAAGGGATACAAGATACCAGTTGTAAGCGGATTTTTCTCGAATAGGAGAAGGGTTTCTGAACTTTTAGGCCTAGACCCTTCAGACCCAATGCAGCTCACCCTTAGATGCGGTGAAGCATTGGCCAACCGAGTTAAACCTAGACTTGTAGGCGACGGCGCATGCAAAGAGGTTGTTGTTAAGAGTGAAGTTAACCTGATGAAGACGCTGCCAATTATGAAGGCTGCCTTAGGCGATGCAGGGCACTACATAACTGCCGGGGTGGTTTTCGCTAAGGATCCTGAAACAGGGAATAGAAACCTATCGATTCACAGGATGCAGGTTAAAGGCCCAAATGAGTTGCGTCTACACATAGATAAGGGGAGGCATCTAGGTGTGATCTTAAGTAAAGCTGAGCGTATGGGTGTTCCTCTTGAGATAGCTGTTGCTGTCGGTGTTGCGCCTGCAGTTATGCTTTCTTCAACAGCGAAGCTTCCTCTTGGTGAGGATGAGTTGGGTGTTGCTGGAGCAATTCAGGGAGAACCTGTTGAAATCGTCAAATGTGATACTATTAACGCTGAGGTTCCTGCCAATGCGGAGGTTGTTTTGGAGGGTGAGCTGCTTCCAGACGTTTGGGAGGATGAGGGGCCTTTCCAGGAGTATCCGGGAACCTACTCAGTTGTTTCGCCTGCACCGATTTTCAGGGTGAAAGCTATAACGCATAGAAGCACCCCCCTCTTCTACACGGTCTTCATGAGGGAAAGCCATATGCTTAGAGGCATTCAAGGCGAAGTAGCCATATACAGGGTGGCTAAGGACACTTCGCCCATAGTGCAGAAGGTGCATCTTACAATGGGCAGCTGCGGGAGGCATCATGCTGTGATTTCTGTTAAGAAGGAGATTGCTGACCATGAGGGTCTTCAGCGAAACATCATATGCGCAGTTTTCGCGGCTATGAGGGAGGCTGACCTGGTTATCGCGGTAGATGAAGACGTGGATGTCTACAACATGAGTGAGGTGGAGTGGGCTTTGGCGACTAGGTTTGACGCAGCTAGGGGCCTTATTCTTGTTCCAGACGCAAGAAGCCATGAGATAACTCCTGTTTCAAGAGAAGGCATAAGAAGCAAAATGGGCATAGATGCAACAGCTCCATTCCAAATGAAGGATAGATTCAGGAGAGCTGAGTTCCTTAAGGTGGATCTGAAGAAATATCTAGAATAAGATAGATTAATGTTAATATTTGAGGTAAGGTTCCAATAGAATCATACCCGTAATAGTTTAATGTTGAACATTCGCATGTAAGGTGATTATGTATGTCTGAAAGACAGATTCCCGTGAAAATTAGGTACGCTGAAGATTTTAAGAGAGTTTACGCAACAGGCGCCATGGGAGGCTTCAACGGCTACGACTTCAGAGTAAGCTTCTTCAACGATAACGTGGTTACAGCTGAGGACCCAACTGCAACTCCAAGCGCCATACGTGAAATGCATGTTGAAGTAATTATGTCTCTGCTAGCAGCTAAACAGCTTAGAAACTGGCTGAACAAAAACATAGAAGACGTAGAGAAGATTATAGGTGAAATAAAAGAAACGAAGACCACAGGTCAAACTAAAAACAAGCTTCCACCAACCTACGGCTAATCAAACCACTAAATTTCTGCTCCACAGCAAAAAACGGGAAAAGCCTTATTGCCCAATCTTCAAACTGTTAGACTGGGCCCGTGGTCTAGCCAGGATTAGGACGTAGAAGCCTAAAAAAGCTACGTAAGCCTTCGGTAGCTTCATGAGGAAAGCCTGAAATCCGGGGTTCGAATCCCCGCGGGCCCGCCATAAAGATTAGGCTGATCCTTATTATCTAAGGGCGCTCTGAACTGCTTCGTCGCCAACCCCGGTCAACTGAGCGATCTCCCCTGAAGACCTAAAGCTCCATCCGACAGAAAGGAGGGGGCGTAATAGGCAATCTGGTTTATATATAGATATCCATATATAGAAACTTAAGTGTGAGTCTTGGCTAAGACTATAGCTGTCTCGAATGAGGTTTACGAGCTTTTACAAAAAGTGAAGATGCCTGGAGAGAGCTTCTCGGATGTCATAAAAAGGGGTTTGCAAAGGGAAGCTAGATTATCTGACATCTTTGGAAGCGGAACTATCACTCTACAAGAGTGGGGGGAGGTTAAGCCTCTGCTTAACAAAGCGGAGGCAAAGACGGTTAAGCAACTGAGAGTGCGCTGAAAGTTGAGGCTCTTCGACACGTCTTTCATCGTTGATCTTGTAAACGCTGATCTTGGGGCAGGCTCTCTTGCCAAGAGAGTTGATGAGGAGCATACCTTTGCCGCCTTATCCGTAATCTCAGTCCATGAATATCTCTTTGGCATTTACTATAAGCACCATGAAGACAACGACAAGCTCCAGATGAAGTTAGCCTCGGCGAAGAGAGATTTAAGTAGGTTCGAAATACTGCCCCTGACCAAGGAGATCGTTGAAGTAAGCTCTAGGATCCACGCCCAACTTGAGCGGAAAGGGCAGACCATAGGAATTAATGATGTCTACATAGCTTCAACTGCCTTCCACTTTAAACTTAAGCTAGTAACCCGGAATTCTGAACACTACAAACGCATACCTGGATTAAAAATTGAAACCTACTGAACGCATAGGTCGATTGTCAGCGGGACTGGCGCAAGAGCAGGATGTTCGTTCAGCCAGATCTTACCAAAGACGATGGGGCTGTAGGCAAATGAATTTGAGGCGAATAATAATTGGCAAAATTATGATAACTGAATCGAACTCTACCCAGCAAATCGATTAATTCTTCCATAATGAAGCAAACTAGAAATACTGAAACCTAGAGATTTGTTGTACAGGTGAAAAACATGGCTACATATGTCCTTCTTTCCACCCTCACAGATGAGGGAAGAAAGACAATCAAAGAAAAACCTGAAAGAATAAGAGAAGTTAACAAGGAGATGGAGGAAACCTTGGGAGTGAAAACTCTCAGCCAATACGCTTTACTAGGCCCCTACGACTTCATCAGCATAGTTGAAGCCCCAAACAACGAAACTATCGTCCGCCTATCAGTGGAGCTAGGCTCCAGAGGAACAGTGCAGATCATGAGCATGGCAGCTGTATCCTTAGAAAAATATGTTGCCCTCGTAAGAAAAAAGCCACCACCATGGACGGAAATATCGTAACCATAAGAAGCGAAACCTAACCCAAAAATTCCTCTTTTTTCTAAACAAAAACACATTTGCTTTACACATTAAAATCAGACTGTTCATGTAAAGTGGCTGAAGACCAGTTCTTCCTACGAGTTTGAATTTAGGTGGTCCCGCGGGCCGGAGTTTCCTAGGGAACCCCTATTTTGAACTCGCCAAGCTTTCTGAAGCTTTCCGGCGACACTCCGGTTTCTGTTGCTTGGAAGGCTGAATGCATACACCCTTCAGGGTGCACATCTACAGCGTCTCCTCCCACTTCATAGTGGGATCGGAAGCTCTTCCAAGCTGAGCTTACGGGATGCATCTATGCTGCATCTTACCGCGGGTTTCGCGGGACCGCGTCTAGTTCTGGGATAGGGGATAGATAAATGTTTTTTATACAGCTGATTTTTGAGAGAACACTGCTTTCCCTCTAGGCTGGGGCATCTGCCGATGTATATTGTTGCCCATGGCTGTAGAGTTCGATTGATGAGGTGAGAATGAGGTTAACTGAGGAGCTGGTTAGGCTGAAGGAGCCTAGCGCAGTTGTTGAGCAAATCCTAGGTTCGGCAGATGCCTGTATTTCGTGATTGTTGATACGGATACTACACATTTAGCTTCACATAGGTGCTTCTTTATAATATTAAGGATTATTATATTAATATGATACAATATATAATATTACTTGATAATGTATATAACAATGAGTTGTATTATGTAATAATTGAGTTTAGATGAAAAGGAGGTGAGAAGTAGATGCACCCAGTACATAAGTATAACTTGATAGGAGTAGTTGCCTTCCTAGTTCTATGGTTTGTGCTGGTCGGAGTTTTCTATTATGGCTTACATGTATGAATATGATGAAAACACCTATCATTTCCCGTCGTTGTGTCGTAGTCCAAGCGAATAAACCTAACCTACATTTTTTATTTAGTTAACGTACGCGTGCCCCTAAAAAATAACACTTCGGGAGATTAGGCTCCGTTAAGTCTTCGTCGGATGTAGTCTAGGTTTTGCTCGTTATCCGATGTTAAGTTGACAGCCCTCGTAGAACAAAACATAAAAGACAGCTTCCTCCAACACCGAAAATAAAGCTGTAGAGGTTCCCGCACTTACGTAGGCGGCTGGAGAGTTTGGATCTGCCCAGAATCATGCTTGGCACATCACCCTTTATTGGAGCAGGCCAATTCGGAGTTAAAGCCTTCGAGTACTACAGTAGGTTCTACCTGAAACCGGTTAACATGGTTAAACTTTTCCTGAAAAGCTTTGAGCTTGGAGTGTGTGCGGTTCAGCTTCTATCCGATAAACCGATTGATGCTTTAATGGAAGCATCGGGCAAGGCTGAGGTGAAGCCCTTTGTGGTCTACTCCACGCATCTAGCTGGAGATAAGCTTAGAACTACTCTTGAAAAACTCAGTCAACTGAAACCTGAGGTTATTGCGTTACATGCAGAAATAACAGACAGGATGGACGTGGAAAAAATAATGGAGCATTTCCAAGTCATAAAAGATTTTGGGTCAACATGCGGCCTAGCCACACATATCCCAGGCATAACGCTTCCATGGATTGAGGAGGAGAATGTTCCTGTGGAAGTTGTTCTAGCACCTCTAAATAGCTTAGGATACGCAATGGAACCTGACTTTAACGTTAGTATGAATGCCATTAGGAATTGTTCTAGAAAGATTGTTGCTATTAAGCCTCTTGCCGCTGGTAGACTTAACCCAAGTGACGCGTTTAACTTCATCTATAGGTATGTGGAAAGTATTGCGGTTGGAATCGCATCAGAGGATGAGATGAAGCAAACATATGAGGCAGCATCTAAAGCCTACAGGGAGAGGATAGGGGGCCTTCAAGTTAGAGGATATTTAAGTAATCCTCAATTTGATAATTCGTTTTCAGTATCAAAATCCAACAATCCTAAGACCTTCGCAACCTTCTTGAAGTTTTCGGTATTCTGCTCTTTCTTGTAGGCTCTTAAAGCTTCAACCAAATCCTCTTCGTTGAACCTGACTACCTTTGCAATGGTAGCTGAAATTCCGCTTCTGAGGAATAGGTACTGGCAGATGGAGGTTAGGTTTGAAGTTTTCCTCTCCATACTCGCAGTTTCAAAGTCCATTATCTTGGGAACATCGTCTTTAGCGATGATGATGTGCTTCGAAGCGTTAGTGAGCTCACCGTGGTCTAGGCCGATCCTATCAAGCTTGAAGCAATCTTCCATAATTCTTAGAAGAAGGATTCTGGGTTTTTTGAAGTTGCTTAGGTGCTGAAGTTCATCAGCCCAAACAGGGATAAGCTTACCCTCAACAAACTCCATTAGAAGAAAGTTTTGTGTTACTGCATAGAACTTCGGTCCAACGCCAACTTTATTCGCAACTTCAAGCATCTTTGCCTCCCTGAACATGCTGCTTCGGTCAGCATCAACCCTGCGTATTTTAAGTGCAACTCTTCTTGAGCCTTGATGCGCAACAACAACTATGCCTACACATCCCTTGCCTAAAACGTCAGCTTCACCAATTTTTTTTCCGCCTGTAAACTCAAGCTCACTCACGTTGATGGAGGCAAGCTCCTGAATCCTAGCCTCAGCCACTTCGCTGCTGAATTTTGGGTAGCATAGAACATATCCGTATTTAGGGTTCAGTAGGCTTTGCAGAGGAATTTTTCCACTAGAAGTCAAGCCAGCTAGGCTTCCCTACCATGAAGTTTGAGAGAAACTCCGCAAAACCCTTGTTTCTGCTATAGGTTTCAGCTATTCCCTCGCCAACAAGGATTCTAAATTTTCTTTTTATGCTCTCAGCCACCAAACTTGCCACACCAATATCTCTTCCCCCGCCTCTTAGAAAGTCTGTTAGGAGACTTTTAGCATCCCTATAGTTTCTAAGCCTCTCAACAACCCACCTGCCGTCCTCGATTCTAGGGCCTGAAACAGTGTTTGAAGCTGCTAGGTGCTTCTGAAGGAAGCTTTCTGAATCCTTCGCCATTGCAACCGGAGGCCCGTAGTGCTTTCTAACAGCTGAAAGGTGGATGTTTTCCAGCTCAAAAACTATAACGTTAAGGTCGCTCTCATCACTCCAAGCAGCAGACCTCAGGACGTTGAAGCCATTTCCACTAAGAAGGTTCCTAAGTGAACCTTCTGTCTTGTAGAGTTGACTCCACAGAACATCCACAACCGCGTCAACCTTACCGAAGATGAGGAAAAGCATGTACAACTCGTTTTTCCTCATTCTCCCTAAGATTTGCCTTTCAGTAAGCCTTCTTCCTGGTTTTGGTGAAAAGAAAGTAGGGGCAGGTTTCTTCAGAAACTCCCTTGATTGAGCTACGAAGCTCCACATTTTATCTTCAGCAACAGAGGCTGCTATGTTCCTGCCCTCATCAATTGGGTCTACAACTATAAGGGGTTCTGTGAATAGGTCTCTAAGCTCATCCTCCCTACCTGAGTAGTATCTCTCTAAGTCAACTATGTGGCCGCGCCTCCATCCGGTTGAGGCCTTGATAAGATTCTGGAAGGAACCGTAGTGAAGCGTAAGAGTCTCGCATAGAAAACCGCTGAAGCCACTGGTTTTAATCTCAGCCCCATAGATTCCTGAAGCCTTCAAGAACTTCTTCAAAATCCTAACCTGACCCTTCAACCCATTGGCTAGACGTTTTTTCATGTACTCCGTGTGGTAGGGTGTTCTGTCGGTTGCGCTTCTCCACTTACCCTTCTCAACCATGTAGCATGGAACAATGTTCACCCTAGTTTCGTCTATGTAGGCTTCGATGTATGGGTGTTCAGCAAACCTCTCAACAACCTTATGACCTCTAACAGCACGCCTGCCAACATTTAGCCCATACTTCTCAAGCTCCTCGCGAGTTAGGGTTGAGGGGAACTGAATGAAAATGTCCAGGTCAGCTTCGCCACTAAGCCACGTGTCCTTGGCAACAGAGCCATCCAGCCTAGCAGATGCTTCAACACCAGACGCCGCCAATTCCTTTGAAACCTTAAGCATTATACTCTCAGCTAGATCAAGTATCCTTTTTCTTTCCGAGGGCCTCGGCGTAACCATCCTTAGGACTTGGCTGCAAACCTTTTCTATGGTGCTCATTCCCTGACACATCTTGGAGGCTGGTTGACGGATACATCTAGTTTTGGTTTCGGGTAAGCTTAAAGTTTAGGGTTTTAATGATTTCTCTTTTCTACTCGGTAATCTCAGTTTTCACGAAAAACATTTCACTTCAGTCGTTGCTAGCTTTTGGTAACTGCTTCGATTTCAACGGATAGAGCTTTCATGGATTTGCTTATCTCAATAGCTGTTAAAATAGCGCTGACTAAGATTAGTAACACACTGAGTCCAAATACGGCGATTATCACAAACTCAAGTTCTATAGATTCTATTACGTTCATAAAGATCAATAAAGAGTCTATTACAGACGTTATCAGTGAAAACTGCATCAAAAGTAATGACCACTTCGAAAGTTTACCTCTCTCGAAAAGCATTTCTATTTGATTGTTTGCGTTGTCGATTTTTCTCTTCCGAACCTCTTCAGGGATCTGAGCAAGAGTTAGCGCTTCAATATCATGTAGAAGATGTCTTATTCGGTCATGAATACGTCCATATCGGTTATACAGTGACAGGCTGATTAGACCAATTGCTGAGATAAGCACAATTGGAGCTAACGTTGCTTGAATCAATTCAAACAAATTCAAGAGTTTACTCCACCATTATTTTACATGGCTATAATAGAAGGCAGGCCGTCTCTAAATACCTTTCTTAACGAGAAAATCACGGTTGCGGCTTAAGCTCGTGGAGAGTTGAGTATACGGGTCCTTTTGGTGTCAGCACACTTTTCTTTAGCTTTATTGAGTTAACGGGTATTGAGCCGAACTCATGGTTCTGCGTATCCGCTATGGTTCGGGTGAGCATCTCCCTGTTTCGCTGAGACTTCAACCTAGCAACTGTGAGGTGGGGGCTAAAGCCCCTGTTGTCAGGCTTAACTCCTAGAGCTCTAAGCTTGGGCTCAATCTGACTGAATATTCGGGTAAGCTCCTCCGCACCTCTATGTATTCCAACCCAAACAACATTTATGTGCCGAAGGTTTGGGAATACGCCGGTGCCTCTGAACTCAACATTGAATGGGCTGTAGCTGACCTTACTAAGCTCCTCCTTAATCTTTTCAATAAGGTTTGGAGGAAGCTCCCCAAGAAACCTTAGGGTTATATGAATGTTTTCATGGCTAACAGGCTTTAGATCACAGCCACACTCAACTAAAGACTGCTGGAAGCTGAGAATTCGACTTAAAACAGATTCATCTTCTATGTCAACAGCAATGAAGCTGCGAACCAAACCGTTTGCCATAGACTCTAACCAAATATCAAACTGATGCTGTATCTATTTGAAGCTTATCAACAACCCGAGGATGATGCGGCTGAACCGCTAAAAAATGCTGGTCTACAGAGGTTATGAACAAGATTTATAGATTGCTTAACAAGTTTGTTAATATATTTAAGCTTACGTAAGAAAACTTTATTTTTAGAGTCTCTTAGAGTTTGTACAGGAGGTAGTTTATTAGCACTTTATCTACTACGCTTCTAAAAAGCTTAGTCAACCTTATTTGAAACAGTATCATAGCTTTATTTCCCCTCAACAACTAAACATAAAATTTCCCGCACGATCAAGAGGTTCTTAAATTCACTGAGCCGCAAAACCGAGGCAAAATCCCCCGGGGGGTTATGCCCAGTCGTTGGCATAAGCTAAAGACGCTTCCTGATTTCCGCAGTCTAATAATACTAGAATTAGCGGAAATGGTTGGTAGTTATAGTTATAAGCCCTAACGTAAAAGCAAACATGGAATACTCACGGCGACCGCCCCTCGGTTACCTTGGAACCTCGGGGGGAGACATTAGTTTAGTACACTTATCCGAGATACTACTTTCTTAAGAAGGGCTCCAATGCTCCTTTATCTTTTGATTTTAGCTTAATTCGTCCTGTGAGTGGTCTTCCACGTAATCTTTGTTTTGGTGCCCTTCTTCGCAGTTCTTCTTTAAACTGTCTATCACTCATTTGCTGAATATCCTTTTGCTTCTTTAGAATTGCTCCAATCCGAGGTCTTAACTTAATAATATATTCATTGCGGTTTCTATCGTACGTACCAAGTTCGGGAACGAGAATACTGAGGTAACGAAGTAGGTCTTTCAGTCTTTCATCGGATCGAATCCAATCCTCATGAGTTTTTTTAAATTTATCTACTGTAATTATTTGCTCTGTATCTTCTCTAATTAGCATGGACTTACTATACCATGATAATAGTCTTGATAGTATTCGACATAATAGAATATTATCGGGTATTGTCGGATCGATCAACATATCGTTTACTGGAGGCTCGAATATAATTCCATGTTGTAGCCCTTCATCTAAATATCTATCCTCATGTTTTCCGTATTCCCTTCTTAATGTTGATTCTTTATATATCCTCTGAGGTATGGTCCAAACTATGATTGATGTAGTATCTACAATATCTTTCTCAATTATTTGAGAAATATCATTAAGACTCTCATTATAGGTCATAACAACTATTTCGATCTTTTGCGCATTATATATTTTCTTACATATTATCTGAAATTGTTCAGATTTAAAGAATTTAATTTGTTCAATAAATCGTAATTTATTATTAGTATCTGTATTATCTTTAGTGTCTGTAATTCCTGATTTACACTCAAATACAAGCAGAATACCATTCTTAGAGTTAATCATACAAAGATCTGGAACTTTCTCACCAGATTTTCCAAAAAAGGTTAGGATCTTTTCGAGCTCAGGAAGTTTAAGTTCATAGCCATAATTCTTTAGAAGAACCCCTGCTGAAGGTATAATACCACCTGGACCAGCAACCACATTTGAGGCGAGGAACGCAGCTACATTTACAAGGAATTCATGTCGGCTAATAAGGCCCAAGGAAAGTACCCTACTATGGCTCTACGTTAATAGTAGGGTCGATGAATTTTTCCACTAGCTCTAAGATTGTACCTACGGTTTCAGCCTTCGTTATCGATTCTGCGGGTGCTATTCTTATCTGCTCTTCAGAAGCTGAAAGATAAACGGATGATCCATGAGTTATATCAACCATATGAGACAAAAAGTATGGATTACCCGAAGCAAGCACAAAGCTTACAAGTCCCTCTCTTTTTAATTCTTCGTTATTACTAAACAGTCCAATAAATCCTTCGAACCAGTTATTCGATATCTCTGGCCTAATTGTAAGAACTTGTAACTCTTGAATCGTCTTTAATATAATAGGCTTATCTTCAACTAATACTTTTTCTTCTTTAATAATCATCTTTCTTCTAAAGTTCTCCTGCATTGCCTGTATTCTATCCACTAGTGGGCGAAGTAATTCAGCGAAAAGATGAAAAGACCCACCTGGCTCGAACATTATTTGAGCCCTATCAGAAATTGAACATTTAAAAACTGATCCAGCATGTATAACATAACATCTGATCTTCTTAAGAAATACAAATTTTCCTTTTCTTCGATCTTCTACTAACTCATCACCAAATTCTTTGAAGGTCATCCATTCCTCTGGATATCTAATTTCTTTAATACCGAACTTTCTTCGTTTATCTCTTTCATAGCATGATAAAGGTCTAACTTTAATCGTTGCTTCTTGTCCAATAACTGATGTAATAAATAAATCTAGATTTTCTAAAAACTTTGATCCTATCCAAGGATACCAGAAGCCTTCAGTACAACGAATAAATGAGTCCAAACATCTTCTTATATCCCAGAACTCTGCAGTTGAAAATGAGATAATTATTATATGTTCATTATAGGTTAAAAGCTTCCAGTAAAAAAGTCTAGATCGTTCTTCCCCCCTCTTTGGTTTAAACTCCAGTATAAAAAGATCCTGCTCCTGGGTCTTATGTAAATTAATATTCCATGGAGAGATCTTTCGATCACTATACTCAGCTATTTTATCGTAGACTCTATCCCAAGCTCTCTTTCTTGCCAGAATTAGATTTAGATAGATACTTTTTCCAGCTTCCATTGAAGCGGTATTTAGATAATCTATTAACTTTTGAAGCGAATAGGGGGGTACTTCATCCATAATTTATCGTACACCTACTGTTTATTACTTTTTATAGCCTTATTATTTAAATTATCATAATGGTTTCTAATAAGTTGGTTGATCTAAAGATGATCTAAAGCTGAATACGTTACCTATAGAAGTAATCGTAAATATGAAGCTATTATTTGTGTTACACATAACTTAACATATATTAAGATGCCAGTTAAACAATTTATAGTTCATTTTCCCCTAAAGTGTTTTCAAACCTCGACTACCTAGATTCAATGGGTGCATAGGTGTAACATGTGAAGGCAAAAAAGAAGGTTATAGCGATTGTTGGGATGCCTGGTTCCGGGAAGGCTTTGGCTTCAACTGTGGCTGTGGAGCTTGGCTACCCTGTTTACATCTGCGGAGACGTCATAAGAGAAGAGGTTGAGAGAAGAGGTTTTCCTCCAACATCTGAAAACGTGGGCAGGGTTATGTTTAAGGTTAGGGAGGAGGAGGGCTACGGGGTTGTTGCGAAGAGGCTGATTCCTAAGATTTCTTCAAGCTCCAGCAGGGTTGTGGTTGTTGAGGGCGTTAGAAATATCGAGGAGGTTAATGAGCTGAAAAAGCTGTATGACGTAAAGATAGTGGCTATTCAAGCTTCACCTACTGTGCGGTTCAGGAGGCTTGTGGCTAGGGGTAGAAGCGATGACCCTAGAAGCTGGGATGACTTCCAAGCTAGGGAGAAACGTGAGGTTAAGGTTGGGATAGGCAGAGTGATTGATCAGGCTGATCTGGTGCTTGTGAACGAGGGCACTGTAGAGGAGCTTAAAACCAAGTTTAAGGATTTGCTTGAGAGGTTTTCTCAAGATGGATGAGGTTACAGTTGAGGCTGAGGCAACAGTATTCGAAACAGAAGATGAAGCTAAAGTTGAGAGATCGATGAGGAACGTGCTTCCAGAATCGATAATAGAAAGGTTTGAGGGAGCTGATGGGAGAACCATCTTGAAGGCTAGGGCTAAGGGGATGGATTCTCTGAATACTTTCCGAACACTTCTCAGGATGGATCGAATAAGAGATGCAGCTAGGGCAATACTTACTTCAAGCACTTCAGGAAAAATAATTAGCTTCCAACTGAACAAGCAGGTTGCGTATGTTAAGCATATTTCCTTCTATGACGGTGAAGCCAAGTCGCCTTTAGGCCCCATCAAAATAGAGATTAGATGCGAGAACCCAAAGCAATTAATTGATTGGCTTACAGCAGCCACTGGTCAGCGTACAGAAAAGTCTTAAGGCTATTTAGCTGGAGATTTAGGAATTTCAGCAACCAAGTTCTACTTTAAGCCTCCACGTTTATGGTCATTAGGTCTGATGCGAGTATGGTTCTTGGAAAAACCTTTTTTGCTTCTGTAAGTAAAACATCAGGTTCACTGTACCTAGCACTTATGTGGGTTAGCAGGAGTCTGTATACGCCAGCTTTCCCTGCGACCTCTGCAGCCTGTTTCGCTGTGGAATGCCCATCTCTAAATGCTTTCTCCTCTAGGGAGCTGTCGAAGGTTGCGTCGTGGATAAGTAGGTTTGCTCCAGTAGCAAGCTTCACAACTGCCCTGCAGGGTCTTGTGTCAACAGCGTAGACGATCTTCGCACCAAGTCTCTGTGGCCCCAAGATTTCTCTAGGTCTAACAACCTTGCCGTGAACCTTAATTTTCTCGCCCATTTGAAGCCTCTTCCACAGCGGACCTTCAGGTATTCCGAGAGCCTTAGCCTTTCTAGGGTTGAATTTTCCCGGTCTAGGTCTTTCAGCCAAGGCGTAGGCTAGGCATGGAACTACATGGCTGGCCCATGCAGCACTTATCTCGTACTCGGAGTTTCTCAGGATAACTCCACCTTCAACTTCTCTAACCTCAACTGGGAAAGATGGGGTGAAGTAGGTTGTTCTGCTCATTGACCTAACGAAGTCTCTTATTCTAGGCGGACCGAAAATCTGAAGCTTCCTCTCCCTGCCTAAAAGCGACATTGAGTGAAGAAGCCCAGACAGACCCAGCACATGGTCTGCATGCATATGAGTTAAAAGTATCTTCATATCTCTGTTGAAGCCTACCCTTGACGCTACAACCTGTCTCTGAGTTCCTTCACCGCAGTCCAGCATAATGACTTCAGACTTACGTTTTATGACGACGCTTGGCAGACATCTGCCTCTTGCGGGCACGCTGCCTCCTGAACCTAGAATCTTTACTTCCATCAGCGACCATACATCATATGTACTCTCTATAGCTTTAAACAATGCTCAGGAACCCCTCTAAATGGCTTGGGGTCTGGCAGAATAGGCTGCCTACAAAAAAACTAAAATGTGTGAAGCGTCGTAATTTGTGAAGCGTGACCAAACATTGTCCGGTGTTGAAGCCGTAAAGAGGATCGTTGAAACAGAGAGGGAGGCTGAAAGCATTATTGAAGAAGCCCGAGAGAAAAGCAGAGAAATAAGGATTAAGACTGAGAAGGAGAAGGATGAAGTTAAAAAGAAGGTTGCCGGGGAGCTGAAGCGTGAAAGAGAGAGGATATTTAAAGATGTTGAGGACGAGGCAAAGAAAGAGTGCCAGGAGATAAGGACGCAAACAGAGAAGCAGCTGAAAACCTTTCAAGATAGGTTTTTGAAGAATAAGGATAAAGCTGTGGATGCTGTTTTAAGTTCAATTCTAGGGGAGAGTGGGAGATCTGCCTGAAGCTATAGAGAAGCTAAGAAGCCAGATACTTCAAGACGCTAGAGAAAAAGCAAAACAGATAATTGAGGAAGCTAAGGAGGAAGCTAAGAAGCTAATTGAGCAGACTGAAGCTGACGCGAAAGATGAAGCTCAGAAAAACATTGCTACAGCAAAGACTGAGGCTGAAGGAACTAGAAAGAGGCTTCTGAGCAACGAAACAAAGATGAATAGATGGAGAACCCTAGAAGAGAAAAATAGGTTAGTCAACAAGGTCTTAGAAGAAGCTAGAGCAAGAGTTAAGGAAATAACTGAAACAAAAAAGTACGAAACTATCCTAGAAAAATTGATCGCTGACGCCATGAAGGCACTGGAGGCAGAAAGCTACATTGTCAAGTTAACCGAGAGAGATAGAAAAAGATTTGAACCCAGCAAGCTTGAACAAAACGTGAAGAAACTTCTAAACAAAAACGTTAAGCTCAAGTGGAGCCAAGAAAACATTGAAGCTCTAGGTGGAGCTGTTGTCGGCGTGGAAGGCAAGAAGGTTTGGTTAGACAATACTTTGGACACAAGATTTGAAAGGATGCAGGACAAATTGGTCTTCCAAATTGCAAAAATTCTTTTCAGCAATTAGGGTCATGTTCTATTTAGAAAAGGCTTTCTTCTATATAGAAAGAGTCTTCAATCTCCTCCAATTTTTTGGAGGAGAGGCGTCAATCCCATCCAAAAAATCGAAATGGAGGCTTCGCTCCAATCCAAAAAATTGGAGACACCCCTATCCAAACTCACCATAGTCATAGGCCTCAGAAACATGTAAAACAAGCAAAATTGCTTGATCCTACGAGGGGTATATAGATAAATGAGAAATTAAATGAGCTAGGGAAGTAAGGCTTGTAGAACTATTGCTTCTAGTCGGATTTCGGTTTTAAGCCTCTGTACTTGTATTCAATGTTGCATGCGCCTTCAATTGAAACCATGCATGGACCAACAGGCTGCTGAGGTGTGCAAACCCTACCGAAAAGTGAGCAGTCAGCTGGGTCTATGAGCCCACGAAGCATTTCTCCGCATCTGCAGCCCTCAGGTTCCTTAGACTCCTTTTCCAGCTCCTTAAGCTCATCCTCAAACCTCTTCCTAGCGTCGTATTGCTGGAATCTGCTTCTAAGCTTCATTCCTGAGTTAGGCACATTGGGGAATCCACGCCAATCTAGGCTCTGAGGCTCGAACACTTCGTTCATCGTTTCTATTGCCTTAGGATTTCCTTCGTAGCGAACAGACCTCGTGTACTCGTTCTCCACCTTCGCTTCCCCATTTTTGATTTGTATCGCAAGCATGTAAACAGCCATCATAACGTCCAGAGGCTCAAATCCAGCTACGACTTGAGGTACGCGGTACTGCTTGGAAAATGGCTCATAGGGTTTTACACCTATAACCGTGCTTACGTGTCCAGGCTCGATTAGACCGTTAAGCCTAAGCTCACCCATGGTTAGAAGTTTGTGGAGTACTGGTGGAACGTACCTGTGGCATGGCAGGAAAGCGAGGTTTCCTGGGGGGTCACTTAATATTGTTGCTGCTGTGCTTGGCGCTGTTGTTTCGAATCCTATAGCCATGAAAACAACGTCCTTCTCGGTTTTGTTGGCTATGGATACAGCGTCCTCAACACTGTAGACGACTTTAACATCGCAGCCTTCCCCTCTAAGCTCAAGCAGAGACCTACCTTGAACTGGTACACGCGCCACATCTCCGAAAGCCGCTATAATCTTACCCTTCATGGCTAGGGCAGCAGCCTCCTCGAACTCTCTCTGTGTTGTGACGCATACTGGGCATCCAGGTCCCTGGCGAACCTCAACCCCGCATTGCTTGAGTAGGTTGTCTAGGCCGTAGTGAACTATCGTGTCTTGATGGGTTCCGCACACATGCATAAGCCTGATTTTAAGCTTCATCTCTCTGAGTTTGCCTAAAATTTTCTCGGCTGTTGCTTTATCCCTGTACCTGAACATTTCCGTCTACACCACTATCTTAACAGCCTATATCCTTTAAACATACTTTACTTTTGAAGCTGCTTTGAGGATGCTTCAAGACGCTCTTAAATAGTTCCGTACTGAGTTTAATCAGAATAGAAAATGTGGACTAGAGAAAAGGTAGTTTGGTCTTCCTTAATTGTTTTGAATTTGGCTTTTGCGTCATGGTCTAGAAATAGACACGTTTAGAAGGAAGCCAAAAAGTATTCCAGACATAGCTACGAATAGGCGAAATTCGCCCAGAATATCTAAGACCTACAGAATACTCAGTCATTAAATTCCACCTATTAGCCATAATCTCTTGTTAAGCTTATGAAGATAATTTTTTGAAAGCTACGCTTTCCCCAAATTTGGAGGGTTAACTCAGGAGTCTCCGGAAAAGTCCCTCACACTCAAGTCCTCTGGAACCTGAGGGACATCGAAAACGGTTAGAGTTACTGTTTTGCGGACATGTGGAATTGCTCGGGCCTTAATAATCGTTTCATCGATGGCTCTATGATCTCCCTCAATAACCGCAACTAGGTCATATTCACCGTGCACAGAGTCCACGGTAACAATATTCTTGATCTTCATCAACGCCCTGATGATCTCCGGCTCTTTTCCAGGCTGAACCTCCAACATTAGGTAGGCCCTCTTTTTGTAGGTATGTACTTCAGTCAAAGACGGGAAGCCTCCAGGAACTTTATGTACAGCTCACGTATTAAGTATAACTGATTACCACTGTGGGTACTAGAAATGAGGGAAGATTCTTAGAAGATGGTGTTGCGTGAGGAATCACTAGAAGCTAGAAAGATCATAAGGTTTTGTTTTTCTCTAATAAAAAATAAAAGAGGAAAGTTTGATGTCTACTCAAAATATTTAGACCATTCTTTCTCAACTTTTTCTTTAACATCTTTCGGCACATCACTTCTCTCATATCTTTCTTTAGGTACTGTTAGGTCTATTGTTGCGTCTACACCCATCTTAGCTGTTGTAAACCCAGATTTTATTGATGGGTCTAAGGGTGAACCATAAAGCTCCGGGATTACTATAATGTCTTTGTCTGCTTGAACTCTAGAAACTATAGCCCAATCTACATCATCCCAGTTAGAAACATCTATGTCTTCATCAACAACAATACAGTGTTTTGCTATGAAGGAGGAGCTTAAAACCCTATAGATAACAGCTTTAGCATCCATGTTCGTATACTTCTTCATCGATATTATCACGTGGTGTGAGGCGCTTGTTCTAGGTATGTAAACCTCCTTGACGTAGGGAAAGGTTTCCTTAAGACTTTTAAGTACATCTATCTCTGCGGGGATACAGAGCAGTAACGCACATTCCCTACCATCAGCTAGTATATCTTGGTAGACTGGGTTTTCACGGTGAGTTATAGCCTTAACATTTATGTATGGTTTCTTCTCCTTCCAGTAGTAGGTTTTAAAGTAGTCTCCATAGGGACCCATATCTGTTCTTTCATGTGGAGGCATCTCCCCTTCAATAACAAATTCGGCGTTAGCTGGAACCTCTAGGTCTACAGTTTCACATTTAACAAGTTTTAGCGGTTCACCTCTAAGAGCTCCAGCCAACATATACTTGTCTGCCCCAGCAAACTCAGCTGGACAACAAGCTGCAAGCATTAAGTCTGGGTCTATACCTATAACTACGGCTACCTCAAGCTTCTGGTTTAAGTTTTCAGCCACCTTGTAGGCTTCAGAGAACATTGGTGTCACGGGACTTATAGCTAACTGGTTTGGTCCTTTAACCTGCATCTCTATAAGCTGGATAACTCTCTCACCTGTCTCAGGAAACCTACCTATAACCATCCCAGCAGAAATGTAGGATCCTCCATCCTTCTCACAATGTGCTATAACCGGAACTGTTTTTAGCACATCAGGGTTCTTGGTGACAACAACATCTTTAACAAACCCTGTTTTAACAACTGTCGGTTCCTTAAGTTTTCCTTTAGCAACCTCAAATAGTGGTCTAACAACTTCTTGTATAACAGCTTTTGGAGCTGCATCAAGCTCTTCTCTTTTTGCACCAACACCTATAGCAACCCTCCCCTCTGTCGTGTAGAGGTTCCCGACAACAGTCATACCCTTATAGCCCTTAACATTCTCGAAGAGCAGTGCAGGCCCGTTCTCTCTCTCAGCCTTCTTCATCACGGCTGTTATCTCGTATTTTACGTCAACCTCTTTCTTAATCCTTTTAAGCTCACCAAAATCTTCAAGATGTTTTATGAACTCTCTAAACTCCAACATATACACCTCGTTAAGAGTAGTTACCTGTATGTTAGTAGGTGGTTTAACTTAATACTTTCAACACAATTAAAAACATTGAACATTGACTATACAGATACATAACGTAACATTAAGATGATTTCAATCATCAAAATTGATGTTCAGCTACAACACTATTTTAACGCTTTTTATTGTGCATTCTCTTCCTCCAACAATTTCCACTTCGCCGCCGCACTTGGGGCATTGAAGCGTTGGAATAATAATATGGTAGGCTGGATCGTCCTTATGGTTTAAGGGGCCTCTGTAGCCGCATTTGGTACATTCAGCAACACCATCCTTATGCTCAATAAGAAGCTTGGAGCCCTCAAGCACAGTGTCCTTTGCAAGCAGGTCATAGCAGAATCTAACTTGATCCAAGCCTAGGAAGGTTAGTTTACCAACTTCAAGTTGAACCTCAACAACCTTCTTGGCATTACGCTTCTTAGCTTCCTCAACAACCCTGTCGACAATCTGCTGCGTCATGGAAAACTCATGCATAGCTTTCAAGCTCACTGAAGGTGGCTTTGGTTAAACAAGATCTAGAGCTTTAAGAACCTCATCGACGCCTTCACCGGTTCTGCAGTTCGTCCTAGCAACCTTAGCCCTAGGGTTTAATGAGTGCACATCGCTCTCAAGCTTAGAGGCATCAACCTCCATGGCTGAAGCCAGATCAACCTTGTTGATGACTGCTACGTCTGCGCTCATGAATATGAACGGATGTTTAAGCACCATGTATGGGCCTTCGGTTACACTTACCATGACGACTCTGGTTCCAGCGCCAAGAGGGAACTCTGCGGGGCAGATTAGGTTTCCAACATTCTCTATGAAGATTAGGTTGAATTCCTTAAGCTCGATTTTGAGAAGAGCCTTCCTAACAAGATTCGCGTCCAGATGACACTCCTTACCAGTGTTTATCTGCACAACCCTAACGCCGTGTCTTCCAACGCGGTCAGCATCAATAGTGGTTGTTAGATCTCCGTTCAGGACAGCAATCCT
>Ga0315280_10000625_pt1 | contig 65557 bp, 44 predicted proteins | sample YL17G06_40_MG_FD_203697 | JGI IMG/M metagenome (GOLD analysis project Ga0315280, IMG submission 203697) | Sediment microbial communities from Yellowstone Lake, YNP, Wyoming, USA - YL17G06_40 | ecosystem: Environmental > Aquatic > Freshwater > Lake > Sediment | place: USA: Wyoming | collected... | reverse complement strand
GGGTCGGCTCACCAGCGACTATCTGGCGAAGCAGCGCCACTGGCTGGAGGTGGAATGGCTGCCCCCGTACGCGCCAGAGCTCAATCCGCTGGAGTATCTGTGGAGCTACCTGGACTGCACCGACCTGGCCAATCTCAGCGCTGACGACCTGACCCAACTCCAGGTCCAGGTATGGCGCGGCGCGCGGCGCGTGCGACGCAAGTCCGACTTGGCTTACGGGTTTCTCAAACACTCTGGCCTCTACCCGGAGCTGTCACTGTATTAGGCAAATATCAATAAACTGCTGCAGGAGCTGGAGGGGATCTTGCTCGGCGGCGGGGCCGACGCGGCTACGGTGACTCAGCTCAGGGAAGCCCTCTTGGACCCAGTGGACCTTCCGCCCGTGGCCACCGAGGATGAAACCGATCCATGGGACCAGAGGCCTGGAGAACCGCCGGGGGCCTACGCCGCTTTCCTGGCCTACCTGAAGTTGGGGCCCGACCGCTCCCTCGAAGGCGCAGCGGAGCGAGTCGGGCTCTCGAAATCACGTGTCAGACATTTGAGCTCCAGATGGGAGTGGGGGAGTCGGGCAGCGTCCTGGGAAGTCGAAGCGGCCCGGAGGCAGTTTCAGGCTCTCGCCAGAGAGGAGCAGGCCGCTCTCGAACAACAGCTACGCGAGGCCAGAAACCTTCGCCAGTTGGCCCGCGCCGAACTGCTGAACTTGGCTTCCCGCAGCAAGGTTGACAAGAAGCAGGTGGACGAGGCAGTTAAAGGCCTGTCGCCAGCGGACGTCATCTCTCTCTGGCAGACAGGCGCGGCGGCCGAGCGCGCGATGAAACAGCCGCCTGCGCGCCCTGGCCAGAGTGCCGAATTGGAATCCCGGCTGGAGGAGGTCTCCGGCAGAGTCGAAGAGGCGAAGCGGACCGACCGTGAATTGGCCGAAGTCCTGAATGATGTGCTCGCCTTCTTGAAGGCCGCGGGATTGCAGCAGGGCTCTGTTCCTGAGGCGACGCGGGTGCTACGACTGGTCCTGGTCGGCGAGCCTCCTTCTGGAGCGGAGCCGACCATAGCCGATGTTGCTGGTGATGGCGCTTAGAGCGTGCTGTGTCGAGCCAGGACGGCCAAACGGAAGTGTCATGAGGACTCTTGGGCACCAGCACCACGCGGCCGGCGGAAAGGAAGCACACCGGGCCGACTTCTGGAATCGTGATGTCGGGTGCGACTCTGGCATTCGATTGTCATCGCTCTATACCATTGGAGGACGCCGATTTCGGTATAGGTTTTGTGCTATGTTGGCATAGAGGGGGTGGCCTGGTAGCGCGCTTCTGAACGTCATACCCAGGATGCCGGTGCTGCGTGGGTCTTGCACTCAATCCTTACCTCGGCTTATAGCTCTTCTCCGCCTCTCTCTGTGGCACAGCCGCCCTCGGCTGTGTTGGCCACGAAGCCGCTTCCTGAGCGGATCCGCGGGGTGTCGTCTCCGCCGCCAACCACTTTCCCACCGTCCACGGAATCCGGCTGTAGGGCGGGCGTGCCCACGCCCGCCGGGGCATCGAATCCCTCGTGAACCCGCTTCGTTAGGCCATTTCTTGGGCATTGAGGGCCCTCCCAGACAGGCTCCATAACAAGTATTCCGGGGCTCAGATTTGACTGGACTTTATGGCGCTTCTGAGTGATTCATGTGTAGGGGCGGCCCTGGTGGCCGCCCGAGGATGCACGGAGGTGCCATGATGCATGCAGTCAGGGGAAGGACCACAGATGAACCAACGGGTGATTCAGCCTCGCCGACCTTCGATGAGGCCGTTGAGCGGTTCCTGGACTACGTCAGCTCTTACCGCGGGTACTCGCGCCTGACAGTAAGGGCCTACGCTTGTGACCTGAGGCAGTTCCGGGAGTTCGCGGAAGGCCGGGTCGGCCACATGCCTGCGCCGGACGAGATCAGCAGAGAGATGGTCATCCAGTTCGGCGTGCATCTCAAGGGTGCCGCAGCGCTGACTGTGAGACGCAAGTACGGCTGCCTCTCCTCGTTCTTCGGTTTCCTTCAGGACATGGGACTGGCCCAGGCCAACCCTGCCCGGCGTCTACCGCTGCCCAGGGTCTCACAGCCGGTTCCCGTGTGCCTGAATGAGGATCTCGCCCACCGCCTCGTCGAAGCTGCGGCCCACGACCCGAGGCTGAAAGCACTTGTGATCCTGCTACTCTCAACCGGCATCCGGCGCAGCGAGGCTGTCGGGATTACCCTCGACGACCTGGACCTCGAGAACCGCCAACTGCTCATTCGCGGCAAGGGAAACAAGGAGAGAGTCGTACCATTGACCGATGAGGCCGCCGACGCGATCCGGGACTACCTGCAACAGCGCAAGCCCACCCAGAGCCACCACCTCTTCGTCAGCACCAACGGCGGCCATCCCATCCACGGGCGGGTTCTCAACAAGTGGCTCGACCGCGTTCTCCAGAAAGCCGCCCTCGCCGACCAGGGCATCACCCCCCACAAGCTCCGCCACACCTTCGCCACCCACCTTATCCGCAACGGTGTTGACATCCGCACCGTCCAGGAACTCCTCGGCCACTCAGACCTCGAAACCACGGCCAAATACCTCCACTCCGACACCCGCACCAAGCAGGCTGCCGTTCTAAAGCTCTCCGGGCTGATAGGCTCCTCCCCTGCCCCATCCTCTCAATCCTGAACGGCGCTTCTGTCGTTCTAGTCGTGGGCTGATGTCTGGAACCTGCTGCCTGGTCTGAAGTCATCCTCGGGAGCAAAAGTCGTAGGTTGGTAGCGGGGGCTGGATATGACTCCAAGGTGCGAACGGTCGTCGTTGAGGCCCAGGTCGCGCAGCAGGTCGAGCATTTCGGCGGTGCACTCCGCCGGCCGCACGTAGATGCCAGCCACCAGCGGCCCTGCGCGCGCGGGCGCAGCGCAGGCTGCGAACAAGATCGCAACGGCCGACGCCCAAATCGACGCGTGCCGCTTCGTCTTCCGTCGCGTCGCGATGGGATCGCAATTCGGGTAGTGCATCGAGGTCTTGGACCGTTCCAAAACTCGTCCCGAATCTGGTTTCGGTCCGAGGTCGGGCTCATCCTCCCCAACAGAAGGAAGGATGGCGGCGGACATGCTTTTCCCGGCGTGGGTCGTTTGGCGGATACGTCGCCGGTGAGATCAGTAATCAGCTTCGGACCTGGCGCGGCCCGTTTCGCACAAGGCACTTGTAGAATCTGGCGCCATATTCCACGAACTCCTGGCACATGGCGTCGATTTTTTCCTGCGAATGCTGCACCGCTGCGGGCGAAGCATACCACTGCGCGATGAAACCGCCGTTGAAACGCCCGAAACTGTTGATGAGTTTTCGGGCATAAGATCGAACTTCTTCGATGGCGCCTTCCACCATGGTCTTTTGGATGTCCACTGGACACCAGAAACAGATTCTGCCGCCGAACCGTTCTGCCAGGAGGTCAACGCCCATATTCTCCTGCTGGTCCATCTGGATAATGTCTAATTCGGCCTCGATGAAATGGGGCAGCAGGTCAGCGATATGCCCGCAACTGTGCAGGAATGTCAGCAAGCCGCGCTCGTGAGCGCGGTGGTACACCCGGTGATATACGGGCTTCCAGAATTCGGCAAACAGCTCAGGCCGCACCATGGGCCGGTCCTGAAGGCCCCAGTCGTCGCAGGAGATAATACCGTGAGCGCCTATGTCGGCGAAACGGTCTATCGCTTCGATCGCAATATCGGCCAGCCGGTTGAGAAGCGTGCGCAGCTCTTGAGGATGCTCGTATGGATCGGTCCAGGCTGCCTCGTGACCGCGCAGGTATTCGAGCCGGTGGATAAGGCTGAAAGGCACACTGGCCAGAACGAACTTCTCCCCGGCATCCTTTCCGACGGACCGGCGCGCTTGCTCGTATCGAGCCGAGTTCGCGTAGTCCGGAAAGCGGAAATCATCGAGCGCGGCATAGTCGGTCAGCGGGTGACCAGTGACCTGGCCCATGGTGTTGTCACCGTGAAGTCTCGTCCAAATGCTGCCGAACTCGTCTTCCCACTCTGTATGGGTCTGGATGCGCGGCGTCCAGTCTGGATCCGGTCCGGGGCCCACCCCCAAGAAGTCGGTGCCGTACGGATCGGGCAGGTTATATGGCACTCGTTCCGGACCCTGGAAACTGACGGCCCTGGTGACAATCTCGCGAGATGTCATGAAAGCCAACTCCATTTTGCCCGGGGTGGGATATCAAAACCCTCTCCAGGCCATTCAGCCAGCCGGAGCTGGCTTCGGAGCTCGATTTGCCCCAACGCTTAACTTCGGGTCCTGTCACCCCCATCCTCTCGGCCTGGCTGGGCGTGCATGGTGCGCCATGGTCCGGCCCAGGCCGGCGTTTTGTTTGGGGGCCGCTTCGGACTGCATCTTGCGCCGCAGAGCATGCATAGATGCCTGACCAATGGTCGGCATCAAACCAGCGAGGCGCCCGGTCCGCCCCCGCGGACGCCGAACACGCACACAGAGGGACAGCCTGCACCGCTCAAACGCGTTTGCATTCCGCGATCATTTTCGAGAAGGCCGTTCCGGTTTCAAACGCCTGCTTGAGGAATTCCCTCTCGTCCTGAATCCCGGAACGCCCCATTGTCACTTCCATGCTCACGCCCTTCGCATAGGCGGACTTCGCCATGATGCGCGCAAGTCTGTTCCAGTCCACCGTCCCTGAGAAAAGCAGCCGGTGCTGATCGCCAGTGCCGTCATTGTCGTGGAGATGCACGGAAATCAGGCGGCCTTTGAGAGACTCGAGGTGGTTTAGGCCGTCGGGCGCCGTGTTGCCGTGACCGGAATCATAGCAGAGGCCAACGTATTGAGGGTCGCACTCAGAAAGAAGCCTTCGGATGGCTTCGAAGCTGCCGTTTTCTATTGCGATTCTGACGTTCCGTTCCCTGCAAAAAGGCTCGAGCTCATCCAGGGAACGCCGCACCGGCGCCGACTCGGGGTCTGCCGGAACGTGCATGATCACCACATCCGCCGACAGAGAAGCGGTCATCTCTATCCTGTTGCGCACAAGCTCAACGCCGGACAGCCTCTGATATTCCTCAGGTGATGCCCAGCCCTTTTCGTTACCTGCTGAACCATGCAGGTCGAGCAACTGCAGCCCATACTCGCCAAGCCACTTCTTGATCTGTTCTATTTCCCACCTGGAGTACAGGAAGTCCGTGTTCCATTGGTGGCACCAGTGGATGTGGGAGAATCCAGCCTTGGCGATGCTCCTGAGATACGGTGATGGGTCCCCGGTGTCTTTTGCGTAGTCAGTGGTGATAGAAAGCATTCAGCGTCCTCCGTTTCCGCAAGGTCAGCCTTGGTTCGATGCCAGCATCTCGTGCCCCGGAAAGCCACACCCCGCCGGACCTGGCAGCTGCTGGGCTTTCCTTCAGCGGGGGAGGTCCGGTATCCTTCATACGGGGTGTGCCCGTCACGCGTCCATGCCGCTGCCGTCGGGCAGCCAGTATCACGTCTCGACCGCTGCAAAAGGGGCCAAGCCTGCGGCGCAGAAATCTCTTCTTCCGGATCTCACGTAGGGAAACTCTTTCGTGGTGAGGCAAATGACGGTCAGGCAGCGAGTGGCCGCGGCGCTGCGCAGAGAGCGCGTGGATCAGGTGCCATTGACGATCTACCGTGGGATGCTGCCGCCAGGCGAGTTCGAGCGCTCCTTGCGCCTCCAGGGTCTTGGCTTCGCGGTGCGCGTGGGGCTGTTCAGCGCAGAGACGCCCAACTGTCAAGTTGAGCGCTGTGAATATTCCCGGGACGGTGTCCGCTACGCGCGCACCACCATTCGCACCCCAGTGGGCGAGGTGTACGCCACCTCCCGCCCTGGCGGCGAATACGGCACGACGTGGGCTGTGGATCACTATATCAAAGGCCCTGACGACTACCGGGTCATCGAGTTCATGGTGCGAGACACAGTCTATCGGCCAGCCTATCATTCCTTCTTGCAGGCCGTAGAGGATGTCGGTGAAGATGGCTATGTGATGGGCAACATGGGGTATTCCCCTCTCATGGAAATGCGCGTAAACCTGCTGGGCACCGAGCGGTTCGCATTCGACCTACATGACCGGCCGGACCTTTTCTTCTCGCTGTACCAGGCGCTTCGGAACAAGCAGCGGGAGGCCTACCCGATCCTCGCTGGCTCGCCCGCCGATGTCGTCACCTACTGTGGCAATTGCAGCCCGGAGATCCTGGGGCGGGAGCGTTTCGAGCGGTATTGCATTCCCTGCTACAATGACCTGGGAGAGCAATTGCATGCCAAGGAAAAGCTTCTGGGGGTACATCTGGACGCCAACAACCGACTGTGGAAGGAGGCGGTCGCTGCGTCGGCTATTGATGTCATAGAGGCTTTCACTCCTGCGCCTGATACCGACATGTCAGTCGCTGACGCGCGCGCCGCCTGGCCAGACAAGGTGCTGTGGCTCAATTTCCCGTCTTCAATGCATATTGCTTCCCGGGAACGCATCCGGGAACAGACCCGCGAGCTGCTGCGCCAGGCTGCCCCCTGCGAGGGCCTGATCGTTGGAATTACTGAAAACATCCCTTCCTTTGCCTGGCGCACCAGCCTGAGCGCCATCTGCGAGGTGCTTGTTGAAGAGGCCGGTTCCCAAGGCACAGAATAGCGCGGCGCCCCCGAAGTGTGCCGGAGCTGACCAGTATTATTGATGAACGTTGGTGTGGATTCGCGCAGGAAGGCCCCAATGCAGCCCAGGGGCAGCGCCGCGCTTCACGCAGGATCGCCTTTTCGCACAACAGACAGTCGGCAGCGCTGTTTCTTTCCCGCCTCGCACGATGTCGTAGGGCAGGACCGTGCGTCCTGTCCCAATCCTCGCGGCGGGATCTATCTTGGAGCAGGAGACGATCCGCCGGCTGCCGGACTGCCCTACGCGGGAAAGCGAAGGCGCCAATTCATCATAACGCAGTTCAATGCGCGGCCCCGAAGGCCGCAGCCTCCTGGCATTCCGGCGGTTCAGCCTGCGCTGGTCAGCCGCGCGGGAGACCGGCCTGGAAGCTGGCCTCTCGCGCGGCCAGCAACGCCAAAGAGATATGGGTGCCTACAACGCTCCTTCCACTCGGGAGGATAGCCGCGATTCCGAGCCGAAAACGGCAGCAGACTGGTCTCGGAGCAGTAGAGCCTGTAGAGCCTGGATGTCGGAGCACTGCGGCCGGACATCTGCGCACTGCGGGAGCGGCGACCTGCGGCTGGAGCAAGGAGTTCAAGTCACTGTCGAAGGAGGAGAAGCATGGGATACGGCGCCTCGAAGCTGATGGTTCTCGTCGGTATGGGTCTGATCGCCCTTGCGATCCAAGCGGCCTTCGCCGCGACGCAAGACCTCGGAAACGGCTTTTTCCACCACGGCGTAGCCACGCCCGTGAGCAACCACCGCGGCACCGTCGCCACCGTTGACGGGCAGGGCCGCGATGTCGTGCTCGTCTGGCTGTTTGACCACCGCGGTGGTTATGCGCTCCTGATGATAGACGCCGATACGGGGAAGAGCGAGGAATTCCCCATGCCCTTCCCGCCCGGCGGCGATTGCCCCTATGCCTCGATTCTATCGAGCGGAAACAAGTTCTATACGCATTTCAACAACCACTTCGTCGAGTTCGATCCAGTCAAGCGCGCTTTCACCTTCTTCCACGAGACGGCGCCGCAGATGGCCATGGGCATGACCGAAGATGATAAGGGCGTCATCTGGTCGGTCACGTACCCCGACAGCGGCGTCGTGTCGTTCGATCCCGCGACGCGCGCGTTCAAGGACTACGGCCACGTCCACAAGGAGAACTGGGCGCAGTACCAGCGTTACGTAGCCGCCGATGACGCGGGCTGGATTTACTTCGGCATCGGCAGCACCGCCAGCCAGATTATCGCCTTCAATCCCCAGAGCGGCGAGGCCAAGCCGATCATCCCGGAGGCCGAGCGCGTCAAAGGCAGCGGCTACGTCGTCCGCGACATGAACGGCAAAGTTTACGGACACTCCGGCAGCGGCGCGAAGGATGACTGGTATGAATTCCACAACGGGGAGGGGAAGAAAATCGTCCAGCCCGAGCGTATCGAGAAGAAGCCCATCATCACTAACAGTCAGGCCCTGTTCCACCGGGAGTTCCCCGACGGCAAACGGCTCAAGACTTGCGATCTGGTGGACCGGGTCCTGGTCGTGGAGAATCCGAAGACGGGTGAGGCCAAAGAGCTGCACTTTGATTACACGAGCGAAGGCGCGCACATCATGGGGCTCGCCGCCGCGCCCGACGGCACGATCTGCGGCGGCACGGCGTTTCCCATGCGTTTCTTCAGCTACAACCCGGAGACCGATGAGTGGACCAACCGCGCAAGCTACGGCCAGTGGAATACCGTGGCTCGACAGGGCGACCGCTTCTTCGTCGGGGGTTACGGGGGCGGTTTCCTATTGGAGTGGGACCCGTCGCGGCAGTGGGCGCCAACCGAAAAGGGCAAACAGGAGTGCAATCCGCTCTTCCTCACCGAGTGCGAGCCCGCCATCAACCGCCCGCACGATCTCCTGGCGCACCCCGACGGCAAGACGCTCGTTCTCGCTGGCACGCCCGGCTATGGGTACACCGGCGGTGGGCTGCTGTTCTGGGATCGGGAAACCCGAACCCGGACTCTGATCGAGCACACGGACATCCTGCCTGAGCATTCCACCATGAGCCTGGTGGCGCTGCCGGACGGCAAGCTCCTGGGCGGGACGACGACCAGCCCTGGAACCGGCGGCGAGAAGAAGGCCAAACAGGCTGAACTTTACATCATGGACATGGCGACGAAGCGGATCGAGTGGCACGAGGTCGTGTTTCCCGGCGTGCAGAGTTATACCGACATGTGCCGAGCGCCGAACGGTCTGGTCTATGGAGTCGCGGATCGGAAGCGCTTTTTCGTCTTCGATCCCGCCAAGAGGAAGGTCGTCCACGAAGAAGACACGGAAGCCAGGTTCGGGCCCACCAATTCTCAGCAAGGGCCGCGCGTATTCGTGCTGAGCCCCGATGGGAAGCTCTACATGTTGTTCGTGAAAGGCGTCGCCCGCGTGGACCTGGCGACGCACGGCATCACCATGCTGGCCGAGTCGCCCGTGCCCATCGGCCCTGGAGGCGACCTCCTCAAGGGGCGGATTTACTTCGGCAGCGGGTCGCACATCTACAGCTACAAGGTGCCCGATTGAGGGAGCGACTGCGCGGGTGGTAAATTCTCGGAGTCGCGCCCTGTTGTCGGCAGCGCCGCTGTCATGGCTGCAGGTCGCCAGCCAAATGGGACACTTTGCGGCGGTCATGCGGGCATGAGAGGGGTATTGCAGGGGTTATTTCACAACTGGGTCGAAGCGGCGAGCGAGATTCCCTGGCCGGGCAGGCCCTGGCCGGGCATTCTTCGCCGCGCCAGTCCTCCAAAGGCGGATGCGCCTACGGCGCAAAGTAAGGCGGGACGAAGAATGACAGAAAACGCCGCTCTTACCGAGGAATGTCACCCTGAGCGATTCGCGCTGCGTAGCCCTGGTGAAGCGGGAAGCGAAGGGTCTCGTTGCCGAGACTTTTCAAATAGCCTTTAGTTTACGAACAGCGCGCCGGCGCGATGAGGAGAGGCCGCCACCACCGGAAGGTTGGCTGGGAATCATCCGGTGAGCCGCGCAACTTTCCAACCTCAGGCCACAGCATAGCCGCTGCGACCAGCCGGGTGAACCTGGACCATTCGGTCCCCCGGAATATGCGCAGCTCGCCCGAGATGCTCAAGGCCGAGAGGAGAAACGCAGCCAAGCGGTAAGGGCAAGTAGCATCAACTGGAAGGAGCTTGAGATGCGGAGGATCGGTCTCGTGACGCTGGCAATAGCTTGAGCTGTGGCATTCGGGTTCGCGGCGGCCGGGGTCATGCCGCTGCGGGGCGAGCTTACGAGGGCCAGCCAGCCGCGTCCCAATGCATCCGGACGCCCTACAGGCCCGCGCGACTTTTCTCGGGGGGCTCCATATCAGGCCCGGCTTCGCCGTTTTCCTGCATGAGATTGACCGACCCCAACGACGGCGATACAATTTCGGCGCTCCGGAGGGGCATGAAGTGTGCCGAGGACCCTGCTCGTCACTGGAGGTTCAGGTTTTGTCGGCGGCCATGTGCTCGCGGCTGCGCTCGCTGGGGGCTGGCGAGCGATCAACGCGGACCTCGTAGAAGTCGGCGGAGTGCAGGGGATCGAGTTCTGTCCATTGGACATCACCGACGGGTGCTCTGTCTCGTCGCTCATCGGCGCCGCCCGCCCGGACGCGATAATCCACCTTGCTGCCATTGGAGATGTGGACCAGAGCGAACGCGACCCGCGGGTCGCATGGCGAGTCAACGCGGAGGGCACTGCCAACATCGCGCGGGCTGCTTCAGACGTCGGCGCAAGACTTCTGTTCATCTCAACAAGCACAGTGTTCGATGGCCAATCAGGGTGCTACCGCGAAGACGATCCGCCGCATCCGATCAACATCTATGGCCGCAGCAAAGTGGCCGCCGAGCAGGCAGTGAAGGCGCTCTGTCCGTCGGCATTGATCGTGCGCATCTCGATGGCTTACGGGTATCCCCGCACCGGCGGCGCTTCCTTCCTCACGCGCGTAGAGGAAAAGCTGCGCGCCGCAGAGACGACCGTCCAGCCCTCCGACGAGTTCCGCACGCCGATTGATGTTCTCAGCCTCGCCGACGGTCTCGTCGAGATCGCAGGAACGGACATCTCGGGCGTCCTGCACCTTGGTCCGCGCGAACGCATCAGCCGATATGACTTCGCGCTGAAGATCGCGCGCCGCCTGGGAGCAGACGCGTCGCTGGTGGTGGATCGCCGGGGCGAAACGCTGCCCGGCAGGGCTCCAAGACCCAAGGATGTATCCTTCAACACGGAGTTGGCCCACAGGCTGGTGCGCACGCCTCTCCTCGGCACGGATGAAGGATTGGACCGCGTCATGGGCGCGGCTTTTACCGGCCCGGGAGCTGACATTCAGAGCGATAGCACAAGGGCTTGGCGACAGGGTTATCCTGGCCAGACGATGGAGGCACAATGACACAGAAACATACACAGGTCGTTCGGGATTTGCAGACTCGCTTTGGGAGCCTCTACGGGCTTGAAGAAGCGCAGACCGTCATCGAGATTCTGCGGCGCGACGCGCCGACCTGTGGGCCTGAAGTTGCCGCGTTTCAGAGCGAGTTCGCGGCCTACATCGGCGTCGAGCACGCCGTGGCAGTCACCAATTGCACAGCAGCGCTGGAGCTGGCCCTCACGGCTCTGAGCGTCGGCCCCGGCGACGAGGTCATCACGACCCCGCTGACATGGATCGCGACTGCGAATGCCATCGCCACGCGCGGGGCCACAGTCGTCCTCGCAGACGTGGATCCGCGCACTCTCAATCTGAGTCCAGAGGCGGCTGCGGCCAAGATAACTCCGCGCACCAGGGCGATCATACCTGTGCACCTGTATGGCCAATGCGTGGACATGGACGGTTTCATGGCCCTCGCAGAGAAGCATGGCCTGGCGATCATCGAGGATGCAGCGCACGCTCCCGGCGGTGAATACAACGGCCGCAAGGCGGGAAGCCTCGGCCAAATCGGGTGCTTCAGCTTCCACGAGCAGAAAAACATGTCAACGCTCGGAGAGGGCGGCATGGTAACGACCGATGACGACCAGCTCGCCGAGCGCGTGCTCCTTTACCGATCCCACTGCTGCCGCGTCTTCGGCGGCAGTCTGAAGTATCCGGCGATTGACGAGACCAGGATTCCGCGCGGCGAGCGCTTCTGGTGGGTGGAGTTCGAGGACGCCGGATACAACGTGCGAATGACCGACATCCAGGCCGCCGTTGGTCGCGTGCAACTTCGGAAACTCGACGACCTGAATGCCCGGCGCATTGCGAATGCCCGCTATCTCTCCGCCAGACTGGCCGGGATAAAGGGCCTGACGCCGCCGTATGTGAACCCGAAGGTCAAGCATGTATTCCATCTGTATCCCGTGTTGGTAAATTCCGAGGAGTTCGGGCTCTGCAAGACCGAGCTGATGAGGCGGCTTCTCGACGAGTACGGGATTCGAGTCGGCACTCACTACACCCCCGTGAACTGGACGACCGCCTACAAGAAGCGCGGCCATCGTGAGGGCGAGTGTCCCGTCGCGGAGGCAGCTTTCGAGAAGCTCGTCACGCTCCCGATCCACCCTCGGCTCACTGAAGAGGATCTCGACTATATGGCCGACGCCATCGAATCCGTTGGGCGCGCCCACCGGGGCAAGGCGGCAACCCCGCGGCAGCATCTCTCTCGGCTCGCGGGCTCACGCAGCGGACACCGCCGCAAGGGAACAACTGCGCATTAGAGACTGCGGCATGCAAGCCTTCCTGGAGGAGATAGCTACCAGCATTCGCCGAGCCGTGCGCCCATGGGTGGTCGGCCTGCGCGGTCGCGGCATCGTCGGCATGGGCGCTGCTGGGGACGTTGCCTTCGAGATTGACCGCGTGGCGGAGAACCGCCTCGAGGCGGCCTTGCGCGCTTTCGGCCGCCCCGTTCTCTACTATTCCGAGGATCGCGGCCCGGTGAGTCTGGGCTGCGGAAAGCCAGAGGCGGTGCTCATTGTTGATCCGATCGACGGCACTCGCAATGCTCGCTGTGGCTTTGAGGGCTGCATGGTGTCGGTGGCGGCGATCGCCGGTCCGCTGCCGCGAGGCGCAGACGAGCTCACGGTGGGCGACGTGACTCACGCCTGCCTGGCGGAGATCGTCGGGCGGCGCGTGTTCTATGCTGAGCGTGGGCGCGGGTCCGGGTGGCGCGAAGGCGGTCGCACCTTCGCCCCGCGCCTGTCGGGCCAGACCGATCTCTACCACATCGCCTGGAGCCTGGTCACCGCGGGGCGACCTTTGCACTTGCTGTCAGGGGTGATGGGCGAGCTGGCGGATCGCACTTCCCTCACCGCCGGCTTCTTCACCTCCAACAGCATCACTTTCTCCCTCACCCGCCTGCTCACCGGGCAACTCGATGCGGCGCTCGATATTGCGAACCGCGTCTGCCGCGACCGTCCTCATACCCATGCATGCTTTGCGGCGGCTGGACATGGAAACATCATTGGCTTGTGCCCGCACGACATAGCGGCAGCCTTGCTGGTCGTCCGGGAGGCCGGGTGCACGGTCACCGACGCCTACGGCAACCCCCTCGATTCCGTGCGCGCATTCGACAGCAGCCCCGAATCGCTGAGCTCGTGCATAGCAGCCGCGAACGCCACCCTCCATGCGCGGCTGCTGGATTACGTAAACGCCGGGATGGCGCGCCTCGCAGGCTGACCCAATTTGCTCGCGCGAGTCAACCTCCAGACTGACCGGGGCGACGAGGTGGGCGGGTGTCCGCTCGCCAATGTGCCGATGGTGAAGGATGCAAACCGAGCGAGCCGACGAAGATGCTCCAGGGCCCCCATTTGCCCTGGCTATCTGCTGCCGGGGGCGGGCTCGGCACAATGGCGCGAGCCGAACCGTGCCTTCCGATGAGTATGCCGGCGGGGCTCCACGGCCCCATCTGTTGACGTCCATCCTGCGCACCCCTATAATCCCGCCGAGCGAGCGTTCGATCCCAACGGGAGTCGAGAACGGGACTGGGGGATCTTGCCAGCGCGCGCATCAGGGGCACGGCTCATGACTGGGGATATCGTCTCGTCAAGACATCGGCCGCTGACGCGCGGCTCGGTCCTCGCGCTGGTCGTCCTTGTGTGCGCTACGGGGTGCGGTCCGCGCAAGTCTCCTTCAGGTCAGGTCGTGGTGTATGCTGCCGAGAAGGACGAGATCATCCAGGCCGTTTCGCCCTTCTGGGAAAAGGCCGCACCCCAGATACGACTGAATGTGATCGCCGCCGGCACCAATGAGGTCCTCCAGAGGGCGCGCGCCGAGCGACAACGACCGCTCGGCGATGCGCTGTGGGGGGTCGGGGCCGAAGGGCCTTCTGCTTTGCCGGAACTCTTCGAGCCGTATGAGACGAAGGAAGCGAAGGCGGTCGCATCCCACTGGAAAGACATAGCCAAGAGCCAGCCATGGCAGCCCAACAACATCGTCCCCATGGTGATCATATACAACACTCGACTGGTGAAGGCGGCAGAGGCTCCTCGCGGCTGGCGCGATCTGGCGAACCCACGATGGAAGAACAGACTGGCCTACGCTGCGCCTGACAAGTCCGGGTCCGCTTACACGCAGCTCGCGACCATGGTTTCGGTCTTCGGCGACAGCGACGCGGGCTGGGAGACAATAGACCGCATCATGGCCAACCCCAAGATTCTCCCGAGTTCGGGCAAGGTGCCGAAAGGCGTGGCGGATGGAGAGTACGCTGTCGGCATGACCTATGAAAATCTGGCCGGCCTCTACGCAACGGGGGGGGCGCCGATCAAGATAGTCTATCCTGTCGAGGGCACTGCAATCATCCCGGATGCGAACGCCCTGATGCGGGGCGCGCCGCACCCGAAGGAGGGGAAGCGATTCCTGGATTTCTTGCAGAGCAGGCCGGTTCAGGAGATGCTCGCCAGGAAACTGTCTCTTCGTTCATGCCGCACCGATGTCGCGTCTCCACCAGGTCTGCCCCCCATTGAGTCAATCAAGGCCGCGCCAGGTTTTGACTTCCGCTGGGCCGTGCAGCGCAGAGAAGACTTCATCAAGAAATGGCAGGCCATCGTGCTGCATCTCAAACAATAAGGGCCGACGGCGGCCCGCCAGCAAGCGCGCCAGAACGCCTTGCTCGTGCCGGCAGATGCCACTTTGGGCACATTCTCCACTGAACGCTCGCGGGCGAGGTGGTCGCTGAGCGACCCGTGGCGCGGGGCCCTGGCGCTTTGCTACGCGCTGCTGCTCGTTCTGATTGCCTATCCCCTCCTGCGTCTCCTCGCCGCCAGCCTCAGCGTGGAAGGGGGGAGGTGGTCGCTCTCGCATTTCAGCGAGTTTCTCACGCAGCGGTACTACCGCTCTGCTTTAGAACACAGCCTGTATGTCGGTGCGATGGTCACGCTGCTTGCCACGCTCATCGGGGTGCCTCTGGCGGCGGCGGTCACCCGGTGGGGTGTGCCCGGCAGGACACTTGTGCGAGCGCTGGCGGTGCTGCCCCTGGTCAGCCCGCCTTTCATCGGCGCCTACTCGTGGATTCTGCTGCTGGGTCGTAACGGCTGGATCACGAATCTCCTGAACAGGCTATACATCACCTTGCACCCGTCGTCAGCAGCAGCAGTCGAGAGGGGAGCGCAGACTGCCTGGCTCGGCAACATCTATGGTTCTCGCGGGATCATCCTTGCGCTGACCCTCAATCTCTATCCGTTCGTTTTCCTCATGGTATCCGCCTCGCTCTCCTCCATTGATGCCAGTCTCGAGGAAGCGTCCGCCAACCTCGGGGCTACGCCGTGGCGGACCTTTCGCAAACTGACTGTCCCACTCCTGACCCCTGCCATTCTGGGCGGCGCGCTCCTGGTTTTCCTTCACACCGTCGCGGACTTCGGCTCGCCTATGATCATCGGCGAGGATTACCTGGTTCTGCCGACCCTCATCTACAGCCTGTTCATCAACGAGATGGGCGGGGAGCCGACGATGGCGGCCACGGCAAGCGTGGTGCTGCTCGCATGCACGACTGTGGTGCTGCTTCTGGAGAGATGGTACATCAGCCGACGCTCGTACGTCATGTCGGGCCTTCGCCGGGCGGGCGAACGCGAGGTTCCGCGGGGTCTGCGGGCGCTCGCCACTGTCTTCACGTACGGCACGGTCGGGCTGTCGCTGGTACCATCGGCGGTGGTTCTCGTGACGTCGTTCTTCCCGAGCACCGGACCCATCATGAGACCTGGTTTCAGCCTGGGCAACTATGCGACGGTCTTGCGCAGCGCGCCGCGGGCGATGTTCAACAGCGTGTTCCTGTCATGCGTCGCTACCCTCGTGTGCATGGCGCTGGGCGTGATCATCGGCTACTTGCTGGTGCGCCGCAGGAGCCGCTGGACGGCCGGACTTGACGCGCTGCTGATGGTGCCCTTCGCCGTTCCAGGCACCGTCTTGGCCGTGGCGTTCATCACGGCCTTCGGCGTTCCTCCCCTGCTGCTGACAGGCACAGTGACGATCCTCGTCGTGTCCTACGTCGTGCGGCGACTGCCCTACGCCGTCCGCGGGGCGGCGGCAGTTCTCCACCATATCGAGCCGGCGATCGAGGAGGCATCGGTGAGCCTGGGGGCGTCGCCCTGGCGGACCTTTCGCCGCGTCACTGTGCCGCTCATGACTCCGGGCATCATTTCTGGCGGCGTGATGACCTGGGTGCAGGTAATCAGCGAAATCAGCAGCACGATCTTGCTCTACTATGGCGCCTGGGCTACCATGTCCGTTGTCATTTATCAGCAGGTGATAAGCGATAATTTCGGGAGCGCCGCCGCTGCGTCGAGCCTGCTGTTGTGTGCTGTCTTCATGCCCCTGCTGCTCTTCAACGTGTGGCAGCGCGAGAGGGCAGAGGAGTTGATCTGATCAGCGTCGGTCTGACGATCAGAGGACTGCGGAAGCGCTTCGGCTCTCACGAGGCGCTTGCCGGCGTGGATCTGGACATCCAGCCAGGGGAATTCTTCACTCTGGTGGGCCCCAGCGGATGCGGCAAGACCACGCTTCTCCGATGCGTGGCTGGATTCTGTCGCCCCGACGCGGGAGAGATCGTATGCGATGGTCAGCGGCTTGACCCGCTGCCGCCGCACAGGCGCAACCTCGGCATGGTATTTCAGAACTATGCCCTCTTCCCTCATCTCACGGTCCGCCAAAATGTCGCCTACGGCCTGGATGCTCGCAAGGCTCCCCGCCAGCTTGTCGCGGAGCGCGTGGAACAGGCCCTGGCGCAGGTTCACCTGTCTCATCGGGCCGACAATCTCCCGGGCGTGCTCAGCGGCGGCGAGCAACAGCGAGTGGCCACCGCCCGCGCATTGGCGATCGCGCCCCGACTCCTGCTCATGGATGAGCCGCTGTCGAACCTGGACGCGAAGCTGCGAGTCGAGATGCGCGAGGAGATCCGTCGGATGCAGAGGTCGCTGGGAATCACTACCTTGTATGTGACCCACGACCAGGAGGAGGCGCTGGCGCTATCGGACCGGATTGCCGTCATGAATGCTGGCAGGCTGGAGCAGACCAGCAATCCGCTGCAGATCTACCGCTTTCCGGCCACGCCCTTCGTCGCGAGCTTCATCGGCCTCACCAACTTTCTGGCAGCCGAGGTGGCCTCTACCGAAGGCGGACGGGCGCACGTTTGCCTGAAACCTGCTTCAGAGCGCCAGGCAGCGCATGGAGCGCACTCCGGGGCGCCTGCGCCGCACAGTGCGGGCGATGCCGTCGGCGCACAGGCGGGTGTGACGATCAGCGCGGCGGCGCGCGATCTGGCTCCGGGGCAAGTGGTGACCGTGGCTCTGCGGCCAGAGCGCTTGCATCTTGCGGCGCCAGGCACAGCTCATACCATGTCGGGCCGGATAGAGACCATCATGTTTCTGGGAGCGACCACGCGTCTGCGCGTTCAGACCGCCTTCGGCTCAATCACTATGGAACTTCATGCCGACGCCGCTGAAGGACTGGAGCAAGGGGCTGAGGTGAACCTGGCCGTCGACGCCGAGGCGGCGACGGTGTTCGTCAACGCGACTGGCTGACCAGATTGCGGCCAGCGCGTCGGGATCTATATTGGTCGGATTCGACTCCTCGACGCCGCGCGACTTCTGCTGACAGAGGTTGCCGCTCGTCCCCCGCAGAAAGCAACTCGCGCATCAGTTCTGAGACCCTGCGGTCATCTGGGTCCTGCTTGAAACTTATGCGTCGGTAGTGCAGTCATGTCGCGCGCCGCGCGGCGCGCGACATGAGGATGTGTGTTTCCAAGGCCAAGTCGTTTCAGGCGCCGGGGCGCTTCCTATCTGGTATGTCCGAACCTCCGAGCATGTGCCGGCCGGATTCAGTCGCTGGCTCACGCCCGGGTGAAACAGCGGGCGAGCGCAGCACGGTAGGAGGGGCGGCATGACCCGCCGCTCGCTCCTCCTGGGCCTGGGCCTGATCCCACTCAGCCACTTCTGGATAGTCCACCTCGAACTCATCCGCTATTCGTTTCCCACGCGGTCGGCGCCATTCTACAATGCCGTTTTCATCCTCTTCGTGCTGACGGCGGCGAACGCGCTGCTGAAGTGGCGGCGATCGCGGGCGGCGCTGTCGCCATCAGAACTGCTGACCGTTTATGTAATGGTATCCGTCGCTTCGGCCATTCAGTCCAGCGACATGATGGGGATACTCATCACCCTCATGGGTCACGGCACGTACTTCGCCACGGCGGAGAATCGCTGGACCACACTGTTCGGTCAGCACCTGCCGAAGTGGCTGACGGTGCAGAACCCAAAGGCCCTGGAGGGGTACTACCTGGGCCATTCTACGCTATACGCCAGAGACACCCTGGCGGCGTGGGCCGTGCCGATGCTGGCGTGGAGCGCGTTTGCACTGGCGCTGGTGCTGACGATGCTGTGTTTGACCGTGATCCTGCGGCGCCAGTGGATAGAGAACGAGCGCCTCACATATCCTATCGCCCAACTGCCGCTGGAAATGACCGTTGACGCGAGCAGATTCTTTCGCAACCGCATGATGTGGGTGGGCTTCATGATTTCCGGGGGCATCGCTCTGCTCAACGGCCTGGCATTCTTTTACCCATCCCTGCCGTCCATTGCGATCAAGAGGCAAAACATCGGTCAGTACTTATTCAGCAATCCTCCGTGGGATGCTATCAGCAGCACCCGGCTATCGTTCTACGCCTTCGCCATAGGTCTGGCGTTCATCATTCCACTGGACCTCTCGGTCTCGTGCTGGGTCTTCTACTGGTTCTATCAGATGCAGCGAGTGTTCACGCGGGCGTACGGCCTGGGCGAGGTCAGCGATTTCCCGTACTCCAGCAGCCAGGCGTTTGGCGCTTACCTCGCTGTGCTCACGATGGGAATCTGGGCAAGTCGGGGGCACCTCAAGGCCGTATTGAGGAAGGCCCTGTGGCGGCCCGGGGGAGCTGATGATTCGCAGGAGCCGATGTCCTACCGGATCGCGGCGTGGGGAGCGGTGGCGGGCTTCCTCTTCCTGGTGGTCTTCTCCTGCGGAGCCGGAATGTCGCCGGTCGCGGCGGTGGCATTCTTCCTCATATACTTCGCCCTGGCGGTTCTGATCACTCGCATCCGCGCGGAGCTGGGGTTTCCCGTTCACGACCTGCACGGCATGGGCCCTCATCACACCATGATCAGGATGGTCGGGGCCGAGCACTTTCGACCCCGCGAACTCACGCTCTTTTCACTGTATCACTGGTTCAACCGGGTGTATGCGAGCCACCCCATGCCCCACCAACTGGAAGGCTTCAAAATGGCGGAGCGGTCGCGGGCGAGCAGTCGAGGTTTCCTCTGGGCGGCGGCCGTCGCGGCGGTGGTTGCCATACCGGCTTGCTTCTGGAGCTACCTGCACACCTATTACACGTACGGCGCGGCTTCAGCCAAGTTCAACGTGTGGGCTCTCGGATGGGGCAAGGAGAGCTTCGGTAACCTGGAAAACTGGCTTCGCTATCCGCGCAGGGTGGAGCCGGGCCAATGGGTCGCAACGGGCTTCGGATGCGGGTTCGCATTCCTACTGGGGGCTCTGCGGTCCAGGCTGATGTGGTTCCCCTTGCACCCGCTGGCCTACGCGGTGGCCAATAGCTGGGGGCCTTACAACCTCTGGAGCTGCATGTTCGTGGGCAGCGTAGCCAAGTGGCTGGTGCTGAAGACGTCTGGCCTTGATGGCTACCGGCGCGCCACCCCGTTCTTCCTGGGCTTGATGCTGGGCGAGTTCGTCGTCGGCAGCATATGGACGCTCATAGGGGTCTTGGGCGGGATACCGACCTACGACTTCTGGTTCTGACGGAGTCTGAGCCGCGCCATTCTGTGGTGGTGTACTCCGCAGAAATTCGGCGCGCGAGGCAGCGGAAGCCAGACAGAGTCTGCGTTTGAGACATGCGGCGGCTAGTCTGAGCGCTGCACTCTGGGTCCGCCTCTGGCGAGGCTTCAGGGCGCCCGTGTGATAATCTGCCTGACAAGTCAGGCATTTTCTCACGGGAGATTCCATGGGGTTTCGAGTGCTCTTCTGGCTGCTGTCGCTGCTCTTCAGCACGAGGCGGGAGGAGAACCTCCATCTGTTTGCCTTGCGTCAGCAACTGCGGTCTATCAGCGACAAGTAGCGACAAGTTGGGAAGAGAAGTCTCCGGATGACCGAGACCGATCGTAGGTTCCGGGTGGAGCTACGGCATCGCTGGGGGAGGTGGCGGGAGGCGCTCGTACTGGAGAAGGCGGCGACAGCGGTTTGCTGGCATCGGGAATGGGTGCACCGCAGGCATCGCAGGCAACGGCGCGAGCCTGGCAGACCTCCCTTGGCTGAGCCCCTCCAGGCCTTGATCCGACGGCTTGGGGTGGAGAATACCTGGGGGGGGGCGGGAAGCAGATTCAGGGCGAACTGAAGAAGCTTGGCTTGTCCGTCTCTCCTCGCACCGCGAGCAAGTATTTCGGCCGGAAGCCGCGCGGCAGATGAGCAGTAAGCAGTGAAGGGTAATGGCATACAGCGCGCATACGAAAGCGTGTCTCAATGGTTGTTCGTGTCTGGCCTGGCTCCGCTTCGGGCCATCGCAGCGTGGCACGGCTCAGTGCCGTGGGCAGACTGGTCAGACAGGCGGGTGGCTCCGCTGAGTTTGGCCAATGGTCATGTATCCAGGCGCGCTCAAAGGTGGGGGAGCTGCAAACAGGGCCTGTTTCCCCCAACTACTCCCGACCTGCAAGTGCCGTTCTGTTTCGCATCCGCTTCTGGTAGCGCGGCGCAGGTGGGCAATCCTGGCCCGGCGAAAAGCACTCCAGTTCCGGGCCTTCATCGCCCGGAGGGAACGGTGCGCAAGATGGCTGGGACGGTACGAAGTGCAAAGGACACCCGAGGTAGGCCCTGATCCATCGCTCGACTTGCCCCCGCCTGACACGGAGGACGTACGGTCCCTCCGTCACCAAATAGGAGACGCCTGCGAAAGGACACGCGCATGATCCGACTTGCTGAATTCACGCTTTTAGTGGCTTTGCCAGTTCTCCTTGCTGCCCCATGCTCAGCGGAACTGCTGCCTGCTAAGCTGCGCGCCATGCTGAAGAAGAGCGCCTCGCTCGGCCTGGACCGCTTTCCCATCGGCTTCTGGAACTACACAAACCTGACCGAGCACGGCGAGCACATGGACGAGGCGGAGGTCGAGGAATGGGCCGACGCCGGCTTCAGCGTCACCATGAGCCCTTCGTTCGATCCGGGCAAACCCGAACAGGTCCAGCACATCCGCCGACTACTCAAGTGGGCCAACGAGCGCCACATGAAACTCATCCTCTGCGACCCGCGCACCCATGGGCCTGCTGGCCGCGAGCCTGGCAAGGCGGTTTCAATCCCGGAGGGCCAGGCCCAGAGGATTGAGGCTGCGCTGGCAGACTTTCGCGGCAGCCCGGCGGTGTTTGGGTTCCACATTGGTGATGAACCCGGAGAGTCCAACAACGACGCCTACTTCGCCTGCTACCGTATGCTCCGGAAAGCTGCGCCGCGGCTGCACCCCTTCATGAATCTGCTCCCTCACTACAGCGGTGCCGAGGAGCGCGTCGGCTATCCCAACTGGCCCGATTACCTCGACGCTGCCGTCACGAAGTCCAGACTCGACTTTCTGTGCTACGACTGCTACTCTCAGATGAACCCGGGCGCCAGCGGCTGGGACATGTACTTTGACAACCTGCGACTGCACCGCGAGGCCGCCTGGCGCAACGGCGTGCCGTTCTGGACCACCCTCCTGTCGGTCGGCCATTTCCGCTATCGCTGCCCCAATTACGACGAACTGCGCTGGCAGTTCAACACCGCGATCTCCTCCGGCGCCAACGGCATCCTCTGGTTCTTCTACTACATGCGCCAGCCCCACGCCAACTATCGCCTCTCACCCGTAGATGAGAACTGGGATCGGACGCAGACCTATTACGACATCCGGCGCTTCCAGAAGGCGTTCCACCGCCGTTATGGCGATCTCTTCCTGCGCCTGGCGCCGACGCGGGTGACGCTCTGGCCGCACGCGTTTGGGGGCGGGCAGGTGTTCACGCCGAACGAACTTGTCTCGGAGGTCAAACCGGATAAGCGGGGCCACCCACTGATCTTGGGTGAGTTCGCGGACATCGAGAGGCGGCGCTACGTGATGCTCGTGAATAACAGCACGACGGATAACGTGCATGCTGCGCTCACTTTCCCGGGTGCTGATGTGAGGATCTATTCATGGAACTGGCACGGCAAGGAGGCCGAGGGCGGGGCCTACTGCGCCGATGCGGTCGAGCACACCGATAACGGCCTGCGCCTGCGCCACTGGCTCGCCCCAGGCCAGGAGGCGGTCTACCGCCTGGATTCGGAACGCATCCGCAGCGCGGGAATCACGACCAAGTAACGCAGAACCGTACGTCTTCAGCCGGTCTTGGGACAGTCGGGATGTTGCGCCCCCCAGGCGCAGGGAGGGTATTCCGGCTTGGCGAAGAGAGCCGCACGCCGGGACGCTGGTGCACGGCGGGAGCGCTACCGGCGGATGACTGGGACAGTGCGCAGCGGCTCAAAGCCAACGACACCGCGTGCAATCGCGCCCCACGGCCCAGAAGCCCGGGCATAGCTCTGCTCCGGACGGTGCCGCACCGGTTTCACCGCCGCACTCGGCCTCATCTGTTCTTTCGGGATGAAGAGACGACGGTTTTTTCGAAAAGGAAGCGAACGATAGAGGTGTCGCTCAGGGGGCCAGGCTGCGACGCAAAGTTCTGCGGGGCGCCGAGGGCGGCGTATAGGCGACTGACGCGCGTGGTGTCGGAGGCGCTTCCAGCATTGCCGATGAAGAGACGCCGCGGCGCTGCAAGAGCAATTGCCGTGCGAAGGTCGCCGGAGCGGCGCAGCAGCGGGATATAGAAACGCTTGACGAATTCCCTGTCATCCTCTGCATTGAACTTCTGGAGATCCACTGCGCAGGAGTTCACGCAAGTCTCGAGCCCGCGCGCAAGCAAGCACCAAGGGCCGGCTTCGCCGAGCCCGACCAAGTCCACGCGCTGCGCTGCTGCTCTCGATCTGAGATAGGCGATTGCCGTCACGACATCCTGAACCCTTTCGGCGACCTCGGTGCGGTTGTAGGTTGTGAACTTGTTGTCGCTGGCTGCTATCGGTTCATGCGCGGCATCGCCGATGCCAAAGCAGTCAATGGCCAACACGATGCTGCCATTCTGCAGCAGCCGCGCGGCAAGCGAGCCGGGCGAGCGGCTGTCGCTCCCAACAATCTGAGCCCTGCCCTTTCCGTTCACCAGGAGAGCCGCCCTGCCGCTCTTCCAGTGGTCGGGGATCAGGAGCGTCGCGGGCACGCGATCGCCTTCGCCGGTTCGCCCAATCGCAACTTGCTGAGCGCCGAACCCAAGTCCGCGTGATGCCTGGGCTTCAACAGCGATTATCTCTTCTGGCGCTGGAACCTGGACGCCCAGAGCGCAGCGGAAAACGGGCTCGAACTGCTTTCGGAACTGGAGCAAACCGGGTTTGTCTTTCGGCCAACACGCCTTGAATTGCGCTCTGCTCTGTCCGATAAGGTATTCCGCGAGCCTGCTGGCCCCCAGGGGTTTCAGAGGATATTTCTCGCCGTAGAAGACCAGGAGGTCGCAGACCGGCTCCACACGGAAGAGCTGCTCCTTGAGCGCACCGGCATCCCGCGAGCGGAGAAGCCATCGCGCGAACCACTGGTAAACGGCTTCTCTGCTCTCGCGGTTGTAGTTGTGCCCGGTCTCGAAGTGCACATTGGCCGCGTGGTCTTCACTCCCAAACAGTCTGTATATGTGGCGAATCCACGGATACTCGACTTCCGGCGTATTCTTGGTCCAGTCGCCGGACGCAGACACCAGCAAGAGTGGCCGGGGCGCAGTGAGTGCTCCGATCTCCAAGTTGTTAGTGCCCAGGCGAAGGTTTGGGCCATTCTCGCACACGCACCCTCCCTGGAAATGCGCTGAAATCATGCACACAGGCGCAGCAGCTTTCACCCTGTCGTCAACGGCTGTGAGCAAGAAGGTCTGAGTGCCTCCGCCAGAAGCCCCGGTGCAGCCGATTCTTTTTGAGTCCACGTATGGCAGTGAACAGAGAAAATCGAGGGCGCGGATGCTGTTCCAGAGCTGCAAGCCCATAAGGCTGATACCCCACAGTTGCTCGCGCCCACCGCCCAGTTGGCTGTGCGGGATCTGGCTGCTGTCGTTGTATCCCACCATGTCGTAGGAGAAGACAACATAGCCCTGGCTGGCAAGATTGATGCACCGCCCTGGAACTGAGGCTTCAGGCGAGTCCTGGAACCGGCCGTATTGCCAGTGTCCGTGGGGGCAGAGAACGCCAGGGAAAGGTCCCCCCTTGCCTGTGGGCCGGTAGAGATTGCCCGTCACAAGGAAGCCCGGATGACTTTGGAAATATGCCTTCTCGATGGTGTACCCCTCGCGAACGATCCGGCCGAAGACTCTCGCTCGCAGCGGACATTTGGGCGGCATTGGGAGAAGGCCCGCGCTCGCGAGAATCAGCTTGCGCAACTCAGCGGCGCGCTTCTGCCACTCGGCCAGCGAACTATAAGTCGTGAGCGCGCAAGGGGTGTCCGTGGTCCTGATTGAGGTGGCCCGCGTATCTTTCCCTGGTATAGTCTCGGCCTGCGGCATCGTTTCGACCTCCTGAATTGCAAGAAGCGCCACGGCTATGAAACTGGCCAGATACTTGAACCGTATTGTGCGAGGCATCACGCTGTCCGTGCGCCGTTGAGAATGCCTACATGCGCTGTTCCAAAACTGACCTGTGCCTTCAGAACGGGCAAGCAGGCCAGGCTTTGCGCGATTGGCGCTGGGGTTTGATTTCGCTGCGCGAGCAGTGCACCCTCTCTGCGAGTTCGAGCATCTACCCCGCTGTATTGTGCTCTGCGCAGCTTCCTCGTCACTTCCGCTCGTCGAATGCCCAGACCACCGCCACCGCGTTCCCGATCGGAATCTCGGCTTGGGGGTGACTCCCCCGCGCCTCTGTTCATCCTGAAGAGGGCGCGCAAGTAAACTCAAATCGAACCCGGGCCGCTGCCCGCTGGCGTGTGCAGCGTCTTCGGACATGTCGAGCGCCTCCTTTCGGCGCTGAATCGTGTTGCCCCTCGGGGGTTCGAGGAAGGAATCACCTATTGAAGTTTGCATATTATGGTGACGCCGCGAACCACGCTGTAGAGCGGTTTTGCCCCTCAACCTATTCGGCAAAAGTCAATAGAATCTCTAACAAAGCTGGTGCTTCCTTGCAAAAGTCCGCGCTATATCAGCGCCACTTGTCATCGCGAGCCCCGACTCGTCGCGGCGTGGCGATCTCATCCTTTCAGGCGCGGTTTGGAGATTGCGAGGCCCGCCAAACAGCTGGCGGGCCTCGCAATGACCGTCAGCGCCTCTGGCGGCCCGCATGGTGGCATCGCCAGGCTATAATGCTGACTTCTGCAACTAACCGCTAGCGCAAACTGGCAGTTTGCGTCACAGGCCACCCGCTGGGTGCCCCGATGTATCGAGTCACCTATTGGCGCGGCTTGGCGGTTCCTCATTCCGGCCCCGCGTTCCCCGGCGCCGGGTTTTGTTAGAGATTCTTAGCAGGCCTGTGATAAAGGCGCCTGCGAGTTGGGCCTTATGGGGAAGCTGTGTAGGGCGGACCTGCGGCTAAGCCTACGGCCGCCGTGGCGGTCCAGGCAGGGCCGGGACTTAGCCACCCAGGGCCGCCGCCGGGGATTTTTCTCGGCGGGGACACGCTTGCCCGAGCGCCGCCCAAGGGCATCCCCGCCTCTATAAGAGGGGCGCCAGGGCGAGCGCGTCGCCGATGGGCGCGCAAACGCCAGCATCATGGCGAGTGCGTTCCATCAGGGGCCTCCGAGATGATATGATGTGCGCCTGAGAGTGACAACAGCGGCGGGGCCCTGGCTTGCGTGTCGGGCCTGCGTCCGGGTCCCCTGAAGGGAGAGTGCAGTGGGAGCCTTGGAACCTGAACGAACGATGGTCCGCGACCTTGCGACAAGAGTCGCCGAGATCGCAGCCCTTCCTGTCCATAAACAGAAGGCTGAGCTATGGCGCAGGCTGAACCGGCTGGACCCGGTCAGACCGATGGTCATGCTGCAGAACGGAGCTTGGAACGAAACGCTGGACGACAGCGCGGCGCAGTGCAGCGAAGCATTCTATCGCGACGAGGAACTTCGCTTGCGCCGCCTCATCTACCAGTGGGACCACATGCCGGGCGACATGGTAGTGGAAAACATCATATACTGCCCGCTCGCCGTGCGCGACAGCGGCTGGGGGGTGGAAATCAATGCAGTACGCCCCGACCACTACTTCGGCGCCGCTCATTACGAACCGGTGATAACATCGGAAGAAGACTGCGAGAGAATCCAACTCCCCCGCGTGGAAGTTGACCGGCCGGAAAGCGAACGGCTCTTCCAGCGACATTGCGAGCTGTATGACGGCATTCTCAAGGTGATCCAGAGGGGGCAGTGTGGGTTCTGGTTCTCCATCTTCGACATTTTCATCCAGTGGCGGGGCCTGGGCCAGGCATTCACCGATCTGATTGACCGCCCCGGATGGGTTCACCGGGTGCTCGAGCGAATGACGCAGAACATGCTGGTGCGGCTGGAGTCACTCGAGCAGCAGAATGCGCTGGGACTGAACAATGACAACGTGGGTGTTGGCCCGGGCGGACTTGGCTTCACGGATGAATTGCCGCAGCCGGACTTTGATGGGAGCCATGTCCGCGCGAAGGATCTGTGGGGTCATGCAACGACGCAGATTTTCGCTGATGTTTCGCCCGACATGCACGAGGAGTTCGCTCTGCAATATGAGAGCAGGTTTCTCCATCGGTTCGGCCTGGCGGGGTATGGCTGCTGCGAGCCCCTGCACCGCAAGGTCGGCATCATAAAGAAACACATCTGGAACCTGCGGCGAATCTCCATGAGCCCATGGGTCAATGTCGAGGCGGGAGCAGCGGCCGTTGGCAGCGACCTCATCTTCTCGTATAAGCCCAACCCGGCAGTAATGGCTGGCGATAACTGGGATCTCGCCGTGGTGAAGGCAGACCTATGCAGCGTGTTGGACAAGACAAGGGGATGCGCGGTGGAGATCATCATGAAGGATTTGCACACCTGCTGCAATCAGCCGCAGCGGATGTGGGATTGGACGCGAATCGCCCTCGAGGTGGCCGAAGAGTACGCTCGCTGAGAAGTTCCGGTGAGTGCAGCGTGTGACAGCGTCCGCGGGCCAACCGTGCAAGAGACCCGATTGCGGCGGTCCACCCGCTCTAAGGCGCGCGCAGGAGGAGAGACTATGAGCGAGCCAATGGACATCGGCACGCGCTGGGAGTTGTTCGTGGATGACTTCCTGATGGCCGAGATGCGCGGCGTGCGGCTCGATCTGAAGCGCCCGGAGCGGCGAGAGGTCGCCTTCGTCGCCGACGCAGCCTGGGAGGACGACGTCGCATTCCCTCTCAGCGTATTTGAAGACAGGGACACGGTGCGAATGTACTACCGCGCCGCTATCCTGGACCGCGCCACCGAAAATGAGCAAGTCACCGCCCTGGCCGAGAGCACAGACGGCGGCCGCAGCTTCTGCCGCCCTGACCTCGGCCTGGTGGAGTTCCAGGGCTCGAGGCACAACAACATTCTGCATATCGGCGGCGCGCCGCACGTGCCACCGGCTTTCAAGGACACGAAGCCTGACTGTGAGCCGGGAGAGCGCTACAAGGGGTTCGGCGCCAAGTGGCGCCAGCTCTACGCCTTGTGCTCAGCGGACGGCCTGCGCTGGCGCGTCATGGAGCCGGCGCCCCTGGAGATCGAGGGCACCTTCGATACGGTGAACACAGCTTTCTGGGACCCCGCGGCCGGCTGTTACCGCTCCTTCACCCGCTCCTTCATGGAGATTCCGCCAGACGGGGATGCGCCTGAGCCGCAGCCGACATCCGTGCGGATAATCCAAAGCTCCACCTCGCCGGACTTCGTCCACTGGAGCGCGCCGGCGCCGCACCAATACCGCGACTGCGAGGAGCGCACCCAGCTCTACACCAACGCCACCCTCCCCTGCCCCTGCGCGGAGCACATCTACCTCTCCTTTCCCAACCGCTTCGTGGAGCACAGGGTCACAAATCCGGAGCATCCATACCCCGGCGTCAACGACGCGCTGTTCATGGTCAGCCGCGACTGCGTGCGCTGGACGCGCTACCTGGAGGCCTGGGTGCGCCCGGGCCTTGACCCGATGAACTGGAGCGACCGCAACAACTACCCCATATGGGGCATCGTGAGGAGTTCACCCGCCGAGTGGTCCATGTACATCAGCGAGCACTATCGCCAGGCCGACGCGCCCACGCAGATGCGCCGGCTGTCTATCCGCCCGCACGGCTTCGTGTCGGCTCGCGCCGACTGGGCCGGGGGCGAGTTTGCGACCAAGCCTGTCATCCTCGCTGGCCGCCAACTTCGCCTGAACTTCTGCACGTCAGCCGCCGGTTCGGTGCGGGTGGAGATCCAGGGCGAGGGCGGAAAACGCATCCCTGGCTTCGGCCTCGCCGACATGCAGCCGCTGTTTGGAGATGAGCTCGACCGCGTGGTCTCTTGGAGGGGCGGCGGCGACCTGGCGGCGCTGATTGGGCGTCCAGTGCGCTTCCGCTTCGCTCTTAAGGATGCGGACGTGTTCGCGATGCGCATGAGCAGTTGACAGAGGCATGCCGCCCGGGTTTTCCAGGCAGAGGCGGGCAACATGCTGACGCGCAAAAGGACTCCAGGTCAATCTTACGGCGCTTCGAAGGTTATCGTTTGACCCTTTGTCGCGGGATGGCAGACCCCTGTAGGGAGGCTCGATTTACTCGTGGAATGAGATAGAGCGAGATAGTGCGCTCCGGGAGTTGATCGGTGGCAACCGTGTCAGAAAAAACAACGAGGTTGTCGGAGGCTTCGCAGCGTCTGAAGGAAATGGTGCTTGCCGAGACGACGCTGTTCTTCGAACGCAATACGCTGATGGCGGAATCGTTCCGCGAAACGCAAGGTGAGCCCTGCCGCCAGATCCGGGTTGCAAAGGCAACTGCGCATGTGTTCCGGGAAATGCCAATCCGCATTCGCGGCGGCGAAGTGATCGTCGGCTGGCATCCGTCAACGCCTCTCGATGAGGAAGAGAAAAGGCAGAAGCACAGGGAGGCAGAGGAATATCTCCAGAGCGAGAACTGGCACAGTTTCGGGTCCGAAGGGCACATGGCCGCCGATTATCCGAAGATTCTCAGGGTGGGGCTCGGCGGCATCAGGCGAGAGATAGAGGAGAGGCTCGACGCCCTCGATCCTGCCCTGCCTGAAGCGCCCGCGCAGGAGGTCTTCTACCGCGCCGCTGCGATTTCGCTCGAGGGCTTGCAGGCCCTGATCCGCCGCTATACCGACCTCGCGCAGAACATGGCTGCCGCCGCGGCCGATGCCGCGTGGGCGGAAGAGTTGGGCCGCATCGCGCAGGTTTGCGGTCACATCTCTGAAGAGCCGCCGCGCACTCTGCGGGAAGCTATCCAACTCGTGTGGTTCGTTTGGCTCGGCATCGCCATCGAAAACGGCGCTGGCCACTGCTGCTTCGGCCCTGGGCGCATGGATCAATACCTGTATCCGTACTATGTGAAAGAGCGCGCGGCAGGCATCCTCGACGACGCCCTTATCCGCGAATTCCTCGACCAATTCTTCATCAAGACGAACGAGTTCGAGGGGCGTCAGATGAGCGCCATCATCGTTGGGGTTGGAGGCCGCAAGCCTGACGGCAGCGACGCAACGAACGAACTCTCATACATGATGCTCGAGGTCTCGGACCGCGTCCGGATGAATTTCCCCGGGATAGACATTGCCTGGCACAACGACATGGACCCGCAGTTCAAGCGCGCCGCCTGCTCCCTGCTCCGGAACGGCAAGGGGCAGCCGAGCGTGTTCAACGATGCGGTGATCGTGAAGGGCCTGATGCGCTATGGCGTCCCGTTCGAGGACGCTGTGGATCATCTGCCGAGCACCTGCACCGAAACCTCGATCGCAGGGCGCTGCAATCCATGGGTGGCCTGTCCCTATGTCAGTGTGCCCCTGGCCCTGAACAGGGCCCTGTTCGGCGGGAAATCCGCCCAGGAGTGGGCGCAAGATCCTTCGGGCGAACATACGCCGCAAACCTATGAACAACTGCGCCAGGCCCTGCACCGCGAGATCGCGAACATGGCAAAGGATGCCATTGCGGAAGGCTTGCGCTGCCAGATGCGGGAATCGTGGCACCGCCCTTTCCCCCTTCTCTCCTGTTTCGTTCAGGGCTGCCTGGAACAGGGGAAGGACATCAGTCACGGCGGCGCGCGCTACAATTTTCTCCAGCCCGAGGCAGTCGGCACGACAAACGTTGTTGATGGAATGGCCGCAATCAAAGTCCTCGTTGACGAGCAGAAGCGCTGCACGCTCGACGATTTCCGTCGGGCAGTCCACGACAACTGGGAGGGGCACGAGCAGCTCCGCAGGGCGGTCCTTGAGGAATGCCCCAAGCACGGCAACGACGAGCCGTGGGTCAACGACCTCTTTGCCGAGATTGCAGGGTCGTGGTGTTCGGCCATTGAGGGCCACAAGAACTATTACGGCGGCCCAGTATTTCCAGGATTCCTGGGCTGGATAGTGTGGTTCCTGGAGGCTGACAGGGTTCCAGCCACGCCGGATGGCAGGCGCAAGGGCGAGCCGATGGCAAATTCCATTGGCCCGCGCACCGGCATCCCGACGAAGGGCATTCCGGCAATGATGCTCTCGCTGAGCAAGTTCGACCACTCGCGCGGGCTTGGGGGAATCGTGACGAATGTTCGCCTTCAGGCAGACGCGGTGCGTCGCGAGGAGGGAGTGGAGCGCCTGGTGGGGCTGATTGACGCCTGCATGGAACTCGGCATCTATCAGATACAGTTTGACCTGGCCAGCAGTGACCGGCTGCGCGATGCCAAGGCCCACCCGGAGAATTACAGCGACCTGTTCGTGCGCATAGGCGGATACCTTGTTCCCTTCACTCTTCTGCCGCATTTCGTTCAGGACGAGGTAATCGCGCGCACCGAGATGGGGCTTTGATGCCTGCCGCCAAATCCAGACTCGCTTCGGCGCGCGAGGTGTCGGGCATCATTTTTGCGATTGACCAGACCGCGATGCATGACGGCCCGGGGCTGCGCATGGCGGTCTATCTGAAGGGATGCCCGCTGCGGTGCGTGTGGTGTCACAGCCCGGAATCGCAGTCATCGCAGCCAGAGGTCGTCTGGTACGAGACGCGGTGCAAGCGATGCGGCGCGTGCGTCGGGGTTTGCCCCGAGCACATTCGAAGTTTGGAGCCGCGAGAGCCCGTCGGGGCCAGGTGCCGGCTGTGCGGCGAGTGCGTGCGCATTTGCGAGAACGGCGCTCTTGAGATCAAGGGCCAGTCGGCTGCGGCAGGCGAGATTGCGGCTCAAGCCGCTCGCCTGACCCCGTTCTTTCGCGCGTCTGGCGGCGGAGTCACGCTCACTGGAGGGGAACCGCTGTTCCAGCCGCGTTTCTCGTGGGCGATCGCAGCCCTGTGCAGAGAACAGGGGATTCACGTTGCGGTCGAGACCTGCGGTTACGCGCCCTGGCCTGAACTCGCCCGTCTCGCTTCGGTGACCGACCTGTTCCTGTATGACGTGAAGCAGGCCGAACCCGCCCTGCACCGGGGGCAGACGGGCGCCTCGAACCGCCGCATCCTCGCCAATCTCTCGCGGCTGGTTCAATCTGGAGCGCACGTGATCGCACGCGTGCCCGTGATCCCTCGATATAACGGGTCGCCTGAAAGGGTCGCGGCGATTGCGCGCGCGGCTGCTCGATGCGGCGTGCAAGAAGTCACGCTCCTGCCATACAACACGTGCGCGCCCGGCAAGTATTCCTGGCTTGGCCGGCGCCATCCACTTGAAGGGATTCAGCCGCACAGCGCCGAGGAGATGGCCGCGCTCGAAGGCGTCGTCCGTGCGGAAGGCCTGCGCGTCGTGCCTGCTTAGAGTTCTATAATCAACCGAGGGTCCGGGGCAGCCGGTGGCCTTCGTTCCGAAATCCAGCGCAGACATGTGGCACGGCCGCCCCCGGCTGTGCGGACAGGCGAGACCTGCTCTGCGAAGCGCTGCGCAGGCTCGCGAAGCAGAGGCGCCTGTCCCACATCTCTTGCTGCAATACACGAAGCTCCTCAGGATGTGTCATTACAGCCTACGAGGGCCTGCCCTCTTTGTGATACACGGCGTCGGCCGCCGCCAGGGCAGACTCGGGCGTCTTCAGGCTGCCCTGCTCGGCCAAAATCTTTTCAAGCGCCGACAGAGCCGCTGAGACATGACCCCGAGTAGCGCTTTCGCCCATCAGTCCTATGCGCCAGGCCTTGCCCTTGAACGCGCCGAGCCCGCCGCCGAACTCGATGCCATATTCGTTCAGCAGGCGTTTGCGGACGCTGGCTTCGTCCGCGCCCTGTGGAGCGGCCACGGCATTCAGCATGGGGAGTTGATGCTCCGGGTCTGCGAGGTACCGCAGGCCCATGGCCTCAAGGCCGGCCTTGAGCGCGCGGTGGTGCAGAGCGTGACGCTTCCAGCGGGCCGGCAGCCCCTCCTCCAGGACGATGCGCAAGGCCTCGTGAAGCGCGTAGTGCATGTTGACCGGCGCGGTATGATGATAGACTCGCTCGGAACCCCAGTACTGCCTGACCATATTCATGTCCAGATACCAGCTCTGGACCTTGGATTTGCGCTCGGCAATAATCTTCTCGGCTGCGGGGCTGAAAGACACCGGCGCCAGGCCGGGCGGGCAGGACAGGCATTTCTGAGTCGCGCTGTAGCAGGCGTCAATTCGCCAGCCGTCCACATCTACTTCCATGCCGCCAAGACTGGTAACCGTATCAACCAGAAGCAGTGCCCCGGCGTCGCGCACGACCTCGCTTATGGCCTCGACGGGCTGCGCCGCGCCCGTGCTCGTTTCGGCGTGGACGATACCGACAACTTTGAAAGGCCCGCATGTGCGAATGGCTTCCTCGATTTGCTCAGCGGCGAAAACCTGCCCCCACGGAACCTGGATAGCCGTCACTTCAGCGCCGCATCGCTCGGCGACATCCTTCATGCGATCGCCGAAAACGCCAGCGACGCACACCAGCATCTTATCGCCCGGTTCAATCAGGTTTGCGACGCAAGTTTCCATGCCGGCCGAGCCGGTGCCGCTGACAGCCAGCGTGAGCTTGTTGCGGGTCTGAAGGATGGCCTGAAGCATTTCGCGAACATCGTTGAGAATTCCGAGGAACTGTGGGTCGAGATGGCCAATTGTTGGCCTGGACATCGCCTCCAGAACTCGCGGGTTGACATCGGAAGGGCCTGGCCCCATCAACATGCGAGGTTTGATATCTGCCAGGCTCGCGTTCATGGGATATCCCTTTCTGCGGCAGTCTCTCCGTTAGAGGCCATCTCGTCTTCTGTCCTGTAGATTTCCGCCGTGAGGCGAGGAAGGCTCGCCATGTCGAACGGCGGCTGGAAGGATTCGGTCAGCGAGACATTTCTTGCCACCTCGTGCGGCCAGCGCATGCCGACGATGGCTACATGCACGCGGCTGTCCGACAGCACGAACTTCAGGGCCGCTTCATACAGGTCGTGGGCATCCTGCCACCTGGGCGCTATGTAGGCTGCGATTCGCTGGAGTATCCCCGATGTCATTGGCCTCATGACGGCAACGCCCATGTCGGCCTGGCGAGCCTGATCAAGAACATGAAGCGCCGCGCCCTGATAGATGAGGTTGTAGCGAACCTGAACGACATCGAACTGGCCGCTGGCAATCAAGGGCCTGGCCGTCCAAGGCTCCTCGACGGTGAAGCCCACAAAGCGCACGACGCCTTCCTCGCGCAGACGAAGCAGGGCGTCCAGCAGGCCCCCGCCGAGGATATTATCCATATCCTCCGCTTCATACATCCCACCGTGAAATTGGATGATGTCAATGAAATCTGTTTGCAGACGATGCAGCGATGCCTTGACGCTCGCCGCCACATCATCGTCTGTCATTCCCCGATAACCCACCTTGGTCGCCAGGACGAACTGGTCTCGCCTGTCTTTTGTCGCCTCGCCGATAATTGATTCGCTGTGTCCGTCGCCGTAGCCCGGCGCCGTGTCTATGTAGTTGATCCCTGCGTCCAAGGCCGCGCGGATGACGGCGATGGCCGCAGCTCTACCTTCGAGAGTGAACGGATTCCAGCCGCGAGCCGTGTTCACAGCGCCAAGTGGGAACCCACCTAACCCGATCCGGCTGACTTCGAGCCCAGTCCCGCCAAATCGCACCCTTGGGATCATGGCTGCTCAGCCTCACGCACTACTTCGCTGCCTCGAGATGTGAGCCTTTCCGAAATCAGCGTCCAGGGATGGGTTCACGGCCCGACCTTTCCCACGAGCTGGGCCATCGCGTCCGCCGCACCCTTGATGGAGCAGTCCGAATAGCCGCGCACGCCGGTTTGAATGCGGTCGTTCAAGCGCCCCACGAGCTCTTGGGGCAGGGCTCCCGCGCCCAGGATCATCCCCATGACGGATCCCACGGTGGCGCCGTTGCAGTCGGTGTCGAACCCGGGCAGAACTGCACGGCTGATGGATATTGCATAATCTCCTTCGCCCCACAGCAGTGCCACGGCGCAGATTTGCGCATTCGGTATCGTATGGCACCAGTGGTGACTGTTCTTCTCGTCCCATCGAGCATGTATCGAGAGCACGGCCTCCTCGTAGCTTTGGCCCGCAGCGCGCCATGCGAGGACCTCGTTGGTGGCCTTGTTGAAGCGGCTGTTGGCGGGCACTTGCGCGAGGCCGGCGCGGATGATGGCCTCGACGTCCGAAGTGACATAGGCCGAGGCGAGCATCGCCGCCACCCACATCTCGCCGTATATGCCATTCTTGACATGGGAGATGCAGGCGTCGCGCCAGGCCAATTCTGCGGCCAACTCTGGACGGCCCGGGCAGGCATAGCCGAAGAAGTCGCCGCGAATCTGAGCGCCAACCCACTCTCGGTACACATTGCGATAGCTCGCCGACGCTGGCGGGGCTATGTTCATGCAGAAGTTCCGGTAGGCAACGCGCTCGGCCGTGCATACGCGGCCCGCGGGGATGTTTTGGAGCCAGAAGGATGCGACATCGTCAGGAGTGAAGTCGCGCCCCTTCTGCTGCATCAGGGCGAAGGCCGCCGTGGTGTAGTTGGTGTCGTCGTCCTCCGGCATGAATGGCGGGCCGGACTTCCAGGAGCGGTTCAGGTTAAACGAGGAAAATGTTTCTTCAGGATAGTCGAGGCTGAAGTAGCCGCGCAAAGGCCATTGGCCGGTCTGCTTCAGAAAGCTCTCCAGGATGTAGTTGTCGCCAGGCTGGCGGCGCAGGCCTTCAACGGGCTTTCCGTGGTAACAGCCATAGACGCGGCCGAGCCACGCGCCGCATATCTTGTCGCGGAGCGTTTCCTCGTTGATTGCAGGCCCGGGCAATGGCACGGGCGCCGGACGCTGATTGCGGATTCCCTCAAGGTCAGATGGCTCGATGAAAGGATAGCCCTCGCGAGTGGGCAAGGCGATGGCGTGGTCCAGCAGCGCGCCCGCCTCCGCCTGTCCTTGCTGTGTGGCCAGGTAGTCATTGCCCTTCGAGGCCAATTCCCGCATGAGCCGTTCGAGGTCCGTGGGCAATTCCTTCCCTTCGTCCTCGATCTGAGAAAGCTCATGCAGCAGGTCTTGCGACCGGATCCAAAGCCATGTCAGTGCCATCCTGGACTCCCGCTGCGAAAGCCCGGCGCCCCGATTCACATCGCTCCGGCTTCGAGACAAAATGAAAAGGCTTGAGGCCTCACGAGGTGATTGCTCCAGGCCAGACAATTCTCCTGCTCCCGAGCGCTCAAGACGGCGAGCGCATCGCGATCGGGCGCGGGAAAAAAGGTGCCGGGCTGGCCTGTGAGAAAGTTGGCAGGGGCAACCGCAGGGGGTTGCCCCTGCGGTGCGCGAACGAATCCAACCGACCAGAAAGGAGCTGAGCAATGAGAGTGATTTGGTTTGTCTTGGATACTTTGCGGGCAGACCACCTGAGCTGCTATGGCTATTTTCGGAAAACCAGCCCGAACATTGACAGACTTGCCGAGGAGGGAGTGCTCTTCGAGGACTCTTTCGCCTCGGCCATGGGGACGGGGCCCGGGTTCACAAGCCTTCTCACAGGGCTGGCAGCGATCAATCATGGGTTCTACCTGACGCCGTGGAATGTGCCCAACGCGCCGCTGCTCGACGACCGCATCGCCACCTTGCCTGAAATCATCCAGGCCCGCGGCAATTACACGACGGCTGCGTTTGACAACCTCATAAACTTTCGGTCTCACATGAAGCAATTTGTGCGAGGCTTCGAGTTCTATGTCAACGTGACCCGTTCGCCGGCGTGGCTGCATCATCATGTGATCGCGGACGAAGTCAACTGCCGCCTGCTTCCCTGGCTCGAGCAGCACGCAGATGAAGAGTTCTTCCTTTTCGTCCATTACTGGGATCCCCATACGCCCTATAACATGCCCGAGAAGTTCCGTGGGAAATTCGACAGGAACAGGCGCGACTTGATTGTCAAGAAAGCGCCCGACGGCTATGAATATGTGCCCGGCTGGGGTCGAGCCGACCTGTTGCCCTCAGGCGATGACGCACACAGGATAGACCTCTACGACGATGAGGTGTTCTACGCCGACCACAGCATCGGGCTCGTGAGGAAGAAGGTCGAGCAGTTGGGCCTGCTCGCCGACACCGCCATATTTCTGACCAGCGACCACGGAGAGGACCTTGGCGTGCGGGGATTGTGGGGGCACGGCACGCTGCACAACACGACAATCTTCGTGCCGCTCATCATTCGGGATCCGAGGAGTCTCCCGCAGAGAAAGCGCGTGGCCGGATTTGTCCAGCACGCCGATAACGCGCCCACAATCCTCGAATATTTCCCAAAGCAGGAGGCGCGCGAGTTTGACCGCCTGGCATTCCCCAACTGCATGCCCGAGATTCCCGAGAGCTTCGACGGGAAGAGTCTCATCTCGCTCGCGCTGGGACGGCGCGAAGCTCCGGAAGAGATTGTCGTGGAATCGGACCCGGACCGCGTATATATCGCGCCGCCGTGGAAGCTCATCTGGCACAAGGACGGCCCCGAGAGCGAGCTTTTCAATCTGCAAAATGACCCGCTCGAGCTGAACGACAGGGCTGGCGAAGAGAAGGCCGTTGCGCGAGAGCTTTCCGAGAAGCTGCGCGATTGGGTGGACCGAAACTTGGCCGGAAAACGCACCGACCCGATGTTTGCAACCGATGGCGCATGGACCTGTTACATCGCTGAAAGGTGACTCGCGCTGGCGCGCCGGCAGGGTTCAAGCAATGGCGTCGAACGAAGAAAGGAGCAGCGGACATGCTTGATATTGACATGAGACGGTATCGCGTTGTGGATCTCTCTTACGAGGTGATGCCAGGCCAAGATGACGAGCGGCCTTTCGACATGAGCCTTGGTAGGCTTGCCGACGGCACCTTTCGCTACGACATCACGAGGACGCATTCCCATGTGGGCACACATGTAGAGAGCCCGTGGCACTTCTACAAGGCGGGGAAGACGATTACCGATTTCCCCGTGTCAGCTTTCATGGGCCGCGCCGCGCTCTTGCCCTTCAGCTTGCCGGAGGGCCAACTCGAGATCTCGCCCTCCTATGTGGACGCTGAGATCGGCGGGCTGCTCCGCGAGGGGGACATCGTCATCTTCCATAACGCGCACAACAAGAATCTGCGCCAGGGCCAGGTGCCCGATTCCGCATTGAAGACCGTCCCCTTCGTCACGGAGGAGACGGCTGTCTGGCTAAGGGATCGGAAGATCAAGCTCTTCGGTTTCGACATACTGCGCCTCGGCGAGACTGTCGAAACGGGACGGACGATTCACGACATTTTCCTGAGCCGCGATATTTGCATTGTGGAGTGGCTGGATCATCTGGACGAGCTGGACACGCGCGAGTTCTACTTCATGGCTCTGCCCTTCAAGGTTCGCGGCATTGACAGCGGCGTTGCTCGGGCTGTAGGGGTAGTCGAACGAGCGCAGGCAAGCAGAGCGCGGCGCGCACCTCAATAAAGGCCCAGGCTCTCATTCAGGTCACGCTGGTAATTCTCTATCTTCAGCGACTCCATGTCCGCGACGCGGACCGGCGCGCCGAGGGCGTTTGACTCATAAACCCCCTCGCAGACGGCCTGGGCCTTGTACCCCTCCAGCCCGTTGACCTCGACCGGCGGCCCGCCGCGGACGGCGCGGAAGAACTCTTCGAGTTCGGTGGCCACGGTGTCGGTGACGCCGCCAGGAAACCACCGGTCGTTCTCCTCCTCCGAAAGGCTGCTCATATACTCCTGTTCGAGCTGCTCGATGGAGAGTTCTTCCGTTCGTGATTTCAGGCCCTCGCCGAACAGGATGGAGCCGTCCTCGCCATAGACGCCGTGCTTATTGAATCCGAGGCCGGGCGCAGCAGAGGTGGAGGTCCACTCTCCAAGGGCGCCGCACTCAAATGTCAGCAAGGCCATGACGCTGTCCTCGACGTCAACCTCGATGGGGTCCTCGAGCGTGTCGGCCTTTCGGTAACGGATGGGGTCGAAAGTTGCGACTTGGGCCGACACCGACGCAACTTCGCCCACGTGGTAGCGAAAGAGATCTGCATGATGCACACCGCCGTCCAGAATCCAGCCGCCACCTGCCTGTGCGCGATGCTCGCGCCATGTCCAGTACCAGCGACGCTCGCCAACATCTATCCACAACATCATGCGCACCCGCCCGATGCGGCCAGATTTGATGGCCCAGTTGATTGCGCGATTGCTGGGCGAGCGGCGGTAGTTCTCTCCGACCTGGAAAATGGCGCCAGCCCGCGCCGCTGCGTCGAGTGTCATCTTCCCGGCGCGCATCGTGAGCGCAAGGGGCTTCTCGATCGTCACATGCTTGGCGGCTCGAAAGCATGGGATGGCGACCGTATGGTGGGCGTTGTGGACTGTGCAGATGTCAACCGCCTCCATATTCTTCTCGCCCGCGAGCATCGCCTCGACATCCGTGTAAACGCTTGGCTGAAATCCCTGGATCTCTGCCAGGTCATTGGCGAATTTGGCAGCCCTTTCTTTCTCGATGTCGCAGGTGGCCACGACGCGGAAATCGCGCAGGCCGGCGTCCCATAATTGCTTGAGGCCTTTCAGGTGCGCGCCCATCATGCCGCCGCAGCCTATAAGTCCGAGGATAACGGGTTCTGCCATAGAGTGTCTCCTATTTGGGGTCTCCGAGTGGGTTCTATGCGGGAGTAGCAGCTCCTGCCGGAGGTCGCGCGGTCGCCCGAAAAGTGCAGGGCCGCCCTTGCGCACTACGGCCCCGACAGATTCGCGAAGCTCTGCAAGTCTGGTCCTGGCTCTACCGTCTCCTGCGCCTCTTGGCTGCCGGACGCCTTGAGAACTGCAGCTCAATTGTCATAATCTTCTTCTTTGGCACTGGGAATGAAATTGCGCGGCCCTTCGCTTGAAGCCTTCCCCTTCTCTCCTCATTGAGATTCATCAGGTGAGCTGCTTTGATCGGCTCGGCGCAGCTTATCTTGGCCCTGACCGCGCGAGATGTCGGGTTGAATAGGCGGAGCACGAGCGACTGCCTGCGCTCGCACCGCTTGAGAGCGGTCAATGCGAGCGATTCCGGCTGCACGCGAAGGAAACTGAGCTCTCTCGGCAGGTCGCCCTCATGCGGCCCGGCCTGCGCAGCCTGCAACGGCAGGCAGAATTTCTCCGCTTCCTGAACCACCTCTCCCTCCTCCCAGTTCCCCGCGTGAGGATAGATGGCATACCGAAATTCGTGAGGTCCGGGCGCTTGCGAGAGAACCATCTCCGGGTGCACGTCCCACCGGTCAATGACGGGCGACTGCCTGAATTCGTAGGCTCGCAGCAGAGTGATAGCGATAGTGCGGTCGGGCGTGTCCTTGACCTCGTATTCGCGCAGCCCATCGTTCAGTATTGCAAGCCCGATCTTGCCGTCGCTCACATCCATGAAACGATGATTCGGGTATGTGGGATTTTCCCGGCCGTAGTAAGGCGTGCCAGGCTCTCGATCAATCTTGCGTTCGATCACATCGAAAGCGGCCTCCGCGCTCGACTCCGCCGCAGGAATGTGCAACGGGAACCCCACGCGCAGCCGATGGAACAGGCAGTTGTTGTCGAAGCGGGTCGTGATGTCGAGCCGGCGCGACTGGCTGCGGAGAGTTATGAAAGAGGAGATGAGAAGTTCCCGCCTGTCCGCGCTGCGGTAGGCGCCGTCTGGAGCGTGACGTAAGCCGACGGGGATGTTCATCCTGCAATCAATCCGAAAGCGTGCGAGCAGAGGCCCGCTCTCTTCGCACGCAATGTCAACCGGCGCTCCGTGGCTCGTGATAATCTCGTCGAATGGCGGTGTCATGTGAATCCAGGGGTGCCCCGTCTCGCCGCCGTCCTCGAAGTAGTGCAGGCCCTCGAAAACATGCCCCGTCGCCTTGTGCGCGACGCGAAGAGTGCCGTCGGAGTTGAAATGAACGAGCAAGTGAGAGTTTTCCATGGCGTTGACGCCGACGGCCACATCGCCGCGCGGCTCGCTCCTGGAAGCCTCGCGCGAGACATGGTGGGTCTTATAGCCGAGCGCCGGGACGCCTTCGGCGAGAAAGTGCATCTTCACGCGGGTCGAGCGCAGCTCGAGGCTGATATCTTCCAGGTTGCGAACGAGAGTGCCGTGCGGATAGCGGCTGACTTCCTGAGTCGGTCCTGTCTTTCCATCCGGGCCAGCCAGCGAGAAGTCCTCATAGTTCGACTCCTCGGGCAGGTCGAGGTAGAGCGACACAACTTCGGAGCGCTCGAAAGGAGAGGGATTGAATATCGTCAGGGCCGATTCTTCAGGGGGTATATGGGAGGTATTGATGCGCCGCTGTATGTGCTGCATGCCCCTTCTCATCAGGCCCTTTGAAATAATCTGGCACTGCTCCAGGTTGTGGACCATGTCCTTTTCCATCTGGTCAATGCCTGCGCCGCAGATGGTGTCGTGAGGGTGTGAGATCAGCAGATAGCGCCAGGCCAGGTCGAGGGCAGACCGGGGGTATTCGGCGCCGAGGCTCCAGGCCAGAGAGGCGAAAGGCTCGGCCCAGCGCTGTAGCATCGTTTCCGCCTGAGCGTTCAAGCGCTTCGTGCGCGTCCGGCTTGACAGCACATCCCCCATCAGGTGCGTCCACTTCACCGTTGCGCCCGGGTCGCGGCTCTCGCCGCGGATCACGAAAGGATCGCGCACTTCTTTGCGCATCTTCTCCATGAAGTCTTCGAGGCTGCTCTGGATGACCTTGTGCTCGGGGACATGCTTCTGGCACTCGGCTATCAATTCAGGCTCAATCGGGTCAGGCTCTGACGAGTCGAAGCCCTGCATGCTCGCTATGTGCGATGTGGTGAAGTGTTTCGATTCGTCCTCGATCAGCCTCCGTATCTGCTGCGGAATGAGCTCTTTCAGATACATTTTCTGTTTCTGCGGATCGAGCACGTAGTAGTGGTCAATCGGGCAATCCTCGCCACACAGCCGAAATGGAAGAGCCCCGCGATTCCACTCGTAGCCCCAGTCGTCGCGAGTCTTGTTATAGATGCAGCGGCGGTAGATGTAGAAATAGAAGCTGAAGCGCGACAGGGCGCCGAAGCGGCACCCCAGCACGCGAGACCCATCGGGCCCTTCCATTATGTATTCCGATTTCGGCGTATTGATGCCGCGATAGAAGATGATGGTGTCAATGTCGAAGCCGTTGTAAATCTGCGGCATCTGGCTGGTCTGGCCGTAGGAGAAGGGCGTGTAGCCGAGCTTCATCACTTTCCCGAGCGACTGGGCGACCCGATGCCCGACAACCATGTTGCGCACGAGGCTCTCGCCGTTGACGATGTATTCTTCGGGCAGAGAATACCATGGACCGATCAGCAGGCGACCGCTCTTGACATGCTTCTCGACGAGCGGCCGGCTTTCTGGCCGCAGCTCCAGATAATCCTCCACGCAAAGAGTCTGTGAATCCATCAGAAAAGAGTGATAATCTGGACTGCGGTCGAGAAGGTCCAGGAGTGCGTCCATGAATTCCACCAGCAGCAACTGCGTCTCCCTGAAAGGATAGACCCACTCCCGATCCCAGTGGGTGTTGCAGATGACGTGGACGGTGCGGCCTTTCTCCATGGTTGTTTCTCCTTTGCCATCCGGCGGCCAGGTTTGGGGCCTGTGCCACCTCTTCATGCCCGATTCTCCCAGCAGACTTTTTGCTCCGCCCGGCGGGAATCCTGCACGGGCCCGCCGTAGGGGCACGGCATGCCGTGCCCCTGCACCCCTGAATGCGGCCTGCGCAGGTGGGCACAGCCGATGCGCCGAAAATTGGAGATGAGGTTCAAGATGAGCGACAGGATCAGAGGGCTTGAGAAGCTCGCATCGGGCGTGATTGCCTTCGCGTCCAACGAGGTATGGCGAGTTTATACGGGAGGGAAACTCTTCCGTCAGTTGCGCGGTCAGCCCGACGCGCGAGACAGCTACTATCCCGAGGACTGGATCGCCTCGATGACTCGCGCCGATAATCCGCCGCGAGATGGAACGCCGCCGCTCGAGGGCCTCAGCGTCATTCACGAAACGAATATCCCCTTCGCCCTGCTCGTCGAGCTGTTTCCCGAATTGATCCTGGGCCGCGAGCATTGCGAGAAATTCGGCCCAACCACGGGCGTCCTCGCCAAGTTTCTCGACTCGGCGGTGAGGCTGCCGATTCAGGCGCACCCGGACGATGAACTCGCTCAGAAGTTCTGGAATGCGCCGGTGGGGAAGACCGAGGCGTGGATTATCGTCGGCACTCGCAAGATCGGCGGCGAAGAACCTTACCTGCTGCTTGGATTCAAGCCGGGCGTTGACAGGCAAGAGTTTCGCAAGATGGTTCTCGCTCAGGACTTGCCAGGTCAGATCGGGCTGCTCCACCGCATCGCGGTCAAGCCGGGCGAAGTATATCTGGTGACGGGAAGAACTGCGCACGCCATCGGGCCCGGCGTGTTCATGATTGAGGTGCAGCAGCCGAGCGACCTGGTGATACACACCGAGCGCAAGTGCGTTGACGTTGAGATTCCAGAAGAGATTTGCCACATGGGGCTCGGTTGGGACGCAGCCCTCGAGGTTTTCGATTACACAGGCGAGAGCCTGGACGAGGTGATGGCGCGATGCCAACTGCGGCCGCAGGTTATCGAGAAGCGGGCAGGCGGAGAGATGGCGCAGGTCGTTGGCTGCGAAATCACCCTCCACTTCGCGTCGAGGCGCATCCTATTGGAAGAGTCGGCAAAACTCGGGCTGCGAAATGAGCGCTTCTACGCGGCGGCCGTAGTTCGAGGCAGTGGCCGCGTCGCCTGGGACAAAGGCGAGGTGGAACTGAGACCGGGAGATGCTTTCTTCGTTTCGAACGCGGTGGCGGAGCACGAATACAGGGCAGGCGAGGCGGGCCTGGAGATGATTACCGCTGAGCCGCCCCTCGACTGCGCTCGGGGTGGCCCTCGGCGTCAAACGGGGCGACCCTGAGCTTGCCGAAGGGCCTCCGCCGCTCGCGTGAGAGGACAGACATGAGGATAGCCGTTGTCGGCGCAATAGTTCACGACGAAATCGTCACCCACCTCGGTGAGAGAAGGGAATCATACGGGGGCATCCTCTATAACATCGCGGCAATCTCTTCTGTGGCCGAGGATGTGACGATCCTGCCAATCACGAATGTGGGCGCAGACAGGTATGACGAAGTGATGAGCCTTCTCAAAGCCTTCCCCTCGGTTGATTTCAGCGCCATTCAGAGGTCCCCCGCAAAAGTGACGCACGCCCTGCTCCAGTACAGAAGCGTAACCTACCGCGACGAGACAGTCGTGAATATGATGCTCCCGCTCACGGTCGAGCGGCTTGATGCTGCCGCTGGCAGCGACGCCGTCCTCCTCAATTTCATAAACGGAACCGAGCTCGACCTGGTCACCTTCCAGAAATGGCGATCGGGCACAGACATGCTCCTTCACCTGGATGTGCACAGCAAGGTGGCCCGATGGGATGAGAAGGGGAAGAAGACGCATGTTCGCTTCACCGACTGGCGAGAGTGGATGAAATATGTTGATGTGGCCCAGATGAATGAATTTGAGGCTGAGCTCGTCGTTGGGCGCAAACTTTCGGAAGAGTCAGACTATGTCGGCGCCGCTGCGGAGATACTCGGCGCCGGCCCCTCTGTAGCTATGATAACGCTTGGGCCGCTCGGTTCCGTGCTCGCCTACCGGCGCGAAGATGGCGCTTACTGGCATGCATGTCCGGCGGCTCCAGTTGAAAAAGTTGTTGACACGACAGGGTGCGGCGACTCCTTCTCCGCAGGTTTCCTGTGCAATTACCTCCAGACTCGCGACCCGCTTGTGGCAAATGCCGCTGCCAACATAGTGGGCGGCAAGAACTGCGAGACGGCCGGAATCGGTCATCTGGAAAAGGCGAGGAATGCCGCCGAGCAGATTCCCCGCGCATTTCCTGACCTGGCGCAAAGAATCGCAGAAGGCTGGCGGGGCAATCCACTGTAGCGGCAGGCCCCTGTGCCTGCCCTTGTGGTGGGCAACCGCAGGGGGGTTGGGCCGCACGGTGTTTGACGAGATGTAGGCGCAGGCCCCCGCGCCTGTCCCCTCAGAGGGTGGGCGCATGCGGCGTCATTTGTGTGGAGCAGCGCTGTGGGCGATGGTCTGAATCCTCGGAAGTGCGGGCGCCGTTCAATCCGGCTGCGAGGATATGATTACGCGCAGGCTGGGGCCTATTTTGTCACCGTCTGCACGCAGAATCGAGAATGTCTCTTTGGGGAAATCGTGAATGGCGAAATGGCGCTGAACGAAGTCGGGCGGATGATCGAATCGGTGTGGGAGGAACTGCCCCGGCATTATCCCGGCCTCGATATAGATGCATTCGTCGTGATGCCGAATCATATCCACGGGATCATTCTTTTGACCCCGGTAGGGGCAGGCCCCTACGCCTGCCCTTCTCATGGGCAACCACGGCGGGTTGCCCCTACATGCCTGCCGGCTCGATAAGCACGGTGGCGATTTTCTTCGGCCCGATGTCGAGTGCAATCCCTCTGTCGTCCACGACCATCAGTTCTTGCTCGCGCTCCTCGTTCAGGTTGGTGAGCCATGCCCTGGCGATGCGATGGCCGAGGCCCAGCGTCACTCGCTCGGCTCTACTGTCGCCTGTCGGATTGAAGATACGAAGAACCAGACCGCTGCCGTCTTCGGATTGCTTCAGGGCGCTGAGCTTGGCTGCCCCCGGTTCGATCTTCAGGAAACTGTCGGCTTTCGGCAGTTCGCCCTTATGCGGGCCAACCTGCGCGACGAGAAGTGGCACGTTCAAGCGCTCAGCTTCGCGCAGCACTGGCCCACGATCCCAGGTCCCGGAGTGTGGGCAAATCATGTATCTGAAAAGATGCTCGCCGTGACACTGCGACAGCCGCATCTCGGGATGCCGCTCCCATCGCCATGCGACGGTTGCGAGGGCCACCTCGTAGGCGCGCATCAGAGTAATCGCAATTGTGCGATCCGGCGTATCAGTTGCCTCGTATTCGCGCAATCCCTCGACTATCACCGCCAGGCCCGCTTCCTCATCGCTGATGTCAACAAAGCGCTGCATGGGATGAGTGGGATTCCACTGCCCGAACCAGGGGCTTCCCGGCAAGCGCTCGATGGGGCGCTCCACCACATCGAACGCTGTCTCCGCGCAGGAGACGGCCGCGGATAGGTTGGTCGGGAACATGGCGCGCAGCCGGTGATTGTCGCAGCGATTGTCGAAAGCGGTCTCGATCTCGACAGAAGGAGCCCCTCGGCGCAGGGTTATGTGTGATGTGATTCTCATAGGCTCCTCGTGGTCGGTGCGGCGGGCGGAGTTTCCGTCGCCGTCGAGGCGTGTGATGTAATTCCCGCCGCCCTCATCGAGGCCCGCCGGGATGCTCAAAAGCCAATCAATGCGAAAGCGAGCGAGCAAAGGCCCGCTTTGCTCCAGGGCGCTCGTCGCCTGCCGACCGCGCGTGGTTATCGCCCTGTCGAAGGCCGGAGGTATGTGGCGCCACGCATGGCCTGCCTCACCGCTGTCCTCGAAGTAGTGCAGGTTGTCGAACGCGCGCCCGCTCTCCTTGTGCACGACGCGCAGTGTGCCATCGTCGTTGATGCTGACAATGAGTTGCTCATTTTCCATCGTTCGCTCGCCGGCGACGAGATTCTCTTCGAATCGAACCGGCTGCTGCTGCGGGCTTATGCGGTATGTGCGATAGCCCAGGGGCGGCACATCTTCGGCTGAGAAGTGGAGCTGCACGGTTGTGCAGGGAATCTCCATGGTGGCATCGCCCAGATGGCGCGCGACAGCCATGCGGTCTTCTCGCGACACTTCCTGCAAAATTGCGCTGCGGCCACTTTGCGCATCTTCGATCGAGAACTGGTTAATGCCAAGTTCTTCCGGCAGGTCAACGAATGCAGTCAGCACCTCTGACCGGGGATATGGCGAAGGGTTGAAAACGGTGAGCAGTATCGTTTCCGGCGATTCGTCGGAGTTGTCAATGCGCCGCTGGATTGCCTGGAGGGCGCGCCGGGTCAAGGCGCCCGAGATGTTGCGAACCTGGTCGAGGCGGGCGTGCATGTCGCGCTCAATCTGGTCAACGCCGCTGCAGGCTATGCTGTCGTGGGCGTGGCACCGAAGCAGATAGCGCCAGGCAAGATCGAGCGCAGATTTTGGATACTCCTCTCCAAGCAGCCAGGCAAAGACGCTGAAAGGCTCGGCCTGGGGCTGGAGCAGGTTCTCGGCCCGGGAGTTCGCCTGTTTGATGCGGGTTCTGCTGGAGGTGACATCGCCGAAAAGGTGAACGCGGGTGCCCATTCTGCGCGGGGTCCTGCGCTCGCCCTTGAGCACCGTCAAGTCCGCAGCTGCGGCCTTGACCTTCTCAACCCACTCGGGCAGGGTGCTGTGAATGAGCAGGTCGTCTCCGACCATCTTTTTGCCCTGCTCGACAATCTCGACTTCGAGCGGGTCGGCATCGCTGCTGTCGTGACCCATCATGTAGGCGAGGTATGGCGTGGTGCACTGCTCCAGCTCCATCTGCTTCAGCGCCTCAAGCCCCTGGCGCAGTCGCTCCTCGTCCAACCCTTTAGGCGGGTCAACAAGGAAGTGATGGCCCCGGTAGCGCTCGGCGTCGCAGAAGTGAAATGGGAGTCCTCCGGCGCGCCAGAGATATTGCCTCTCGGGCAAGCTCTTGCCGTAGAGAGTCGGCCTGAAAACGTGAAAGTAGAAATTGTAGCGAGCGAAGGAGCCCATTCGCGAGGCGAAGAGCCGCGAGCCGTCGGCCCCCTCGAATATGAACTCCGACTTTGATTCCTCGGGCGTGATTCCGTGGTAGAAGAGGATGGTATCTATGCCAAAGCCGTTGTATATCTGGGGCATCTGAGAGCACTGACCGTATGAGAACGGGCTGTAGCCCACCTTCATCACCGCGCCGAACGACTGAGCGACCTTGTGTCCGACAAGGAGATTTCGAACCAGGCTCTCGCCGCTTACATTGAATTCCTCCGGGCAGGTGTACCAGGGGCCAATCAAGAGCCTTCCGGCGCGCACCTGTTCTTCGATGCGCGCGCGATTCTCTCCACGAATCTCCAGGTAATCCTCAAGCGGCACGGTCTGCGAATCGAGCAGGAAGGCGCGATATCTCGGCTCCTTTTCGAGGATATCGAGGAGCTTATCCATCATCTCGACGAGCGAGAGGCGCGTCTCCTGGAAATCGTAGAGCCACTCGCGGTCCCAGTGAGTGTTCGAGATTACATGGAGCTCGTAGCGATGAGCCATGGCTGGCACCTCCGGCGGGGCATTCTGCCTCGGCGGCGTCTCCTCCTGCACAGGAGGGAGGCAAGCCGGGCCGGCCTGCGCAAACTGGGCGGCGCCGGTTCACGGTGAGGGAAGGGCCGCTACCCGGTCGGGCCGGGCGGAACTCTTTCGTCTTTCAGCTTCATGGCCTGGGGGAAGTCTTTCGCCATGCGGTCAAGCAGCTTCTGCGGATTGTTTTCCATCAGGTAGATCTTCAATCGCCATGTCCGACGGCTGGTTCCAGAGCGAGCGGGCAGCCAGTCGGGGTTGTTGTGCATGCAGTCGTGCCAGGCCTGCGCCATCCCCGAATTCGATTCGTTCGCAATTGCGGCCAAGTATTTGCCGTCGCGCGAAACTGCTCCGATGACCGGATACAGGTAGCGGTCTGAACTGTAATCCGCCCACGCATCTGGCCCTGCTTTCATCAGAGGACTCCAGACTGGCAGATACATTTGGACCCAGGGCGGATTGTTGTATGGGTCGTCGGGCGGGCGAACGGGAATCTTCTTTCTATCGGTCTTGTCAAGGAATGTGAAGCCCTTATCGGTGAAGATAAAACAGCGCGCGACAAATTTGGGGTAGGGGTCTGGCGCGCTCGCGAATGCAGGAGCTCTTTTCAACTGCCAGCAGGCGTTGAGGCCGGGATACTCTGTTGGGGTTGCTTTGGACGCCCCTCCCTCGTTCTCGAGTCGCGCAGCGAACTCCACTGCGCCACGCTCGGGGGTCACGGTCGTCACGACGATGACATTGGAATGGGCACGCCAGCGGTGGCGCATCTGAACTCTTCCGCCGCTCAATTCCTTTGCGTCAACGAAGTCCACATCGCTCTCATAGCACCAGGTATCGCATGTGAAATCCGGCGCATCTGGAAATGCGCACGAAAGGAATGCCTGCCTTCCATCCTCGGTTTGCCAGACGCCCAGGGTGGGAAGGGCTTTGGGCTTTGGATTCCTCGATTCGAGCAGCATCTTGACCTCCGCCCGCGACACGGCAGCAGATAAAACAATGCCTGCTGCCAGAATCGCCTGGGCTGCTCTGTTCCGCTTGCCTCGCATCAGCCGCGAATTTCGCCTCCTTGCTCGCGTGAACCTGCAAGCCGCTCTTGTGCGAATCTCAAGGGCGAGATTGCCCCGCAGGGCGAACGGACGCTGCCTCCCTCGAGACTCGCAAAATAGCCCCTGTGGGCGCGCGGCATGACCCTACCGCGGGGGCAGCGTCTCGCAGCAATGCGCATGCCGTGATGACCCGTGGCGGGGCCGGTTGAAGGCCGCCGGAGAGGTAGCCAGCCGCCGCAGGCGAATGATTGGGAGCGAACTTGCTATTTCGCAAAGGCCCAGCAATGGAACGGGCTGCAGGCGGGCCGAAGCACCGCTTTATCAGCGGCCAACAGCGAGGCGCACAATGTTGGAGATAGACTGCGATTTCCCAGGCGGCAACATTTGCGTGGATGCCATTGAGGGCGGCACCGCGCAGCTCCGGCCGGACCTGCGAGACACGGACCGCGAATGGTTCTACTGGTATTTCAGGGTCCGCGAAGCAAACGGCCGAACGATCCGATTCGTGTTCAATGCTGAAGTTGTCGGGGTGAGGGGGCCTGGCGTCAGCCTCGACGGAGGCCGAAGCTGGAAGTGGACGGGCCGTGATTCTGCGGACGAGAGCAGCTTCACCTACTCCTTCCCGCCAGAAGCGTCGGATGTCCGCTTCTCATTCGGCATGCCTTACACGCAGTCCAACCTGGATGCTTTCCTTGGCGCTCACGCCGGGAACCCATACCTGCGCGCGGGCGTTCTATGTCACAGCCGGAAGGGGCGTGCGGTGGAATGTCTGTGGCTCGGCAGACCGGAAGGCGAGCCCGAGCACAGGGTCCTCATTGCTGCCCGTCATCACGCCTGCGAGATGGTGGCGAGCTACGCGCTTGAGGGGCTGATGCACGCAATCATCTCGGGCGACTGCGGCGAGTGGCTGCGCGACAGGGTGGAGTTTCTCATGGTTCCGTTCGCGGACAAGGATGGAGTGGAGGACGGGGATCAGGGCAAGAACCGGCGTCCGCATGACCACGGTCGAGACTATGCGGCACCGTGCATATATCCAGAGGTGCGAGCCTTACGAGAGCTGGCCCGCGCCTGGTCGGCTGGCAAGATGAGAATGGCGTTCGACCTGCATTGCCCCTGGATCAGGGGCGATACCAACGAGCACATTTACTTCGTCGGCATGCCGTGCGAGAAGACCTGGGATCGCGTCAAACTGTTCTCCGCCAGGCTGGAGGCCCTGCGAAAAGGCCCGCTGCCTTACAGGGCGTGCAAAAACCTGCCTTTCGGCCAGGGCTGGAACACCGAAGCTGATCCACCCGGAGCCGAGCCGCGGACCTTCAGCGGTTGGATGACCGCTATTCCCGGCGCGCGGTTTGGAGTAACCCTCGAGATACCGTACGCGAACGCGCAGGGCGTCGCCGTCACGACGCAGACCGCCCGGGCCTTCGGCCGGGACCTCGCGATGGCTATCGGAGACCAACTGACCGCTCTGTCCGGTTGAGCTGCTGCGAAGCGTGGAGTGAGGAGGTGAGCGCATGGCTGCTGTGGGGCGTGGCGAAACGAAAGGTCGCCGGCCGTTCCAGGTGAGCGGCGTGATTCCCGATCTCGCCCTGAAGGCCGGCCTTGGCCCACCTCGGACAGAGTGCGGAGTTGGCGCGCTGATGGCCTGGGCCGATCGCCTTTGGGCGATAACCTATGTGTCTCACAAGTCCACAAGCGGCGTGGGCACGGGACTATATGAGATTGACGATGACTTCAACATGGTCAAACGGCCGGAGAGCCGAGTCGGCACCTACGCGAATCGGTTCGTGCACTGGGAATCAAACCAGCTCATTATCGGACCGCACGTCATTGACGCCGATCGCAAGGTGCGAACGATCGAGGCCCTGGTAGATGTGCGCCTGTGCGGAACAATGGCCCATCTGGAGGCGCCCGAAAGCAAAGTATATATGCTGGGCATGGAGGGTGAGTTCTTTGAGATGGATGTCCGCACCCTCGAAGTGAAACAGCTTTTCGACCTGAACCGGGAGCTGGAGCTTCCCATCGGTAGATACGGGAAGGGCAGGCCCACCGCTCACTTCAAGGCTGGCTGCACAGGCTTCGGCCGGGTGGTTGTGGCGAGCAACAGCTACGATGAACCGGACTTCGCGGAGCCTGACGGAGCCGGCAGGCTGGCGGAATGGGATGGGAAGCGGTGGACTATCCTCGAACGAAAGGCTTTTGTGGAGGCAATGGGTCGCGGCCATTCCAGCCCCGCCGTGTTCGCCACGGGATGGGACCGCGCCTCGGCAATTCTTGAAGTATATACGCAGGGTGACGACCGCTGGACGAGATACCGCTTACCCAAAGCAAGCGGCGCCTACGATCATGCGTGGGCCACCGAGTGGCCGCGAATCCGCGAAACCGAGCACGAGCGGTATCTTGTGGATTGCCACGGAATGTTCTATGAGCTTTCTCCCCATATCTACGCCAACCGCGTATGGGGAATGCAGCCCATATCGAGGCACCTGTGGGTGCTCGGCGACTTCTGCACCTGGCGCGGCATGCTGGTGCTCGGCGCGGATAACGCCAGCCCGGCGTCGGGCAATAATCCGCTTGCGGGAGAGCCGCAGTCTGGGCTGTGGTTCGGCAAGACCGATGACCTGTGGCAGTTCGGAAAGCCAGCCGGCTGGGGCGGCGTGTGGTGGGAGGAACCAGTCAAAGCAGGCAAGCCGTCGGATCCATATCTCATGGCCGGCTTCGATAAAAAGGTCCTGCACCTTTCGCACCAGTCGGCCGAACCCGTCACCTTCACGGTGGAAGTGGACTTCCTCGGCAGCGGTGCCTGGAAACCATACGAGAGCCTGAAAGTGCCCGCGCGGGGATATGTGCATCATGAGTTTCCGGCGGGCTTCAGCGCACACTGGGTGCGCGTGACGGCAGACCGCGACTGCGTGGCTACCGCATATTTCACATACACATAGGATCGTGCCAGCGATTCACGAATTGCCGCTACCCCTTCTGCGCTGATGTGAGAACTTGCCCCGTGCATCATGGAATATTCTTGATAGGAGGCAGGGAGGATGAATACCCGCAGGGGCGTGCGGGTATCTTTCGTGTGTTTCGGGTGGTTGGGGTTGTCCCTCAGCGCTGCACTCGCAGTCGCGCTACCCTTCCACGACGGCTTCGAGAACATACCCGCAGGGTGGTATCCAAACGCAAACGGCTGGCAAACCTGGTTCAGCGGCGTAAGCGCCTATGTGTCGAGCCAGGTTTACCACAGCGGCACCAGGTCATTCCGGCTTCAGTCAAGCCCGTGGTGGTCCCGCTGCGACTATGTTTACCTGGACCGAGTGCCGGATCGGTTCACCTATGAGTTCTCGGTTTACCCAGACCCCTTTCCGGGCAGAGCGGTCTGCGTCGGTTTGGCGTCTGGCTCAGCCAACCAGGCACCGTGGGGCGACTATTTCACCATTCGCAGCCAGGACGGATGGATTGGGCTGGTGGACTTCACTGGCCCTCCTGGCTTGCCCCCGCTCGCGGTTGGCCGCTTCCCAGTCGGGCAGTGGGTCAGCGTCAGGGCCGACCTGAATTTTGCAAACGGCACTGCGAATCTGTGGCTCAACGGCGTCGTAGTAGCGAGCGGAGTGCCCATTCAACCGAAGCAGTTCTACTACCCGTCAGTGGGATATGTGGCGCTCAATAGATTGGCAGCCGGAGAATGCAACTGGATAGGCGGCGGCATCGGGGTGATGTATGTGGATGATGTGGCGGCGTTCGAGCGCTTTGAGCCCGTCACGGTGACAGCGAATATTGACATAGACCCTGACACAATCAACCTGCGCAGCCGGGGCCGATGGATAACCTGCTACATTGAACTCCCAGGGGGATTTTCGCTAACTGAAGTTGACCCTGGCTCGCTGGTACTGAACGACGCCGTGGCCGCCGAGCCCTGGCCAGTCGCAACCGGTGATTATGACTTTGACGGCACAGCCGATCTGATGGTGAAGTTCAGTCGCGTCCTGCTTGCCAACCTTTTGCCCTTAGGCGAACAGAAGGTCACTTTGACCGGGCAATTGGCTGACGGGACGCTGCTCGCCGGGGAGTGCACAGTCCGAGTCACGCGATAGTCGAGGGCGGAGCTCAAAAGCCTGAGTGAGTGGACGGGCGTCGGCCTCACTTGCCCGTCAGGCGCAAAAGAGCAACGAGCCAGCCCCCAAGAAGCGTCGAGGAGCACCCGACCCTGGGCGCCGGCCTCTCCCCTCGTAGTCCCCGCTCCACGATCCGCCGAAGATGGGGCGGGACTTCCTCCGGAGAGTAATACTCCTTGTCCCCGATTCGTATCACTCTCGTCTCCGCAATCGCCTTTGGCACTTCGCCGCCAGAGGTCCTCAGCACTATCTCCGGGCCCGGGTCCGATTCGGCCAGTTGTCTGATCGTCTGCTGTTGGTCCTCGTTCGCGCGTTTCGCTTCTACTTCGATAAGCCGGGTGCAGGCAGGCAGCAGGGATGCGGCGTGTTGTGGGTAGCGCGACTTGAGCGCTCGCGGGAGGGCCTCGTCGAGATCTTCACCTGGTTCAACCGATCTCAGAGCCTCCTTGATGATGGGCGATATGCGAACCCTCAGCGCGTCCTCCTCGTGGTTGCCTTAGCGCCCATGGTTCGAGTTAGCCATGATAGACGACAGTTTCTCGGGTCGGGCACGGCAGTCCTGCTCAAGCGCAGCGCCCCGGATGCGTCATGATGACGGCGCAGGCAGCCTGTATTGTCATCAGCGAGGTCTTGCGCAAGAGGGAACCGATGCAGTAAAAGCGAACAATTTCTTGGTAGGTTTCCCAGCGGTGCTGGCCCCAGTTCGAGAGTTCGATTTCTGGTTCGAATCTTGTTCGGAGTCTGTTATACGGCGCATCCAGTGCAGAAGGTCATCTTCGCGCGAATGCCCCCTGACATAGCCAGGGTTATGGGAAATCGGGTGGAACCGCAATGAATACAATCCGCTCGGCCATTGGACTGTTGGTGTGGATCGTCGTCAGCTTAGGCGCTGGGCTGATTGGATCAGTGTTCACCACGCGATCGGTGGGCACCTGGTACGTGCGATTGAACAAGCCGCCGTGGACGCCGCCGAGTGGAATCTTCGGGCCAGTCTGGTCGCTGCTTTACCTGCTGATGGGCACAGCAGCCTGGCTGGTCTGGCGGAAGGGAGGCTTCCCCGCCGCGCGCGCAGCCCTGACGCTTTTCTGCTTACAGCTCATCTTCAACGCCGCATGGTCAGCGATTTTCTTTGGCGCGCGAATGCCGGGCGCTGCGTTCGCGGAAATATTGGCGCTCTGGTGTCTGATCCTCGCGACTCTCGTGGCATTCTGGCGGTCTGTCCCGCTCGCCGGCATTTTGATGACGCCTTATCTGGCCTGGGTCACCTTCGCCGCAGCCTTGAACTTCGCGGTCTGGCGAATGAACATGTGAGCAGTCGGCCGGAGCGATTGACACGCCCCGGCCGCTGCGTAAGATTATTGGCTAACCTTCACGGAGTCTCTGGAGTTGCTGGGCGCTCTCAATCCGGCGGGCGGTGCAGCCTTCATCTGAAGAATGCAGATGTCGCTTTCACATGATCAGCCAAAGGTGAGGACGATGAGTGACGCATCCACCTTCGACTCAGAAGCTCATTACGAGGCGCTGTATCGGTCCACTCCGCGCGAGTTTCCTTTCAAGGCGACCGCGCCGGAAGAGCTCAGAGCCTGGCAGGAGGAGTTCCGCCCGAGGCTGCGCGATGCGCTTGGGCTGACGAACATGGAGCGCGATCTGGCCAGACACAGACCCAGGGCGGAATGCGTCCAGACTGCGTATATGGGCGACCATGTGCGCGAGAAGTGGTACCTCTGGACCGAGCCCTATGTGCCCCTGCCCTTCTGGCTGCTCTCGCCGAAGGACAAGAGCGGCAAGCTGCCGGTCGTCCTCACGCCGCACGGGCACAATCATCCGGGAATATATGTCGGCATTGCGCTCGACGAACAACAGCAGAAGAGCATAGCCGAGGGGGAACGCGACATCGCCGTTCAAGCGGTCCGCGAAGGCTATCTCGCCATTGCGCCCACGGCTCGCGGTTTTGGCGAGACGAGAACAAGCGCAGACCGAAAAGAAGAAAAGCTCAGCTCGTGCCGCACGCGGCTAATGCACGGCCTGCTCGTCGGTCGCACGCCGATCGGCGAACGCGTGTGGGACATATCCCGCCTGATAGATTGGGCCGTGGAGCGCGACGACGCGGACGCTTCTCGCATCGCAATCACCGGCAACTCCGGCGGCGGAACGGTTTCACTCTTTGCTGCGGCCTGCGACGAGCGCATAGCGATTGCCGTCCCGAGCTGCTACTTCTGCACCTTTGCAGGCAGCATAGGCTCCATATTCCACTGCGACTGCAACTATGTCCCCGGCATCCTGCGGCTTGGCGAAATGTATGATGTCGCTGGATTGATTGCGCCTCGCCCGTTTTGCGCCATCGCGGGCAAGGAAGATGGGATCTTCCCTATTGACCATGTGCGCGAAGCGTTCAGCCAACTCGAGCGCCTATATGAAGTCGCGGGCGTGCCCGATCGCTGCGAACTGTTCGTGGGCGAGGGCGGGCACCGTTACTATGCTGCTGGCGCGTGGCCTTTCATCCGCAAGTGGTTCGCTGAGCAGGGCCAGCCGTAGGACAGGCTCTCGCGGCCAAGGCGAATCAGGAGTGGATGGCTGCGGTCCAGCGCCCCGCCGAAAATTGTCGGCCTGGAAACCATCGGGCGCGGCCATCCTGCAAATCAGTGAAGAGGTTACCGGCCCCGCCTCAGAGGTTTGCCACGGCCGCCAGGTCCTCGTCCGACAGGGCCGGGTAGGAGAACAGGACGATGCCCTGGCTGCGCTCTTCCAGGCACGCCTTGATCTGTTCCACCATGGCCTGGGTAGTGAGTTCGGAAGCGGAGCTGTGCTTGCCGAGCCCCTCCCAGAGAGGGAATTCATCGCCGACCAGCGCCCGGTGACACCGCGTCCGCATTCGGGCATCCCGCGTCGAATTGGTGTAGGTCATCGGGAAGAGGAAATCCACAATTCCTCGCTCGGCCCAGGCGACCCAGTCCTGTCCGTTCGAGTGCCTACAATTAGGATAGTCGGTGAACACGGCCGCAGAAAGCTCGATCCCCTCCGCCTGCGTGATACCGTGCAGCCTCTCCACGAACGAGGTCACCCTCTCGCAGCGCCACTCCACCCACGCCGACATACTCGGGTCTCTGTGCTCGGCGGTTTCGATGTCCACGCCGCGTTGGTGCATCTGCGCCTTACAGTAGTTGCACTTGCAGAGACCGCCCGTGCGAATGTAATCCAGATGCAGCCCAGCCACGGGATAGTTTGCAAGAAGGCTTTCATATAGCGCCAGAACATAGTCCTGGACCTGCGGCCGGCACGCGCATGCCCAGCGGCGCCGGCTCTCAATTACGGCCGCATAATCTGGATGTTCTGACAGCAGCCTCGACCCTTCGCCCTCCGTGAACACGCAGAACCAGGGATGCACCTTGATTCCTCTGGCTGATGCCTTTTCATTCAGCATGGACAGCGGATCCCAGCGCGGGTATTCGGGGTTGACATTCCCGACATCCGTGCGAAAGTCCACATAACCTGGCGGATTCTTCACGCAGGGAATGATGAGATCGAACCCGGCGCCAGCCAACCGGTCCACGTGCCGCTGCACCTCGTCCGGGTTTTCACCGAAGTTCCTGACAGAGTGCACCCAGGTCGCTTTCTTGCATGCCATAGTGAGCCTCCACCTACCAAATTAACGAGTCTCGTAGATTACGGCCGTGTCGCCGATGCCGGACGACTCGCCTTCCTGTTGCGCAACATTCGTGAAAGGGCACGAAGTGTCCTGCGGTCGAGCGCAACCGGCGGTGTTTTGCACAACTCGTGTCGCGTGCGCTCCGCAGGGCTCGTGTTCGCTGGGCGCGCCGCCGCTTGGAGGCGATTAGAAGCCAGTCAGCGAAAACCCGAGAGGCAAGGCGCATGTTCCGGCAGCCCTGCAAGGAGATTCTGTATGAATGAAGTCTTTCCGTTGGCCATTGTCCTGGCGACTGCCGCAGGGGCCGCGTTTTCCGCCTACGCGACAAGTGAGGTTCCGCTCATCCCTCGCGAGGTTCTATTCGGCAATCCCGACAAGGCCCAGGCCCGCATAAGCCCGGACGGCGCAAAGATCAGCTATCTGGCCCCGGTGAATGGCGTCCTCAATGTGTGGGTTGGGCCGGCCGACCAGCCCGAGGCTGCGAAGCCGGTGACCCACGACACAAAGCGAGGCATCCAAATCCATTTCTGGGCCTACACCAACCGGCACATCCTCTATCTTCAGGACAAAGACGGCGACGAGAACTGGCGCGTATATGCAGTCAATCTCGAGTCGGGGACGGTGCGCGACCTGACGCCGTTCGAGGGAGTCCAGGCTCGCATCCAAGGCGTCAGCCACCTTTTCCCGGAAGAGATTCTGATCGGCCTGAACAACCGCAACCCGCAGCTCCACGACATCTATCGAGTCAACATCGAAACCGGCGTGAGCTCCCTTGTCCTCGAGAACGCCGGTTTCGTGGGTTTTATGACCGACGATTACTACAAGGTGCGCCTCAGCTTGAGGCTCAACGCCAAAGCCGGGATGGTTGTGGCCAAGCTCTCGCCCGAAGGCAAGGCGCGGGCGCTGCTGACCATCGGGCCTGAGGATGTCCTGACGACGAACCCCGTGGATTTCGACCGAACCGGAAAGGTGCTCTATATGCTCGACAGCCGGGGCCGCGATACCGCAGCTCTGACCACGCTCGATCTGGATACGAAGAAGTCCACACTCATCGCGCAAGACCGACGAGTGGATGTAGGGGACATCATGCTGCATCCCACCGAGAAGAATATCCAGGCCTATGCCACCAATTACAAACGCAAAGAGTGGCATGCTCTCGACAGAGGTGTGGCAAAGGACTTGAAGGAGCTGCGTGGTATTGCCGACGGCGACCTGGCGGTGATCAGCCGGACGCTCGACGACACCAGATGGATTGTCGCCTTCAGCATGGACAACGGCCCGGTGCGCTACTACCGCTATGATCGCCAGTCCAAGAAGGCCACCTTCCTCTTCACGAATCGCAGGGAGCTGGAAAAGCTTCCCCTCGCGCACATGCATCCCGCTGTCATCAAGGCGCGCGATGGCCTCAACGTCATCTCATATCTGACGGTGCCGGTGGGAAGCGACCCCGACGGGAACGCCCGACCGACCGATCCTCTCCCCCTCGTGCTGTGGGTGCACGGGGGGCCTTGGGGACGTGACGTCTGGGGATTCAACCCTTTTCACCAATGGCTCGCCAACCGCGGCTACGCGGTGTTGAGTGTGAATTTCCGCGGCTCAACCGGTTTTGGAAAGCGGTTCATCAATGCCGCCAACCGCGAGTGGGGCGCGAAGATGCACGACGACCTCATCGACGCGGTCAAGTGGGCAGTTCGGCAGGGTATCGCGGACCCGCTACGGGTGGCGATCACGGGCGGCAGCTATGGCGGTTACGCGACCCTGGTCGGCACGACGCGCACCCCCGACATTTTTGCCTGCGGCGTTGACCTCGTGGGGCCCTCGAACCTCGTCACCTGGATGAACAATATCCCGGAGTATTGGGTTCCCATCCTCCCATTGCTGAAACACCGGGTCGGGGATCACGCCACAGAGAAAGGCCGGGCCTTCCTCGAGGAGCGCTCGCCGCTGACACATGCCGATCACATCACCAAGCCGCTGCTCATCGGCCAGGGAGCGAACGATCCGAGGGTGCCCCGGCGCGAGTCGGATCAGATCGTTCGCGCGATGCAGGAGCACGGCATCCCGGTGACATATTTGATGTACCCCGACGAGGGCCACGGCTTTGCGCGGCCGGAGAATTGGGTTTCGTTCTTCGCCGTCGCCGAGGCTTTCCTGTCCAAGCACCTGGGCGGCCGCTATCAGCCGATTGGCGACGATTTCGTCGGATCGAGCATCGAGGTCCTCGCTGGCGCTGACCAGGTGGCCGGCCTCACTGAAGCCCTTCCCAAGTGAGTCTCTCCAGAGAGGGCAAAGCTCGTGAGCTTCGCACTCACGGGACGAGATTTGCATGTTGGCCCCTGCAAGGCATTCCTGCTCAGCGCGCGTCGGTTGTCCGCGCGGCTGCCTGGCGAGACCCCCATTCAGCGGCGGAAATGGAAGGGAGGGCCCTGACCATGCGATTTGCCAGGTTCAGCGTGTTGCTGAGCGTTGCCCTCGGATTTGATGGCTTTGCTATCAAGTGAGGGCGGGGCGTGCTGCCATGCGCCGTCACCGGCCCCTCTGAAGGTTCAGCGGCGGCGTCGGTCGAATAACCAGGCCGGTGGCCGTCTGCTTCGCTGGAGGTGTGAGGTCGGCCAGCGGCAGGTGGAATGCCAGATTCCGAAGCCGGTAGGAGATACGCCATGTCGCACGACAGAGGCGAAAAGAATTGCGCTCGGCGGAACCAGATGACGCGGCGGGAATTCCTGACCACGGTGTCTTCGGCAGCGGCTGGGGCAGTGCTGCTTGGCATAGGCCAGCGGTCTATTTTCGCCGACAGCGACCTGGGTGAATACATTGATATCGCCAGCCTGCGCCCTGCGCCCTTTGTGCACATCAGAAGCGCGATCGTGCGCTATCCTCCGCCGTATTGGCTCGGCTGGCCGGGCACAGCCTACGATCTCGAGCAGCATCGCCGAGAATACGCTGAGCAGTTCGCCAAGGCTGCCCGTCGCGTGGGGGTGCGGCTGGAGCAAGAGCGAAAGCCGCTGGAAACCGACCAGGCAGTTGAGGGCTTCGTAAAGGCGCTTCAAGGCGACCGGCCAGATGCAGTGCTTGTGAGCCTTCAGCATATCGGTGTCTGGCACTGGGCTGATGCGATCGCCAAGGCCGGCGTGCCCACGATAATCTTCGCCCCCATCGGCACCGCTTTCACAGGGCACGTGCACGAGATCTCGCGCCGGGCAGGCGTGCATGTGATCTCGTCGCTGGAAACGCCGGCGGTCGAGCAGGCATTCAGGATGATCCGCGCAAAGCGGCAGTTCGAGGCGGCGCGGCTTCTCGTAGTCGCCGGGACGGAGCGGCGCGAAACTGTCATGGAGCGGCTTGGAACGAAGGTGCGCCATATTCCACGGAACCTGCTGCATGAGCTTTTCGCGCGCATGCCTGAAACAGATGAAGTGCGCCAGGTGGCCGCCAGTATGCAGCGCGGCGCCAAGAAGATCGTTGAGCCGACGCGGAAGGATATGCTCAATGCAGCGCGGGCCTACACGACGGCGAAGCGCCTTGTTCGGGATGAGGGAGCCAACGCTCTCACCACCGATTGCCTTGGCATGGTCGCAAGCAAGGTCGTGCCGACGCCGCCGTGCATGGCAGCGTCAATGTTCCAGGACGCCGGCGTCACCTACGGCTGCGAGGCCGATGTATTTGCCGCGATGTCGCTCATGCTCACGAGCTACCTTCTGGACAAGCCTGGCTTCATCAACGACCCGGTGCCGGAGACCGTCAAGAATGTGCTCGTCATCGCGCACTGCACCTGCGGAACGCGGCTGAACGGTTTCGGCGCGCCCCGCGAGCCATATATCCTTCGCAGCCACGCGGAGTCGAACATCGGCGTGGCAACAGAGGTGCTGTGGCGCGTCGGTCAGCCTGTGACGCTGGTTCGCTTCCAGAATCCCAACGAGTTGATATTGGACACAGGCGCCGTGGTCGGGAACGTGAACACGCCGCCCGCGGGCGGCTGCCGCACGAGCGTGGAGATCAAGATGGATCGCGTGCAGGATGTGCGCGATGTGCTTGGCTTCCACCAGGTGGTGTTCTATGGCGATCACCGCCGGGATGTTGAAGCTTTCTGCCAGATGTTCGGCATCCGGCTTGTCAATTCGCCCGAGCGCTCGCCGAAAAGTGAGGGCGCGTGAGCCAGGCTCGACAGTCGCCAGGCGAAAGCGCCTTCTGTGGATCGGCTTTCGGACCTCAGGGGCTGACCAGCGCTTGACGAACGGACGCGGCCCCGGCTCCCGCTACAGCCACCCTGTCAACTGTGCCAGCAGCCGCGTGTACTCCACGAAGTTCGGCCAAGAGATGTCTGGCGGCACCCCATGGTCGCAGCCCGGGATGAAGCCGCCCTGCCCTAACAGCGGCGGCACCACTCGCATCACCTCCATGCGCATTGCATCGCCGCCCTTGGCGAGGGCGCGCTTGTCAATGCCTCCGCTGTAGGCCATTTGCTTGCCAAAGCGCCTGCGGTACTCCACGATGTCGTTGCCCGCTGCCACCTCCACTGGAGTGCAGCAGTTCATGCCGACTTCGATCCAGATGGGGATGAGCTCCGCTATGTATCCGTCCGAGTCCACGCAGATTATCGGACAGCCGCTCGCCTTGATCTCACCTACCCAGCGCTCGTATGCGGGCTCAAGGAACCGGCGCGTCATCTCCGGCGAGATCATGCTGTGCGCTTTGTAGGCCATGTCTTCCGAGATCATAACCGCGTCCAGCTCCACGCGCTCGAGGATTGGCGCCATCGTTCGAGAGACGAACTCGGTCCAGAACTGGCACATCTCCTGCACGAACTCTGGATCGTCTGCCATCAGCAAACACAGCCCTTCCATACCGCACCACTCCCGCAGTTGCCAGAAGGGTCCGTTGAAGCCGATGCTCGCCGCGTGGTCGCGCTCTTTCAGAGCGCGGCACCTGTCCTCGAAGTCATCCGGGAACCGCCCCGGCGCTCGCGGGTCATAGCGCCGCTTCATGGCTTCCCATTCCTCGCGGCGCTGCACCGGAAACCGGTGCCACTTGCGCGTCACGAAGTCCTTCGCCGCCCGGATATAAGTGTAGTCGTAGCGATCGGATATCTCAGTGATTGCGCCCATCCAGTCCTGCACGATGTAGTGGCCGTCCCTGTGCTCCAGCACCTTCTCCTCGAAGGTCGGGATCATCCGGAAGGACGCCGCCACTGATGTCCTCGGGCTTCCGGGCTCTCGCTCGAGGCCCAGCATTTCCGCCAGGGCGTCCATGTAGTTCTTGCCTTCAGGCAGGCCCTGACCATGCCAGGCTTTGAGCGTGGACTCGCGCGGCCCTCCAGGGCTCAAGGGCACCTTGTCGGGTCGTCCGAACAGGATGGTTTCGCGGTAGCGCTCGCGCTCCGTCATCTTCTTCCCCTCTCGCGTCTGCCGCAGCACGTTTGACAGCCGTGGCCTCGTCTCAATGCCGCACGAGCCACACGGTCATCTCTCCCGGATCGCGGTTGCCCCAGGCATAGTAAGGGATCGCACGCATTTCGACAGGGAATTGGGCCACCTCGCCGGCAGGAAGGTAAAGCGCGCAGCTCCAGGGAGTGGGGTCGGTGGCTGCCGCTTCGCCTTCGATCACCACGATGCCGCCGAGCAGGTCGGGATCGAGGCGGCACTCGAGTTCAGCCGCATCCGATAACGCCAACTGATGGACGCTCACAGGATGGTCAACACCTTCCACGCAGTAAACGAGCGGGCCTCGCTGGAGGGCGACGCGGCCACAGTCTTGCGCCGCGCTGGGATGGGCTAACATGCGCTCCACAGGCATGTCGAGCGTCAGCTCGACGGTGTCGCCGGGCGACCAGGTGCGGCGCAGACACGCGTATCCTTTCTCCTCAATAGGCTGGACCGGCTTGCCATTCACGCCGAGGGCATAATTCCGGCACCATCCGGGAATGCGCAGCCGCAGAGGGAAGTCAGCCGAAGGCTGCGGGTCCACCGTCAGCCGCACTGCGCCCTCCCATGGGTAGCGCGTCTGCTGGCGCACCAGCGCCCTCGTGCCGTCGGCCAAAGTCGCCTCCGCCTCTCCCTGGACATACAGGTGCACTGCAAGGCCGTCCTCGCTCTGCGAGTAGATGTAGCTTCCGAATGACGCAAGCAGGCGAGCGATGTTCGGCGGGCAGCAGGCGCAGTCGAACCAATCCTGACGATGGTGGGCGCCGCCGCTGGCCAGCGGGTTAACATAGAAGAACCGTTCGCCGTCAAGAGACACGCCGCTGAGCGCGCCGTTGTAGAGCGCCCGCTCCATGACATCCGCGTAGCGGCTGTCGCAGTCGAGCTGTAAGAGGCGATGGTTCCAGAGCACCAGCCCGATGGCCGCGCAGGTCTCGGCGTATGCGGTCTCGTTGGGCAGATCATACGGAGTCGTGAAGCCCTCATTGTGCTTGGATGGCCCGATGCCGCCGGTTATGTACATCTTCTTCAGACACAAGTGTTCCCACAGTCTCTGGCAGGCTGCGAGAAGCGCTGCGTCGCCCGACTCGGCCGCCAAGTCGGTCATTCCGCAATATAGATACATCGCGCGGACAGCGTGGCCCACCACTTCGGTCTGCTCCTCGACGGGCGCGTGGGCCTGGCAGTAGGCGTAGCTCTTCGCCCAAAAGTCCCCGGGGGCCTCGCCGCGTTCGCGGGATTCCAGGTCGAAATAGTACGGCTGCCGACCCCGCTCACGCACAAAATATTCGCTGAGGCGCAGATATCGCGCCTCGCCAGTGACGCGGTATAACTTCACGAGCGCCAGCTCGATCTCTTCATGGCCGCAGTACCCACGCTTCTTACCTGGCTCTGTGCCGAAGACGCTGCCAATATAGTCGGCGTAGCGGCGCACCGCGTCGAGAAGAGTTCGTTCGCCTGTCGCCTGGAAATGCGCGACTCCGGCCTCAATGAGGTGGCCCGCGGAGTAGAGCTCATGACAGTCGCGCAGGTTGGTCCAGCGCTTATCCGGTTCGACCACGGTGAAGTGCACGTTGAGATAGCCGTCCGGCTGCTGGGCCGAGGCCACCAGCTTGACCACTTCGCTCAGCCGCGCTTCAAGCGCGTGGTCCGGGTGCGTCGCAAGGCTGTAGCTGGCCGCCTCGATCCATTTGGCGACGTCTGAATCCCAGAAAATATGCGGCGCCGGCTCCACGCCCGGCCGCCAATCGAGCCTGAATGCATCAATGCGGCCAGTTTCCTTCAACTGGCGATACACGGCAGGCAGCGTGCGCTCGCGGTTGGCGCGCATGCGCGGCGCCCAGAACTCGTCGTCCACGGTTACCTGCGTCAACGGCAGCGGCTGGTAGCGGCGCAGAGGATGGTTCGCTGTCATGAGTAACCTCGGTCGCTGTACCCTTTCATGGCGCCAGATAGGTAGTCAGCGCGCATCCGCAGCGCGCAACGGCCGTCACGCCTGGCAGCCATACCCTGTGCCGCCCGAAATTGACATCCCGCTCCAGGCAAGCGGTGAGCTGCCTCGGAGCCTGCTCGTTGGCGCCGTGCTGATTCCTGGCGCTCCCGGGACTGTCCCGGTGGCTGCTTCTGGCGTGCTTCGAGCGCATGGGTTTTCTGCGCTGCGCAGACGCGACGCTGCAACCCGGGTTTCGTCAGATCCGGAAGCCGCACCTCTAACTCCCTGTGGACTGATAGCGCCGGACGCCTGCCTGCCACACCTGGAGGTGGCGACGACGCTAACAGGCTCGTGATAAATGGCGCTGCGCCTTGCGATCCATCACCTCGGTAGGGGCCGCCCCCGCTCCGTCGCCATAGCTATGGAGCGTCGGCGACTGTGGCCGCCCAGGGAGTCCTGAAGGGCAGGCGGGCTCCCCTACGAGGAGTCGCGTAACGCTGCCGCACGCGCCTCCGCAAAGAGACGGACACGAGCTTTTTCACACGCCTGCTAAAAGCCTCCAAGAGCGTGTGTGGGAACATAAGGCTCTCGTCCGGCACAAGGCCGGACGCTACAGGTGGATGCGATAATGTAGCGTCCGACCCTGCGTCGGACGCTGGCGGGCACCGGACGGGCCACTTCGAAGCCGTTTTCTTCAACATATCTTGCCAACCTCAGTCACCATGACCGAAGAAGAGGCTTTTCACACACCCTCTAACAAAACCAGGGTGAGAGTTGGGGAAGGGTGAGCAGAAAATGTGGGACAGGCGCCTGTGCTTCGCGAGCCTGCGTAGCGCTTCGCAGAGCAGGCCTCGCCTGTCCGCACAGCCGTGGCCGGCTGTGCCACACACAGGCCCCCACCGGCGCACCCACTATTGAGCCTCGCATATTACCTTCACGGCCCGAGGTTCGCACCCATGAAGGGTGCGGCTACATCTTCCCCCCGATGCACAGGCAAGAATGTAGCCGCAGGCTCCAGCCTGCGAGGAGGCTCAGGGGAAAAGGTATTTTGCAAGACTCAATAAAATCGAACGCACCCACAGTCACTTTCAGCAGCACGGTTTTAAGAAGCTGTAACAAAACCCATTGCCGATTGGGGGGGACTGTAGGGCGCGGGTTCCCCTGGCCGCGGCCCGGCTCGGCCAGGCGCCCCGCGCCGAAACCTGTCCGGCGGGGCGCGCGGCTAAGCCCAATGGGCCGCCGCCTCCCTCTGGGGATGGCGTTGCCACCCTCAATCCCTCTGGGATGCCGTTGGCACCCCAACGGGATGCCAGAGGCACGGGGTGCCAGAGCCACCGGCCTAACAGGCTTAGAGCGCCTAACAAAAACATGTCCGTAGGCCGTTCCAGGTTATGAGGGCACAGGCCAGGTGGAGAAAGGCCAGATGGATATCGGCGCGGCGTTCATAGCGGATCTTGAGTCGGCGGAAGCGGT
>Ga0315280_10000624_pt1 | contig 65598 bp, 61 predicted proteins | sample YL17G06_40_MG_FD_203697 | JGI IMG/M metagenome (GOLD analysis project Ga0315280, IMG submission 203697) | Sediment microbial communities from Yellowstone Lake, YNP, Wyoming, USA - YL17G06_40 | ecosystem: Environmental > Aquatic > Freshwater > Lake > Sediment | place: USA: Wyoming | collected... | reverse complement strand
AATCGGAACTTCGGATGGAACACCTCGTTCGGGAACGAAAGCACTTGGTTAAGATTCATGCCAACGGCGCCTACAACAAAAATCTATAAATACGATTTATCGGGCGTGGTCAGTACTGCAACTTGGATAACGCCAACCTATCGATATCACAACAACGCCACATTAGGTTGTGGTCCTTTTGCGCCACCAAAATATTTGGCTGATTACGTGAACTTCACGGTAGAAACCAATGAGCCAACACTGTCAATGGCCAGCTCTAACCAGTCGCAATGGTGGAGTTTCGATGGAGGAATGAACGTCAGCTGTAAGAAATTCGATGGGAAAAACCTAACCACCACCTATCGTGTTTATATCTATAATGCTTCAGAAGGGAATGTTACTTCTTATTTCGCAACCGATGGTGCCAACGCTGGTGGTAAAAACGGATGGATCAGGACACATAACGGATATGTTATCATCAACTGTACCTCTTGGGGTATGGATGGTAGCACGGTTTTCGGAGAAAATGGTTCATGGTCTATAAGAATATTAAAGAATGCCTCTGGTAATGCGACCCTTGAGTGGGATGGAAACATTACTTTTGATGTTTCAGGAGCAAGTGGTCTACGGTTCAATTGGATTAATGATCAGGGCGTCATTCCCGGTGGTAAACCAAACGATGGAGTCATCCCAAGCGTCCCCAGTAAAGCGCAACAAGCGTTAGAAATCCAATTCCAGATCATTAATAAAAACCATAAGTACCGCGGTTCAAGCGTCGGCGCACGAAACACCCCGATACTAGCGGCAGAAAACATCACTTTATCAGGAGATGCATTATTCCTCAGCGGCGCAGGAACATCGTTAGCAGATTACCCTGGAACATATTATTTCCGAGATAGCACGACATGGCATGTATGGCTGACGCCAACCATGGCACTCAACGGTGGTCACATCACCATTACTGCTGATTGGGGATCCAATGGCACAATAAGCGAGACATTGCAGATCGGCGGTGCTCTCACCGCGTCGAACGGATCAGTCGTAAGCGTTACGCCCTCTCAATTTATAGTCGGAGTCAATACAACGTTTACGGTCACCGTAACAGATCCAAGTGGGACTCCCTACAATAACGCGAACGTCTCATTCTGGTGGATAGTCGACTCAGATGGAACAGCAGCTGGAAACCTTTCTGGTAGATTAGGATACAGAACGGCCCGGACAACCAACGGACAGTACAGTTTCTTCTTGAATGCTTCGCAACAAACCCACAACCAAACCACAACACACACACCTCCTGGTCCTTTCACAAATACAAAAGCACCGAGAAACATCTCCGTCTACGTCGATACACCAAGCGTTGGATATGGATACGCTCTGATAAAGATGAAACCACAAAACAGCCTCAAAGTCACCATGCAGCCCAGCACCTTTATGGCAGGACAACGAGTCAGCAAGGTATGGGTCAACACCACCAAGGTTGACAGCACCGGAAACAAAACAGGATATCCACCACACGGTGATTTAATAGTGCAGATATTCAATTCAACAGGGAAAGATGTAACAGATTCAATTGGTACCGCTCTTTCAGGCATGATCTCTGGAAATGACAACATTACCATTACCTCTGGTGTCTACTTACAGAAACCAGGCGTCTACACCGTCTATGCCCATAATAACACCTGGAACAGCGAAGGACATAATGCGACCTTGACGGTACAAGCGGTTAATGTCACCTGTGACCTTAGCGAACTCATCTGGAAGGTCGATAATAACGTCACGGGAACATTTACCGTGAAATATAACGGCCTACCCGTCAACGGTACACTGCTCATTGATAATATGACTGATAACATCACCTACAACGGAACATGGTATCTGAGTAATTCAACTCCGAATATTGGGACCACAGGTTTAGTGTCTCATCCCCTCTGGAACACCTCCATTCAAATAACCATAACCAATGGAGTCGGAACCGTCAACAATATTACCGCAAAAGGTCTGCCAGCTTCAGCGAACAAAAAGAACATCACCTACTTATTCAAACCCAAGACCTCAGGAAGCGCCTGGGCACACACTACTGGTATAACTCCAGTCAAGATAGCTAATGTCGCGGTCACACCAGCCACAGTCGTGTTAAACGAAGCCGCTGATTTGACTATCACTGTCACTGGACGTAGTGCTGGATTAGATGATGTCTGGGTAAGCATTGGAGGTGCTGTCGACGCGCAAAACGGCACGACAACCTCTGATGGTAAGATAACCTTCTCCACAGTTCCGACAAAAACCGGTAAGATCACCATCGCAATCGAGAACAGAACCTCTGACACGTACGTAAGGGTCACAAACTGGAGACTTTACATTGACCCCATCAGTCAAATTAACGAAGATTCATCCTTCACGGTCATGGTCCGCAATGGAAGCGCTACTGGCCCAGGCCTCTCTGGTGTGCAAGTCATTGCTGGCTCGCAAACTGGCACCACCGATGCATCAGGACAAGTGACATTCACCGCCCCATCGGTTGGACGCAATGGTGCGACCCTTACCATCACTGCAACCAAAGACGGGTACGCATCCGCGACAATAACAACAACTGTTAACAATGTGCCAAAGCTCATCATCATCCCACCCTCCGCAAAGGTCGCTGGGACACAGACGTTCACGGTCACTATCGCCAATGATGACGGAGCTGGCGTCGCTGGCGCATCAGTCACTTTCAATGGTGCAACCGTCTTCTCTGGCGCGAACGGAATAACTGAACTTAAAGCCCCCGATGTGAAAGATAAAAACGGCGCTGACTATCAAATCACTGCCACCTTTACTGGGTACACCAATGCAACTCCAATCACTATTCATATCGCGCAGACACCTGGTATACCCGGCTTTGAGCTTCTGACCCTAGTGGCAGCAATCGGAGTAGCGTTCCTGCTCCTCAGACGCAGACAGAAATAAAAACGCACATAAAGGGGTTTCAAACCCCCTTTTTTATCTCTTTTTTTTACCATTTTTTTTCAAAACCCTTTTAACCCTTAATGCTTATTCCTTTACTTGGAGTGAGCAATCCTGAAAATAAGTGTTGTTATCCCAGCGATCAACGAGGAACGCGGCATCGGGAAAACCATTGATGTGATCAACAAAGACTACTTTTCGAGCCACAACTGGGACCTGGAGATCTTGATAATCGATGGTGATTCAAAGGATCGGACACGGGAAATCGCAGCCAGTAAAGGCGCTGTCGTCATCATCGAAAAACGAAAGGGGTACGGGCGGGCATATAAAACCGGTCTCGCACAGGCAACCGGCGATATCATCGTCACCGGGGATGCAGATGCGACCTACCCCTTCAATAGCATCCATGAGTATATCCAGATGCTTCTGGACAAACACCTAGACTTCATCACGACCGATCGATTCGCGGCATTAAAACATGGGTCGATGTCTCTTAAACATCGATTCGGAAACTTGGTATTAGCAATCACCCTTCACATCCTTTTTTGTGTGAACATCAAAGACTCTCAATCAGGGATGTGGATCTTCAAAAGAGATGCACTTAGTAAGATTCAGCCGTTAGAGAAGTTCAATGACGGTATGCCGTTCTCAGAGGAAATAAAAATTGAGATGTTCACCACGAAAGGCCTCAAGTCTCTGGAAATACCGTCCACCCTCTATGCCCGTGAGGGTCAGGTGAAATTAGAAAGCTTTAAAGACGGCTGGAAAAACCTGAAATTCCTGTTTAAAAAGCGGGTCACGCCTCGGACATAAAAAGAAGGGATCGCATTTTTTCATTTTGTCAAAAGAACCTTTTGTATCTCTTCCTCGAGTGTTTTACTGATGAGTTTTCCGTCTACTTTACCTCGCAGCTCCTTCATGACCACCCCCATGAGCGGGCCAAGCGCATGTGCCCCTCGTTCTTTCACAAATTCCTTTCGCTCGGAGACGATTTTTCGAATAATTCGTACGACCTCTTCACCGTCGGTCGACTGTACCCCGCATTCATGGATTGCCTCTTCTAATGAGCCGGTTTGATGTTGCGCGAGGTACCTTAAAAGCGAGGGCACCGCTTCTTTTGAGAATCGTTCTTGTGAGAGAGCAGAAAATACAGCGGTGAGTATCTTTTCATCAATCGTCTCGAGAGGTATAGCTTTGTTTTCCAGTTCAGGGAACGTATTAAGGAAGGTTCGACTAATCACATTTTTAAGTGTTGGGAACTGGACTGCCAGATGTTCGAATTCATCATCATAACCATGGGAAAGCAATTGTGTGATCTGTTCGTCATTCAGATTGTATTGAGAGGCGAGACGCTTTCGTTTCTCCTCAGGTTTTTCAGGTAACGTGATTTTGTCAAGATGCTCCTTTGTGATTCTTACGGGAGGAACATCGGTCTCTGGGTACATGCGTGCTGCTCCGGGGAGCGGTCGCATGTACTCTGTGGTGTCATCAGGAAGGCTTCGTCGTACTTCTTCTGGGGCGCCGTCAAAGAACATCGCTGCCCTCTTTTTTACAGCGTTTAAGGCAGCATCAACCACGACCGGAGCTCCCAGCGCGAGGACAAAGGCATCCTCAGGTCCCATATGCAGTATCGAGTGAAGGTCTTCGATCTCCTGTTCTGAAAATCCGTACCCTGGCATCTCATCGCTGTGGATGATGCCGCCAATCCCTGAAGCGAGTCGGGCATAGAGCGCGAGGTCTTTTCCGATTCGAGTATCTTTTTGTTTTAATAGCCCATGGTATCCTGCGAGGCGGATCCCTTTAATTACGCCTTTATTTTTCAGTTGGTTTTGTATCATTTTGGAGGCAGAATGGGTGAACACGGAGGACACATCAACGCTTTGAAGATCCTCTAGGTCACTTTTTTTCGTTCGCTTTCGAAGGGTCTGTGCTATGTCAAGAATCCCTCTTTGTCGGAGGACCTCGATCTCAGCGACCCTTGCTATGGAGCTTAAGGATTGAATCCCCTTGACCTCAATTCGGGCTCCTTTCGCAATCGAGATGTTCAGGTCCTGTCGAATGGTCCCCAGGCCGCGTTTCACTTTCTTTGTCGCCTGGAGGAGCACCCCAAGTTGCTCCGCGACCTCTCGTGCATGCTCTGGGCTGGTGATATCAGCCGCGGTGGTAATCTCAATAAGGGGGATGCCCAACCGATCAAGACCGTAATTCACCAGATTCTTTTTTTCTGCTAATTTTCTCGCTGCGTCTTCCTCGAGTGTCAGGGTGGAAATCCTGACATTTTTCAGGCATCCGTTCATGGCAACCAGTGCAGTTCGTTGAAACCCGGTGGTATTTGATCCGTCGATCACGATCTTTCGCATGAATTGCACCTCATCGACTGGCTTGGCACCAAGCAGGAGAGCCATCGTTAGACAGACATCAATAGCTTCACTATTCGCAGAATGTGGTGGTTCCTCATCGTTCTCCACAAGACATGTCGATGCTGTCGACGCTGAATATAAAAACCTCCGTTTCCGTTGCGCCTCTTCAAGGGCAGCCCGATCGACATCACCGAGTTCGCTCTGGGTCGGTCGTAACATTCTCTGAAAAGAATAATCGACATGGTCGGAGATTTTCGATGGGCATTCGCAAAATAGCTTATGGGCGTCAAGCTGTTGATGAATCTCTAACCCCGCTTTAAAACCGATTGCTTTGTAATCCATAGAACAGGGGAAGATACCAGTACAAGATTTATTATTGTTACGACAATCTAGCCAACGACGGAAAGCTCCTTCTCAATGGTTTTTCCTTTGAATCGGTTGAGACTAAGATTCTCCAATATCTCGGAGGTCTTATTCTCTGTAATAAGATCAGCGAGCAGCTGGGAGACCATGGGTGAAATCATGAAGCCATGGCCGCTAAACCCGTTACATTGGATGAACCCTTTCACTTCTTTAACCTCGCCAAGGATCGGTCGTGCATCCGGAGTTACGTCATAAAAACCGGTCCAATGTCGAAGCATATTCACATGCTTTAGGATGGGGGCGTACCTTGTGAGTGTCTGGGCCATATGCTCCAAGAATGCAAATGTTGGCATCGTTTTATATCCACCTCGCTCCTCGGGGATCGGAAGGCCACCCACAATTTGACCCTCCCTTTGCTGGCTAAAGTAAATCCCGTCCTTAAAAGAAATCACCATAGCCTCAAAAAGAGGTTTTAACCGCTCTGTCGCCATGATTTCCTTGCGGAATGGTGTGAGAGGAAGGTTTACCTTTACCATCTGCGCGATTGTTTTCGAGTCGATACCCGCGGCATTCACCACGACCTTGGTTTGAATCGTCCCCTGGTCTGTGGCCACAGCACTTATTAATTTTTTTGATGTTTTCAAGCCGGTGACTTTCGTATGAGTATAGATGTCAGCACCATGTTTTCGTGCGGCATCCGCGTACGCAAACGTTGTTTTAAAGGGGTTCGCGTGACCATCGGTCGGGCAGAACGTGGCGCCAATCGCTTTCATTCCCTTGACATCCAGAATCGGGACAACATCAGTGATCTCCTCCGGTTGTAAGATATCGACCGTTAGTCCGAGGGAACGTTGCAGCGCAACGTTCTTTTCCGCTTGCTTCATCTCTTTTTCGTCATGGACCGCGATGAGGTACCCACCTTGTCGAAACTCGATATCCTGTCCAAGCTCAGAGCTTAGCTTCTCAAAGATTTTAACGCTCTGGATTGCGAGTGTCGCATTTTCTTTCGTGGACCATTGCTGGCGGATACCAGCGCCACATGCTCCTGTCGCGCCGGAGGTGAGGTACCGTTTTTCAATAACCGCAACATCCATGCCTTTCTTCGCAAGGCGGTACGCAAGAGAACACCCGTTGATACCGCCGCCGATGATAACGACATCTGCTTTATTTTTCATGCTTCTCACGAGCTAACGTTCCAAGAGGGACTGGAACCAAGGGAGGCCGTACTGTTGGTAGCGGAATAGTGGATACTTTTTTCCCTGTTTTTTTCTCAAGGATTCGTGCCACGAGTTGAATACAGGCGCGTCCTTGACAGGGTCCCATGCCAATCCGGAGTTTCTTGCGAAGCTCCTCGATATCGGTGTATCCTTCGTCAATTGCTTGTAACACATCTTCCTCGCTGATGTCCTCACACCTGCAGACTATGCTTCGTTTCATGGACCAACCCGTATATTCCGCACGTCCATAGCTAATGAACTATTGACCTCGATGGTAATAACCATGGTTTTTCCGCTTTTCACGACTTTTTTCACCAGGGCGTCTCCGCGGACAGTTCCTGTTCTATCCACTGCCTTCATGATGTCTCCGACCTTTGGCACAGGCACGAACTCGTAGGGTAATGTGATCCATGCTTTTCTGTCCTTTACCTTTACGACAAAGATAGCGAGACCCGGGCAGATGCCAACACATTTTGTACACCCGATACACTTGTTAAAATCATTGATTGGTGGAGCGTTAATGTCTTTCATGGAGATCGCATGTACGGGGCAGGAATCTACGCAGGGATTACAGGGGATCTCCTGGATGCACTCAAGGATTGCCACTCCTTTCTCGAGTTGCCGCTTGGAAGGGTGCGGTAACTCTTTTTTTGTGAGCACACCGCTCTTTTCGTAGTCACGCATGCCGTGCCTCCACTAGTTTCGCTATTTTTTGTTTCGCAATCCTTGGTTTTTCACCAAACGGTCCTGCCCGAAGACAAGCAAGCTCTTTTCTGTACCGATCTAAAAGTCCTTTATTTTTCGTACATCCCAATTGAATAGCAGCAGCAAGTCCTGCGATTTTCCCTTCGATCATCGCGGTTGATGCTTCTTCAATACCGGAGGCGTCACCCGCGACATACACGCCTTTTACTGAGGTCTGCATGGAGTCATCATGAAGTGCGACATACCCACCAGCCTCTGGGATAAATTGTAGCTCGACGCCGATTTGTGAAAGCAATCTCGTTGACGGAGTGAGACCGACTGCAAGACAGATCGTATCACATTTGATATCTTCCTCGGTATTCTCAATTGGTTTCCAATGCTCGTCAAGCTGTACGATAATTGCACCTTTGACTTTCTCATCCCCGTAGATTTCCTTGATAGAATGCGATGTCTGAATAGGAACGCTGCAACGCCGTAACTTCGCGGCATGTACATGATACCCGCCAATCGTCGGCGCTGCTTCAACAACGCGATCGACCTTGATTCCAGCCTGGAGCAATTGATAGGCGACGATGAGACCGACGTTACCTGCACCGACCATGATTACTCGGTCACCTGGTTTTACCCCATACACGTTCATCAGCGTTTGCACCGCACCGGCGCCATACACTCCAGGGAGATCGTTTCCAGGAAACAGGAGCATGTTCTCCATGGCGCCGCAGGCTAAAATCACCGTATCGCACAACACCTCATACAGCCTGCTTTTGTAATCGTACCGTTCAACGACACCAAATCGGTGTTTCTTTTTGCTCTCATAACACCCAATTACCGTTGAATCTGTCATGACCGTGATTTTCCCTTCGTTCTGAAGCTTGCGTAACTCCTGCTCTAGCTCTTTTGCAATGTCAATGCCCCTCGTTCCTGCGCGTTCTTGCATGGAGCCAAAGAACTTATGCGTTTGCTTCACGAGCTGTCCGCCAACGACTTGGTTTTCATCAACAATAAGGACTGTTGCTCCATGTGTCGCGCTTTCAATCGCTGCACATAATCCAGCAGGACCAGCACCAACAACAAGCACGTTTACCGTCAACATTTTTTTCGGTTTACCATAGAATCTTGCACTAGGCAGATCAGCGAGCTTATCCTGCATTTCAACACAAATACCTTCTTTCAGCGGGGCGATGCAGGTTCGTACATTTGGAATCCCGTTTACTCGCATCAGACAGGAAGAGCATTTACCAATCCCGCAAAAAAAACCTCGAGGGCTTTCATACTTTACGCTTCTTGTCAGGGTTTTCACACCAGCCGCATGCAGCGCAGAAGCAATCGTGTCGCCTTCTTCGCCCACAAGCTGTTTTTTTTTATAGCAGAACCGGAGTTTCTTTCGTTTTTTAAAATCGATAATAGGATGGTCTCGTATGCGCACGTGCTGCCCTCAAATCCTGGAATACACACCCCTATAAAAGCGTTGCTTACGGGAGAGACATCTTAGCTAATTTGCACATCCCGTATGAGGTGATGGCGTTGAGCAAGTTTACGAATCATGTTAATATTACGGCCGCCTTTCCCGATGAGCTTTGATTTATCACGCGGATTCACCTCAACTTTTATGACGCTAGCGTTTTCGTCTCCTTCCACGGTCACCTTGGTCACTTCATACGGTTTGCAGAGGTTTTTTACAAACCTGATTTTATCCGCGTCGAATTCAACGAACTTCACACTTTTCTTAAAAAGGGAGCGGAGTTTCTCTAGGTTTTTGGCTTTGCTGCCGATCGCGATCCCAAGTTGCCCCTTCTCAACAACAAAAACAACACGGTCGTCTTCCGCCACGCAGTCTCGAATGCTTGCGCCGGAATACTTCGACGCAAGATTAATGTACTGAACGGTTTCGTTTGAAAGTGTGATCTCTGCCATTTGTATTATTTCCTTTTCTGGACCAGCTGTAGGATGTTGGATTCCCCTTCCTTAAGCACTGCCAATGCAGAGATCGGGAAGTTCTTCCCGCAGGTATATCCAAGGTCTACCCCAGTGGCAGCGTAGTTGTACACCGGAACCTTATGATCCTTTGCTAAAGACAGAATCGTTTCGGCGTAGGGACAGTTGTTCGAAATGACAACGAGTTTTGCGTTTCCCTTCTGGACCGCTGCTTTCGTTTGTTTTTCCCCTATGATGATGGTTCCTTTTTTAGAGACATCTTTTAACGCTTTGTTTACATCTAACATTTACTTTCCCTTCTGTTTTAGTTTTTTCGAATAATGCATGACAAGTTCGATGGCGCCAGTACCGAGGTTCACCGGCTGTCCGACGATGATGTTTTCTGCGACGCCATTGAGGGTATCTGATTCTCCTCGCTGACTTGCAAGAAGCAGATGGTTGACGGTGATTTCAAACGCGGCCCGGGAAAGCACCGAGCTTTTTTCACCACTCACCCCATGTCGTCCGATTGCACGAACAGTTCCATCCGCGGTCATTACATCAGCGACAAGCATGATATGGCGCATGTCCACGTTCAGCCCTTGTTCCGAGAGCGTGGAGTAGGCTTCTTGGATGATCATGTTCCGTGCTGCCTCAATGCCGAGTTCCCGGGCGATCGCATGGATATCATTCGTGGTCGTTCGATAGGGGTCAACCCCTTCTATGTCAAGGACTTCTTTGAGGTTGCTCCCCTCACTGTAAATAACGTACCCTTCATTTGGCTCTTTTCTGATGATGACCCGTTTGATCCAATCGATGCCTTTGATCTTCAGGTTTTTGAGGGTCTCGTTCATGTTTTGAAGCGCCTTATAGCCTGGTTCATCCAAGGTGATTTTTATTGCTTCTTTTTCGATTTTCGCACTGATTTTTCGCGCCGTCTGCACACGGTCAAGCAGTTCCTCTATGGTGATCCCTTTTTTCTCCATGGTTTTTTTATTTGGTTTAATAAGAATGGTGATATTGATAAGATCCATCTCGATGTCAGCGACATCGGTAAGTCGGGTGATCTCAATTTTATTTGCGATTTCCTTTGCGAGATCTGGACTTATACGGTACTCATCTCGGAGATAAATGTTCATCATTGGTGTTGAGGGGGTCGACCGGGCATCCACGATCTCAATCAGTCGTGGCAACCCTAAGGTGACGTTGATTTCTGCGACACCAGCATAGTGGAAGGTTCTCATGGTCATCTGCGTACCTGGTTCCCCGATGCTTTGTGCACTCACCATGCCGCAGGCTTCTGTCGGGTCAATCTGATTTTTCGAATATTCTTCGATTGCTTTTTCGACAATTTGTTTTACCTTTGTTTCAAGTTTTTTATCCCGGGCCACCCGTTCGATGATTCCGTCGATAATGGAAATGGGAAGAAATCGGTCTTTTAAGCATCTGGTAATTTCTGACCGGATCGCCTTGTATTCTCTTGATTCTTCTTCTGTTTTTTTTGGTGGTGGAAGAAATGTCCGCTCCGGTTCTTTCTGCTCCCTGATTTTTATTGCCTCGGTTACTTTTGTTTTTTTCGCAGGAGGCTTTTTTTCCTTAAGGATTTTTGCTACTTTTTTCTCTGGTATTTGTTTCTTTGGCGGGGTTTTGATTTTTGACACGACTGTCTTTATTGGTTGTTTCTTTTTTGCGAGAGGCGCCTTTGGCTTTGTTGCTTTCACAGGTTTTTTTATGATCGGTTTCCCTTTTTTTACCGCGGGTTTCTTTTTTGTAGTCGGCTTCGCCATGGCACTACCCCTCCTGTTTTATATCATATATGATACGATCGATGTCCACGGCTTTTCCACCTATACTCCGTGCGGGATCAACACCATCCTCGCCATAGATGAACTGGATGATTTCGCCACCGGTATGACGCACTGTCCCGTCCGTTTCCACTTTAAGGTCCTCTAATGCGTTCACCAGACGTCGCTGCATATATCCGGAACGCGAGGTACGAACCGCGGTATCGACAAGACCTTCACGACCTCCCATGGAATGGAAGAAATATTCGGTCGGGTTCAACCCGCTTTTATAGCTGTTCGCAACGAACCCCTTTGCGCTCGCGCCAAGATCTCCTTTCTTGAAATGAGGTAACGTCCGATACTTGTACCCACGGGAGATGCGTTCACCTCGGACTGCTTGCTGACCGACGCACCCTGACATCTGTGAAAGGTTGAGCATCGAGCCTCGTGCCCCTGATTTCGCCATGATGACTGCGCTATTGTTCAACCCAAGATATTTACTAGCGATTTCACCCGCCATATCTCGAGCCCGGCCGGTCACCCGCATGATCTCCATTTCTAATGTCTCCTCAAGGCTTCTCCCAGGCAATGATTCAAGTTCTCCATGTTCATACGCGGTGACCAGGGTGTTAATCTTATGCTGTGCTTTCTGTAACCCTTCTTCGATCTGACGTTTCGCCTCTACAGGTATGTCTTCATCATCAATACTTGTGGTAAACCCAACGATCGTCACCACCGCTATCCCGAGGCGAGTGACGTCATCGATGAACTGTCTTCCAACGGTCGTCCCATGATCACGGATGATACGCTCAATGATACGTCCCTTAAACGAGCCGATACTATTTTCATCGATAATCCCTTGTTTCAACTTTCCATTCTTAATTATAACATACGCACCATGGGGACAGTCAGCCCCCTGGCACGTTTCACAATGGAAACATGCTTTTGCCTTGTATTCAAGACTGAGATCCTTTGGGAGTAGCACGCTGAAAATGTCCCTCCCGTACACAAAACTTTCCCCATTTTCCTCATGGACCTCGGGGAACTTCCCCTTATATTTAAACGAGGATAAAATCTGCGCTGTCTTCTCTTTTGAAAACGTTTTATCCTCGTAGGTTAACAGGAAACATCCCGAGATATGATCATGCAACCCACCGATGATAATCCCCCCAAACCGCGGCGAGAGGATATTCTCCTGAACCTTCATGAGTATTTCCGCCTCGGCTTTTGCCTCCTCACCCTGTAGGAGATGCAGGTTCATTTCGTCGCCATCAAAATCAGCGTTATAGGGCGGACAATCAGACAAATTAAACCTAAATGATCGATACGGAACGACCTTCACCCGATGCGCCATCATGGACATCCGATGCAACGACGGCTGTCGGTTAAACAACGCAATATCATTATCCATGAGCTGCCGCTCAATAATAAACCCGACCTCAAGCTTCTCCGCGATATCATCAGCGTTTTTCTCCGTGACTTTGATGCGCTGTTCGATTCCTTCCCGGAATCGCTTCATATAATTCACATGCGGGACGTAATCATCCCCTGGTTTTTCCCCTTTCGCGGTTTGCTTAATCAACTGCTTACACCACTCAAGGTTCAGAATTGTCACATGAACAGGAATCGTCAGTTCCCGTGCGATCTCAATAGGAACCCCGATTTCATTAATGCTCAGATTTGGATCCGGTGAAATCACAGTTCGTGCTGAGAAATTCACTCGTTTCCCTGAAAGATTACTCCGGAACCGGCCCTCTTTCCCCTTCAATCGCTGCGCGAGGGTTTTAAGTGGTCTACCGGACCGATGCCGTGCCGGCGGAATCCCTGAGGTCTGATTATCAAGGTAGGTGGTCACATGGTACTGGAGCAACTCCCAGAGATCCTCAACGATCAATTGAGGCGCGCCTGCATCCCGATTTTCCTGTAACCGTTGATTAATCCGGATCACATCAACCAGTTTATGAGTCAGATCATCTTCGGATCGCTCCCCGGATTCCAGCGTGACTGACGGTCTAACCGTCACCGGTGGAACAGGAAGCACGGTGAGAACCATCCATTCTGGTCGTGCCGAGCGTACATTAATATCCAACAAAGGAAGATCCTCATCAGGTATTTTCTCAAGCCATTCCCGTATTTCCGTCGGTGTGAGCTTTTTTCCGTTCTCCCGAAATGAGGTTGGTTTATCAAGATCAATTTTCCCGGTAATGTTCCCGCAGCGGGGGCACGCCTCGGTTTTCACCGCATCAGAAATAATACTTTTAAAGACATACGCATTATCCCGTCCTTCCCCGTTATTTTTCTCTATGGTTTTTCGATCCTCCTCAAGTTGCTTATCAGGAAGCAAGATACGACCGCATCTTCGACAGGTTGCTCGTAGACAGTTCCGAATTGTTTTCACAAACCCGACATGGATCACCGGCATCGCAAGATCAATATGACCAAAATGACCAGGGCATTTATCTTTCCCGACTTTGAGCCCGCAGGTTTTACAACGTAACCCTGGCTCAATGACGCTGAGACGCTGATCCATAAGTCCCATCGTGATCGGGAATCCGTCATCATCGTAGGTATCCGCGGTGATGACTTTCGTAGCACTCATCTTGCGTATTTCATTGGGCGAAAGCACCGCAAATTCTAACGCCCCAATCTTTTTCGTGATACTTCGTGGTCCTGACATCTCCGTTTCGCCTCCTACACCAACGACTCCAGTTTAATCCGTGGCACAACCACCAGTGATTTCAGTTCATCAATTAGCAGTTTGAACGCGTAGCTCATCTCCACCGGGTGAATATCAGCCTTGTCGCCACAGATGCTACAATGGAGCCGTCCATGTCGGTCGATCATCGCGATATGACCGCACGTGTTACATACATACTTCATGGTGATGTCTGACTCATCCAGCAGACGATCTTTAATCACCATGGATGCACCATGGCCGATGAGGCAATCCCGCTCCATTTCCCCAAACCGAAGACCCCCTTCTCGCGCCCGACCTTCCGTTGGTTGCCGGGTGAGGATCTGAACAGGTCCCCGGGAACGCGCATGAATCTTTCCCGCGACCATATGATGCAGCTTCTGATAGTAAATACAGCCAACGAAGATATCACATTCCAATGGTCGGCCGGTGAGACCGTCATAGAAGGTTTCTTTTCCATTGTGTTTGTACCCATTCTTAACGAGTGCGTCACGCAATTGCTCTTCGTTTTCCCCGCTAAATGCGGTGCCGTCGACGATTCTACCCTCAAGGGATCCGACTTTCCCGCCGATCATCTCAAGCACATGAGCAACGGTCATACGCGACGGGATAGCATGCGGGTTAATGATAAGATCAGGGGAGATGCCCTCCTCATTGAATAGCATATTTTCAAGGGGTAGAACGTAGCCGATGACTCCTTTCTGGCCGTGCTTCGAAGCAAACTTGTCTCCAAGCTCCGGGATCCGTTGTTCCCGAACCTTTATCTTAACCATTCGTGAGCCGTTGACCGATTCTGACAGCATGACTTTATCAACAATACCGCCTTCTCCATGTTGTACTGTGACTGATGTTTCACGTCGTTTTTGTGGGGTGAGAAAATCAGTGGGTTCCTCAAGGAACCGCGGTGGTGATGTCTTTCCGATGAGCACGTCTCCGCCGTTCACGCTACATTCTGGTGAAATGAGTCCGTCTTCACCAAGATTGTTGTACGCATCTTCACTGCGTACGCCTCGGCAATCCGGATTTGGAATCTCAAAGTGATCTTCTTGACCACCAGGATATCGTTTTTCCTCACTGCTATAGGTTCGAATGAATGTGCTTCTCCCTAACCCTCGCTCAATCGCAGATTTACTCATGATCAACGCATCTTCCATGTTATACCCCTGGAACGAGGCGACTGCGACGATGAAATTCTGGCCAGCAGGGCGCTCCCTGAATTTAATGTAATGAATGGGATGAGTTTGAACGAGTGGCATCTGCGGGTAATGGAGAAGGTGGCCTCGTGTATCTGGTCGTATCCGGTAGTTTGATGCACCGAACCCGAGTGATTGTTTCCCCATGCCTGCGCCCATGGTGATCCTAGGCGATGAGTTATGCTCTGGGTATGGAACCAGTGATGCGCCGATACCAAGGATGCACATTGGATCCAGCTCCATGTGGGTGTGCTCTGAGGTAAGATCCTCTCCCCGTAATGCGATGAGTGCGTTTTCTTCTTCTTCTGCATCGATGTATTCGACGATCCCGTCGTTAATAAGATCTGTCCATTTCTTTTTTCCTTCCTTTAGATCAGCAAGATATTTTTGGTTTAACAAGAGTTTCCCGTTCTCAATGACGAGAAGCGGTCGTCGTAATCTGCCACAGTCGCAGTTCACGATCACATCGTTTCCCTCGACATCGTACGTAACATTGATTTCATTACTGAGCAACCCGTTTCGTCGTCGCTCTCGGAGTTTTTTCACAAGGTCAGCGCCGTTCTGATGCATCCCGATAAGGTCACCATTCAGGTAGACTCTCGCGCCAGTCACGTGTTTGGTGAGCTCTTTTATGCCGAGTTCACGTAGCGTGGCCTCGACCTCTTTCTCCTCAAATCCCTCTGAAATTTCCACGGTTAATGCCAGGTTTTTGACGAGACCACAGTTCGGTCCTTCCGGTGTTTCATTCGGGCAGAGTCGTCCCCATTGGGTAGAGTGAAGATCACGTGCCTCAAAGTGCGGCTGAGATCGGGTTAACGGTGAGGTGACCCGTCGCAAGTGACTGAGGACCGCGAGGTTACTGGTCCGATCAAGAAGTTGTGAGACCCCAGCCCGTCCACCCACCCAGTTTCCTGTTGCGAGTGCATGGTGGATTCGTTGGCTAAGCACATCAGAGCGAAGTGATGACGCGATCTTGATTTCCTTTCCTTTCGCATTGATTCGTTCAATCTGATATTTCAGATCTTTGCACAGGGCGGTAAATGCGACTCGGAAGAGATCCTCCATGAGGTCCCCTGCGAGTTTCAACCGTTTATTTGCGTAATGGTCCTTATCATCTTGCTCTCGTTTCCCCAGTGCAAGCTCAAGGACCGCCATGCCCATACGCGCCATGAAAATAGCCTTCGTGAGCCGATCCGCCGGATCATTTCCCAGGTGCGCAAGCAGATGTCGATCCATGATCGTCTCGACTCGTTTCACCCGGTACTCTTTTGCTTGTCCGCCAGCGAATTTCTTCCCGAGGTACGCCACGGCCTCTTCCTTCGTGGTAATCGAATATTCTTTCGCACATTCCTCGATATTGGCGAGCACGTACGGCTCCATCTTGGGGTCAACACAAATAACATCGACGATTTCCTTATCGTCCTCCATGCCAAGCGCACGCAGGAGGACAATCAAAGGGATTTGCCCGTAGGTGGTTGGCAAACTCACCATGAGCATCCCGTCTTTTCGTTTTTCTACGACAGTTAATGCACGGTACCCTTCCCGCTGAGAAAACACTTTTGCAACCTCTACATCGGTACCGTATCTGCTGGACCGCTCCACAAGAACCCGGTTTGGGGCGAGATCCTCAACCGTGATGAGCACCCGTTCCGTTCCATTACTAATAAAATACCCACCGGGGTCTAACGGATCCTCCTGCATCTGCTGAAGCTCTCGCCGGTAATCATCGTCAGCGAGCGGGCGATCCAGTCTCTCCTCCAGAACCTTTCGTGAAATGTTGCACCGCATGGATTTGACCATAATAGGAAGCTCACCGATACGGACCGTCTCAGGCTCGTACTCGACCTCGTTTTTCACTGGGATGAACTCAAGCTCAATCGGTGCTTCATAGGTGAGGTCACGCAACCGTGCCTCCATGGGTGTCAACGGCCGCTCGGTACCGTCTGCTTCCTTTACCTGCGGAAGCCCGACCTTGATCTTCCCGAATTTAATCTTGTACCCCTCGATTTCTGGGTAGATGAACCCTTTCTGCATGCCTTCTTCTTGGCCGATGATCGTACTGTCAACGATGCGTTGGAGACGATGCGCCAAAAAATCATCATACGTGGCAATTTGATGGTTCACGATACTTCGTTCTCGATAAAATGCATCAACTAACTCTCTCATAAGTACTCCTCATTTACCCCTTTTTACATCTCTTCACTTGAGACACTGAACTCCTCTGAGGGTTCAGTGAAGGAAAAACTCTCAACGGTTTCACTCGCAACAACTAACCGATAGGCAGTCGCATATTTCGCTGTCGGGCTCTTTCTGATGATTTTAATAATCTGCCCTGGTTTCGCACCGGTAGACAACACTGCGGGATCGGTTGCTAAAATCCGTGGCAGCTGATCGGGTCTGATATCGAATTTCTCCAACAGCTCCTTTTTCTCCTTATCAGATAAAATCGTATGTTCTGGAACCAGCTTATGTCCTAAGATGTCGTAATATTTTTTTGGCGGGACTGCGATACTGCATTCCTCCTGCGTTCCTTTCAAGGAAAGGCGGGCCTGAAGGGATTCGAACCCTTGGCCACCTGGTTAAAAGCCAGATGCTCTACCTAGCTGAGCTACGGGCCCAAGGATGGGTCGCTATACCACTCATTTTATATACTATACTCTATCTCTAGTAACGTTGGAACGGCTTACCCGTAATATCACTTCCCCTATAAATATTTTTACATACAGTATATCATATATCTTTCCCGTTTGAATTGAGCAAAGTTTTTAATTGGTACGCCAAATACATCACACAAATGAAAATAAATGAAATTTTTTACTCATTGCAAGGAGAAGGAGCATGGGTAGGCCTTCCCACTGTTTTCGTCAGGACCGCAGGCTGCAATCTTCGATGCTCATATTGTGACACCACCTACGCGTACGATGACGGCAAGGAGATGAACGTTGACGAAATTCTTACGCTCATTCAATCCTATGCGTGCTCTACCGTCTGTATCACCGGTGGGGAGCCACTGCTGCAAAAAGATCTCATGAATCTCCTGGCAGTTCTTATGCGCAAAAACTATGAAATCTGCATCGAGACCAATGGAAGCAAATCCGTAAAAAAAATCATTGGGAAAAAATCCGTGATGATCTCACTTGACATTAAATGTCCCTCATCTCACATGCATCAGCACATGAACTTCAACAACATTGCGCTGCTTTCAAAAAATGACCAAATGAAATTCATCATCAAACGAAAAGAGGATTACGAGTACGCGAAAAAAATAATCAAAACCTACAAACCACGGTGCATGGTGTTCCTCCAACCAGTATGGGGAACAGACCCCCGACGGCTCGCCTCATGGATTCTTCACGATGGGTTATCGGTGCGACTCGGGGTGCAGCTCCATAAAATACTATGGGGCGAAAAAAAAGGCGTATGACAATTGCATTCGTGGCCTATTTTTCTCTGGAAAATGAACGCGAACACAAACTATTTACATCAAAAGTGTATTCATGCTTGAAATTAAGGGAGAACCAGATTAGTAACAGAATAAAGCCGAGGTGAAAAAGAAAATGCAACCATCGAATATGGCGTATGATAGAGCGATAACCGTGTTTTCGCCTGATGGACGGTTGTTCCAAGTGGAGTACGCACGAGAGGCGGTAAAACGTGGGACCACCACCGTCGGTGTGAAATGTAAGGACGGCGTGATATTAATTGTTGATAAACGAATCACATCCCGTTTAATTGAACCGGATTCCATCGAGAAGATCTTCGTTATCGATGATCACATCGGATGCGCGACCTCTGGTCTTGTCGCCGACGCCCGTTCCTTGATCGACAAGGCTCGACTCGATGCACAGATTAACGAAATCACCTATAACGAAAAAATCCAGGTACAGACACTCGTGAAACGCATTTGTGATTTCAAACAGACCTACACCCAATATGGTGGGGTACGGCCGTTCGGAACAGCGCTGTTGATTGCTGGTGTTGACGAGACCGGTGCCCGGTTGTTCTCCACGGATCCCTCCGGGGCTCTTATGGAATATAAAGCCGCAAGCGAGGGGGCAGGACGAACCGGTGCCATGGCGTATTTCGAGGAGCATTACAAGGAAGGGATGACACTTGAAGAGGCGATCGATATGGGTGTGAAAGCCCTCCATAAAGGAACTGAGGGGAAATTAAACCCTGAGGCGATCGAAATTGGCGTCGTGAAGAAAGGAGTGAATTTCCATATCTTGTCACCCGCGGAGACAAAGTCGTTTGTGACAAAGGCTCTTGGAGGTAAATAAAGTTGGTTAGTTTAGAAGACGCGGTCATTGCACGGTTGCATAAAGGAGCAGATCGCTTTGAGGTCCTTGTGGATCCTCATGAGGCAGAGCATATCATGGAGGGTAAAACAGAGAATATTCTCTCAGCGCTTGCCATTGATGCCGTGTTTAGTGATTCAAAGAAAGGGACGCATGCGTCGGTGGAGTCGCTGCAGAAGCATTTCAACACAACCGACATCACGGTGATCGCAAAGGAGATTATTCAAAAAGGTGAGATACAGCTGACGACCGAGCAGCGTCGCGAGATGCAGGAGCAGAAGAAGAAACGGATTGTTGATTTGATTGTCCGAAACGCGATGGACCCGAAGACAAAGATGCCGCATCCGCGAACCCGCATTGAGCTTGCGATGGCGGAGGCCAAGGTCCATATTGACCCGTTTAAATCAGTGAACCAGCAGATGAAAACGATTATCGAGGCATTACGACCAATCATCCCGATCTCTATGGAACAAACACGGGTGTCGGTGAAGATCCCGCCTGAGTATGTCGGGAAAGCCTATGGTGCGGTCCGCAGTTTCGGGACGCTTGAGCGTGAGGAATGGCAGTCAGACGGCTCTTGGATTGGGATCGTAAAGCTCCCTGCAGGTATGCAAGCAGATTTCTATGACCGGCTCAATACCCTTACGAAAGGAAATGTCGAGACACGGGTTTTAAAATAACACTTGGAGAGGTAATTATTTTATGGCAAATGAAGCACGTCAAATCGTTATTCCGAGTCAGGTGATCGGCGAGACGCCAGCGATGAAAGCTGGCCGCGGTACGTTTGTGGAAAACGGGAAGATCTACGCGGAGCGACTCGGGATTGTAAGCGTTCAAGGAAATTTCATTCATGTGGTTCCACTAAAAGGTCGGTATGATCCAGTGGTCGGTGATTTTGTGATCGGTGTCGTTGAAGAGGCGTCCACGTCGAACTGGATGGTCGACATCAACGCCCCCTACCCCGCACTCCTGCATGTGAACGAAGTGCCATGGGAGATTGATTTCGCTGACACAGAAAAGTATTTAAACACTGGCGATGCCATACTGGCCAAGGTTCTTTCAGTTGATGAATCGAAGAAATTACAGATAACACTCAATGATCGTAACTTGTTCAAGATCAAGGGTGGTCATATTATCGAGGTTGAGTCTTCAGTAGTTCCTCGGATCATTGGGAAGAAAGGGTCAATGATCGCATTGATAAAGAAGTACACCCGTTGCCGCATCTTCGTCGGTCAAAACGGACGTATCTGGATCGACGGCGATGCTGGGGGCATCGCGAAGGTGCTACAGGCGATCAATAAGATCGAAAGTGAAGCCATCACGTTTGGCCTCACTGATAGAATCGAGGAACTCTTGAAAAAAGATGCAAAGGATGTAAGATGATGAAATCAGATATTAAACTAATCAATAGTGAAGGAAAGCGATTAGACGGCCGTAGCCCAGAAGACCTGCGAAAAATCAAGATTGAGGCAGGGGTGCTTCATCGGGCTGACGGTTCCTGCTACTTGGAATGGGGCGGCAACAAGGTGTTGGTTGCGGTCTATGGTCCTCGCGAGGCGGTCCCCCGGCATTGCCAAAACCCATTGCGTGCAATAGTGCAAGCGCGGTATAACATGGCTGCGTTTAGCGTCGAGGATCGGAAACGGCCAGGGCCTGATCGGCGCAGCGTGGAGATCTCAAAGGTGATCTCTGAGGCGCTTGAACGGGTGATCTTGACAGAGCAGTTCCCGCGGGCGACAGTCGATGTGAATATCGAGGTCTTGGATGCTGAGGCTGGGACCAGGTGCGCGGGGCTTACCGCTGCGGGTGTCGCCTTGGTCGATGCGGGAATCCCGATGCGTGATATCCCGGTCGCGTGCGCCGCTGGGAAAATCAACGGTCAAGTCGTTCTTGACCTTGGGAACGAAGAGGACAATCTCGGTGAGGCGGACTTGCCTGTTGCGATTTCACCGCGAACCGGTGAGGTGCTCCTGCTGCAGATGGACGGTCATCTCACCTTTGATGAGTTTAACAAAGCATTTGATCTTGCTGTGAAAGGCTGTCATATCGTCTCAGACCTTCAGAAGAAGGCGATCATGCATAAGTATCAGTCCGTGGTTGCCGCGGAGGTGCAAGAATGACGATAATTCCAGCGATTAAGAAGGATTACATTACGAAGCTTGCCGAGCAAGGGAAGCGCATCGATGGCCGTACGTTTGATCAATATCGAACCATTGAAATTGAGACCAAGGTAGTGAACAAGGCAGAAGGCAGCGCGCGGGTCAAGATTGGGAACACCCAGGTGCTTGTCGGCATTAAAATGGATCTTGGTGAGCCTTTCCCAGATACCCCCGATTGCGGCGTGCTCAGTACCACAGCGGAGTTCGTCCCGCTTGCATCCCCTGATTTCGAGTCAGGTCCGCCGCGGGAGGACGCGATAGAGCTTGCGCGGGTCGTGGACCGCGGGGTGCGTGAATCAGAGGTCGTTGATATTAAAAAACTGGTTATCACCGCCGGGGAGAAGGTCTGGATTGTCTTTATTGATATTCATATCCTTGATTACGACGGGAATTTATTCGACGGTGCGTCTCTTGGGGCCCTTGCAGCGCTTTCGACCACCAAGATACCGATCCTTCGATTCTTACAGTCTGGAACATTAGAGAAAAAGGATCTTGAAACCTGGTACAACAGGACATCAATAAAAGAGATAATAGATCTATATTCCATCCCAGGATTAGATGAATTCATCGCCAGCAAAAACAAGGAGGGGTCAAAGGATATTAAAGATATTCCTCTGCCCATGATAGAGCCGCCGATCTCCTGTACCGCTATCAAAATAAACGACTATGTCATGTTTGATGCAAGCCTTGACGAGGAACTGATCGCGGACGCGCGTCTGACGGTCGCAACCGACCACAGGGGTGACCTGCGGGCGATGCAAAAAGGGCTTTCCGGGAGCTTTTCCAAGGAAGAGATACAAAAAGTTATAAAAGGTGCTCTCGTTAACGGGCAAGAAATACGAAAGCTATTATACGCGAAAATAGGGAAATAACGATGTCAAAACGAACGAAGAAAGTTGGTTCAGCAGGTCGCTTATCCTCGCGATACGGCGTCAAGGCACGAACCATGGTACGCGAGGTCGAAAGCCAACAGAAGATTCGCCACGCGTGCCCACGGTGCGGTCAGAAAGCGGTACAGCGTACGAGCACCAGCATCTGGGAATGTAAGAAATGTGGGACGGTCTTTGCCGGTGGCGCATACATGCCGACCACGCCTGCTGGGTCAGTTGCAGTTCGAATCCTCAAGGGGCTCCCTGTCGAGATACCCGCTGAGGAGGAATCCAAGTGACCAGGTACAAGTGCGGGCTGTGCAAGAAAGCGGTGCAGTTCGATGTGAAAAACATCGGGATGCAATGCCCGTACTGCGGAAGCAAGGTGTTCTATAAAGAGCGACCGACGGTAGCGAAACGCATCAAAGGCGTATGACGAACCGCGCGCAGTTCATCTTTCATTTTCCTTCTCCTAAGGATGCCTCGATCGTAGTTGCTGCGCTTTCACCTGAGATTACCCACAAGATACCGAAATCCACCGTCTCTTTTTCTGTTGAAGATAAAAAACTCACACTTACGATCGAAACCGATGACGTCAGCTCCCTTCGTGCTGCATCTAACTCGTACCTACGCTGGATTCAGACTGCGCTTGCGGTGAAACAACTTCTTTAGGGATCACCTCTATGGTTTCGGTTCTCCCTGGGCCGATTGAGACGAGTTGGATTGGGACTCCGACTTCTTTTTCGATGAATTTCAGGTACACCTGTGCCTCTTTGGGTAACTCTGTGAACGTTGCTGTTTTCGGGTCGATCGTCTCCCAGCCTTTGAATTCTTTGTAGACGGGTTTACAGGCAGCGACGTCTTCGATGTTGGCGGGGAAGTAATCGATTCGTTTTCCCTCGAAGGTGTACTGAGTGCAGATATAGACCTGTGACAGGCCGTTTAGGACATCAAGTTTGGTGATCGCTAGTTTTGTAAGCCCTGAGATCACGGACGCGTGTTTGACGATGACGAGATCAAGCCAGCCGCATCGGCGTGGCCTACTCGTCGTGGTTCCGAACTCATGACCGACCTGCTGGAGATGCTGACCGGTCTTGTCAAGAAGCTCCGTTGGGAACGGCCCCTCACCGACACGGGTTGTGTATGCCTTGACGATCCCGATGACTTCATCGATGCACCGTGGTCCGATGCCAGCGCCGATGGTGCTCCCGCCCGCGGTCGTGCTCGATGAGGTCGTGTACGGGTAGGTGCCGAAGTCGACGTCAAGCATGGTTCCCTGCGCACCCTCTAAGAGGATGTTTTTCTTTTTCTGTATTGCATTGTTTAGTTCAATATGGGTGGTGGTGATGTACTCTTTTAACCTGGCTCCGTACATGCTATACGTCTCAAGGATTTCCTTTGCGTCAAGTTTGGTTTTGATGTCATAGCTGTCAAACAATTTTTGTTTCATGGGAAGAATGCGGGCGAGTAACCACTGGAGGGTTTCCTTTCGGGTAAGGTCGATTGCCCTGATGCCGTTGCGTGCGGCCTTGTCGCTGTAGCATGGTCCGATGCCGCGTTTGGTCGTCCCGATCTTTTTATCACCAAGGTATTCCTCCTCTGCGCCGTCGAGGATCTTATGGTACGGCATGATGATATTGGCGCGATCGCTAATAAGGAGTTTCGGTTTTTTACCTTTCTCAGTGAGCTCGTCAATTTCTTTGAGAAGAACTTCCGGGTCGATGACAACGCCGTTGCCGATGATCCCGGTTTTCCCCTGGATAACCCCAGAGGGTACGATATGGAGTTTATAGACGTCCTCCCCGACTTTGATCGTATGCCCGGCGTTATTGCCGCCATTGAACCGAACGACGTAATCAGCGTCTTTTGAATAGTAATCAACGACCTTCCCTTTGCCTTCATCGCCCCATTGGGTGCCAATCACTAATGTTACGGTCATGGTCTTTCCTTACCTGCCAATAGTACAGATGTACATAAATATAATGAATTATTTATTGGCTCAACACGGAAATCGTGAACCGTGGTGGTTTTGTCAAATGTTTTTTCACGATGCAAGATTCCGCGGATTTCACCATCGCGTTTTTGTACTGCTCTGGGAACTCTTTCGGGACATGGATATCGATGGTGTACCGCTCCACCATATGCGTGGCTGTGTTCCTGTCGATATGAGCGATGACCTTGATGTCCTTAGTTGGAATCCCATGTCGTTGGCAGAACGCTACAATGTAATAACCGGTGCAGGTGCCAAGCGACGCAAGAAACAAACTAAAAGGGGTCGGAGCTGACCCGTCTCCGCCGTCTTCGACCGGCTGATCGGTGTGAATCGTAAACCCGCTGTACCGCGCGTCAACCTTTTGGCCGCCGGGAAAACTAATTTCCATCTCTGTGATCGTCGTGATGTCATTCCTCTGATATCTATTCGTTGTCCGTATCGACCATCGCATTACGGATTATCAATTTTTTCAAAGAACCATCGAGAGACTATGATAGAAATGGAAGGATTGTTTTTTTGTGCGAATCGCATGATTAAAAATGATTGGTAGCCGAAGCTGATTCATTTCGGTAGTTAATCTGGTTGTGGTGGTTTTGAATGAAACAGTTCAAACATGTTAAAATAATACACCTGGTTGTAACATGCCAAGGTGTTATTTCTTGCGAAACTAATGACGATATCACCGGTTTCCGGGCAACAGACCCATTGACACAGACATTGAAAGCTGGGGTAATGAACAGCCCTTATTGTTTTCATAATGACGTTCGTTTTGCCAACATACTCATCCCGCAGGAGTGACATCGTCTCGTTCAAATCCAAAAAACCGTATCTTTTTTCGATTTCCTTGCTTAACGCTTTGTAATGCGTCCACCCTATGAACATATAACTTTTTTTTGATACAAACAATGAAAATCCAAATAACCCGCCCGGATCGTAACGATATCGATGATATTCTACTGCCGCACACTGTGGATTGACGTATTGAGGTACCCTTCGTACGACATCTTTTATTTGCCAAAATGGTTGTATTCCCTCTCCCGGATTATCCCATGTCCCAACATAGGAGATGTTCGCAGTTTGGTCAAGAGCATAGCCAATCGGTTGATTCGCATCAGAGAGAACAAAATTTGTTCCACACGTTCGATTCGATACTAATATTTGAATGGCCTCATGGCTAGTGGATGCATGATCTAACACCATTCTCATACGAATCCACGGGCAGATGCCGTGAAACGTCGAATCATTCGTGATGCACGTGTTTTCCCCTACTGCAATGCCTTTTTCGTTGATCCCATGCCAACACCCTATTGAGCCAGCAAACTCAGGGACCAACGATGCATAGCCAGCATCAGGGTTTCGAACAATCAGTATGATATTATCATACAGAGGTATTCCTGTCGCTGGATCATAGACATCCAACGACCAATCCAGACTTCTTACATGATAGAGTTTTCCATCGAGTGTTGCTTTTCCCCAAAGAGATATCTCACAACACGCATCTTCAGCGAGAACATTAAACACTGCTGGTATGGTCGTTAAGACACTGATATCTTCAAAGGACAGTCCTGAACCGTCTGCCATTCCGTGCATCTCATCCTTGTATTCATCTGGTAGATAATCACCCATGACATTCCAGATGTCTAAGAGTTTGTCATACGAATAACCCTTTTTTTCGAAACTAAACAACTGAGCACGCATGCTTTCTCCGATCTCATTCGCTAATAAATATCCATGTTGATACCCCATGTCATAATACGATCCGCTTACATGAAGGATTTTTATTCCATCGTGCTCCTCAAGCCATCCACCCTCGAGAGGATTCTCGTGTCGTGAAGCATTTACACTGACTGTAAACATTGTACCAATCAGCAGCAGACACACACAAATTCCGACAGTTTTGTTTTTCATGGTATTCTTCCTTACATAATGTCGTTGGCTGAGGATTTAGTATCCGAACAGATGTCGCAGTATCGGAAACGCACGCGGGAATCGCTCGAACAGCCTTTCGAAGAATCGGAAATGGGGCGGCTCATACGACAAAGGCATGGTGACCGATAGCGTGCCCCAGTCGCTCTCCGCACTATAGTTATCCTTCGCTTTTGCTTTGATAGTGTAGGTTCCTCGCTTGTTCCAGGTGTGATTCACGGTTAGTGCATAGCCTGAGGCGTAGGGTCCGGTCCATCCGGTGGTTGTGCCGTCACCCCAGTCAATATAATAGGAGATGTTGTTTTCCTCAGGGTCGGTTGAAACTAAAGTATAATTGTAGTTTTGTTTTGCTTTTCCGGAGGATGGACCATTAATGGCTGGTGTTGAAGGAGGTTGATTGTATATTGTCTGAAGTGCGTAAAGATAAGTGTGAAATTCTTGTCCACCGGATGGTAAAAATTGTCCCGCGACATAGATCTTACCATCATCTCCTATGGCGACCGATGACTCTATGCTGTCCCCAGCATCAAATGTCCAACGGAGCGTCCCATTGGGATTAAGAGCGTAGAGATTTCCATCTTCGGAGCCACAATAAATGATACCATTTTTGTCAATAGCAGGAGATGAAGGAACAGGACCACCTGTTTGGTACGCCCAATTTTTCGTGCCATTCGATGCGATGCTATATATTTTCCTATCATAAGATCCAATGTAGATCGTCCCATCTTGGGCAATCGCAGGGGATGTATCCGTGGCATCACCAGTACTGAACTTCCATTTCAACGTCCCATTCGGATTGATCGCATAGAGATAATTATCCCACGAGCAAACGTAGATCGTGCCGTCGTCTCCGATAGAAGGTGAACCTTTTATACTATCACCTGTCTTGTACCGCCACTCCATAGTCCCATTTGGATACAACGCATACAAATACGTGTCGTGTGAACCGAAATAGATAATGCCATTATCATCGATAGCCGCGGAAGATAGAACAGGATAGCCTGTTTCAAATCGCCATTTCTCAGTTCCATTAGGGTTCATCGCATAAAAATAATAGTCGAACGAACCAATATAAATTGTACCATCAGGACCGATGGTTGGTGAAGAAAATACCTCACCCATACCAAATGACCATTTTGTTGTTCCATTGGGATTGAGAGCGTAAAGATGACCATTATTTGAACCAAAATAAATAGTTCCATCAGATGAGAGAGCAGGGGAGGAATCTACCCAATCACCTGGAGCGAAATGCCATTTTTCTGTCCCATTTGGATTAATAGCGAAAAAATAAGTGCTGTGTGTGCCATCTTGGCCAATATAGATAGTGCCATTTTTATCGATAGCGGGAGAAGAGATTGTCAATCCTTCCATTCGGAATTTCCATTTGATGCTATACCAGTTCCCACTCGCTCCGTACGGGCTTCTTCCCGTATGACAAGCATCATGGTGAAACATAGGCCAAGAGGAATTTAAAAGACCACCACTAGATTTTGTTAGGGTTGACTTTACTAAAGGTATCTGAAATGAAGTTGTCGATCCCCCATTATCTACAAAAATCATCGGCACCAAGAAGCAAACAATGCAGGAGATCACTACGCAATTCCTCAGTGACTTCTTTTGTATCAACGTCGGTCCCCTTTACAATTTCAACTATTACTATAGGACGATATTCTATATAAATATATATTTTCCAGAGAGATTTCACTCCTCACTTTATAAAAAACGAAAAATGATACGGCTTATAACAAGAAATTCTCCTTGAAAACGATACTACACCATCTCATCAATCATCGGTAGCAACTGTGTATCCTTAAACCCTTTCTGCTGGATTGCGCTACTCGGGCACGCACTCACGCACGTCCCGCACCCTTGGCAGAGCCCCTCGTTGACCTTCACGTGAATCACCGTCTTCCCGTTGACATCCTCCTCAATCCGCTCGATCGCATTATAAGGGCAGACCGACACACAAACAGCGCACCCGCTACAGAGATCATCATCCACTACTGCAATTGTCGGTTCGATCTCTAACTCTTTTTGGGACAGTATCGTTGCTGCACGCGAGGCAGCCCCGCTTGCTTGGGAAACAGTGTCCTGGATGTCCTTTGGCCCCTGGCAGCACCCTGCAATAAAAATCCCGTTCACAAACGTATCAACAGGCCGGAGCTTCGGGTGTGCCTCAAGGAAGAATCCGTCGCCGCTTAAAGTGAGATGAAGGAATCGTGAAAACTCCGTGGTATCGGTCCGCGGTATCATCGCAGGGACAAGCACGACCATGTCTGTTTTGATTTCGAACAATTTACTCGTGGTTGTATCGAAGATATCTATCTTGAGGACATCCTTTATTGGTCGTACTTCAGAGGGACGACCACGGAACATGTTCGTATGGAGCCCTCGCACCTTGCGGTAGAACTCCTCGTACCCTTTCCCGAACGATCGGAGGTCGTTGTAACAGATGTTTATTTCCGCATCTTCCCCGAGTTTTTCTTTGAGGAGATAGACTTGTTTTAGTGCGGTCATGCAGCCAATCCGACAACACCAGGTACACTCGGTTTCATCGCGAGAACCAACACACAAAATGAAGGTGACGCTCTTTGGCTTCTGCTGGGTGGACGGCCGTAGGATCTCCCCCTTGGTCGGGCCGGATGAGCTGATGAGCCGCTCCATCTCCAGGGTGGTGATGACATCAGGGGATACGTCGTATCCATACTCGTAGACCGCGGTTGGGTCAAGCAGGTCGTACCCGGTGGCAACGATAATCGCACCGACGTTCCGTTCAATGATTTCTTCTTTCTGATCAAAATTGACGGCGCCCTGTATGCAAGCTTTTTTACATAAGGGTTCGTCACCGCATTTTCCTTTCGTAAGGAACAAACATTTCTTGTCATCGATCACATACTTCAAAGGGACTGCTTGTGGAAACGGCATGTAGGCTGCACCGCGTTTCCCCATACCCTGGTCAAACTCGCTGGTGATCCTGTCTTTGAGCCGGCAGGCTGACGCACAATCGCCACACCCGGTACATTTGTCAATATCAACGTACCGCGGTTTCTTGCGGATCTTTACCTTGTAATTTCCGATGCTTCCTTCGAGACCAATAACCTCTGAATAACTGAGTAGCTCGATGTTTTTATGGTTAGCAACCTCCATCATCTTTGGTGTCAGGATGCAGGAGGAGCAATCAAGGGTCGGAAATGTCTTGTCGAGCTGTGACATATGACCGCCAATGCTCGGATCACGTTCCACTAAATGGACTTTGAAGCCGTCATTTGCAAGATCCAATGCTGACTGAATCCCAGCGATCCCACCGCCAATCACGAGCGCCTCAGGAACCACCGTTATCATTGAAGGTGTCAACGGCTCAAGAAACCGTGCTTTTGCGACCGCGCTACGAACCAGGGCTTTCGCTTTCTCCGTTGCTTTTTCTTTGTCGGTATGTACCCAGGAGCATTGCTCCCGAATATTTGCGATCTCAACTCGATATGGGTTGACACCGCCGTCACTTGCGACCCGCCGGAATGTATGCTCGTGCATGCGCGGGGAGCACGACGCAATCACCACTGCATCAAGCTTGAATTCTTTACTCGCATCTTTGATGAGCGTCGCTCCGACGTCAGAACACAGGTACTTGTAGTGCTTTGAGACGACAACGTTGTCAAGGTGGCTTGCGTACTCAGTGAGCGCTTCGACATCGACGTTTTGCGCGATGTTGATACCGCAATGACAGACAAATACACCGATGCGGCGCATCACGACCCCTCTCCGAGTTTCAGTTTGTCTATTGGGCTAAGGTTCAGGTCAAGGCCAAGCTTTTCTTTCGGTATCCCAAGTGCTATGCCGAGAAGTTGAGTCAGGTAGAGTACTGGGATGTCGAGTTTTGCGGCGACGATCTCCCCTGCCTTGGTCTGCCTGCTGTCAAACATCTTATGGCACCAGGGGCAGACATCAACCATGGCCTGAATTCCCTGTTCCTGGATAGCCTGGAGTTTCTGCCCTGTTTTTGTGAGGGCCGAATCAGGGAGGTTCGCAAGGAGCAGCGCACCGCAGCAATCAAGTTTCGAAGGATACTGCACTGGTTCAGCGCCGAGTGTTTTTATGATTGCCTCGATTTTCTGTGGGTTCTCCGAGTCATCGGGACGTCCAAGCTCGGACGGTCTGAGAATATGACAGCCGTAATGGGCTGCGATTTTCAACCCGTTAAATGGTTTTTTCACGTGCTGTCGGATCGTTTCGATTCCCACATGATCATACAGTAAGTCGACGGTATGAACCACCGCGTGCGATCCCATGTAGGTTAACCCTTCTGCGGCAAGCATCCCGTTCACCCGTTCTTTCATCGCGGGATTGTTTTTTAGTAGGTTTTTGCATTCGCTCAATGCCAGATGGCACATCGCGCATGGGGCGTAAATGTCAAGCTGTCGTTGTTCCGCGATCGCGATGTTCCTGGCGGAAAGGTACACGGTCATGAGTTGATTGACGCTTTTCATGGGTTCCCCGCAGCAGGAGAATCCCTCAACATCGATAAGGTCAATACCAAGCATTGGGAGCGTTTCTCGTATGGAAAGCTCGTAGGCGTACTGCTCGGTCGGCATCAGACAGCCAGGATACAACGCGTACTTTTTTTTCATCGTGTTATACCTTTTCCATCGCGATTTTCATCAGGCCTGCCTGGAATTTGGTGACATCAGTTGGTTTGGAAAGTGCAGGAAGCCCTAGATCATCCCGTTTCACGGTCTTGTTTGAGCGTGTGGTCGTCTGCTGTACGTCTTGGATAAGCCCTATCGAAAGAATTGATTGGAGCATGCCGGTGTATTTTCCCGGTATTTGTTTTCCGCTGATCACCGCCATGTTCTTGAGTGCATAGAGGACCTCGACGGGTGCGACGCGTTGTGGGCAGCGTTCCTTGCATTTCTGGCAGGACATGCATGTCCAGATCACGTCAGAATTGACCAGCTCGTTGATCAATCCTCGTTTCAGCAGTGCGACGATTTTATGTGGCTCGAGTTCAAGGAGTTTATGCGCCTCGCAGCCCGAGGTGCATTTTGCGCATTGAAAACAGTATTCTGAGATTTCATCCTGGAGTTTTATGAGTCGGTCGTTAATCTCTTTTTTAAGGTCTGATTGCGGTTCCCCCATAGAAGTCAAGTCGATAATGCTCATTTCGGTCTCACTCTATATATATTAAATTAACAATCGTTAACTATTTATACTTTTCCAACTCCTTCGCAAAAACGTTTATCCAAAAGCGATATTTAAAGCTATCAATACATTTCTCCCTCATTTTTCTTCCTACCAAATAATGCACATTAATATAGCACAACGCGATATCCTCCGACGTGGGGGTAAGGTATGAAACAGATTAACGAAAAACAGCTCATCGAAAAATCAAATAAACCTGGGAAGGACGCGATGCTTCTCCATCCGTTTTACCATGGAAAAATCGAGGTTATCCCGAAATGCCGCATTAAAGATTTCAGCGACTTCGCGATCTGGTACACCCCTGGCGTCGCAGAGCCATGCAAAGAAATCCAGAAACACCCTCACAAGGTCTACGATTACACGAACAAATGGAATACGGTCGCGGTAGTCAGCGACGGCACACGGGTTCTTGGCCTTGGCGATATCGGACCAGAGGCAGGTCTGCCGGTCATGGAAGGAAAATCACTGTTATTCAAATATCTTGGCGGTGTCGATGCGTACCCGATCTGTTTGGATACGAAAGACCCTGATGAGATTATTCAAGCGGTGAAATGGCTCAAACCAAGCTTCGGCGGCATCAACCTTGAAGACATCGAAAAACCAAAATGCTTCTACATCCTTACTCGTCTCCGGGAGGAACTGGATATCCCGGTCTGGCATGATGACCAGCAGGGGACTGCAACCATCGTCACCGCTGGTGCAATCAACGCGCTTAAGATCGTGGGAAAACCACTTAACACAGCACTGGTCTCCATGGTCGGCGCAGGTGCGGCGAACATCGCGATCGCACGCGTGCTTATCGCCGCAGGCATAAGACAAAAAAACATCATCATGGTGGACAGCAAAGGGATCCTACATCCATCGCGAAAGGACCTGGAACGGGAGAAGGATGAGAACCCTGAGAAATGGCAGATGTCCCTGAAATCAAACAGAGAGGGGAGGACCGGCGGCCCTGCTGAAGCCTTAAAGGGATCCGACATCTGTGTAGCCGCAAGTAAACCAGGACCTGGAACCATTAAGAAGGAATGGGTCTCGTCCATGGCCTCCAATGCGATCGTGTTCGCCACCGCAAACCCGGTTCCTGAGATATGGCCCTGGGAAGCGGAGGAGGCGGGGGCACGCATTATCGCGACAGGCAGGTCTGATTTCCCCAACCAGATCAACAACTCGCTCGGATTCCCTGGCATTTTCCGGGGAACGCTGGACGTCCGCGCGGAGACAATCACCGATGAGATGTGCATCGCGGCAGCACATGAACTTGCGAAAACCGCAGAAGACCAAGGAATCGATGACCATTACATTGTCCCGACCATGGATTCCTGGGAAGTGTTCCCACGAGAAGCGGTCGCGGTCGGCATGAAAGCAATTTCCCAGGGAATCGCACGGATCAAACCCTCTCGACAGGAGTTGTACGACCAGGCGATGACGATTATAAAAAGATCACGGGATGCCACCCAATCGTTGATGAAAGAAGGGTTCATCACTAAAGCCCCAGATTAGGATTCTTTAGATGCGGTACCTGGAAAATGAAAAGCCTTAAATCAGAATATTTGTTCACGGTCCTCGAGGCAATCTGGTTATCGGAACGCAATGTACTTAGACAAAAAAAGGGTGTCTGAGATGAAACAAACAATACAACTTATTTCCAAGAAAGATCTTTTAACGTTTGTCAATGCTCTCATTAACGAGGGAACCTATGATGTGGTCGGGGTCAAAGCACGAAGAGAACGCTTCGGGTTTGACACCCTTAATAATGCGGGAGAATTGCGCCTTGATCATGATGTCACCATTATTCCACCAAAAAAATATTTCCTTCCCCAGTACGAACCCCTCATGAAATATTCCTTGGAAAAACCATTTCAAGTACAAGGAATAAAAGATGAAAAACCGAGGATTATCATCGGGATGCATCCCTATGATATCATCGCACTCGAACAAACCGATCTCTTCTATCTTGATTCCCAGCAGGATACGTTCTATAAGAAACGACGTGAAAACACGATTATTATCGGCGCTGACATCCAAAAAATCTCAGAACGTTCCTTTGCTGCAAGCATGAAGACGAATGTGACAACCACCGGGTTTGACATACTGCTAACAAAAATTGGTACTAACTATGCAGTCACGATTGGCTCTGAAAAAGGAGCAAAACTCCTCCAGAAATACGCAACGACGAAGAACGCAACTGCTGCAGACATCAAAAAAATCAAAGATACGCGTGACAATGTCGCGAAGAAATACAAACGAAAAGTGAAGCTTGATAAAAAAGACTGGCCCGCATCCCTCGCCGATAACTATAATCATGCGCTGTGGGAAGAACGGTCAGATGTCTGCATGGAATGTAGCTCCTGCACTATGGTCTGCCCCACCTGTTACTGTTATGATGTCCGTGATGAATCCGCCCTCAATCTGAAAGATGGTCAACGAATCCGCACCTGGGACGGCTGCATGCTTAAGGATTTCACCCGGATTGGTAGTGGAGAAATCTTCCGTGAAAACGTCAAGGAACGGTACCGTCATCGATTCTACAGGAAGGGGAATTACCTTCCACAACGCTATGGATTTGTCGCCTGTGTTGGATGCGGACGATGTGGAATTGCTTGTCTGCCTGATATCGCGGACCCATGCGATGTCTTCAATGAACTCGCCTCCTTCGGAAAATCCGATGACACAGCACGATACTTCATTAAAAAACAATCCGAAGTCGCAGATAAAGGAGAGATTCATGTCCCGCGAAGCGCGACAATCAAACGAATTCAGAAGATGACCGATACCGAGACTCTATATGAAATTGAGCTTGATGATAAAAAACCGCTAGGTCACAAACCCGGACAGTTTATCGAGCTTTCGATTTTTGGAATCGGTGAGGCACCCCTCGGTGTCTCCTCGCCGCCAAGCAAGTCTCCATCGTTTGAACTTGTCGTGCGACAGGTGGGAAATGTCACCTCAAAGTTATCCGTGATGAATGTCGGCGATAAGGTCGGCATCCGAGGTCCGTTTGGGAACGGATTTGACGTGCAGATGTTGAATGGCAAGAATATTTTGTTTACCTCTGGTGGCCTTGGCCTTGTGCCGATGCGGTCCTTAATAAAATACGTCTTAGATCCACAGAATCGAAAGAAATACAAAAATATCATCATTCTGTACGGTGCGACACGCCCGAATAAAGTCATGTTCCTTGATGAGATTGAAGAATGGAAGAAAATCGACAACGTCGAGTGTCAGCTCACGGTTGATAAATGCGATGAAGGCCAATGCTGGACTGGTTGTATCGGACTGATCACCACCTTGTTCCCGAAGATCAATATGAAAAAATTCGATGCAAAAAACACGATCGTCGTGGTGATCGGACCGCCGGTCATGTACAAATTCGTGATCAAATGTCTACAGACCATGGGTATTCCCGATGAGAACATCGTTGTCTCTTTGGAGCGTCGCATGAAATGCGGCGTGGGAAAATGCGGTCATTGCCAGATCAACGGTATCTATACCTGCAAGGAGGGGCCGGTGTTCATATACAAGGACATTGAAAATCTCCCGGAGGCGTTCGAATGAAACAAAAACCACGGGTCGCGGTGTTTGATTTCGCGGACTGCGAGGGATGTGAACTAGAGATCGCTGACCTTGAGGAGGAGCTGTTGGATCTGATTGATATTGTTGACATTGTCTCGTTTCGCGAGCTCATGAAAGAACACGCTGATGCCTATGATATCGCGATTATCGAAGGCTCCATCATGAGGCCGATGGATGAACAACGTCTGGTTCGTATCCGCAGTAAGGCAAAAATCTTGGTGGCGCTTGGAACGTGTGCCGCGATCGGTGGCGTGAACAAGATTCGGAATCAGTGGATGCCTGATGACGTCATGAGGGAAGTGTACGGTGATGCGGATCTCAAAGGCAACGAGCTGTTCAATGTGTTTAGGACCAAGGCGCTCAACGAGGTCGTCCCTGTGGATTATTACATCCACGGGTGCCCTATTGATCGTGATGATTTCAAACGGGTCATCACCGCGCTTGCGCTCGGGAAAAAACCTGAGATCATCCGGTATCCGGTGTGTGTGGAATGTAAGAAAAATGAGAACGTGTGTCAATTTGAGCTTGGAAGATTCTGCCTTGGGCCGATCACCCGGGCCGGGTGTAAAGCGATTTGCCCGACTCATAACAGCCCCTGCGACGGCTGTCGAGGGCTCGTGAAAAAAGCGGAAGCCGACTGTGTCAAAGAGGTGCTTGAGCGCTATAAATTAACATATGAGGATATTCGAAGACGGTGCACGATGTATAATTACGGGCGGGAGGAGTGTCATGTCGATGAAGAAGAATGATGTTTCCATTCATGTTGATCATGTCACGCGTGTCGAGGGTCATGGCAATATCGTTCTGAATGTAAAAAACGGCAGGATCGAACAATTACAATGGCAGGTCGTTGAGGCACCCAGGTTTTTCGAGGCGATGCTACGCGGGCAACATTACAATGAGCTTCGTCAGATCACCTCTCGGATATGCGGGATTTGCTCCATTGGTCATTCACTTGCGTCCTTGAAAGCAACGGAGGATGCGTTAGGGGTGAAGATCACGGAGCAGACGTCGATTCTGCGGCGTCTTGCGATCCATGCAGAGAACATGCAAAGTCACATCCTGCATATTGGGTACCTTGCTGCCCCTGATCTGTTTGGCGTGGGGAGTGTGATTCCCCTGGTCGGGACCAAGCATACGGGCACGGTCCTTACCATCGTTCGGTTGCACCGTCTCGCCAACGCCATGTCTGATCTTCTGTGTGGTCGTACTGTTCATCCGATTCGACTCGTGGTTGGTGGTTTCTCTGTCGTCCCCACCGAAATGGAGCTGGTGAATTTACGCAAGCAACTTGAAGAAAGCAAGGTGCTCACACAGCAGCTCGCTGAGGTGATCCACGGTGTCGCTGATCGGCTTCCAGATTTTACCCGTGGAACCGAGTATATCGGGTTGAGCTCCGAGGATGAATATGCCTTGTATGATGGTGTGATCACCTCGACCGACACTGGGAAGCACCTTGCGTATCGAAACTATAAGGAGATTATGCAGGAATACATTGTTCCTCATTCCACCGCGAAGTTCGTGAAACACGCGCGTGAGTCCTACATGGTCGGGGCGCTTGCCCGGTTCAATATTAATGCTGATAAGTTGCATCCGGCTGCGAAAGAAGTTGCCCGGATGTTTGGGTTACGACCGGTTAACTGTAACCCGTTCATGAATACGATAGCACAGCTCGTGGAATTCACCCATAGCCTGGATGATTCCATCTACTGGATCGACCGGTTGCTTGAGCGGGGCATCAAAGAGGAAAAACCAGTGAAGGCAAGTGTAAAGGCAGGTCGGGGCGTCGGCATTGTCGAAGTTCCACGGGGGATCCTTGTCCATGAGTACACCTTGAACTCGAAGGGGTATTGCACGAAGGCGAACTGCATCATTCCCACGAACCAGAACCACGCGAATATTCAGCATGACATGGAGAAGCTGGTGCCCGAAATTTTAGGTAAATCAGAGAAGGAAATCGAACTGGTCCTGGAGATGCTCGTACGGGCGTACGATCCATGTATCTCCTGCTCCACCCATTACCTTGATGTCACATTCAGGTGACGTTTTCTTCATATGAAAAAAATAGGGGTCATCGGGTTAGGAAATCCACTGCGTCGGGATGACGGCATCGGGATTTTATTACTCGAACGGGTGCGCACGCAGAAAAAATATGAGAAAAAAATAGAGTGCATTGATGGTGGTACCGGTGGAATGGCGGTTCTGCATGTGCTCGCACGTTTTGATACGGTTCTTATCATCGATGCAGTTGATTTTCATGGGCGTCATGGTGAGGTACGACTCTTTTCTTTTGAGGATATCCAAACCCTGAACACCACCGGACGACTGTCTACCCATGACGTAGATTTCCTCCAAGTTCTCCGCCTCTCACAGGATCTTCATGAACTTCCTTCAAACCTTATGATATTTGGTATTCAACCACACGATGTATCCCCTGGGTCTGGCCTATCGAACGTTTTACAGTCTGCTCTTGATGATATCTATAAAAAACTCTCCGAGGAGCTTGAAACTTTCCTCAGTCCATAGAATCATTCTCTTCAGAGGAGGGTTGTTCCGTAGGTTGTGTTATTTCCGGCTGTTTTTTGTATTTCTTCCACAAGTACGATATAATCACGGTGAGAAGTACACTCAATCCCAACAGCCCAATCGGAGTTAGCACGTTTTCCAATAGTTTGTAATCGAAGAGGAAGCACAGACCGAAGGAGAAAATCATGAGCCCTGAGACGAGCTTCAATTGTTGACCTTGCCATTCAGACAGTTTTGTTTTCCCGAGGGTAAAGGTGAATAACAATAGGATCACGATCAGAGGGATCACGTACACCACGTTATAAAAGAACAGGTACAGATAGTAATCCAGGAGGGGGAGATGAAGCGCGGTTAATCTGCTAGTGTACACCAAAGGAAACCCCAGGGTACAGAGGAGTTCATAGAAATTCACGGTGACCGCTAAGACCACGGTTCCGCCCAGCATGAAGATCAGCGAGGGTGATTTCACAAGTTGTCTGATCCGTCTGTATGTTTTCACGCGTTTTTCCTCGGGGATGCTGAGACTTGGTCCTTGTTTGGCGAAAAAGAAATCCTTGATGTTCAGCACTCCAATCGCAAGCGCTATTGCCCCCGCGATCAAAGAAATAATACCGATATGCGTTGCGGTCAGTAACAATGAATTAAACAATGCAAACATGAACAGGTAATAAAAGAACCCTGAGAAGAAGATGAAGATGCAGCCGACGAGAAGCATGCGTCTCCTTGACCGGAGGTACAGGAGTAGGTTTAACAGAAAGATCAAGATGAAAAAGGAACACGGGTTGAAGCTATCGAGCCCTGCGAGCACCACGGTGAACACCGGTAGTGAGAAACTAGAGAGGTTGACTTTTCCAAAAATGGGAAGATAGAGGATATTCGGGTTGAACGTCTCATGATTTGAAAGATTCTTGATGTACGCATCGATTTGCTTGACCAGAAAATCATACGTGATGTTCGCTTTTGGGATTTTTGTCTCATTGTTGATGACAACGGCCGGGAAGCTGACGCCTCTGGCGCGCATTTCGTTCCGGTTCGTCAGATTCGAGCCAACCTCTTTTTTTATGAAGAGTATCTTCCCTGAGTAATTCGATTCATAATGAACCATGACCTTGTCGAAGGTTTGGTTTGCAGCTTGACAGGACCCACAGGACGCCGAATAATAGAAATCAACGATGATCTGATTTTCTGCGATCACCGTTGTCGCGCAAAGAACAGCCATCACGAGTATGATAAGAACCGTGAGGGATCGATATGGTTTCAAGTTTTTTTATCCTCCCGAGACCACTGGCGGGGAGATCGTAATCTCATCTTTATCTATAATTGTGGTATCAATCGATGCATACGTTTTATTTTTTGAGACCATCATGAAATATTTGTCTTTTTCTACCATAGGATATTTTTTCACGAACGCGTCGACAACATTCCTCAGCGTGTTTCCTTCTGTGATATCAAGCTGTATGAATTCATTTCCCGCGATGGTTTTGTACCTGCCGAATACTCTAATCGTGATGTTCATGTGATGCGCCCGTTACAGCAATCTCCATTTTGTTTTTCCGCACACAAGACAGTCAGGGTTTCGTTTGATATCCATGGTCTCGAAACACTGGTTCCAGACGTCATAGATGATGAGGCCAGCAAGCGGTCTTCCCAGGAGAAGCTTTATGGTTTCGTTACATTGAATCGCTGCGATCGTCGCAGGAAGACTCCCCAGCACTGGGGTTTCCTCGGTACTTTGCGCTGGTATGTCTTGTGAGATGCACTGCAAGCAGGGTGCTTTTTTCGGTACAATACCCATGACCATACCGACTGTTTCATACACGCCTGCGTACACCCACGGGATGTCGCGTTTTATGGAGACGTCATTGATGAGGAATCGAAGCGGCATTGAATCGGTGCCATCGACAATAACGTCAGCACCGCGCACCAGCGCCTCGATATTTTCTCTGATTACCACCCGTTGGATCCCTGTTACCCGAACCTCGCTGTTAATCGCCTGTAATTTTTCTTGGAGAACCATGGCTTTTGATTTCCCGATATCATCTTCGGTGAACAGTGACGTCCGATGCAGGTTCGTGCGGTCGACGACATCATTGTCGATAATCTTGATGCTTCCGATACCCATTCGCACGAGAAGGTTTGCGCTATGGCTGCCCAGTCCGCCGCCGCCGATGAGAACGACCTGCTTGGTGGAGAGCACCTCTTGTCCTTTTTCCCCGAACTCCTTGACGAGCATCTGTCGCTGATACCGGTTATTCTGCATACATCTACCCTCTACGATCCGCTTGTACTCGCTCAAAAAGACAATTGCATTATAAATACATTACCCAGTATCTTTTTTTGAGAACAACCACCTGGTGAAGAAGAAATACTCAGCGGTTTACTCTTTTGAAACGGTCGCTCCTGATGTTTGATCAACGTAGAATGCGATATGCTGTCTGACGTACTGTTCCGCAGGGATCACATGCGGCTGTATATGGGCAACGGTGGAGATCACCATGATGTTGCTGTCAACGATATCAGGGTAGGTATGGTTCCCGTGTCTTGCGGCTCCATTCCACGTCACCGTAAATGTCTTGCTCTGTTGTGGTTGAAGTATAACTATTTTTTGAATCACATAGGAGAGGAACGCGAAATGGAACGGATGGCCTTGCTCGTCGTTCCAGCGGGAGACAATCTCTGTTACCATGGATTTGAGTATCCCGATGTACCGGGAACTCCCCGTGTTTTTTACGGTCACGGTGATATCAAGTTTTGCATTGTTATGGCCGAGGACACTGGTGTTGAGTTCAAGGGGATGTACGGTCCGCGCGCCGCATTCATTTATGAGATTTCGATATGCTTGTTGGGTCTGCTGTGGGTTTCCTGTCACCCCGACGAGAGTTTTGTTTCCGCCGTCGAAGAATAGGGTTGGGACCGCGACTCCACGATAGTGCCACGCGAACCTGATGTACGATGTTTGTTCTTGGTTCGCTACAAGAGAGGTATAATAGAATGGGTATTCGGAGTTATTGTTATACAGCGCGTATAAGGCTTCTGCGGCCATAGGGCAGTTCGGGCACCGGGTCGTAGTTCCTGCTTCGATAAAAACCGTATGGGTAAACGTCGATGTTGATTGTGGTGTTTTTGGTTGAGAAAGGGTGCCTTCCAAGGACGGGATGGTTGAGACAGCTGCTACCAACGGCGAGACAATGAGTAACGCCGTCACCATAAGTAAAATTATTTTTTTCATATAATTCCCCCAATTAGTGTATTATATATAAAGAGTAATCCTATTTAAATATTTACTCGCATAGCATCATTCTTTTTTTCTCTTCTGATTCGTTGCTATTTTTTGTTTTTTCCGATGGTTGCTCCTCATGTTTTTTTTACCAGTTCTCTTGCTGGGATGCCGCCGTACGTTTTTCCTTTCGTCAGCACCTGGCCCTTTGTGACAAGCGCGCCAGCAGCAACCACCACGTCATCCTCCAGCACCGCGCCAGGCATGATGATTGCGCCTGCACCGATAACGCAGTTGTTCCCGACCCGTACCCTATTCATAGAAATGGTATCATACTGCATGTTATGGATATGACCATAGATGATCGCGTACTCCCCCATGGTCACGTTGTCACCAAACTCGGTGAGACAGGGGTCTTTGATCACTCCTCCGACAAGCGAGTTTTTCCCGATTTTCATCCCGAGGAGCTGGAAGTATGTTTGTTTCGTTTTGCCGAGCGGGAAGATCTCGAGGAGTTTTCGAAACGGGGTATACAGGATAACGATGAGGATCCATTTACGTGCAGTCTTGTCTCGGACCGAATACTCGTAGGTCCCTGGTTGGTAGGTGATGCGGAAGAGTCGGATGATGCTGCCGGTGATGAGCATCTCCGAGATGAAGAGAAGAACAGCACCGAAAAAGGCGAGAAACGGGAAGAGAATGAAATGCCAGAGAGTTGCGAACGAAAAGTAATGGAAATAGTACAGAACAAACAAGAACAGTACGCTAGGGGTCAGTCCTATGATGAAAATAAGGGAGGGAATAATGGCGAAAAAATGCGTCCAGGCTGGCAGGTTTGTTTTTTTTGGTTGTTGCGGCTCGTCAGGCATGGGTATATCGATACTTTGAGCGGCTAATAAATGTTTTTGAACCTTTGTTTTTTGGTGAACATATGATGTCGTCTCCGGAAAAACCCAAGGAGTGGAGGATATGTTCATTTTGATATTTTACCACCACGCTTTTATATAGAATCAGGGCGAAACTATGAGATGAGGAGGACCGAGGCGATGGCGAAAAAACGTCTCAATAAGACAGCGCGTTCAAAGCGAATACAAGTAAAAAAAATAAAAAATTCTGAAAAACGACAGCAATATTACGCATTTGGGTTTCTCGTCGGAGACTATTAATCAGTTCCCTTATTAAGTGAATTTCAATGTATTGATTGCACCCTTGATTCATGAAACTGATTTTAGATGTATAAGGCATTTTCACCTTTAATGGTTCTGACCAAGAATAACTTTCGACATTATTGATATCCTTAGCTTTTACCCTAATTTCATAGCTCCCTTTCTGCCATATGTGCGAGGCGGATGCTTCTTCTCCGGAATCGTACGGACCAAGCCAATCGCTAAAGTTTCCGTCGCCCCAATCCCATTTGTAGTACACTAGGTCACCATCAGCGTCAGTTGTATATGTGGTATAAGTGTATTCCACACCTATCTTCCCTGATGTTTGACCCGACGGTCGTTCAGGTACGGTCGGAGGACTAGTCACTTCAACTTCAAGGTATGGATGAACATCATTGTATTCTTTCGTTCGGAAGCATGTTATAGGGATGTAATTATTTCCCCAGTACAATTCATCCATTATCTGCCATCCGAAATTCTCAAGCTGTTCACTAACGAAGGATTTTACGTCATTGGTCACATCCCACCTCATCCAACCATAATTCAAAGGAACAGTCGAATTGTAGGATACTTCAGTGGAAATAGTCGGTTTATTGTTCCAAGTGACTGTTGATTCGTTCCAATCACTTGTTACTCTATTGATATTCAAGATGCGTCCTACGGGATCGGTCTCTGCATGGAACCAATAGTAAAGATGCAATGTTGCAGAAACAACCACAACACTGTTCGGTATGGAAGGGTGGAAACGGATGAGAGTATCCATCTCCCAATCATCCGATACGCCACCATATCGATTCCGGACATTCATCGTCTCATTCGAACCATAATTTGTCCCTGGCTCATGCATACTTATATAACTATCATCTGTTGCGTTAAAGATTATGCTCCATTTTCCTACGTTTGTTAGTGTGTTCATTTCTAACTTCGCAGTATCAATCAGATGTTTTTTTGGAACGTTGGCGGTGATGTTTGATACAGCAGAAACACTAATGAAAAGAAGAATAATTCCAACCGCCAACTCTTTCTTGCCAGTGTTCATATGGATATGTTTTCCTCCCATATCACTTCTCTGATACGAAGTAACACGTACTTTAATCCTTGATGAAGTTAAAATAGTTTTTCCTCATTTTAAAAAAACTACTGATAAAAAGAGGATTACGACATAGGTACGAGGCTATGGTTTCCGTGCGACAACAATGAATCTCCACTCTTTTTTCTTTCCTTCCGTTTCAAGGATGGTGAACCTGGCATTGGTGAACAATCGTTGTACTTCATCCATGGTGTGCGCACCCGGAAAGGCGTCGACGTGATAGTTCGCGACCTCCCGGCTTGCTCCGCGTAAAAGCATCCGAAGCTTTAGCAAAAAAAGTTTCCAGCCGGGGAATTCTTTGTTGAGCTCCTCAAGCGCTACAATACCGCCTGATTTCAACACCCGGTACATCTCCGAGAAACTCATATCCGGCTGCGGCCAGTACGGCAGGCTAAAACGGCTCACGATGCAATCCACGGTACTATCTTTGAGCGGGATTTTTTCAGAGACGCCACGCACCGCTTCAAACAAATGGCCATTCGACTGCTGCACATTCTCTTTTGCTGACACGAGCATCTCGGTCAATGGGTCGACGCCCACCACCGTCGCATCCGGGATCTGATGCAAAATCTCCAAAGAAAGCAACCCAGGCCCCGCGCCAATATCAAGGATTACCGGACGTGACTGCGACACATGGCGCCTGACGATCCGCGCGAGATACGCGTACAGCTCAGGGAATCGTTTCATGTACGTTGCGAAATCTTTCACGGTCGTCTCATCCATAAAAACCGACACCACACCTTTAACCTGGGACGAAACTGGTCGGGAGAATTAATGTTTTTTTGTTTCATCTTGCTTGCTCATAATGCCTGGTATTATCGCTGTCCACCACCAGTTTTTGTGACTTGAGCACCTGGTAGTTTCGTACCTCTGCAAATGCCGAAAGCTGAACATGGCGTGTGATCCCATAGGTCACATACGAAATACCGGAAAGAGACAGCGTGAGCGATTCGTTACTCCCGCAATCCGTGAACAACCGGAGATGAAACGCGTCCTCCACCCCGAAATTCTGCTCGGTATCGGTCTTGACCGATGTGACGCAACACGCGCATTCAACAGGAACCCACCCGTTGCTTCCCAGGGAGCCGCCAACAAACACCTCAGTCCACGCATGAGCAATCGCATCCGCGGTTCCATTCTCGTACGCGGTTAACAAGTACCCCCGGACAAATCGTGCGGGGATCCCCAGCGACCGACACAGAGAAATATACAAAAACGACAGGTCGTCGCAATCCCCGGTTTTCCTCTGTAAGGTCACCTCTGCTGGTTGCACCCCTGCTTCCTCTGGGTGGGCCTGATATTGTACATGTGTTTTCAACCAGGCGAACAGTGCTTTCGCCAGGAGAAACGTATTATTGGTCTTTGCAGTAGTCTGAACCCCTTGGGCAATGGCGGTTATCTCTGAATTTCCCGGGTCGATGAACACGGTCGTCTCATTTGCCTGCATATGAGTATATTTGCGAACAATGTCAGGGTAGATGACAGGGAGTTGCTCGAGCGTCACCGCTCCCTTCCCATTCAAATCAGACACAAGAAAGCTATTCGCTTCCACATGAGTAGACAGCCCCAGCTTGAACATGGTTTCCTCATCGCCAGAGATGTTCCATCGTACAAACGTGTTATTCGCCCGTGTTTGTACCTCGTAATCCCGATTGAACAGAATACTATACGTTGCAGACCCGAGTACCACCTTAGGGATGTCACATAAATAGGTGATCTCATAGCGTCCGGCACCAGAAGTGTTCACCTGATACCCGTACGAAATATCATATTGGATTTTGGTGGACTGCGACTCATACGTTGTCGAAAAACCAGGGGAAAATCCTTGGCATCCTGATAACCACACAACGATGAAAAGAACCAATGCAAGAGCGGGGTACCATGTTTTTTTCATCATGGCAGGTAAGCCTATCTCCTAAATAACCCTAACCCATGCTTCTGATGCCCTGGGGGCTGCGCCTTTTTATGATGAACAACATGATAATGACACCCGTTACTCATCGGGCATTGCAGACAGGTAGGGTTGTCCTTATGACAGAAGTTCCCACCAAGCTGCGCGAGCGACTCGAGGTACTTGTACACGTTCTCCTTCATCTCTTCAGCCTCTTGACTAAGGAATTTGATCGTCTCATCAGGATCATCCGTCGTCACCCAGCCAAGCCGTTTTGCGACGCGATTCACCATGAGCGCTTTCTCGGTCACCGTCACCTGTTTTTGTGCCGGCGTCGCCTCTTGTCGTGAGGGGGGCGGCGGCATCTTCGGCATTTTCACCTTATAATCCGCGGGATCGATATCCTTGAAGACTGTGACGGATTTCCCGCCATGATCGGTCTCCCGTGTACGAATCTGCACAAGGATCGGGATCTGAATCGATGCACCAGAGATCAGTGCGACGCCAATCGGCAGCCGCTGGATCTCATCATAGGTTTGGCTGGTGAGCCCCTCGACTGACTGTATAATCGCTTTCAGGTCATTCGGGTTTGTGACCTTCAGGATAATGTTTGTGTTGCACTGGGAGATGATGTTCTTGTCGATTTTCGCGGGACGTTGGCTGACCACGCAGAGTCCCATGCCGAATTTCCGTCCCTCAGACGCAACCGTGCGTAACATCTGCGAAGACACCGCACGACCCACACCGTGCTCCGGGCAGTAGTTATGCGCCTCTTCGACGACACAGAGGAACGGTGGGATCTTCCCTGCTTTCCGATCATTGAAAAGTTCGCCGGTCAACCGTGCAACCACCACGTCCTGTATATCTGGTGGCACCCCGCGCATGTTAATAATTGAGCATCTTCCTTTCTGGACCAATTCGTTCGTCGCGGTTCCCTTCTCAGCGAACACGCCAATCGAATCTAACGATTCCAGGGAGGCGATGACGTTCCATCGCGCGTTACTCTTGCTGCGTTCCACCGCCTCGATGATGTCCCTGATGCTGTAGATTTTTTTGAATTCTTTGAGCTCTTTGATTGTCTGATATAACACCGCTATCTGAGGACCTGAGAGTTTCGCTTGGAGTAAATTCAGGATTTCACGGCCTTCAAGATTCATGCCGTTTAATGTCAGATGAACTGTGCCTTCACCGCTTGCGGCAAGCGGTGAATAGGTCACGATTTGATTGGAATAATCATTCGGTTTCACACCGAATTTCTCCATGTTCTTCAAGTCTTTCTTATCCTTGTTTGGTTTCCCAAGGGAGACATATTCCCCATGCGTGTCGATGATGACGAGCGGGATTTTCTTTTTGAGTAATTCCTCGATGAGTACACCGCAGGCGTAGCTTTTTCCGCCCCCGGTTTTCGCAAGGATGCAAATATGTTTTTGCACTAATGAATCGATGTTCAGGTAGACGGGGAGGTCATGCCCTTTTAGGAGGCCTATATATGCCCCGTTTTCTTTGTCGGCATGGAGCCCGAGCACATGTCTTATGAGATCCTCATGGGCGAGCATGATGCGTGCGCCAGCCTCAAACGGGCTGCGTGGCGCCTGCAGATGTCCTTCCTTATCCCGAAAGCCAATGACCTCGGCGTACGCGGAAATATCGCTTTTGATTGGAGGGACAGACCCGTTGCTTTTTATGGTTATCGCGTCCTCAAACTTTAGATCGGAGTATCCCTTGATGTCCATGACTTGCGCAAGGACGTACCCTTCCTCGTGTGGTGCTGCGACGTAATCAAACTTGCGCAGGTTATGGCCGTCCACCGTGAAATTGAATTTTGTTGAGCCAACATCACCATAAATAAGACCAACGAAGTTGTTTTTTTGTTCCGGCATCCATACCCCTTTTGTTGTCTACGTGCGGAATATTATGCAGGGTTATTATAGTTTTTGTATTTTTTTCGCAGCCTCAGCTGGTAACCCTGCGATTAGTTCCAAGGCTTCACGCTCCATGAAATGAAGATTCCCTGGGATGACCAGGGTGTGTAATGGCGGCCCGAAATCCATTGACTGCAGGACGTGTATTGTATTTGCGGCAACCACCGCGTCAGGGGCCCCTGCCCGTGCGACCACACAGGCGATGCTTTCATTTGAAAAAAGATGTTGTTTGCGTGTTTTTTCCATTCGCAGGAGTATCTCGAGTCCTTCGTTTGCGGTCATGTACCGGTCGTTCTCCGCCTGAATATCAAGAAGCACCAGGGTGTGCAGCCCCATTTTTTTATTCTCTGCGATCACCGTGTACGGGCTTGTCGGGAAGTACTCCTTTTCAGGGTAAGCGAGCGTGGTCGTCCTGCCGAATTTGTAATTCTGTAGTCCAAGGATGCCCGGTACCGCGGTCGCGATGCTGCTCCCATGAATGATTTGTGTTTGGATCCCTTTTTTTATGGCTCGTAACCGAAGGTCGATATGGGTCGTTGCGATCATCGGATCCCCGCAGGTGAGAAACACGACATGTTTGGTCTCCGCTTGGGCAAGGATTGTTTCGCCGTGTTCGGTGTCCTGTCGTGAAAGCACCTGGACGTGTTTCCCGATTATGTTCTCAAATGATTTTTGTTCGAACCGGCCGGGTTTCGAGGTGTAGAACTCCGCGAAAATCAGATCACAGTCCTTGAGTTCCTGCATGCCTTTTAATGAGATATCCTGTTCGTCGTACAACCCGAGACCCACGAAAACAAGTTTCCCCTGCGACATTTTTTCACAACCATTCATGGTCTTTTCATTCAAAAATGTTGTTCTCTCCTTTATAATATCGAAAACGTTTAAAACACCAACGCGATTCCTAAACGTGGGCGACAACTACCGGCTTTTTTTTCTCGCAAGCGTCGCACGCCTTACTCGTTTTTTTTCCATAATGTGACTATTGGTCATGCTACCGATTCACCAGGGGGAAAAATAAAGAAAGATTTAAATTCCAGGAGGAGCATTCATGGGCCGAGGTGTTTTATGACATATAAACACGAGGGTTGGACCTTGTATACGCGTAATGTAAAGCTGAAAGGCGGAAGAAACCAAACGATTTATTTCTTTAGCAAACGGACACCAAAAAGCGGAACTCCCTGCGATTTACCAAACGGGTACACTGTTGGTGTTAATAAAAGAACAAGCCTTCCCTACCTAAAGAAAAGGTAACCGTTCCTCCTTTTTATTATTCTTTTTTCTTTATTTTTAATTTTTTTTCTTTTTGCATAAATGCTTTATAACAAGTAGAGGTTGTTTGTTCGTTGTATGCCACGGAGACGCCTGCAGGAAAAAAAGATTCAGAAAAACATCGCTTCACAGCGGATTTCCTATTTGTTTGCGCTTGCTGAGGCATATGCGCGAGCCGGGAGACTCTCGCTAGCAAATCGCTACGTCCAGCTGGCACGGAAGATTTCCATGAAATACCTGGTCCCGGTCCCTGTCGAGTTTAAACGGCGATTTTGCACCCACTGCTATCAGTATTTGCTTCCGCCAGTGACGTGTCGCATCCGGATCCACCGTGGGAGGATTATCACGTACTGTCGATCCTGCAAGCATTACAGTCGGATTCCCCTGCATCAACGAAGGTCGTCAGTGTCCAAGCCCTGGGGAAAAATGAGTTAGTGGTTTGATACTTGTTTTTCCCGCTTTTAATCGTACGAGTAATCCATGCTTTTTTTGCTAAAGAAAGATGTTGAGAGTTCGATATTATCGTTAAAGAGTGTAAAAAGATCTATAAAAAGAAAACGAAAATAGATAGCATTTCACAGTGATTCATTCTAATCTTTACATTGCACAATAAATGCGTTGTGTGCAAAATAAAAATGGATTCTTGAAGAAATCATCAAAATTTTAAAAGATGGAAATACCCAACAGGAATAGATTCGGTCCAACAGCCATCTTTGTAGAATCCAGTTGCCATTATTCTAGGTTTCATCAGGATCATTATAGTTAGTATATTGTTCTATTCAACAAACTGTGATTCATCGGTCAAGTAGATGGCGTAAGAGTGGAAACGCATGGGGGAACCGTTCAAGCAATTGATTAAGCCACATGTAGGGAGCACCTTTATACTCAACTGGCATCCTTATTATGAACCGGCTCCATTCACTCTCGCCGCCAAAATTATCCTTAGCTTTCGCACGAATCATATAGAATCCTTTCTCATTCCATACATGACTGATCGTTATCTCTGTACCAGATCCATATGGTCCAATCCATGTACTGACCGAATCATCACCCCAATCGACATAATAGTACACCGAATCACCATCAGGATCAACAGCGGTAAATGTATAATTGTAAATTGTCCCTTTCTTTCCCATTCTTGGACCGGATATACTTGGTTTATCCGGTGGAGTATTCGATTCCTTAATATTTGCCCAGGTACTATCAGTAGAAGTATTACCCGAGCTGTCATTAACAGTAAGTGAAATCGTATAGTTCCCAGGGTTTGCATAGTCATGCGTCGGGTTCTGCTCCATTGAGATTCCATCATCGCCAAAATCCCAGTGCCAACTATAGGGTGAATCCCCACCTCTCGCAGCACCAGAAAACAAAACGGGTTTATTGATTAACCCGAAATAGGGGCCTTTCGCATAGGCTTTCAATTCTCTCGATCTGAATTCGTACCAACCGGTATGCTGCGGATCATGATGGAACATTGGCCACTCCATGGTACTTTGATTAAAAACAGTGTCTAACTCCCAGATGTATATGCTATCCCTATTTTTCCATAAACTGGCTCCATAATCCCATTCCCAGGTTGAGCTCGCTAAAAGTTCTACCATTCCATCATTATCAATGTCAGCAATCGTCGCAGCAGCCTGTGCCTCTTCTGTCACTTTTGGAAAACCTTCTAGTAATGTTCCATCAAGATTCCATGCGTACACTCCGCCGTCTCCAAGATTATCAGGGTCAGTGCCTGTACCAGCGGTGGTCAGAACCTCCAGGCGTCCATCGCCGTTCACATCACCCACAATGGGAGAACGGTAGTCATTCCAACTTGTCTCCTGCGGCCACCCAGGAAGGATGTTCCCTTGGTAATTAAAAACGTAGGTTTTAAACGGTATCGTGCTGACCACGACCTCTAAGTACCCGTCGTTATTGAAATCAGCTAAGGCTGGTGAGGTTAATATACCATAATCATTACCGACCAATCGGGGCCAACCAGAAACATTATCTCCAAATCGATCCAACACATACAAACCAAAATCAGGGTATTCGTGGTAATATGTACCAATAATTATCTCATCATATCCATCGATGTTAATATCGCCAACAGCAGGGGAGGAAAAGATTCTCCCATCGACATCAACAGGATAACCATTTAGAACAGATCCATCAAGATTGAATACATATATCCGTCCTTCAGCAAACGGTTCGTCAGCAATGATGTTCCTGCAACAACCGACAACAATCTCCAACTCAGGGTCATCATCGAAATTGCCTACCGCTGGTACAGATCCACAAGTACCACAAGCGTGATAATAACCACCAGGAACCGAATAGTTATACACACATTGTGGCCATCCTGGCAGCATGGTACCATTCGAATTAAACACAGCGAGATATTCTCCAACAACATTGTTATATTCATTATATATTTTAATAATCTCGAGATTTCCGTCACCATCCAAATCCGCTAACATTGTATCTACCGAAGGATGGTTTGAATAAGATAACGCAATAAATTTTCGAAAGGAGCCGTTATGGTTATATATATACAACCCTTTTTCTGCGTTAATGATTATCTCTTTATATCCATCATGATCAATATCTCCAACTGATGGTGAAGCAGTACGCCCCAGCATGTGTTCATTTTCAAGCTCCACTGGCCATCCGTCAACAAAGCTTCCATCGGGATGGAATGCATAGATCATAAACGGATCATAACTTAAAAAGACAAAAATCTCCATTATTCCATCGTTGTCAACATCGCTGACAACAGGTTCTGCGAAACCACCCCAATAGACAACATTCCCCTCACGATACTCATACAGCCTCTTTGGCCATCCTTCCTTCAAGGTTGGATCAAGATAAAAGTCTTTGATATATGATGTTACTACCTCATCAAGAATGGGATTCCTTTCTTCTCCATGATTATTTACAGGTAGGTTGAGAAATATATTCTTTGGAAAAACAGATTGTTTTTCTCCTGTTGTGGCTGTCATACTACCTGAAAAATGCGTCGTTATTCTCAATGTAAAAAAATCAGGCTCAGTGATGTGGCTGGTATTCCAGATCGCCACCGTACTATTAATGATAGGGGAAGTACCACCATTTATCAACGTAATGCCTGTTGTATACCATGTTGTCGGCTCCTCTCCTTGACCATATTCTATGACATAATACATGAAATTATCGCCCGTGATCGTCCCGGTGATATAGATTATGTCACCTGCTCTCAGCACATCGCTGCTCAATGGATTTGTGAAATTTATATCATATTCATTAAAGGTTTTCTGGGAATGATGTTTCCCCTCCATGATTTCGTGATAACAGCCATATTCCATTGGAGAATAGCAATTGTAAAATCCGTCTTTAGAAGTGAATACGATCCTTTTTACCTCGCCATTATTTACTATAATCTGTCCGTCATCCGGCAAACAGTTTTCCTTTTCAATGAGCCTTGCGGTCGTTGTAAAAAGTGTAGAAATAAACAATACAGTTATACCAATAACAAAACCTTTCATATGCTTATTTTTTCTTTTCGTAGTTATTCCTCCCTTTCTTTATTATAGAATATAATAGCTATATATATATTTTTTTAACAATCCGGCTCCTTAAATATTCTTATATTATCCCAAAGACTAAAAGGGGAGGAGATTATTATTATTTCTATGGTTTTTATTGCGATTGATTAATGTTGAATAATTTTTGTTCTCGTATTTTTTCATATTGAACCTCGTTTTCAGACCCTTATCCACATCTTTTTGCTCGTCTAACATCTTTTGGTATATCCTTCAATGTCTATTTCGGTCTGATTTCACCATTTCCCCTCCTTACTTTCAGAGCTACTGTCGCACAGTACCTCTAATGTAAAAAAATGCCAAAGAAACATCATTTTCTCGGAGGGACCTCCCTTTTTGAACCCCCCCCCTATTTTTAGACCCCTTGCCACCTCGTTTTTTGAAAAGGAACGCTTGTTTCTCTTGCTTCGATAAATCTGCATGGAATACATTTGTTATTCCTGTTACTTCCTGATAACTAATAATTTTCTTCCCTATATCTCCCAGAAACGCCCTAGCGGCATCATCCTCGTGTCCCTCCAAGTAAAAAACTGTTTTTCTGTTCATCTTTGTTCTATAAAGGGTTGGAAAATATTTCTTCAATTGAAAAAATCGACTCTTCGGATCATGAGAACAAATCCTATAACCTTTTATTACAAGCTCCTGGAGCATTTCAAGTGTTTTTCCTCAGATACCTGGCCATCCATAGGGTTTGCCAGGTAAATCCTTTGCGAGTCGATAGACTGTTTTATGAGATACACCAAGTTCCTTTGTTGTCTGATACTTTGATTTCCCACTTTTGATCTTTCGGATGATCCATGCTTTTTTTGCAGGAGATAAATGCCTATTCATATAGTCTTTTTTCGTTGTCATCACTAACGAGTGTAAAAAAGTGTATAAAAAGATGTTGAAAAGCAAGTTATTTACCAGTATAACCTGAGCGAACTATTTTAATAGATATACTTGTTCTTGGTTTTGCCACCTAAAGACTGTGACACTGCACTATTTAATGGAAAGTGATATTATATGATAGTGATAGAAATAAAAGTACAAAATATTGTAGCATCTACGACATTCGCAGATAAATTAGATCTAGACGTAATAGCGCAATCGCTAGAAGAAGCAGAATATGAACCAGAACAATTCCCAGGGCTTGTATATCGCCTGGGTAATCCGAAGACAGCCACGCTCCTCTTTCGAAGCGGAGCGGCTAATTGTACAGGTGCAAAAAATATAGAGGATGTAAAAACTACTATCAAAATAATAGCAGAAAAACTAGAAAAAATAGGTGTAAAAGTATATAAAAATCCTGAGATTGTGATCCAGAATATTGTGGCCACATCTGATCTGGGAGGAGAACTTAATCTTAGCGAAGTAGCTGTATCTCTTGGTTTAGAAAATGTGGAATATGAGCCTGAGCAGTTCCCTGGCTTGGTTTATAGGATCAAAGAACCGAAAGTAGCTATGTTGCTGTTCGGTTCTGGTAAAATAGTCTGTGCAGGTGCAAGAAAGATAGAGGATGTGTCATTAGCAGTAGATAAATTATCAAAGGAGCTCTCTTCGTTAGGACTTCTCCGTAAGTAAAGCCTCTCTCTTTTCTTTTGCAAAATTCAATAGTTACTGCCAATGTAAAAACCAGTCTTCTAATGGTTTGGATTGAAAAATCTAAACAACTCGCATAAAAAGGTGTTGAAAAATGAGATCAAGAATCCTCAAAAACCCCTACGTATGAATATTTATATAACTCAACTGTAGATAAGTTAAAGAATATCAGGGAATTGATTTGTTTGGTTAAAAAAGAAAAACAGAAAATAGAAGAAATTACTCAATGCCCTGAATGTGGGAGTATACATCTTAGTAAGGATTATTCAAGAGCTGAATTGGTTTGTGAGGATTGTGGACTGGTTATTGATGAAGCTTTTATCGATCATGGCCCAGAATGGCGTGCATTCGACAGTGACCAACGAGAAAAACGAGCAAGAACAGGAGCACCGATGACCTATACGATTCATGATAAAGGTCTTTCTACTATGATTGGTTGGAAAAACCGTGATTCCTATGGGAAATCTATTCCAACCAGAAACAGAGCACAACTATACAGACTTAGAAAATGGCAGAGAAGAATACGAGTAAGTGATGCAACAGAGAGAAACCTTGCTATTGCACTTTCTGAGCTTGACAGAATGGCATCAGGCATGGGCCTTCCAAGAACGGTGAGAGAGACCGCTGCTATGATTTATAGAAAAGCAGCATTGAAGAAATTGGTCCGTGGAAGAAGCATAGAAGGTGTTACCACCGCAGCATTATATGCAGCATGCCGACAGTGCCATGTGCCACGTACGCTTGATGAAATAAGCAACATAGCACATATATCGAGGAAAGAAATTGGAAGGACCTACAGATATGTCGCTCGTGAATTAGGATTAAAAATGTTGCCGACTTCACCAGAGGATTACATTTCTAGGTTCTGCAGTGAACTGAAACTTTCTGGTGACGTGCGAGCAAAGACCTTGGAGATATTACAAGAAGCTGCACACCGAGAACTTACTAGTGGACGTGGCCCAACTGGTATGGCAGCAGCATCGCTCTATATTGCATCTGTACTTTGTGGTAAACGAAGGACACAACGTGAAGTAGCGGAGGTTGCTGGGGTCACAGAAGTCACCATTCGAAATCGCTACAAAGAGCTTGCAGAAAAACTAGATATGGGCATCATCCAATAGGCTTATCGTTCTCCCTATTTGCTCTTCTTTTTATTTGTTAAGATTATTTCCATTGAAGATACATTGGAGGTTCTGCCTTCTTCGTTGGTAACGCTTTCGGTACTGATTTTTATTTCTTTAACTTTTGCGTCTTTGATAAACCTGTTTCTCACGATTTCTGCAGTATCTACCGCTGTACTAATCGCCCTGCCTCTCGCTTTTAATATGACCTCATCCGAACCACTAGCGTTAAACTGTGTTACGACGGCAAGCACATAGCTCATCGGAGGTTTGTGTCCAACATATATCACGTTTTCATCGGTTCTTCTTTTTTCAGCTGTTCCCGCTTCTGTTGTTTCTTCTGCCATAATTTTTTCCTTTCAATCTATGAGTTACATAACATCTCTTTCTTTATAAAACAAATCCCACTTATGGGTTATGGCGGGAATAAAAAAAGGGATTCAAACAATTAGGAGATGGTTATTCATGTTTTCCCTTCTTTTCCTCCTTCTCTCTATATCTCCAACCATAACCTGGGTATCTCATTGCTTTAAAACCTTTTACAAATTCGTTAAATTGTTTTGGATTACGGAAACAGATTGTTCTTACTACTTCCCCTGTTTTTTCACCAAATAGCTCAATTACTTTTTTATGTTTCGTTCTAACTCGACCCATTTTCCCTCCGCAACTACCTACAATTTCATAACCGCCTGGAGCCATCATTTAGAAAAATAAGATTTTTAAAAAAACCTCATTATCCTGAATATTAGCAAATACCTGTTTTTCGAAATAATAAAGTATTCCATCATTTAAATGGTTTTCTCTCATTTTAACGTGGGGCATGCTCCTGTCAGGAATGGAATACGAATTTACTAGTAAAAATTACTGCTATTTTATTGACCATGCGCTATCAAAATATTTCTTTCTAATCTTTTCCCACTCGACTCTTTCTACATACTAATTGAAAATATACTAGCCATACCTTTTTAATCGCATTTGCGATATCAAAGTTCCAGATTGAAAAAGGAGGAAAGAGGGTAATGCCTGCTAAGAAAGCCAAAAAGACAACAAAAAAAACCGCTAAAAAGAAGAAATAGGATTATGTAATATACTTATTTTTTCGAGATAAAATTCAATTAACTGATTTGGCATATATTCATTTTATCTACATGTCCACATGAGTTCATAATATTTTTTCTTTAAAAAACCAATTCTCTCTGAGGTTTTGGAGAGGATAAAAAGGTGGTGAAATCAACGTTATTTTGGTAGTTATGGGGCAAGAGAATGATAGGTTACACTTTATCTACTCAGGATAATATTTTTAAGTTCCGTTATATCATTTTTGACATCTGCGAGTTCTTTCAGTTTTTCCTGTTCGATGGTTTTTACTACTTCAGATAACTCGACTGTGGGTTTGTAAATATGGACTGGCCTGCCTTTTCCTTTCTTCTTAAGTTCCCGTTTTTGTACCCACCCTCTCCTTCTGAGTTCCTGCATCGCTATGCATACTTCGGGTTGACGCATATTTGTTCCCCTTTCTATATCAGCAGAACTACATTCATCAACTTGTGAAATATACATCAATGCTTTAGAAAGATACTTCGGCATCCCGACCTCCGTAAATAATCGAATGATCTCCTCATCCTCTTTATCCAAAGCAAGATTTACCCTTGTTTTCATCCACCTCACCCTGCCTTCAGCATATCACTATAATGTTTAAATATGTTTTTATAATATTTTTTATCTGATAAAAATAAGGTTCATTTTTGCTTCTCTGAACGTCTTCTAATGTCAGCTTTTTCTTTTAAAAAACTATCTTGAGGAAAATTATCTAAACAATTGCGTCATTGTATGTTGATGTGCACGTGAAGACTACCTGTAAACATTTCTCCTGGAAAAGCATCCCTCTCATCGATATGAACAAGATAAATCAGAACATGCTCAAAGAACCTCATTGCGATCTCAATAAACTCAGCAGGTTTCTGAGTTGCCCAAAAGATTGTAAATGGTTTGAAAAGAGATAAGATTTGTTTATCTACTGTATGTTCCTATCAATTGTGCTTCTTCTATTATATGCCCTGACATCGCCGATTCTAGTTGCTCTTTTGTGGCTCCCTCATTTAAATTAAGTGTTGTATCTAGTGCATAGAGTTTGAAGAAATATCGATGGGTTCCAGAGGGAGGACAGGGGCCACCGTAATCTAATTCACCAAAATCATTTCTGCCTTGAGGAAACTTTAAAGTTTCATTTTCTTCAATAACTGTCTTGTTTGTAGGAATATTCCAAACCAGCCAATGGACCCACGTTCCCATTGGTGCATCTGGATCGTCCACGATTAGGGCAAGGCTTTTGGCGTTTTTAGGAATATTGCTAAAAGATAAAGGTGGCGATACATTAGGCCCCTCGCATGTATATTTAGATGGAATCGCTCCACCGTCTTTGAAAGCAGAACTAAACAATTTCATATTTCCAACCTTCCCTTGTTTATCTTCAACACAACCAATGTTCAAGACGATAATAAATGTAATGATTACCACAACCTCTATAGCAACTTTTCTACCCATTGTACATTTCACCTAAATAGATAATGTGTATATCGTTTATTTCTTTAAAAAACCAACCATCAAGATTTAATAAAAAGATAAAGTGATATTGAAACCGGAAATTATCAATTTAAAATCATCTTTTTGTTTTTTTTTACTCGTTTTCATTCCGTTATCTATGTCTTTTATTATTAACTGCGATTGAGAATACTGCGTGGTCTGAAGCGATAGCGTAAGACCCGCATTCCTTTTTTCTCCAATCAAACCATACTCTTTTTTTGTCGCACGCGACAGGCATTCGCCTGCCCTTTGATTGGTGCGACAGGAGCTCAAGAAAATATGGAAAATGTAAGTATTGGATGCTATAAAAAGCTGGCGCATGACACACGCAACAACTGGGTTACGATTTAGTTTAGCACCAAGTGTCGATACAACTGTTTCGGAAAGCAATCCCACATCGACAGCTGCATTGAAGGATTCCGTGAACTCGAACCGTTCGGGTTCGAGTTCGGTGAGTTTGGCTTCGGAGGCGTTCACGTGCATTTTCAGGTCAATGTCCCCAAGTGCTATTCGCTTGAAGAGGCAGAAATCATGCTTAAGTCACATAGTGCTAAGAAAATGTTTGAACAACACCCTGGATTTCGGAAGCTGTACCCGAACGGTGGATTCTGGAGTGGGTACGAACATCATGAATCAACAGGGCTTATAGATTTAGAAAAATCAACTGCGTATTGTCGCAGTCAGCAACAACGTCATGGTGTGACGGTTATTGATGATCGCCAACAACAACTACCTAACGTAACGTGACCGCCGAGTGGGGATACGGCAAGACCGAAGCCCCATCAGGGGCGAAGAGCTTGCCGAGGAAACGAGGCGGAGCAGGGGATTATAAGGGCGCAGCCCTTATCTTATATCAAAATCCATAGGCATCAGTAAAGGGGTCTAAAGATGGGATCCTCTATTTATTCAATATCGTGAAGATGATGATCTGTGTTCCTATCGCTGTCTTTTCTTCGTCAACCACTTTTACAGTAATAGATATAGCACCGAATCCAAAGAACATTCCTGTCCCCACGGTTTTAGATCCCCCCGCGGGGATGTCAATCGAACCATCCACTGTTTTATTGATTCTTCCGAGAATGCCACCTTTCACCTGAATCTGCCATGGAACACCAGTGGCATCTGTTATTCCGTTGTTCAATATCTTCAAATTGACTCCAAGGCCTCCCGTCATATTAAATGCAAAATAACCTGCAAGCTGTTTTATTTCGTTATCACTTAATGCTCTATTGTAAATGCGGATTTCATCCTCAATACCATTAAATGGCGCCCACTTACCATCCAAAAAATGATTATTGCCAATAAGTGGTTCATAACCACTTTGAGAGAAAGCTTGAGTTATTGTGGACGTATTATCCAGATTACCATTGATGTACAGATGACATATATTTGAAGAGTGATCAAAAACGGCTGCCACATGGGTCCAACTTCCAATAGGTATTAAAGATATACTTCGACATTTTTGAACTCCAGCATCATCATTTAACCAAAATAAAAGTTTATTATTCGCACTCCAAGAATCTATACGAAAAATAAAACCTTGTCCTGGATTGCCTCTACCATCAAAAATAATACAATCATGTGGATATGAACTAGGTCCATACCATTTTATCCAAGCTGCAACCGTAAGAGCCGTGGTAATAGAATCATCATATGAAGGAGAGATGTCCCCAACATAACTTGTATCTTTAATCTCCAATGCTGATCCATATTTGCCAGTAGTCCATGTTGCACCATAGATATTCCCATTATATCCATTTCCAGAGCTATCGTGTGCAACAGAGCCGCTTCCTTCATTAAAATTCCAATATCCAATAAGTCCTTCCGTGAGTGGTACTAAAGATTTTTCACTTAATTCACCCTTTAATTCTGCAAATGTGCTACTGACACTTGACGTTACATTTATTGCAACAAACAGCATTATTATCCCAAAAACTAATCCTTTCGTCCACATACCATTTCTCATTATTTTTTGCCTCCCTTAAATGAAATAGAAAAAGATATGCGATTATTTAAATATTTCGATAAGGATTTAATTGCAACGAATGTTACGAAAATTTAAGTGTGGGGAATTTTGTCTGAGGAGAAGTAAACGAAAAAGGGGTCTGGGTAAGTCTGGGAGGAAAGGTTAAGCACTTTCCGAAAAAATAGCCAGATCCCAAGAAATATTATCTCACATTAGTAGATAAATTTTATCATTAACCGATATGTATACTTTTCCGATAAAACTAAATTCTAATCATATTATTACTTCTTTAAAATGGAATGGAAAGAGATTGAAAAATTATTAGATAAGATTTACAATGGTCAAGAAATAGGGGAGCAAATCGAGGGTCAATTTTTAGACGTAAAACGTTATCCTAAAACGGAACAGGAATTGATTCATATTTGTCGTTATATGGCGGTTTGTTTTGCTAATGCAGATGGTGGTTCGTTAGTTATAGGTGTAGAAAATAACGTTAAAGGACCACCTGCTTTCACCGGTTGTCAGGATATAGATTTATTACATTTACAAAAAACAATACGTGATGGAACAAAACCAGCTGCACCTATTAATTTAAGTTGTCATCAATACAAAGGTTACAACCTTATAGAAATGAAAGTAATGGCAGGTCCTTATGAGGGATCACACTGTTTAACTGATGGGAGTCAATCCAAAAGAATAGGAGCTGAATGCCAACCAATTTATCCAACAGCAATCTCACCGAAATTCATCCATGCAGAACGATTAGATTATTCACGTGCAGTTATAAATGAAATCGGCTTCGATGATTTAAGTAAGGAAGAAATACAAAATATAAGAAAAATTATTTTAATCAGTGAAACAGCAACCGATTTCCTTCATTTAAATGATCTTGATTTGCTTAATACTTTAGGAATGATAAATAAGAAAAAGGATGGAACTATTGAAGTGACGGTGGCAGGACTTCTTTTTGCAGGTAAAATCGAAATAATTAAGAGATATTTGCCTTATTCTGAAATCATTTTTGTTTCATACGATGATAAGGAGCAAGAGGAAGCAGAGAGTAGATATGAAAGTGGATTGCTTTCTATGGTATTGAATTTGCAAGAACTGTTCATGAAGCAGTATAATCCCGTCCATCATTTAGATACTGGATTACTTGAAATTAAAATACCGAAAATTCCTGAGCAAGTATTAAGAGAAGCCCTTCTTAATGCAGTAACTCATAGGGACTATAATAATCAATCTTCGATTTTTTTTAGAAATTATTCTGATAGAATAGAATTGGTTAATCCAGGGGGTTTTATAAACAATATTACACCAAATAATATCTTAGTTCATAATCCTGCTTGGAGGAATCGATTGATAGCTGAAATATTTCAAAGAATGGGATTAGTACGTCGAGCTGGACTTGGAGTAAGAAGGATGTATAGATATTTAATGAATTTTGGAAAAGAACCACCAGTTTATTTTGAAGAAGGAAACGAAATCAGATTAACAATTTTTAATAGGGTTGATAACGATATAGCAACATTCCTGACTAATATGGAACATAAAAAAGAATCCCTTCCATTGGACGAAATGATCATTATTTCAAAATTAAAAAGTCTAGGAGGAATAAATACGGAGGAAGCATCTGTTGCTACTCAGCGATCCATTGATGATGTGAAAGCTGTGTTTGCTAGAATGTGTTACCAAGGTAAGCTAGAAAGACATGGAACTGGAAGAGGAACCTATTATAGATTCACGTCAAATTTGTATTCTGCTTTAGGGAACCCAACTGGTTATTTTAGAAATGGAGATATTGAAAAACGAAGACAAAAAGAACTTGTATTAAAATTTTTAAAGGATAGAGGTAAAATTAAAAATAAACAAGTACAAGATTTATTAAAAACCGATAGAAGTCATGCCTATCAACTCTTAAAAGAGATACAAAAAAATAATGATATTAAATTGATTGGAAATGGGAGAGGGTCCCATTATGAATTGTTTAATAGTCAATGATTTTTCCAGATAATTGTTAATTTGCATTAATTTGCATTTCTTTTGCATTTCTTTTGCATTTTTTTGCATTCCTGGGTTATTCAAAGCTCCTATGATCTTCGGTTTTTTCAATGCTATTGTTCTGCCAGAAACATTATTATCAACCCCTCATCCCTTCTATGACTGTTTCAGCCAACTATTTACCTCTCATCCCAAGTTTGCAAAGTGAAACATAATGAACCCTCTTCTTCTCTTTTTCAATTTTTTTTAAAACCTTAGTTATTAAATAAAACTATTTCCTTCAAATTTTTCAGATATCGTCAATTGTCGTTGAAAATTTCGATAGTTTTATATGTTTGTATTGACAAATATATACATGACTGATTGACACAGTCAGTCAGAGAGGAGGTGAAAAGGAAAAGAATAAACAAAGAAGTAGTTAAAAAATAAATAAATTAGGCAAAGATATGTCTCCCTTCTGTTAATAATTCTCTAAACCTGACAGAAGGAAACGAAATGAAAGAAAATGTTAGGGCGGTGCCCAAACAAGACGGAAAAGAATAGGAATTGAAAATGGAAGGAATGAAAAATATGGTGAAAAAGGCAAACACAAGAAATTATGATGCTGGTGTTCTCAATGATGATCCTCTGTTTTCTTCAGGAAAACACGATCGTCAGCGGATAAAGAAAAATGTTTTTGTTATGGGGGTAATTGTTCTGTTGATTGGGATTACAATGACTCCCCTAGTTGTAACGGCCCAAAATGCCCAAAACAAGTTAACCTCAACATCAACTGGAGAACAAGGGGGAAGTGAATCCGTATTAGTTAATCCAGATGGGACATTTGGAGGTTCAACACTCGGATATTTCCAATTTACTAATCCATGGGCATATGGTGGATCAAGTGGGGGAACAAATAATTATATCAACACACAAACTGGTGTTGGAAGGGCATATGCGAAACGCAGTGTATGGCCTCCGGGTTGGCAATATGGCCAATGTTGGGTTGGTACTCCTACCTTACAGTATACGGGTCTTACTAAAACCGGATACGTTGTTATGAAGACTCCTTCACATATTCATGGGGAGCAGGCATGGGTAGGCGGTAATGCGTTGGCCACCATTAGTCTGTACTTATACGAATACACTTCTAGCGGTCAAAAAGTAAAAACTTATTCTGCAACACTTCTTACGTATCGCAAATGGGGAACGTGGCAATATTCCCTGGACAATCTTGGTATGCAGGTGACATTTAAACAATACTACAAATATAAAGCAGAAGTCTTGGCTACAGCATCAGGTTCATCTCCGGGTGGAATAACAGACATTAATCCCGTTGAATTCAAATGTATGTGGTGGGTAGTATAGCATTATATATATGACAATTTTGAAACCCTATATTTAAAGACGGCGATGTTTCCTAACCATATTTTATTCTTTCTTTTTTTTTAATTCCGCCAATTACCCTTTTTTCAATATCTTTTTATTTAGTATCTTAATGGGTTCTTGTTCCTCATTAAAAACTTACTGTCAACGAGTTAGCGGAAAGTTTGGGGAGTCTTGTCTGGGGGGAAAGGATAAATAAAAAAAAGATTATATGTTATTTTCGACCAGTTAATATTTTACTAACAACATGTGTAGCTACATGCATACCATGAGTAGTTACTGATAAATTCTTTGCTCTGTTATCTAATTTATTCCTATTCTTATGGTGAACCTCCTCATTTGGTAAAAGTTTCCTTCCAACTGCATACTTTTCTGCGATATAGCGATGTACTAATTGATTAGAATCGATATATCTCGCATACCCATTATCATCGATGTATTGACCGTTTTCTTTAAATTTCTTTAAAGTTGAATGTCTATATCGTGGTTTTTTACTAAATAATGACATTAATCATCTCTTTATTTTTTTCGATTATTTTCTTCTGATTGTGCTTTTAAACTCATTTCAAGTAATTGTTTCATTTCGTTCATATGAAATGTAATTCTTTCCTTTTTAAAATCAGTAAGTTTAGTAATAAGATCAGATGCAGACGGAGTTCCATTTTTAGTAATTGTAGCAATTAATTCCAACCTAAATACTTCAAATTCTTCCCGAGATAATCTGTCGGCTACCTGATACATTTTGTAATAAACTTTATCCACTCTACCTTTACTAATTAATTTTGCAAGATTCCCAAAATCCAAGGATAAGGTCAAATCATACATTTTCAGCTTCTCCTTTTTACTTATTGAAACTTTCTTCAATTATAGTGATTTCTTTCTTAGTCAAACCATAGAGATTGTACACAATTTGATCAATTTCATTATCAGTCCTTTTAATTTCTTCTTCAAGTTTAGAACTTTCAGAAGTTTTTTTGTCGCCAATTTCGTTGAGACATTTGTTGAGGGACAATATTTTATCAACGAGTTTTGTAACCATTTCTTCTTCAGATGATGTGGGTTTTTTTATAGGTATCCTCGAAACATATACAGGTTTTTGTTCTATGAAACCTCCTTGTCTCTCGGCACAAGTTGACTTTAAAAAATAAGACATTAGTTTGGAATTTAGAATACCAAGAACATACTTTGATGAAGTTGGCAAAATGCAAGCAGGTGCATTAACATAATAACTATTTTCATCATAAGCAAAAGATGCCTTTGTAGAAAGATTACCCCAAACTATTTTGGGTGTTTCAAACAAATCGTAATAAGCACAAGATCTTAATTCATACCAATAATTACCTTTATTCCATCTTTTTTCCAAAGCCGATTGATAGTTTGAAAGCCATTTTCTGATGGCAGTATATCTATCAATATCAACTCCTATTTTTGTAAATATTATATACCTTTTTTTTGATTTTATTGAATATCTTTTTACTTCAGCTCCTGTTAAAAAAGGTTTTATTATTTCCCTGCTTTTTGGGTCATCTTCTATTAACTGTATCTTTGTTTTTTCATCTATTATAAAAGCTTCATTTAAACCAGTTAGAATACCTCGGCATATTTTACCTTCAACATACGTTTCCAGTTCCACTCCTACTGTTTTTATTTTATTTAAAACCTCATTTGCCTCGGAAACTTGTATGTTCCATTCTTTTTCTCCAAGATCTTTTTGGTTTATTGTAAACTGTCTGCTTTTAATGTGTTTCTCTAATGAATCAAAATTTAAGGTATCCATTTTGCATACTTTGATTTTTGGGTTCTGCTTGTTTATTTTTTTTAAGATGATTATACAAGGATAGATTGTGGCATCGGGGAATACTTTAAGATCTCCAAAATCAATGAAAATTTCTATCCAGAATTTGCTGATAAACCTACGCAAATTTACCCCATAACCAGCCCGAAGCCATTTGTTCGATACAATCATTCCAAAGTAGCCACCTTCTTTAAGTACCCCGATTTCACACTCAAAGAAATATACATATAAATCAGCCATTCCGTGATATACTTCATATTTTTTCTGGAGGTGTGGTTTTATTTCTGAGAGTTCCTCCTGTCTTACATATGGTGGATTGCCTATTACGACATCGAAACTACCTTCTTGAAAATCTCCAGTCCATTTGAAAGCATTTAATCCCAAGATTGTTTCATCATCAATTAAGGAGTTTCCATGCTTTATATGTAGATCAATTTCTTCTGGTAATTTTCTGTTTTTTTCAGCGGCTTTTAACAACAGATTCAATTTTGTTATTTCAACCGCTTTATTGTCAAGGTCAACACCATAAAGATTATTTTTCAATATCTCGGTTTTTACGGAATACGGAACACCCTGACCATCAAGCATATATTGTTTTGAATCTTTTTCAGATAAAATATTTTCATGTAGATAATCAAATGCTTTGATTAAAAACGACCCAGAACCACATGCCGGGTCTAAAACCTTAATCTCTTTTGCTTTTTTCTTCTTATTTTTTAACAATTCCCCAAGAGTGTTTTTTACAATATAATCAACAATATATGTAGGCGTATAATAGATACCTTGTTCTTTTCTATGTGCTTGTCCATTTTTTAGTTTTGATCTTCCCGATTTTGTTTGTTCCAAAATCTTTCCTAAATATTGTTCATATACTTGTCCTAGAATATCAGCAGATATCCACTCAAAATTATAAACATATCCTTCATTTTTTGATGTATAAAGATATCTAATAAGTTTTTTTATAATCCCCCCATTTATTGTTATTCTATCACAATCATTATCTTTCGCGATAGCAAACAATCCACTGTTATATACATCATTATATTTTTCGAAAATCTCTTTTAATTTAGGGTATGCTTTATTGTCAGGATTCGCCATTACCTCTTTTAATATCAGATTCTCTAGATTAATTCCCGTATCTTCACATTTTCTGATAAAAATCAATCGGTCAATAATTCGTTGTGTTATCTCTTCTTTTTCATTTGATTGATATTTAGTTTTGTAATTATTTTCAATATCATCAGCTCTCAGTAGCTTACATTTTTTCATAAATCAGTAATAAAATTGATGTTGGCTACTTCAGGGCAGGTCATATTTTTATTAAAATGATCTTTTGCATCGTTTTTACGATGCAGTGAAATGTTTTTTTTGT
>Ga0315280_10000623_pt1 | contig 65604 bp, 45 predicted proteins | sample YL17G06_40_MG_FD_203697 | JGI IMG/M metagenome (GOLD analysis project Ga0315280, IMG submission 203697) | Sediment microbial communities from Yellowstone Lake, YNP, Wyoming, USA - YL17G06_40 | ecosystem: Environmental > Aquatic > Freshwater > Lake > Sediment | place: USA: Wyoming | collected... | reverse complement strand
CGATGAAAAAACTGATGATCCTGCCGGGAAATCGGGGGACTCTCAGGTCCATGCGAACCTCCGGATTCGATACCGAGTTGATTATAATCGAAATCTGGGATATATGACATCCAGGCACCCTGATGGTGTGTCGGGCGTCAGGCATGAAGGCGTCCCCATGATTCTCATGTCCCGATCCACCGCTGGCAAGGAGGCCCCATGATTCCCAGGAAAACGGCATTCGTCTGCGCCCTGATGCTGCTCGCCGCGGCGTTCGTCCAGGCGACTCCGGCCGAGGACAGGGCGGGGCTCGCGGACACGATGTTCCCGAAGACGTCGGTCGCCCCGAAGGTCGAGATCCGCGCCTATCCCTTCAACCTCAAGGACGTCCGGCTGCTCGACGGCCCGTTCAAGCAGGCCATGGACCGCGACCTCAAGTACATGCTGAGCCTGGAGCCGGACCGGCTCCTTCACATGTTCCGGGTCACGGCCGGCCTGCCTTCTGCGGCGGCACCCTACGGCGGCTGGGAAAAGCCCGACGTCGAGCTTCGCGGCCATACGGTCGGCCACTTCCTGTCCGCTTCGGCCCTGATGTTCGCCGCGACCGGCGACGCGCGGATCAAGGCCAGGGCGGACGCGGTCGCAGCCGGCCTCGCCGCGTGCCAGAAGGCCCTCGGCGCGAGCGGCTATCTCAGCGCATTCCCCGAGACCTTCTTCGACCGCGTCGAGTCCATCCGCCCGGTCTGGGCCCCATACTACACCGTCCACAAGATCATGGCTGGGCTCCTCGACATGTACGCATTCGGCGGCAACACCCAGGCCTTGGAGGTCGTCGAAGGCATGGCCCGGTGGGTGAAGTCCCGCACGGACAAGTCCGACCCCGTCCACATGGAGCGCGTCCTGAACTTCACCGAGCAGGGCGGCATGAACGAGGTCCTGACGAACCTCTACTCCGTCACGGGCAAGCCCGAGTATCTGGCGACCGCCCGCCGCTTCGACGAGCGGCATTACACCGATCCCCTTTCCCGTTCCGAGGACAAGATGAAGGGCGAGCACGTCAACTCCTTCATTCCCAACGTTATCGGCGCGGCCCGCGAATACGAGATGACCGCCGATCCCACGCTTCATGGGATAGCGACGTTCTTCTGGAACGAGGTCACCGGCGCCCGGAGCTTCGTGACCGGCGGGACGAGCAACGGCGAGGAGTGGGGAAGCGATCCCTACCAGATCTTCCCCGAGCTCGGCAAGGACAGCCATGAGTCCTGCTGCACCTACAACATGCTCAAGCTCACACGCCACCTCTTCAGCTGGGAGGCCGCGGCGAAGTACGCCGATTACTACGAGCGGGCCCTCTGGAACGGGATCCTGCCGACCCAGAACCCCGACGACGCCATGATGATGTATTACGTGCCGATGATGCCCGGCATGTACAAGACGTTCATGAAGCCCTACGACTCGTTCTGGTGCTGCACGGGGACGGGCATGGAGAACCACGCCAAGTACGGTGACAGCATCTACTTCCACGACGGCGACGGCCTCTTCGTCAACCTCTTCATCGCCTCCGAGCTCAACTGGGCCGAGAAGGGTCTCAAGGTCCGTCAGGAGACCCGCTTCCCCGAAGAGCCGAAGACGACGCTGATCCTTACGGCGGCGAAACCGGTCGAGCTCGCCCTCCATGTCCGGATCCCGGCCTGGATCGGCGAGGGCGGTTTTATTAAGGTCAACGGGCAGACGCTCGCGGAGTTCTCGAGCCCGTCGAGCTATCTCTCCGTCCGGCGGGTGTGGAAGAGCGGCGATCGGGTCGAGATCACGCTGCCCATGGAGCTCCGGCTCGAGCGCCTTCCGGACCGGCCCGACATTGCCGCCATCCTCTACGGACCGATCGTCCTCGCGGGGCAGCTGGGCGGCGCCGAGGGATTGACGCCGGATAAGGTCTACGGCCCGTACGGCCCGGAGGGCGACCCTGTTCCCGTGCCGACGTTCGAGGGCAGGAAAGGGACGCCTCTCGCGGACTGGGTCAAGCCCGTGGCCGGAAAGCCGCTGACCTTCCGGACGGTCGACGCCGGCAAGCCGAACGATGTGACCCTGGTCCCCTTCTACAGGCTGTTCGGCCAGAGGTACTCCATCTACTGGGAGCTGGCCAAGCGGCCACGGCGGGGCCGGATGTAGCTGGTGGGCCAGGCCTCAGTAACTGAATAAAAATAAAAGAATTAGATAAGGGGGCGCCCGTGGGCCCTAGCTCCTTATTTTGCGGGTCGGAAGCGAGGACTTGAGAAGACCGACCCATGCCCTGTTCTGTGCCGCGCTCTCATCTGTCGGCTACGGGTCGCTTTAACGGGACGCGGGCGACATAGCCCCAGCCGTCCGGCTTGCGTTCGGCCACATCCATGACCTTGGGCCGGATGCGCACGACCATGAACGACCCCGGCAGCGGGTCAGACTGAGCCGCGCCGACGCAGAAGGCCGGGTACCCGTCGAGGTCGACCCTCATCATGACGTGGGAGTGGCCATAGAAGGCGGCGATGACATGATACCTCTTGACGGCCGCCCGCAGGGCTTCCCGCTCCCGGTCGGACCACCAGCCCAGGCCCCAGATGTCCCATCCGTAATGTTGCAGAAGGACGACCGGCCGCCCGCTCGCGCCGACGTTCCGGGCCAGGTCCTCCTCGAGGAATTCCAGGCTGTGGCCGGGCAGCTTCCACGTCCCGTCGAAATGCCGTCCCCACGGGTTGACGACGGCGTCCCCGCCTGAGCCGGCATAAAGGCCCATGCTGACGAAGTGGACCGGGCCCCAATCCCAGGAATAGCTGATGCCGTCGGCCGACGCGGCCAGGAGCCCGCGCCGGAGCCGGTCACGCTCGAGGATCCCCCGACGCACGATCCCCTCGTCACCGCCGTCGTGGTTCCCAGGGAGCTCATAAACGGGAAAGCGGATCAGGCCGCGCCCGTCGACCCCGAAATCCGCGGTGAACCGGTGCCAGGCCATGGATACGTCGGGTGCAGCGGTGTTGTCGACGAGGTCGCCGAGAACGGCGACGCCGCGCGGCGGACCGACGACGCCCCCGAGCCCTTTCGGGAAAGCAGTCCCGGGGAGCCGGTTCATGGCGTCGATCGTTCGTTCGTCGGCCTCGGCCACCGTCGGGCTCAGGCCGTAATGCGTGTCCGAGGCGAGGAACAGCGTCACCTCATAGGCCGGGGCCCTCAGGAGAAAATAGACCGCGCCCGCCGCGGCCACGGCGACAAGCGGGAGACCGACGAGAAGCGCGCGCTTCTTCATCGTCTGGTCACAGCACCGGGTCCACCTTGCTGCGTCCCGCCTTTGGTTTGACGGCGTCTTCGGTCCGCGGGAACCAGACGGTCATCTCGCCGGCGCCGCGGTTGGCCCAGGCGTAGTACGGAACGGCCTGGAACTCGCCGGCCTTCCATTCGCCTTTTCCCTCCGGCGTCTTGACCTTGCGCATGACCCGGCCCTTGACGACCGTGACGCCGTTGAGGAGGCCGGGGCGGAACTCCGCCTGGAGCTTGAGGTAGTCAGGCAGCATGGCTTCGAGGATGTCCCCTCCGTTGTCGACCCCTTCGGCGCAGTAGACGAGGGGGCCCCGCTGGATCGCCGCCATGCCGGCGTCGGCCGCGACGAGCCCGTTGGCGACGACCCGGCGGACGGGCATGGGAAGGACGAGCTCGATCGCATCGTTGAGCTTCCAGATGCGCCGGATCCGCACGTAGCCCTCGGCCGGGTCGATCGCCACGGACTTGCCGTTGACCCTGAGCGTCGGCTTCTCGTTGGTCTTCTCGATGAACCGGTACAGTCCGGAGGGGACGGCCTCGTTCCGGGCCCAGCCCGGGATGCGGACCGCGACCTCGAACTCGCCTGTGCCGCCGTCGGGGTTGACGGCGATCCTAACCGCGCCGTCCCATGGATAACGGGTGTCCTGGATGAAGAGGACCTTCCGGCCGCTAACATCGACCCGGGCGCGGCTGCCGACGAAGAGGTTCACGAAGACCGTATCCCCTTTCGTCGCATAGACATAGCCCGGCAGTGACGGCAGGAAACGGGTCATGTTCGCCGGGCAGCAGGCGACCTCGAACCAGGGGCTGCGGACGTAGCCGCCGGCGGACTCGAGCGGATTCTGGTAGAAGAACTGGTCGCCGCTCAGGGAAACGCCCGAGAGCAGGCCGTTGTAGAGGACCCGCTCCAGGACGTCGATGTACTTCGATTCCCCGTGGAGGAGGAAGAGCCGCTCGTTCCAGAGGGCGTTGCCGATGGCCGCGCACGTCTCGGCGTAGGCGTTGTTCGGCAGCTCGTAGTTCGGGCCGAAGCCTTCGGTGACGCCGCGCGAGCCGACCCCGCCGGTCAGGTACATCTTCTTGCCGACGACGTTCTCCCAGAGCCGGTCGATGGCCTCGACGTAGGCGGGATAGCCGCCGAGCGCCGCCACGTCGGCCATGCCCGAGGCCATGTACATCGCCCGGACGGCGTGGCCCACGGCCTCGTCCTGCTCGAGGACGGGCTTGTGATTCTGCAGGTATTCTTCGGAATCGTAGACCGCGAACGGGTCGTCCTTGGCGTAGTGCGGGCCCTGGTGGTAGTGGCCGCGCTCGTTCAGGAAGAACTTGGCCAGTTCGAGATACTCCATGTTTCCGGTCACCCGGTAGAGCTTGGCCAGGCCGATCTCGACCTCCTGATGGCCGGGGAAGCCGCGGCGTTGCCCGGGCCCCGTCCCGAACGTCCGGAGGAGGAGGTCGGCGTTCTTCAGGGCGATATCGAGGAAGCTCCACTTCCCGGTGGCCAGATAATGGGCCACGGCCGCTTCGTACATGTGACCGACGTTGTAGAGCTCGTGGCTGACCCGGAGGTTCGACCAGCGCTCCGGCCCGGCGCCGGGCGCGGGGTTCTGCGGGTCGACCGTGCGTGTGGTGTAGAGGTAGCCGTCCGGCTCTTGGGCCTTGCCGATGAGCGCGACCAGGTCGTCGAGCGTCCGCTCGAGCCCGGGGTCGGGCCGCAGGAGGAGCGTATAGGCCGCGCCCTCCATCGCCTTGTAGATGTCTGAGTCGTTGTAACGCTTGCCCTTATAGGGGCCGGACATGAGCCGCGCGGCCTTGCGGAAATTGTCGACCCGGCCGGTCTCCTCGTTCATCCTGAGGGCGTAGGGGACCGAGACGGCACGGTTCGTCTCCAGGCGCGGTGCCCAGAAGGCGTCGGCCAGCCGGACGTCGGTGAAGGGCACGGGCCGGACCGGATAGTCCCTCTGGATCGAGGGAGGCGTCTCGCCGGGCGCGGCGGGCGTCACCACGGCGACGAGTGCGAGAAGCGCGAATGCCGCGAGTCCTCTTGGGAGCTGCATGGATGTCCTCCGGTCGTAAGGTTCAACAAGATATTATACATTAAGTAAACCCGGGTAAGGACTTCCAGGATTCATCCAGGACTGCTCTCCTGAGGGCACGCGTCTTATTGAGGCGCACCGCCGTTTTGGGTAAAATGGCAGCCATGAGCGGGCCGGCCCTCATCCTCGTCGGAATCGCGGCGGGAGTCTTCGCCGGGCTCTTCGGCATCGGCGGCGGCATCATCATCGTTCCCTCGCTCATCCTCCTCGCCGGTTTCCCGCTGGTCAAGGCGACTGGGACGTCGCTCGCCGCGATCCTCCTCCCCGTCGGCATCCTCGGCGTCCTCGCCTATTACCGGGCCAAGGTCATCGACCTCAGGGCTTCGGCCTTCATCGCCGTGGGCCTGCTCGCGTCGGTCGCCCTGGGCGCCTGGTTCGCCAACACGCTCCCGGTCGGCGTCATGCGCAGGTTCTTCGCCGTTTTCTGCCTCTACGTCGCCTGGAATTTCATCGACCCGGTCCGCCGGCTCAAGCGCGCTCTCGGGCAACAGGTCACGGCGCGCGCCGAGCCGGAGTCGGACCCGCGGCCGAATCCCTTCCCGCTCATCGGCATCGGCCTCCTGGCCGGGGTCATGGCCGGGATGTTCGGCATCGGCGGCGGCAACATCATCGTCCCGCTCCTGACGCTCGCCCTGGGCTATCCGACAAAGCGCGCCATCGCCACGTCGCTCGGCGCGATCCTCCTGCCTTTCGGCCTGCCCGGCATCCTCGTCTATTACCACCAGGGGACGCTCGACCTGGCCGCCGCGGCCTGGGTGGCGCTCGGGCTCTTCCTTGGCACCGTCTTCGGGGCCAGGATCACGATCCGCTTGCCCGCGGCGACGGTCCGGTTGCTCTACGGGGTCTTCCTTGTCTTCGTCGCCGCCCGCTTCCTCTTCTGGTGATGCCCGAAGGTCGGGCCCCTCAGGCACTCCTGAAAAGCTCACCCGACGCGCGGACAGCCCCGCCCGGAACTTGACACGATGATCGCCGGAACCCATATTGGTATTGCGACAGTCAAGGTGCAATGTCGATGAAAAAGGCTTTGGTTCTCTGGGCGGCCCTGGTGATATTGCTGACTGCGGAATTCTGCAACCCGGGCTCTTCTCCGCTCAGCCCGACCGGCGGCAGCGAGATCACGGCCAACGACCTCAAAATGACCGTTTCGACGACCGGCCAGGGAACGGGCGGGCTGACCTTCCTCATCGAGCTCAAGAACGAAGGGACGAGCACGGCCAGCCTGGAGTTTTCGACCGGCCAGGCTTTCGATATCGTGGTTTCGAACAGCGGCGGTGATGTCGTTTGGACTTGGTCCTATGACAAAGCTTTCACGCAGGCCTTTTGGGAGCTCGACCTGAAGCCCGGCGAGAGTTATTCGATGCAGGCAGCTTGGGATCTCAAGGCGAACGATGGATCGCAGGTGCAGCCCGGCAGGTACGGGGTCAAGGCCTGGATGACGAACTTTTATCGCAATAAGTTCTGGCACAACCCAAATCTCTCCGTAGAATTCCTGCTGGTGATCTGACCGCCGTCTTCCCGGTCATCCTGTCCGGGAATCGGAGAAACGCAGAGTAATGTCTCCGCCCCCCCCAAGAAAAGGCCAGCCCGGGCTAGGCGGAGACTCTGAACAGCTTTCCGGTCGCGCGGGCGAAGACTTCCCCGTCGGCGCCGAGGAGCTCGCTCTCCGCCAGGGTGATCTTCCCATTGGTCCCTGTCACGCGGCCTTCGAGGCGATAGGCCTCCCCGGTCCGCGCCGGTTTGACATATCTGACCGTGATCTCGCCGGTGACACAGCGCAGGCCGTTCGACCCGGCGGCGTAGATCATCACCTCGTCGAGGACCGTGGCCAGCAGCCCGCCGTGGACGATCCCTTCCCAGCCCTGAAAGCGCTCCGGGAAGACCACGTCTGCGGCCGCGCGCCCCTGGTCCTTGTCCATGCGGAGGACGAGTCGGAGACCGTCGGGATTGTTCTCCCCGCACACGAAGCACCGCCTGTTGTCGGTGAAGCTCTTCTTCATTCCGGCCATCCTCTCCGCCCCATGTAGCACATTTTCGACGGCGCGGCAAGGGCGGGCGGCTTGTCCCCTGCCGGCGAACGGGATATAATCGGCCGCGCGATCTCGCGGAATCCCATTCCCAGACAAGGAGCGACGCCATGGCCGAAAACGCCCACGACCAGTTGGTCCTCAGCCTGTTCAAGGAATGCGACGCCCTGCTCCAGGGCCATTTCAGGCTGACTTCGGGCAAGCACTCCGAGTGGTACTTCGAGAAGATCCGGCTGATCGAGAAACCGGCCGCGCTCGAGAAGATCGTCGACCTCCTCGTCGAGAAGATCGAGGCCGAGGTGGACGATTTCGATTACGTCGTCTCGCCGGCCTACGGCGCTATCGCCATCGGCTTCCTGGCCGCCCTCAAGCTCGGCAAGGAGTTCGCCTTCACCCAGCGCGCCGACGAGAAGATGACCATCCGGCCGGGCTTTTCCGGGCTCGACGGCTCCCGGGCCGTCATCGTCGAGGACATCCTGACGACGGGCGGCTCGATCCAGGAGGTCCTCGCCTGTCTCAAGGAACATCATGTTTCGGTCAAGGGGCTCTACGTCCTCGTCGACCGGACTGGCGGCGCCGTTCCCATCGAGGGGAAGCCCGTCGGGAGCCTCCTGGCCCTCAAGGTCGAGGCCTTCGAACCGGACGCCTGCCCCTTTTGCAAGAAAGGGCTGCCCATCACCAAGCCCGGCGCCTCCGATAAGAAGGCCTAGGCCGCAGCGCCGTTCCGCGTCGCGTCCGACGCCACGGCTTCGTGCTCGGCCAGCGCTTTCTTCTTGAGCCCGAGCCGGTCGGCGATGACATAGAAGGCCGGGACGACGACGAGGCTCAGGACCGTCGATAGGACCAGGCCGCCGATGACGCCGATGGCCATGGGCATCCTGATCTCGGAGCCGGGCCCGAGCCCGAGCGCCGGCGGGATGGCGGCCATGAGGGTCGCCGTGGCCGTCATCAGGATCGGCCGGAGCCGGATCGGCCCCGCCCTCTCCATGGATTCCCTGGCGCTGAACCCCTGCCTCCGGAAGTTGTTGGCGTAGTCGACGAGGATGATGGAGTTCTTCTTGACGATGCCCATGAGGAGCATCAGCCCGATCATGCTGAAGACGTTCAAGGTCTGCTTGGTAAGGAGGAGGGCGAAAGCGGCCCCGGCGATCGACAGCGGCAGGATGGTGATGATCGTGACCGGGTCCTTGTACGAGCCGAACTGCGACGCCAAGATCATGTAGGCGATGCCGATGCCGAGGATGAGGGCGAAGAGCAGGCTGCTCATGGATTCGCGGAAGGCGACGCTCACCCCTCCGAGAACGATGCGATTGCCGACCGGGAGCGTCTTGCCCAGGTCCTCGACGTAGCGCAGGGCCTCGTCCTGGGAATGGCCGGGCGCGACGTTGGCGTAGATCGAGATGGCCCGCTCGCGGTCGCGCCGGGTGATGGCCTGGAGGGCGGGCTCCTCCTTGTACGTGACGAGCGACGAGAGCGGGATGAGGGTCCCCGACTTTCCCCGGACCCTCAGCCGGGCGATGTCCTCCGGACGTGTCCGCTGGGCGGCCATGAGCTTCAGGCGGACGTCGATCCGCCGGCCGCCGGTGCTGTACTTCCCGACGCGGACCCCGCCCACCAGGGCGTTGAGCGTCGTGGCCACCTCGTCGATGGAGACGCCGACGTCCGCGGCCATGGCCCGGTCGGGTTCGACGCGGAGCTCGGGCATGCCCAGCTGGTAGTCCGTGTCGAGGTCGACGACGAGGCCGCTCTCGCGGAGCTGGGCCATGACGTTCTGGCTGAGGTCGATGAGCTGGTCCCAGTTCGAGCCGCGCACGGAGAATTCGACCGGGAATCCGCGCTGGCCCGTGAAGCCCTGCTGGGAGAGGTCCTGGATGACCGCCCGCACGCCCGGGATGGCGTTGAGCTGGCGGCGGAGCTCGGCCGTAAGCTGGGGCATGGTGAGCTTCCGCTCCTTGGGCGGGACGAGGGTCATGTTGATGTTGCCGGAGTTGACGCTCCCATAGCCGCCGACGAAGGTGAACGACTGGAGGACCTCGGGCCGCTGGCTGACGATGGCCTCGACCTTCCGCATGAGCTTGTCCGTCTCCGTGATGTCGGAGCCGACGGCCGTCTGCAGCCGGATCGACATCCGGCTCAGGTCCTGGGACGGCACGAACTCGGCCGGCATCTTAGCCAGGACGATCATGGAGGCGGCGAACAGGACGAGGGCCAGGACGAGGACGAGCACGGGACGCCGGAGGCCCTTGTGGAGGACCTTGCCGTAGTTCCCCTCGAGCCAACGGAAGCCCTTGTCGACGGCCAAGCCGACCCGGCTCCGTCCTTCGCGCGTCGTCTTGAGGAACTGCGCGCACCGGGCCGGCGCCAATGTCACGGCCTCGACGTAGGACAGGAGCACTGCGACGCAGAGGGTGATGCCGAACTGGAGGAAGAACTTACCGATGATGCCCTTGACGAAGACGACGGGGATGAAGATGGCCACGACGGCCAGCGTCGCCGCCAGGGCGGCAAAGGCGATCTCCTTAGTCCCGCCGAGCGCGGCTTGGACGAGGCCCTGACCGCCCTCGCGGTGGCGGAAGATGTTCTCCATGACCATGATGGCGTCGTCGACGACGATGCCCACGGCCAGGGCCAGGGCCAGGAGGGTGAATGTGTTGAATGTAAAGCCCAGGAAATAAATGACGGCGACCGTCCCCAAGAGCGACATGGGGATCGCCAGAAGGACGTTGAGGGTGCTCGAGAACGAGCCGAGGAACATCCAGCAGACGAGGGCCGTCAGGATGACCGAGAGGAGGAGCTCGAACTGGATCTCCTTGACGGAATCCTCGATGAATTTCGTCGAGTTGAAGACGACGTTGACGGTCATCCCCTCGGGCAGGGTCTTCTGGAAATCGTTCAGGGCCTCGCGGACCGAGCGGGCCACGGCCACGGCGTTCGAGCCGCGCTGCTTCTTGACGCCAATGCCCTGGGCCGGGACGCCGTCGACCCGGGCGAAGCGGCGGATGTCGTCGAAGCCATCCTCAACGAAGGCGACATCGCCGACGTAGATCGGGGCGCCGTTCGTTTCGCGGATGACGATATGGCGGAAGGTCTCGATGTCGATGGCCTCGCCGAGGACGCGGACGTTGACCTCTCGGCCCGCGGTCTCGAGGCGGCCGGCCGGCAGCTCGACGTGCTCGCGCTGCAGGGCGCTGATGACGTCCTCGACGGTAACCCCTTTCTCGTCGAGCTTCGTCGCGTCGAGCCAGACGCGGACGTTCCGGTCGAGGACGCCCATGAGGGTGATCTCGCCGACACCGGGGATCGTCTGGAGCTTCTCCTTGAGGCTATACTGGATATAGTCGCTGAGGACCCGCGCCGGGAAGGGCCCGACCAGGCTGATCATCATGATCGGCTGGTCCTCGGGGTTGGACTTGGAGATGACCGGCGGGTCGATGTCGCGGGGGAGCATGCGCTGGGCCTGGAAGACCTTGGCCTGGACGTCCTGGAGGGCGAAGTCGACGTTGCGCGAGAGCTCCATCTCGAGGGTGACGGAGGCGCTGCCCATCCGCGAGCTCGAGGTGATCGTCCGCAGCCCTTCGATCTGGACGAGGGCCCCCTCGAGGATTTCGACGATGTCGTTCTCGACGACCTCGGGGGCCGCGCCCGGCCAGGACACGGAGACCGAGATGGTGGGGAAGTCGACGTCGGGGAACTGGCTGATGCCGATCCGCGTCCCGGCGACGACGCCGAAGAGGATCGTCGCAGCCATTAGCATCCAGGCTAGGACCGGGTTCTTGACGCATGCTTCCGTGATCTTCATGGGGTCCTCTCGTCAGGCCTCGGTCTTCGGGCTCAGCGGTCCGTGGGCACTTTCGCGGAGGGTTTCTCGGCCGCCTTCTCCGATGGCTTCGCCACCCGGACCGGAGCCCCGTCCCTCAGGGCCTCGCTGCCGCGGACGACGAGCATCTCGCCGGGCTTGAGGCCGGCCAGGATCTCGGCCTGCCCGTCGGCCGTCCTCATGCCGACGGTCAGGACGCGCTCCACGGCCGTGTCGTTCTGGACGACGTAGGCGATGAAGCCGCGGTCGCTCGGGCGGATGGCCGTCTGGGGAACGACCGGGTTCTGATGCGGCGTGCTGACAGGCACGGTGATCTCGGCGAACGCGCCGGGCCGGAGGGCGACGGCGTTCGTGTCATGGACCTCGGCCGTGATGGCCACCATCCGGGTCGTCTCGTCGGCGGCCGCGCCGACATGCACGATCCGGGCAGAGTATTCCTGCTCGTCGTCACGGACCTTGAAAGTGGCCGTGATGCCCGGGTGCATCTGGGCGGCATCGCGCTCGGGGACCTGGAACCGGAGGAGGAGCGGGTCGCGCCGGATGAGCGTCGCCAGGACGGTCCCGACCTGGACGTACTGGCCCGTCTGGACGGTCCGGGTCTGGAGGATGCCGGAGAACGGGGCCCGGACGTAGGCGTCGTGCAGGTTCAGCTGGGCCTGGTCGAGGGCGGCCTTGGTCTGGGCCACGTCGGATGCGGCCAGCAGGACCTTGGTCCGCCACGTCTCCAGCTCCTCGCCGGGGATGAGCCCCGGCGTCTGAGTGATGACGGTCTCGCGCCGCTTCAGGCCGGCCTCGGCGTCGGCCTTGGCGGCCTGGGCCTTCTCGTAGGAGGCCTGGGCGGACTCGACGGCCAGACGATAGCGCTCGGGCTCGATCTCGACCAGGACCTTGTTGACGGCCACGGTGTTGCCTTCGGCGAACAGGACCCGGTCGACGACGCCCGCGACGCGGGCCGTGACCTGGACCTTCTCGAACGCATCGATGGAGCCGACGGCGCCGACGCTGTAAACCATGGTCCGGACCTCGACGGGCGCGACCTCGACGGGGAACATCACCCGCGACCGGTTCCCGGGGCCGCCCCTGGCGGAAGGTGACGAGGCGCCGCTCTTCTTGCAGCCCGCGGCTAGGGCAACGAAGGCCAGGAGGGCGACGAGAGGGAGTTTATGGGATTTCGGAATACTCAATGGACCGGCTCCTTCCCGAAGGGATCGAGGCCCAGGGCGGCTTCCAGGTTGAGGAAGGCGATTCCCAGGCCGTAGCGTTGAGAGACAAGTGCGACCTCGGCCTCGAACAGGCGGACGTTGGCGTCCGCGACCTGGAGCGCGGAGGCCAATCCCTGCCGATAGAGCTCTGCGGTTTCGGACGCGTTCTTCAGGGCGGCCTCCTGGGCCACCTTAGCCTGCTTGAGCGAGGCGCGCTGGCTCGCGAGCGAAACGAGCGCCTCCCGGACGTCGACCTCCACCTTGCGCATGGAGGTCTGGACGTCGAGGTCGGCCAGGCGGGCCTGCGCCTTGAGGTATTTGTAGTCCGCGTTGCGCGTGAAACCGTCGAAGATCGACCAGCTCAGGGTCATGCCGACGTTCCAGTTGGTCGTCTGCCCTGTCAGCCCCGCTTCATTCGTGTACCGGTACTGGCCGCTGAGGCTCAGGGAGGGGAGGTAACGGAGCAGCGGGTCGAGGGCCAGGGCTTGATAGGACTTGGCCAGCCAGCGGAGCGAGGCCAGGTCGAGACGCCGGCCCTGGCCTTCGGCCACGAGCCTGTCGGTGTCCGCCGCCTCACCCTGCGCGGCCTCGATGAGGAACTCGGGGACGACGAGCGTCTTCGCGGCCTCGGCCGGCGCGGCCAGGAGATAGCTCAGTTGGAGGCCGGAGGTCTTGAGCTGGCCATCGAGCTGGGTCACCCCCAGCTCGGCCGTGGCCTGCTCCAGCTCCGCCAGGGTTACGTCATTGATCGAGGCCAACCCGGCGGAGTAGCGGGCGCGGGCGGCGTCGAGGTTCTGCGTGGCATATTCGTAGCGATGGCGGGAGGCCTCGAGGACCTGTCCCGTGCTCAGGGTCGAGAGGAAGGCCTGGCTGACCTCGAAGGCGAGCTGGCGCCGGCTCTCGGCGGCCGCGTCGACGGCCGATTGCCGGGCCGAGTTGGCCGAGTTAAGGGCCGGGATGCTCTTCGAGTCGAAGACGGTCATGTTGAGGTTGACCGACCCGGACAGGGCGTTGAAACGCTGGATGACCACGTCCGAGCTGCCGACGGTCCTCCGGACCTCGAAGGGCCGGCGGGTGTAGGCCCCCGTCGCCGTGATGGCGGGCAGGAAGTAGGCCCTGGCCTGGGCCACGACGGCTTCGGCCTCGGCCACGGTCTCCTTGGTGGCCAGGGCCCGTTCGTTCCGCGTGAGGGCCAGCTTGACGGCTGCATCGAGGGTCAGCGGGTTCTCCTGCTGGGCCCGGAGGGGAACGAAGGCCAGGGTCAGGCAGAGGAGGCCGGCGGCCGCGTGTCTCGCGCGGCCCATGTCATTGGCGGTCTTGATCATGTCGACTCCTGGGTCTCGAGCGTCAGCCCCGTCCTCCCGGGGACGGAATAATGCATAATACTAGCCATCCGTTTAGACGGCAAGCCCGGAGAATTCTTCCCGAGACGGACGGGCCGCCGCGGCCGGGTTCATTTGACGGCGCGGACAGAAAGGCTGAGGACCGACCCGACATGGTCCATGAGTTCCTTCTCGTTGATCTTCAGTCTCTTGGCCAGCTCCGGGACTCTCGGGTCATCGAGCACGAGCTCGGCGGGAAAGACCTTCTCGGACACCACCTCGACGTCCTTGAACCCCGCCTTTCGGATCGCGCCCAGATACTCGTCCTTGACCAGGGCGCCGGCGACGCAGGCGACGTAGACCTCGACGGACTCGCGGATGGCGGGGGGAAGCGGCTTCTTCAGCGCCAGATCGGAGACCATCATCCGGCCGCCGGGCCGGAGGACGCGGAAGGCCTCCCGGAAGACCCGGGGCTTATCCGTCGAAAGGTTGATGACGCAGTTCGAGATGATGACGTCGACGGAACCGTCCGGCGCGGGCAGGTTCTCGATCTCCCCCAGCCGGAACTCGACATTCTGGTAGCCGCCCGTGCGGGCGTTCTCCCGGGCCCGGTCGATCATCTCGGGCGTCATATCCACGCCGATAACCCGGCCGGAGGGGCCGACCTGTCGCGCGGCCAGGAAGCAATCGATCCCGGCCCCGGAGCCGAGGTCGAGGACGGTCTCGCCCTTTTTCAAGCCGGCCAGCGCGGCCGGATTCCCGCAGCCCAGACCGAGGTCGGCGTCCTCGGGGATGGCCTTGAGCTCTTCGGCGGAATAGCCGACGAGCCGGCTCGACGTTTCTTCGCTCTGTCCCGCCGTGCCGCAGCCGCACGGCGAGGGGGCGCAACAGGAGGCCTTGTCCTTCGCGGCTCGGGCATAACGCGCCCGGACCTGCTTCTTGATCTCGTTCTCTTTGATTGCCATGTCTTTTTCTCCTTTTCTTCACACTCAGGAAATGATGTCCTTCATCAGCGGGCCGAGCCGGCCCCGGACCATGTCCGTGAGCTCGTCGGCCTTGACCAGGGTCATGCAGCAGACATCCCCGTTCTTCCGCCAGAGGATGAGGGCCAGCTTGTCGCCCGGCCGGATCCGGGCGGCGTCGCGGACGTCCTTGGGCAGGACCATCTGGCCCCGCTCGTCGACACTGACGAGGGCCTCGACCCTGCAGCAGCCGTTTTTGGCGTCCTTGGTTTTACCGCTCATGACCGTTCTCCTTACTATTCTGATTATTCTGAATATTCTTAATATTACGACGCCGCCGCGGATTTGTCAAGCCCTTCCCTTCGCGGGGACCGCGGCCCGGCGGCTAGGGAAGATGCCGCCGCACCGTTCGTCTAAAAGGTGGACATCTCTCGGGAGGAGGTCGGCATGGCCATCAAGATCGGACCCGTCGTCGTGTCATTTCTGCTGCTCGTGTCTGCCCTGGCGGCCTTCGGCGCCGACTTGAGGCCGCAGGACTTGGACCAGAGGGTCAAGGCTTTTCTCGACAGTCGGCGCGGCCAATGGCGGGACCTGAACGTCTCGGCGAACGATGGCAAGATCCTCTACGACCTCGTCCTCAAGAACGGCTATAAGCGGGCCCTGGAGATCGGCACCTCGACAGGGCATTCGGGCATCTGGATCGCCTGGGCCCTCTCCAAAACCGGCGGGAAGCTCGTCACCATCGAGATCGACCGGGGCCGCCACAGGGAGGCGGTGGCCAACTTCCGGGAGGCCGGCCTCTCGGACTATATCGATGCCCGGCTGGGCGACGCTCACGACATGGTCGCGACACTCGCGGGCCCGTTCGATTTTGTCTTTTGCGACGCGGACAAGGACTGGTACAAGAACTATTTCATCGCCGTCCTCCCCAAGCTCGAGGCCGGCGGCTGCTTCACCGCCCACAACGTCTCTGAGCGGGCCCGGGGATGGGGAACGGGCGAGTTCGTCGCCTACATCGAGGGCTTACCCGGCTTGGAAACGACGTTCGCCCCGGGCAGCACGGCCGGCATCTCGATCAGCTATAAGAAGAGATAGGGGCCGGACCAAGTCAAGTCATTCTTGTTCTATAGCCTGCCATCGGGTTCGCGTCGGCCTCAATTCGACGTTTTTGACCCCGAAAGCGGGGATTTAAGAAGACGAACGTCCGGAACTGAGCCCTCCCGGACCGGCCGCCGGGCCGTGGAGCCGCCGCTGTTTTCTTCCCCCGCTGTCAGTGCGGGCCCGAATATGCTATGATAACCGCGAAAGAGCCGACAAGGAGGTCATTTGGTAAAGAGCAGCAGAGCCTATAAAAGTTCGAAAAGGAGCCGGGAACTGGCCCGGCAGAAGAAACAGGAAGAAAAGAGATTGAGGCGTATCGCCCGCCATCTGAACCCGCTGGCCGAAGGCATCGCGCCAGAAGAGGGGCAGGAATCAGCGCCGGAAACCGAGCCGGGCGCCGAGACTCCCGGCGGCGAGACGCCAGAAGACGAAACGCCCGGAGACAAGACACCCGGCGCCGCCTGAGCGGCTCGTCCGCCCTCCCGATCCACTCCATCGCCCAGACTCGGGCTGTTCTCCACGCTCATTCAATATTATTGACTTAGTTCGGCCCGGCCCGCAACGCCCCGCATCACCCCCTTGACAAGACTCCCATTATTTCTATAATGTATTCGTGCACGTGCAGGATTAAATATTATTGAATCATTATAGACGTACAGGTACACCATGAACCAAGGCATCTTGACCTCCAAAGACCTGGCCCAGAAGGCGGGCCTACCCGAAGTGACCATCGCCGGATGGATCAAGGACAAGCTCCTCCGGCCGGCCGGATTCGCCGACGACCAAACGCCCCTCTTCCCGGTCGCCGTCGTCGACCGCGTCGTCCAGATCCAGAAGCTGGCCGACCTCGGCTACCGGCCGGAAGAGATCCAGAAGATCATCAAGAAGGTCGGCCTGCCCCAGGACCACAACGGCCGGAAGGAGGTCGCGGATAAGGACCGTTTCCTCACCGTCGGCAACCTGGCCGAGCGGTCCGGCGTCAGCCCCCGGACGATCAAACATTGGGAGGACAAGGGCATCATCGATCCCGACATGCGGACCGAGGGAGGATTCCGGCTCTACTCCGGGTCGTATGTCTTCATCTGCGAGCTCATCCGCGACCTCCAGCTCTTCGGGTACACGCTCGAGGAGATCAAGGCCGTTTCGGACGACGTCCGCACCCTGCTCGCCGTCCAGGACGACCTCGACGCCTTTCCTAAAGCCGAAGTGGAGGCCAACCTCGACGCCATGCTCAAGGCGATCCAGGCCCTTTTCGACAAGATGGGCCTCTTCGAGGAGGGGATCGAGCGCTGGGAGGATCTGCTCAAGAAAAAGAAGAAGGACATCCACGGCCTCAAAGCCAGGAACCAAAAGAGGGGAACGGCGGCCAAAGGAGGCGACCATGCCTAAGATCGTATTCATCGAGCCCCAGGCCCCGAACCTCCACATCTTCTCTGAATTCCCCCTGCCCCGCCTGGGCGTCCTTATCCTGGGGACGATGATGGCGAGGCGCGGCTGGGAGGTCGAGGTCTACGTCGAGGACCTCCGGCGGGTCGATTACGACGTTGTCGCCTCGGCCGACCTGGTCGGCATCTCGACGATCACCTCGACGGCGCCCCGGGCCTACGCCATCGCCGACAAGGTCCGTGGCATGGGCGTCCCCGTCCTCATGGGCGGGCCGCACGTCACCTACCTGGCCGAGGAGGCCCTCGAGCACGCCGATTTCGTCATCCGGGGAGAGGGCGAGGCCGCCCTAACGGCCTTCAGCGACGCCTGGGAGCGGGGCCGGGACTTCTCCGCCATCCCCAACCTCTCGCTGAAAGTGGACGGCGCCGCCGTCCACCACCCGATGCTGCCCATGGAAAAGGACCTGGACGCGATCCCCTATCCGGACCTCGCCCTCCTCAAGCCTGACCCCGGCCGCCGCAAATTCACCCCGCCGATCCCCGTCCAAACGTCCCGCGGCTGCCCCTTCGACTGCTCGTTCTGCTCCGTGACCGGGATGTTCGGGAAAAAATACCGCTTCCGCTCGACGGAGAACATCATCGGGGAGCTTCGCCGCTACGACCGCCGCGGCGGCGCCGTCTTCTTCTACGACGACAACTTCGCCGCCAACCGGGAGCGGACCAAGGAACTCCTCCAGGCCATGATCCGTGAGCAATTCAAGTTTCAATGGACGACCCAAGTCCGGGCCGACATCGCCCGGGACGTCGAGCTCGTCCGGCTGATGAAGAAGGCCGGCTGCCACACCGTCTACATCGGTTTCGAATCGGCCAACCCCGACTCCCTCGACGCCATGAAAAAGAAGCAAACCGTGGCCGACCTCGTCCAGGCCGTCCGGGTCCTGCACCGCCATCGGATCCACATCCACGGCATGTTCGTCCTCGGTTTCGACCAGGACGATTGGAAGACGGTCAAGAAGACGCTGCGCTTCGCTAAGAAAGCCCGGTTGTCGACGACGCAGTTCCTCATCCTGACGCCCCTGCCCGGCTCCGAGTTCTACAACCGGATGGTGGCCGAGAAGCGCCTGCGCTTCCGTGACTGGGCGCTCTACGACGCCCACCACGTCGTCTTCCAACCCGCCCGGCTCTCTCTCCCGGACCTGCAGAAGGCCCAGCTCTTCTGCCACAAGAAATTCTATTCGTTGAAGCAGACGGCCCGGAAGGTCATGGCCGGGGAATGGCTCAGCGTGGGCGTCGCCCACTATGCCCGCAAGCTCAACCGGACGTGGAGGCGCCGCAACAAAACCTTCCTCAAGGCCGTCGAGCTCCTGAGGCCCCGTCCGGGCGGCGCCAAGATCTCCGTCGATTACCGGGAGACGATCCGGCTCGACAAATAAGAGCCGGGCCTCTTCGGTCAGGCCCCTTGGAATTTGAATTTCCGTTCCGGATGTGGTTTAGTATTGGCTCTTTTCGCTGGTAAGGAGATGACGATGAAGAAGACGATCATTCTGGCGCTGGCAGCGACGTTGGTGGCTGCCGGCTGCTCGCCCAAGAAGGAGGCGCCGATGACGTTGGCCGCGGGCACACCCGCCTTCCAGCTGGCCAAGGACCTGGCCGCCGCCGTCCCCGCCCTCGACCCGGAGAAGAACCCCGTCGTCGTCACGTCGAAGTCGTTCGACGTGACGGCCGGCGACGTCCTCCAGATGTTCCTCGATTCTATGGGCCAGCAGGCCCAGGCTCTCAAGAGCCAGGACGCCCAGCGCGTCAGGACCATCGTCGAGCGGGCCGGCGTCCAGATGGGCGAGCGGAGGCTCCTCTACGCGGCGGCCGTCGCGGCTAAGAAGACGGCGACGGAGGAAGAGGCGAAGAAGGCCCTCGAGGCCCAGTACGCCCGGGCGGGCGGAGAAAGCCAATACATGGAGGCCCTCAAGACGAACGGCGTCAGCCTCGATTTCGTCAAGAAGAGCATCGTCGAGGACCTGGCCATCAAGAGCTACCTGGACGGAGCGTTGGCCGCGGCCGGCCAGGTGACCGCCGCCGAGGTCCAGAAAGCCTACCAGGAGGACAAGACGGCCAGCGTCCGCCACATCCTCCTCCTGACGCAAGGCAAAAGCGCCGCCGAAAAGGCAGACATCCGGAAGAGGATGGAGGACATCTTGGCGCGGGCAAAGAAAGGTGAGGATTTCGCCGCCCTGGCCAAGCAGTACACCGAGGACCCGGGCTCCAAGGAGAACGGCGGGCTCTACGAGGACTTTGGCCGCGGCAAGATGGTCAAGCCATTCGAGCACGCCGCCTTCTCGGTGCCCGTCGGCCAGATCAGTGACATCGTCGAGACGACCTACGGCTACCACATCATCAAAGTCGAGAACCGCAAGAAGGAAACGCAGCCCCTCGACCAGGTCAAGGCCCAGATCGAAGCCCAGATCAAGCAGCAGAAGCAGAACGCCGCCTTCGAAACGCTCCTGACGGGTCTCAAGAAGAAGGCCGACTTCCGCGCCGTGCCGATCAAATAGCGTAAAGCCGGCGGGCGTTGCCGCCGAGGACGAGGGCCTTGTCCGAGGCCGGGATGGCCAGCCTCAGGACGCGTTCGACGGACCTCTTCAGGTTGTCTTTTCCGTAGGGAGTGTCGGAGCCCAGCAGGAGCCGCTCCGCCCCGAAAACCTCGAGCGCCCGCTCGACCAGCCGCAGGGGGCACAGGTTGGGCGGCGAAATATCGAAGTAGATGTTGTCGACGAGGGCGCGGTCCGCCCGGGCGAAAACCTCGAATCCCAGCAGGTGGGCGACGACGAAGGCCGTCCCCGGATGCGCGGCCGCGAGCTCGAGAAGGTCCCGGGTGTCGCGTCCCGCATAAAGGTGAATGAAGATCGGGAGTCCTCTGCCGCGCGCGAAACGGGCCAGTTCGTGCATCCCCGGCGAATCCGACCGAAACCGTTGAAAACACTGGTGCAGCTTGATCGCCTTGAACTTCCATTCGTCGTGACGGCCGGGGAGGGCGCGCATCGCCTCGGCGTCGCCCGGGTCGACCCAACAGGCCTGGATGATGCGTCCGGGGAACTGTCGCGCGAGGGAGGCCACGTACGCGTTGCTTTCGGCAAAGCTGAACCCTCTGCGCACATAGCCCGCCGTCAGCCGGAGAAGCCGGTTGCCCGCAAGGCCCATCCCCCGCCTCCGGAAGACCCTGGCCAGGGCGGGCACCGGCCATTTTTTCGGTTCGTTGACGGGCCCGGGGCAGAGAATGACCTGGTCGACCCCGAGGCCGTCGAGCGTCCGGACGACGTCTTCGCCCCGGTGGAACTCGCCGGCGGAGTGGGCGTGGCCGTCGATGATGAAGGAACGCTCGGTCAATGGCAAGGGATTGCGTGAGTCCATCCGAATTCTCCGGTCCGCCTAAATATACACGGAGCAGGGGTGCGGTTTCAAAGGAGATGGGCTGGAATAAGGCTTCCCTGGGTTGACCTGATCAGGCGAATAACTTCTTTTTCGTGTGATGGACGGCGTCGCCGAAGCGCCTCATGAAGTCCATCTCCTCCGGGGCGAGGGGGCCTTTCTCCCAGATCTCCCTCAGGTTCCCTTCGAACTGACGGATATTCGTCGGCGACATCAGGCACACATGGACGGCCGGATTGGAGAGGACAAAACGGTAGCATTGGCCTGCCGTCGGGACCGGCGCGTCCTTCGGCCACTTTTTCTCGCTCGGCCGGCGGATGAGCTCGCGCCAGCGGGTCGCGGTGAAGCTCGTGACTCCGGGGTTGTGCGGCGTGAGGAATGGGAAGATGTCCTGCTCGGCTCCCCTATGGGCGGCGTTGTAGCGGATCATCAGGACATCGACCAGGCCTTCGGCCGCCAGCCGGCCTGCGAATTTCCGGGCGTGGGTCGAAAGCCCGATGAAGCGGACTTTGCCCGTCCCCTTGAGTCGCTGAAACTCCTGGATCAATTGCGGCGGAAAATGCTTATCCTTGGTGACGCCCAGGAACATGAAGACGTCGATGTAGTCCGTGCCGAGCTGCTTGAGCCTCTTTTCGAGCGTGCGCTCTATTTTGGGGTGGCCGAAAAGCAGATTATAGACGCCGGTGGCCACGACGAATTTTTCACGGCGGCCCTTCATCTCTTCCCGGAGGACCCTCGTCATGTGGGTATCGATTCCGAAACAGAAGAAGTAATTAAGCCCCTCCTCGATCGCGCGACGCACCGTGTCCTTCCCCGGTCGGTACGTCGCGGACAGACCGACCCGATGGACGGCAAGGCCGGTCTTTCCGAGTGTTGTGTGCAGGAAATCATCCGCCATGATTCTCCTTCCAGGCCTCTCCAAGGGGCCGATCTCCAGGATTTGTCTTTCATTTTATGATTTTTTTTGCTTAGGCAACAGGCACGAAGATCATTCCTCTGCAATAGGGGCTCGGCTGTTTGACCGGGGACCTCCTTCTGTGCTAAGAAAAAAGCAGATTCCACGACGTCATCGTGATCCGGGGGGGAGTGGACGCAGTGCTAAAAATGCTCTTTTTTTCATGACATTTCCATGACATTTTCATGCTTTCGCTCGCCTATGATGATCAGTGGTCAGGGTTTCCTTTTGGAATGAAGATACAAAGGCATCGCAAGCAGGTCCTCCTCTTTCTGCTGACCGTCCTTCTGCCTAGTCTGGTCCTCGTGGCGCTGACCCTGCGGATCGTGACCCAGGAGCGCGAGCTCGCCCAGAAGCGGATCGCGGATGAACACCAGCGTGTCGCCCGCGAGATAGGGCAGGCCCTCCTCGCCCGTCTCGAGAAAATCAGGTTCCAGGAAGCCGCCGGGCCGGCCCGTGCACCCCGGAACCTATCAGTGCGCCGCTATTCAAGCGCGGAGGTTGTTCTTGTCGCGGAGGTCGCGGACAGCCATCTCATCATGCCATGGGATGCCACCCGCCGCCTCAACACATCGTCCGTTTCGAAGGGCAATGCGGACTTTGCCCGCACGATGGGGCAGGGGGAAAACCAAGAATTTTCTCAAAAAGACTATCCCAGAGCCTGCGAGCTATACCGGAAGGCGGCGCAAGCCGCTGCCACTCCCAATCAAGAAGGCTATGCCCGACTGCAATTGGCCCGAGCCCTCACGAAAATGGGGCGGCCGAAGGAATCCCTATCCGAGTATCAAAAGGTCCTCTCGCTCCCGCCCGGAGTGGTCGACGAATACGGCGTCCCTTTTTCCCTGTATGCGGCGGAGCCCGTCCTTCGAGCACCGGCAGGATTCCAGACCGTCATCGAACGGATCGAGGCTGAGCTCAAGACGGAAGCTTGGCCCTCGCCTGCCGGGCTCTATTTTGCGAAAAACCTGCTCGAGAAGATCCGGGATGCCTCTCCCGAGCCCACAGTTCAGAAAAAAGCCGGGGACGCACTCCTCGAGGTCCGTCAACGCCTCGAGATCATGGAGCAGGCGCTCGCCCTTCAGGCCGATTTTCAGCGCTTGGGCTTGGCACCTCTTCGGGGCACCACCCCGGACCGTGACGAGCCGGCCTGGACGGTCTACGGGCAACGTCCCTGGCTGGTGAGCCTGGCCACCGCCGCTCAGGCCCCCGGCGGCCTGTTGGTTGTCGTTGACGCCCAGTCGCTCTTTTCATCTTTCAGGACGGCCCAGGATATTCCGAAGGACATCCCTTCCGGATTTCGATTCGTCACCGGCCCCGCATCCGACGGGCTCTCTCTCAACCCCCGTTTGCAGGGCCTCAGCCTGGTCTTCGGGTCCAACGCCCCGGATATCCCATCCAAGCCGTGGTCCACGCAACGTTCGTTCTACTTCCTGGCCCTGGCTCTTGTCCTCGGCATCACACTGTTCGGCGCCTACCTTCTCTGGCGGGACGTGCGTCGCGAAGTGGGCCTGGCGGACTTGAGATCCCAGTTCGTCTCGAGCGTCTCCCATGAGCTCAAGACCCCTCTGACGGCGATCCGCATGTTCGCGGAAACCCTTCGGCTGGGCCGCTCCAAAGATACGGCCATGCGGATGGAGTACCTGGACACGATCGTCAACGAGAGCGAGCGCCTGACGCGGCTCTTGAACAACGTCCTGGATTTCTCCAAGATCGAACAGGGAAAGAGGAACTACCATCCGGCCCCGGCCTCCCTCCCCGAGATCGTCCGGACCGCGGCCAGGGCCATGGAATATCCCCTGAAACAACGGGGCTTCAAGCTTGAGGTCGAAGTCGATGAAGGCCTGCCGGAGATCCGGATCGACCGGGACGCCATCGAACAGGCCGTGCTGAATCTTCTCAGCAATGCGATGAAATACTCGGGCGAGTCGCGAACGGTCAGCCTGAATGTACGGCGCGAGGGCGACTGCGCCCTGATCCGGGTCACCGACAAGGGGATCGGTATCGATCCCAAGGACCAGGCCCGCATTTTCGAAAAATTCTACCGCGTGCCGACCCGCGAGAACCAATCGCTGCCGGGAACGGGTCTCGGCCTGGCCCTGGTCGCACATATCGCCAAGGCTCACGGCGGATCCGTCAGAGTGGAAAGCACCCCTGGGGAGGGGAGCGCGTTCTCCATCCTTCTTCCTCTGGAGAACAAGCCATGAAAAGGATCTTGATCGTCGAAGACGACCTGGCCATCCTCAGGGGGCTCAAAGACAACCTCGAGTTCGAATCCTACGAGGTCCTGGCCGCCGAGGACGGCGAGCGTGGTTACGGGCTTCTGAAGGAGAAAAAGCCGGACCTCGTGATCCTTGACCTCATGCTACCCAAAATGAGCGGCTACGAGCTCTGCCGGAAGGCCCGAGTCGAGGGGATGACGACGCCCATCCTGATGCTGACCGCGCGGGGAGAGGAGAAAGACCGGGTGGCCGGCCTGGACCTGGGGGCCGATGACTACGTGACGAAGCCATTTTCCGTGCCGGAGCTGCTGGCCCGGCTCAGAGCCCTCCTCCGCCGTGTCGAGCTGTCCAAGACCGGATCTCTGCCCGCTGAGCTCCGTTTCGACAACGTCTTCATCGATTTCAAACGCTTCGACGCCCGCAGGGCCGGAAAGACGATCGAGATGTCGCGGAAGGAATTCGGGATTCTGCGGTTGATGGCGGCCAGGGCCGGCGAGGTCGTACGGCGGGACGAGCTTCTCGACGAGGTCTGGGGCTATGACCAGTACCCGACGACACGCACGGTAGACAATCACATCGCGCTTCTCCGCGCCAAGCTCGAGGCGGACCCGGCCAATCCGCGCCGGATCCTTACGGTTTACGGAGTGGGCTACAGGCTAGTCCTCGAACAATGACGGTCTCATGGCCAGGGGCTGACATCCGCCGGGAACCCTCCCGACAAATAAATTACAGTTTCATGACAATCTCGTGACACCTGCGAGGCACGACTCCCTATCTTGTGAGCGAAGCCAAAATAAGGGAGGAAGAAATGAAAAGAACATTCCGGCTATTGGCGATCTTCCTTTTGATCTACGCGAGCCTCGGATCCCTCGCCCCCCAGAGCGGATACGACCAGTTCCAGAAAGCCCTGGCCAAAGAGCGCGTCGAGGCCAAACTCGAGGAGGCCATCGCCCTGTACCAAAAAGTCATCGAGGGGACCAAGGACGAATCGCTGGCCGCGAACGCGCAGCTGAGAATCGGGATCTGCTACGAAAAGCTTGGCCAGGCAAGGGTCAAGCAAGCCTTGGAGGCATTCCAGAAGGTGGTCGACAAGTATCCCACTCAAGCCGATGCGGTTAAAATGGCCAGGGAAAAACTCCTCATTCTCGCGAAAGCCCAAGCCTCGCCCCCACCCGCCGCACGCAGTCTGACCGTCCGAAAGCTCTCCTTATCCGATTTTAACGGCTCACCCTCTCCGGACGGATCTTTTATGACTTTTACGGATTGGGGAAAGGGCAACTTGGGTGTGAGAGACTTGGTCCTGGACAGCACGCGGAACCTAACAAATAACGCAACAGTTGATACATACGTGAATCACTCCGTGGTCTCGCCGGATAACCGGAGGATCGCCTACTCCTGGTACGGCGAAGATGGCCAATTCGGCTTATGGCTCATCAATGTTGACGGCTCCGGCAACCGGTTGCTCTGCGCCGGCCAAAAAGGCTGGAATATCGAGCCCTTGGATTGGTCCCCCGACGGCAGCCAGATCCTCGCCGCCCACTCCCTGTCCTATCCCTCCCGTGCCTGCCAAATCGTCTTTGTCGCAGCCTCGGACGGCTCCATGAAGGTCATCAAGGAGCTCGGGCGGAAGGTTCCGTCGAGGATGTGCTTTTCCCCCGATGGACGATTCATCGTCTACGATTACCCCCCCCGGACAATCGACGACCAGCGACATCTTCGTCTTAACAGCCGACGGCAGTAAAGAGATTCCATTAATTGAAAACCCGGCAAATGACCGCGTCTTGGGTTGGACTCCGGATGGTCAATACGTAATGTTCGCGAGCGATCGCGCCGGAAGCTGGGGAGCTTGGCTGGTTCCTGTTAAGGACGGCCAAGCCCAGGGAACGCCGAGGCTCATTAAACAAGATATCGGGTTAATCAACCCCATGGGTTTTGCCCGTGACGGCACGTTCTATTATGGGATCGGCGGCTGGGCCCATGATGTTTATACGCAGGATGTCGATCTTGAAGGAGAAAAGCTTTTGGGAATGCCGGAATTGGCCGTTCAGGGGTTTATCGGCTCCAACGGCATGCCTGCCTGGTCTCCCGACGGCGAGCATCTCGCTTACATCTCCGGGCGGACCCCCGCCCGCTCTTCGGCCGTATCATTTGTTCTTTGTATTCGAAACTCCAAGAGCGGGAAGGACCGGGAGCTCGTTCCGGAACTCGATTGGTACCAATGGCCGAGATGGTCTTCCGACGGCCGCGCGATGATCGTTCTCGGGTCCGACCGAAGTAATCATCTCGGCGAATACAAGATCGATGCCCTTACCGGCGCGGTCAGTCCCGTCCTTCTTGAAGAGAAAGACAATTATCAAGTCGCCAATCTCGTCGAGTGGTCCCATGACGGCCGTTCCATCTATTACGTTCGCAATGATTGGAAAAAGCAGACGAGCGAGATCATCCTGCGCGGTTTAGAGACCAAGCAGGAAAGAAAAATTGCCAGCCTTACCGGGAAAAACCGGTTTTTCACATTGCTTTCGCTCTCCCCTGACGGAGGTTCATTGATCGTTCTGGTCCTGGACGAAAATCAAAAATCCAAAATCCTGACGCTGATGCCGGCCCAAGGCGGCGAGCAACGAGAGCTGCTGGAACTTAAAGGAAAAGAAGGCTTCGCCCTGCCCAGAGGATTCGCCTGGGCGCCGGATTCCCGGAAGTTCCTCTTTGCAAAGTTCTTCAAGATGACCGACCAGGAGCAGCCTAGCCAGGGTCGGAACGAGCTCTGGCTCTTATCTGCAGATACTGGGGAACGGCGTAAGTTAGGAGACCTCATGAATGGACCCGGGGTCGAAATTTCGCTCCATCCGAACGGACGCAGCCTGGTCTTTAGCGCCAATGCCTACAAATCAGAGGTTTGGGCTATGGAGAATTTCCTCCCCGGTGCCGGGGAAGGGCTGGCCAGGGGCGGGAATATCGGGAAGCCGGCCCTCCAGAAACCGACGTTTCGAAAAATACGGACGCCGTTCAGTATCCCCGAATGGAGCGGGGCCCGTCTTTCTCCCGACGGGAAAACGTTGGCCTTTGGTTCGGGAAACGCCGTCTGGACCGTCCCGATACCGGGCCGTGTCGATCCTGACCTGGCCGGCGAGCCGAGGGAATTGCCGGGAGCGGCCGACGTTCTCGGTGACGGCCTGTCGTGGTCCGGCGACGGCAAATGGATTGCCTTCAGCCGGACGTATACACGGGATTTGCGCGGCGGAGGCACGCGGATCAAATTCAGGCCGGAGGGAGCCTATATTGATGTCGTCCCTTCGTCCGGAGGGGAGCCTAAGAGAATTCCGGTTCCTCAGTGGGTAGACACGAAAGGCGACACCCAACGCGGGCTGAGTCTGTCGCCCGACGGAAAGGTTGTTGCCTTTGATTCAGGAGGGCAGATCTATGTGGCCTCCGTGGCTACCGGAGGCATCAAGCAGGTCACCAAGAACGGAGGAGTCGTGCCGTGTTTCTCGCCGGACGGCACGAAAATCGCCTATTTAACGCCTCCCGTTTGGCAAGACAACCCTCCCGTCAGCCTGAGCGAAGTCAGGGTGATTTCCGCCGACGGCGGTGATTCCGTCAAGGTCAGTAGCGATCTACGCGAAAACCTGAGCCGGAAACGCCCCATCTGGTCTCCCGATGGCAGGATGATCGCGTTCGGGCGGATGGAACGGGCACCCCGCCTGCGGTCAGAGGTCTGTATCGTTCCCGTATCGGAGACAGGAACACCCCTTGCCCCTCCCGTTCAGATCGAGCTTCCGCTCTTCAGTGCCGATTTCATGACCGGCTGGACGCCCGACAATAAAATCGGGCTCCTCCTCGAAACCCCCTATCACGAGTATATATACACGGTTCCCGTCTCCGGCGGAAAGGCGACCCAATCAAGCCCTATCGACGTCTTGGCGAGCCATCCGCGTTGGACGCCTGACGGGAAACGGATCTTTTTCAGGTGGGAGCGCGGCGGGTTGGGTTCCGTCCCCTGCGACGGAGGAGAGGTGAGTGTTCACCCCGCTCACAAGGGCGCTGAGAAGAACGGCTTCTTCACGATCTATCCTGGAGCAGGGAACTCTGTCTCGCCGGACGGTAAATCTGTTGCGTTTTCCGCTGGGACCGCGACAACGGGACCGAACATCTACACCATTCCCGTTGAAGAGGGAGGACCTAGGCAAATCGCGACCGGTGGGAGGTATCCGTGCTGGTCCCCGGACGGAAAATGGATCGCCTATCTGACTCGAGAAATCATCGGCGAGAACAAATATGTCGCGGCGATATTCAGAATTCCGGCAGAGGGCGGAGAAGCCCAGAGAATTTCAAAAGAAACGGACGCTGTTACAGAGGCTGGTATCGACTGGTCTCCGGACGGAAAAATGATCGCCTATTTTTCCAAGAAAGCGGACACTCCAGCCGGCACGCTGAATGTTATTCCCGTGGGAGGCGGTGAGTCGCGTGAGGTTTGCCGGATTCAGAACATCCGTGCTCATGATGATGTGTCCTGGTCCCCGGACGGACAAAAAATAGCTTTCACGTCCAAGGGGAAAATCTGGGTAGTCTCGCCGGACGGCCGCGAACCGTTAGAAGTCAAGACGGATGTCGATGCCGATGCCGGCACGCTCGATTGGTCTCCAGACGGCAGGAAGATCGCTTTCTCCGGCGACAGCGGCATGGATATCGAATTCTGGTTCATGGAGGACTTCCTGCGTTTATTGAAGAAATGAGGTATATCCCTTCACCTAATCTTCACCAAAGAATCTCCAAGATATCAAGGTGGGGGGCCAGAAAAACGTTATGCTTGGGTGAGAGGGACCGCCGGCGCTGAGTGCTCGTTGTATTGATTGCAGCTATATCCTAAAATGAGGGTCAGTTAGCAGGCTGGGGGAATAGACCGTTCGGACGAGGGGTAAAAGGCCCGATGCATCAGCGCCGGAAAATCGTCCTGCTTTTCGGGGTCGGTATCGTGCTGCCGAGCCTTCTCTTGGGATATCTAGCCTTCCGGGGCATTCAGAACGACAGAGCGCTCGTCGAGAAGGAAAGGCTTGAAGAAACCCGGCGGACCGCCGACCGAATCGTTCGAGGGGTCGATGACGGGATCACGGCCGTCGAGACGGCTCTTTCAAAGACCCTAGCGGATCATCCTCGGACACCGTCACCTGAACTAAAGGCCGCCCTGGAAAAGCTCGCGGCCGGGAACCCGCTGGTTGAGCAGGTCTTCTATCTCCAGGATCTCAAGGATATTCATTTCCCGATCGCCAGGCTAGCGTACATTCCGGACGGACGTCGCGAAGGCGACTCCTCCCCTTTTGCCAGCCCGAGCAAATCAGCGGAGATCCAAAATGCCGAACGGCTGGAATTCCAGAGAAAAGACTTCCCGAGGGCCCTGGCCGCTTATCGGCAGGCTCTGGGGGGAGCGGAAGATCCTCGCCTCGCCGGGATGCTCATGAACGCCATCGCCAGGGTCCAAAGGGAATCGGACCTTCTCAGGGAGGCCGTCTCGACTTATGAAAGAATCGTTCGCGAGCGCAGCGGGGTCATCATTCCGGGAGGGCTTCCGCTGGGGCCGTCGGCCAGCCTGGAAATCTGCATGCTGACCCGGGAACTCGAGGATTTCGCAAAGTCCTTGCGGACGTCCATCGGTCTTTACAGATCTCTTGTCCGTCGAGAGTGGATCCTGGAGAGGGCCGAATACGAGTTCTTCGTCAGCCGGGCCAAGAATCATATCGAAGAACTCCTGGCCAGCCAGCCGCACGGCACCGACCTCGTGCTATTCCGAAGGGAGTTCCAGAATCTCGGAGATGAGGACGCGGAGTCCAGGCAAAGGACGGAGAGGGTGATCGTTTTCGAGGCGGGCGCGGTCTCGGCCCTGCAGGCCAAGACGACGATCGCCGGCGATCCAGAGGTGTCGAATCGTCCCTTCGCCCGGCTGACGTTGGACATTGGGAATCTCACTTATCTCGTCTCGATGGAGAGGCCGACCGCGCGAGCAGGCAATGGGTCAAGGACTGTCTGGGGGATCATCATTGACGCCGAACGGCTCCGTGAGAATGCCCTGGAGCCTGCCCTCCGCAATCAGTTCCCGCCCGGGGAGGCGTCGTGGGACGTCAAAGGGAGGGACGGCGTGGTTCTGCTATCCTCGGAAAATCCTGCCGCGGGGCCGGTGACATTTAGAACGAATTTCTCTTCGGATTTTCCTGACTGGTCCCTGGAATTTCGCCAGCCGCCTCCTCCCCTCATCAAGGCATTCCTGCTGTCGCGCCGGGGTCTTTATTCTCTCGTGTTTCTCCTCATCGCCGGTATTCTCATCTTCGGCCTGGTCCTGACCATCCGTTCCGTGTCTCACGAATTGGAGCTCGCGCGGATGAAGTCGGATTTTGTCTCGACGGTTTCCCATGAATTCAAGAGCCCGCTGACCTCGATCCGGCAACTCGCCGAGATGCTCCAGTCAGGCCGGGTGCCCTCGGAGGATCGCCGGCAGAAGTATTACGATGTCTTGCTCGAGCAAAGCGAAAGGCTGTCTTTGCTCACGGACAACATCCTCAGCCTGGCCAAGATCGAGGAGGGCCGGGCCGAATTCGCGTTCGAGACGACGGATATCTCTGCCCTTTTAACCGCGGTCGTTTCTGCCATTCAAGACCGGGTGCGCCATGAAGGCTTCGAGATTGGGCTAGAGGTCCAAGGGACGCTCCCTCTCCTCCCGGTGGACCGAACGTCTCTATCGCAAGTCGTGACCAACCTGATCGACAACGCCGTCAAGTATTCCGGGGACTCGCGAAAAATATCGGTCAGCGCCTCCGTTAAGGAGCAATCCCTTTTGATCGCCGTGCGGGATTTCGGCGTCGGGATCAAAAAGGAGGACCTCGACAGGATCTTCGAGCGCTTTTACCGGGGCGGGGACGAGCTGACGCGGACGGTCAAAGGCAGCGGCCTGGGCCTGACGCTGGTCAAGGAAATCGTCGAAGCCCATAGCGGAAAAGTTGATGTCGAAAGCGAACCCGGGAAGGGCAGCGTGTTCTCGATCCGCCTGCCGCTTGCGCACAGAGAGGGGGGCTGAGATGACAAAGATCCTGGTTGTCGAAGACGAGGAAAGCATCCTCATGCCGCTCGAGGACAACCTCAGGCTCGAAGGATACGAAGTCGCGGTCGCACGGGACGGTCTAGAAGCCCTGTCTCTGGCCGCAAAGGATCCCTATGACCTCATCGTCCTCGACATCATGCTGCCGAAGATGGATGGGTTCGAGGTTTGTAAGCGGCTCCGCCAGGATAGAGTTATGACGCCAATCCTGATGTTGACCGCGAAAAGCCAGGAAGTCGACAAGGTGCTCGGTCTGGAGCTGGGCGCCGATGACTACATCACTAAGCCATTCAGCTCCCGAGAGCTTCTGGCCAGGGTCAAGGCCGTTCTCCGGCGGGCTAAGGAACCGCATTTGGGGATCGATTTCTGCCGGTTCGGCACGATCGAGCTTGATTTCATCAAGTACGAGGCCAAGAATGGGGGCCGGCCGGTCCCCCTGACCGCCCTCGAGTTCAGCCTGCTCCATTTTCTCGTCCAGAACAGGGGACGCGTCGTCCATCGGAATGAGATCCTGGACAGCGTTTGGGGCAAGGACGTCTATGTCGATGCCCGGACCGTCGATAAGCACATCTCGATCCTAAGAAAAAAATTCGAGGACGATCCCCAAGATCCAAAATACATCCAGGGGGTCAGGGGCGTCGGATACAAGTTCACGGGCTGACCCGTGTTCACGGAATCTTCATGGAAGTGTGGCCGAGGCTTCAAGCAAACAATGCGACCGCCGCTTATCTTTCCTCATGGAACGATACCATGCGGAGGCAAGAGTCGTGAAAACAAAATCGTTTCTATGCGTCACTATCGCCGCGCTATTTGCCTTGGCCCTTTCGGGTGCCGGCCAGCAGAGTGCTGAGCAGCTTTACAAGTCAGGCCTCTACGAAGAAGAAGTCGGGGGGAACCTGCAGAAAGCCATCGGTCTTTATCAGGACATTGTGAAGCGGTTCCCGGAGAGCCGCGAGGTCGCCGCCAAGGCCCAGCTCCACATCGGGCTGTGCTACGAAAAACTGGGCACCGCAGAGGCAGAAAAGGCCTTTCATAACGTGATCGACAATTACCCCGAACAAAAAAACGAGGTCACAATTGCCCGGGAAAGGCTTTCGAGGTTGATATCAGCTGCCGAAAAAGTCCAGGTGATGTCTCCGGGTCCAAAATTCACAAAGATCAGAATCCCCACGAAACTTTCTTGGTCGGTTGAATTATCTCCTGACGGAAAAGACCTCGCCCTGATATCTGATCAAAAGATCTGGATTATGCCCCTTTCGGGGAATGTCGGTCCTGATTTTCCCGGTAAGCCGGTTCCCTTGAATACTGAGGGGATACTGGTGGAGTGGTCAGGACTTGCCTGGTCGGGCGATGGGAAATGGATCGCCTTCAATGATCCCGGAATGTCCGGTCCGAGCCAGATCATATACATTGTACCTTCCAGCGGAGGAAAACCTAAAAAAATAGTTGAAAACTTTCGTGACGCGCGAGCCGTCAACTACAGGATCAGTTTATCACCCGACGGGAGAACGCTGGCTCATTCATCCGTTGAAAACAAAGAACAGCACATCTTCACCGCGCCAGTTGACGGGGGCTCACCAAAACGGCTTGTGGATATGCAGGCCCGAGAACCGGCATTTTCTCCCGACGGAAAAATGATCGCCTTTGTGGAAGATAAGAACCTTGGTAGAGGCGAAGGAGGGTTGGGGTTATGGGTCGTTCCTGCGCAGGGAGGGACTCCTCACCTTCTGGCGAACGCGGGGAAGGCGCACAGCCCTGTTTGGTCGCCCGACGGACGCACGATCGCCTTCCTCGATTCCGTCAAAAATAAGCAGATTAACTTCGTTGAAATCCCGAAGGATTGGGAAGCACCGGCGAAATTCACCAGCATCGAAGCTCCTGAGGGAACATCAGAAGTGACACTCCTGGCGGGATGGACGCCTGATAACAAGATCGGGGTGTTATTGACCGCAAAACAAGAATTTTCCCTATATACATTACCCGCAACCGGCGGACAGGCCGCAATTATCTTGCCTGATTGCTATGCTTTGCAGCCTCGATGGTCACGGGATGGAAGAGAGATCTTCTACGTCACGTTCCCGACTGGCCCGGGAGAAAACAAATTCTATACGGGGTTCCTGGCTTCTGTTCCGGCAACTGGAGGAGCCGGGAAACCCCTGATCAAAGGTCCTGGTGGAATGGATATTCGACAGCTGCCCTTCCAGAGCGGGAACAGAATATCTCCCGACGGGAAAACGCTCCTCTCCTCAGCCTGGACACCGGCTGACACCGGTGGTGTAGCGATGTGGCCGAATTCCAAGATCTGGAAGATCGCTCTAGATCGTACCGAGTCAAAGCAGATCACTCATGAGCAGGGTCGAGTTGCCGATGTGTGTCCAAGCTGGTCACCTGATGGAGAGAAAATCGCTTTTCTACGAGTGAGCTTGACAGACGGCCTTGATGCGTTTAACGAAACGAGTCTCAACATGATCACTTCCTCTGGAGGAGAACTCAGAACGCTGATCTCAGAATCTGACAGATGGATCTTATCACCCGTCTGGTCACCGAACGGAAAAATGATCGCCTATTTGACGAAAGATAAGAAAGCTCCAGGTGGGACTCCAATGGCCAGAACTCTGAATGTTATCGACGTGGAAACTGGGGCAGTCAGGGTTGTCGGGGAAGTGCCGAACGCCCAAGGGAACATAGAGCTGGCCTGGTCTCCCGACAGCAGGCGGATCGCCTTCAATGATCCTAAAGTCATCAAAGTCATGAATGTTGACGATGGGAAGATCGCGGAGATCCAAACGAACCTGGTCGATGTCGTGATCTGGCATCTCGATTGGTCACCTGACGGAGGACAATTCGTCTTTAGCGGTGGGACCGACCCCAAGGCTGAATTCTGGTTCTTGGAGAACTTCCTGCCCGTAGTGAAGGCAAAGAAATAGGCGATTTTTACATTTCTTTGACAATTCGACCAGGCGATTTGTTACAATGAAATCGAAATCACCCGGATCGAGCCTCGACCGCGGTGTCAGCAATGAAATTCTTGGCCCAAGGGCTCCTGGCCCGCCGTAAGATCGTTCTCATCTTCCTCCTGGCCATCCTGCTTCCGGCGCTCGTCGTCGGATACATGAGCCTTAGCGCCTTTTCCAAGAGGCGGGAGGCTGTCAGGAGGGTCCTCGAGTCGAACCTCTTGATCTCCGGCGAATCCGTCCTTCGGTCTGTCGAGACGGCGCTCCTCGAGCATGAAAAATTAGCGCTGCAGGCGGGGAATTTCTCTCATTTGAGCGGTTTGGAGAGCGGTAGGCTGCCGTCCGCTCGACCGGACGCCGGCGGCGCGGCGCAGTCCCCAGGTTTTCTCGGCATACCTTTCCTCCTCGACGGCGAATATCGGATCGTCTTCCCTAAAACAGGCAGCGAGAGGCCGTCGCTATCATCCACGGAGGAGATCGCCTCGGAGAGCGAGTTTTCCAGGGCCATCAGACGGGCGGAAGCCCTTGAGTTTTCCCAGAAGAATTTCCTCCGGGCGGCCCAGGCCTACAGAGAATCTTCCGCCCGGGCGAATTCGGACGAAGAGAAGGCTACAGCCCTGGAGGCGATGGGCCGCTGCTTCATATCCGCCGGCAATCTCAATGAAGCCTACAAAGCTTACAGCGAACTGGGTCAAAAGTACGGTCGGATCCAGGACCGGGTCGGGCATTTTTATGGCTTGACGGCCGCTTTTCAAATCCACGAGATCGAGAAACGCCGGCAACGAGGAGAAGCCGGATTGCAGGTCTTGCTCGAGCTCTATCAAGGCGTCAAATGCGGGGACTGGCCGGTCAGTCTTCCCGAATATGAATTCTTCACTGCGGAAATCCAATCGCTGATCGAAACGGGTCTCAAGACGGACGGAGCCTCGGAGATCGAAAAAGCCTATCAAGCCCTCAAGGACGGCCCTTCCCCCTATCTCGAGGCCCTGCTTTTCGCAGAATTCCTCAATAAAGATGCCGTTCCGAAGATCAAGGAGAGGATGGGCATTTCGTCGCTCCGGGGCAGCCCCCAGGTTCAACCTGACCGCCTGCTCGTAAACCGGAGCGAGGGTTTCTGTCTCGTCTCGTATACCCCACTCCCGGGCTATGATGGCCGAAGCACGTTTTTCGGCGGCTTCTGCTGGGACCTCGAATCGCTGAAAAAAAAGGTCCTTCCGGATATCCTCACCGGGATCTCGAAGGATACCGGGCTGGCCCTGGAAAACATCGAGGAGACCCGCCCGGGGTCGCCGGCCACTGCTCGCGGAGAGCCGACGGCCAAAGATTCGCTGCTCGTTCCCTACCGCCAATTTCCTCTTCCTTGGAAGCTCCTCGTGACCCAGCCTGAGCTCGATGAGCTCGAGCGGACGGCCCGCCGGGAAAATTTCCTCTACGGGGCGCTCCTGGCGTTCATTGTCGTCCTCATGCTGCTCGGAGCGTTCCTGCTGGGCCGCGACATCTCCCGCGAAGCGGAAACGACGCGCCTCAAGACCGAGTTCGTCCATAACATCTCTCACGAGCTGAAAACGCCCCTGACCCTCATCCGCCTCTACGGGGAGACCCTCCAGCGCAAGGAGAACCTCACGGAGGAGCAGAGGCAGGAGAGCTACGAGATCATCACCAAGGAGAGCGAGCGCTTATCCCACCTCATCAATAATGTGCTCGACTTCTCCAGGATCGACATGGGCCGGAAGGAATTCACCTTCGCCCAAGGTTCGCTCGCGCAGGTCGTTCAGGAAACTCTAGATTCCTATCGGTATCACCTGGAGAAAAAGGGCTTCATAGTCCACGAGGATATCGCGTCGGACCTGCCGGAAATGATGTTTGACAGAGAAGCCGTGGCCAGCGCCTTGGTCAACCTCCTGAGCAACGCCATGAAGTTTTCGCCAGGCGATAAGGAGGTCACGGTGAGGCTATTCAGGAGAGATGGGCTGGCCGTTTTCCAGGTCGCAGACAGGGGGATCGGGATCTCCCAGCAGGACCTCGCGGGGATCTTTAAGCGCTTTTACCGGGCGAAAAACGGCCTGGTCTCCGAAACCAGGGGGAGCGGCCTCGGCTTAACCCTGGTCAAGCACACCGCCGAGGCCCACGGCGGGACGGTCGAAGTCGAGAGCGAGCCGGGAAAAGGCAGCGTTTTCTCCGTCCTTTTGCCGATCTCTGGCCCTGAAGCGAGTGAAACGAAGTGAACGAAAAACCGAGAGAAAAAATATTGATCATCGAGGACGAGGCCGACCTCGTCAAGGGCTTGAAGCTCAACCTGTCCGACGAGGGATACGAGGTGGATTGGGCGGCCGACGGGCGGGAAGGCCTGCGCCGGGCCCTGGAGGAGGCGCCCGACCTCGTCATCCTCGACATCATGCTGCCCGGGATGAACGGTCTCGAGGTCTGCCGGGAGCTCCGCCAGAAGAAGGCGAATACCCCCGTCATCATGCTCACGGCCAAGGGCGAAGAAGTGGACAAGGTCGTGGGGCTCGAAATCGGGGCCGACGACTACATGACCAAGCCGTTTAGCGTCCGGGAGCTCCTTGCCAGGATCAAGGCGCATCTGCGGCGCGAAAAACGGGAACCACGGAGCGTTCCTAAGACCTGCGTTTTCGGAGAGGTCGAGGTCGATTTCGTCCATTTCAAGGTGAGGCGCGAAGGAAAGGAATCCGACCTGACGGCCCTCGAAGTCGACATCCTGAAATATCTCATCGCCCACAAGGGCGAGGTGGTCTCCCGAGAGGCGCTTCTCGACAAGGTCTGGGGATACGACAAATTCCCCACCACCCGGACAATCGACAACCATATCCTCAAGCTGAGGAAGAAGATCGAGGACGACCCATCCCGGCCCCGGCATATCTTTTCCATCTACGGAGAAGGATACCGGTTCATGGACTAATGACAATCTTTGACATTCTTTTACTTTCGTTTGACACCAAGGAACGCGAACGGAGCTACATTCCGGGTGAATGGATAATCCACCCGCAGGAGGTAGCGTCATGAGAGTCGAGGGATCCGTTAGGAAATTAAAAAAGCTATGTATTCCGATGGTCATCGCCTTGGGCCTTGCGGCCGCGGTCTGCGCGGCTTCCGCCCTCCAGAATTCCTCCCAGCACAAGGTCCTCTTCGAGAAGGCCAAGTTCACGATGGAGACGAAGGGCGACCTCAAGGGAGCCATCGAGCTCTTCAAGGAGATCATTAAGAAATACCCGAACGAGCGGGATTACGCCGCCAAGTCTCTTTATCTCATAGGGATTTGCTATGAAAAGCTCGGGGAGAGACAAGCACAGCAGGCTCGTGAGTCGTTCCAGAGGATCGTCCAGGAATATCCGGATCAAACCGAAGAGGTCAATCTCGCAAAGGAGAAATTGCTAGTTTTCGAGAAGGCGCACGTGCCGGCTGAGGCGGGCGAAGGTGAATTCAGGATCAGAAAAATCGGTCCCCTCGAGGTCCTAGGAGCTCCCTCCCCGGATGGACGTCTGATCTCCTGCGTCGATTGGGACACCGGAGATTTGGCTCTTTTTGAAGTGGCCTCGGGAAAGAAGCATCGCATCACCAACAAGGGTTCATGGTCCATTTCCAGCGATTTCGCCGAGGAATCGATTTTCTCTCCGGACGGCAAATCCATCGCCTACAATTGGTACAACTACAAAAATCTCCGTTATGATTTGCGCCGGATCAATATCGACGGAACAGGACAAAAGAATCTCCTGAGCGACGAGAATATGGATTATATTTGGCCTTGCGATTGGACTCCTGACGGAAAATACATCTTGGCTGTTATAACAGACAAGGAAAGACGAAGCCGGATCGCCTCGATTTCCGCGTTGGAAGGAGCGGTGCGGACCATCAAAGAATTCACGTCCGGAATGCCGAGCAAGCTCAGGCTATCGCCTGACGGTCAATGGATCGCCTTCGCTTATCCTTTTGGTGTCGCTGGGAAAGGATTATCCGAAAAGAGCGATATTTATTTGTTGTCCATGGAAGGCAGCCGCGAGGTCTCGATCGTGGCTCATCCCGCGGGCGACTCCCTGCTCGGATGGTCCCCGAACGGCGGATCGATTCTCTTCTCGAGCGACAGGTCGGGGACATGGGACGCCTGGATCCAGCCCGTTGAGAATGGAGTTGCCGTGGGTGATCCCTATCTGGTCAAACGGGATTTCGGCGGCCCAAAAGTCTTTCCAATGGGATTTACGAAAGACGGCGTTTTTTATTACGGGGTTCGGGTTTCGCTAGACGACGTCTATCTCGTCTCTCTCGATCCCGTGACGGGCGGGCCGGTGGGTCGAGCGGAAAAAGCCGCCCTCCGTTTCGAAGGGTCCAACGCATATCCGTTCTGGTCCCCCGACGGGAGTTTATTGGCCTATACCTCATTTCGAAGCCCGGACAGGTCAGAGCCCGGTGTGTTATGCACCAAGTCCATGATTTCTGGAGAGGAGCGGGAGTTCCATCCGAAATTCAATTCGTTCAACACCGTCGCCTGGTTCCCCGACGGCAAATCCGTGCTCATACGCGGATTTGAAGAAGATCGTCGGGCAGGATTGTATAAAATGGATCTGGTGAAAGGCGATCACACAACCCTCCTCGTTTTGGACGATACGGCAGGATTTCACGGTCCGGTCCTCTCCTCCGACGGCAAGAGAATTTTTTATGACGTCGATGATTCGAAGAACGATATATTCCGGATCATGAGCTATGACCTTGCTTCCGGACAGAAAAAAGAGATCATCCGTGGACCTCATCAGTTCCTCTGTTACGATCTTTCGCCCGACGGAAAATGGTTGATCTTCAAGGACGAAGAAGACGGCGTCGCTAGTCTGAAACGTATGCCGTCGGAGGGTGGAGAAAAACAGGTCCTGGTGAAATTCGGCGAGGGCGGGGGTATCAACAGCGTCGCCTGCTCCCCCGATGGCCGGTCCATCTATTTTTCCAAGTGGGAGAAAGGCAGCAGCAAGAGCGAAGCCGCCAGCCTCTGGCGGATTCCCGCGGAAGGCGGGGAACCCGTGAAGTTCAATCTAACGATGGACGGGCTGGAGAATCTGTGCTTTCGTCCCGACGGCAAGAAACTCGCGTTCAACTCCTGGCGTATTGAGGCTGAAGTTTGGGTCATGGAGAATTTTCTGCCCGGGAAAGAAGAAAAATGAAAGATCTTTACATTTCCATGACAACTGCCGATTGTCGGGCGCCTATCTTATCATTGCCGACATAAGAGCTCGAAGTTGCGGCCGGGAATATTCCTGCTAGGCCTTTCCGGATATGGTGCGTGTCAGAGAATAAGAGCCTTGATGAAAACGCGGGCCTTTTCACAGAATCTTAACAGAAACAGCATGATTTCGTAACACAGCACGGCCCAGGCCGGATTATGTTGAGAGCAGGGCGAGGGAACGGACCGTTCGGCTAGAAAAGGGGGAGAGCACAGATTGAAGGAGAAAAAGCTCGGGCGGGGACGCGAATGGAAGGGCGACCCGGTCCGGAAGGTCCACGACGGAATGGCCGCACAGGAAGCCGTTCCGGTCAGGGAGGAAGGCGCAGGGGAACGTTTTAGGAGGAGGGGGCATCGTGAGTTTATTGGAGCTGGCCGATTCGGGCTTCATTCCTGATGACGGGCTGCTGGGCCTGGTCACGGCCATCCTGCGGCTTATCGCCTACTCCGTGCTGGGCGCGCTCATCGTGGGATTTGTCGCAACTGTCTGTTGCTGTCTTTTTGAGGGCAGGAAATGGAAGGCCTGCGAAGGCCGGTCATTTTTCTGGCGGCTGATGCACTGATTAGCGGGCGCTCATCGCATTGACGTTCAGCATCATATCGGCTCGAATAATCTCATGAACCTTGACCAATTCTTGACCTAATCTTGACCAGCGGCGGTTGCATCCAGCCCCGGCAGGTTGATATGATTCTTGGTGGGGTGTCCGCATGACGAGTTCTCCGGTCCGCCGTCACGCCCGTCTTCGCTTCCTCTCCGGGCCGAGCCAAAGACTCATCGGCGTTTTCGTGCTGTTCATTCTGCTGCCGGGCGTGTTTCTCGGAGCTTTCGCTTTCCGGGTGCTTCGTCAGGAAGGCCAGCTGGCCAGGCAGCGTACGCGGGAAAGTCTGGAGAAAACGGCCGAAGAGATCGGCCGCTATATGAATTTGGAGTTCCGGCGGTGGAACGACGCGGTCATCTCGCCCGGCGCCGACCAGGGACTCAACGCAGGATCCCTTCCCGAGATCATCGCACAGGCCCTTGCTTCTCCGGGCGGCGGCGTGTACCTGGCCGTCTCCGGAAAAGGCCTCAAGACGTTCCCGCCCGGCGCTCTACTGTACAGACCCGCGGGCATCCCCAAGCCGCAAATTACGGCCAGCCCACCATCCGCCTTGCTAGCCCATGCCGAGGCGCTGGAAATCTCTACGAAAGACTACGAATCGGCCCTTCGTGTTTACCGCGGCCTCCTCGGCTCGGCGCATGCGGGGCTTCGCCCGCTCATCATCCAGCGATTGGCCCGGACGCTTCGCAAGGCCGGCCGGCTCGATGAAGCAGCCTCCGCCTACCGGGACCTCCAGCGCCTGGATACGGTATGGATCGGGAACGTGCCTTCGGACCTCATCGCGCGTACCGAGCTCTGTTCCTTAGCCTCCGAGCGCGGCGAGTTGGCCGGCCTCGCGGCTCTGAGCCTGGCTTTCTATGGCGACTTAGCGGCAGGAAGGTGGCTTCTCGAAAAGCCGCGCTACCTCTACTACTCCGATCTCTGCCGGGCATGGTGCCGTGAAAGCCCGGTCGCGCAGGATGAATTCGAACGGCTTCGAACCTTGGAGGAGCGCAGGCTCGCCTTATCCCGTGCCGCCGAGGCCGCACTGAACGAACCCGGAAGGGTGATTCGCTGCGAAGCTGGAGTGTATCTCGCCTTCCGGCACCCCGATCGGCTCGCCGCAATCGTCCTTTCTACGAACTTCCTGGCATCGCGCTGGTGGCCCCAAGTCCTTTCAGCCCGAGGAGAAGACCTCGCCGGAGCCCTTTACACACCCAATGGTGACGCGATTTTCGGATCGCCTTTCTCCGAAGCGCCGCCTTTCGCCGTGACGCGGAACGTTAGGGTTGATGAAACGCCTTGGCTCCTTCAGGTCTGGCCCCGCCGTCCGGAGGCGATCTATGCGGACATCCGGCAGAGGCAAACTCTCTCCGTGGCCATGCTGGGTTTCGTCGCGGTCCTAGTGGCGTTCGGGAGCTACATCACGGTCCGGATCGTCAGACGCGAACTCGAGATCGCCAGGCTGCGGGCCGACTTCGTCTCGACCGTCTCCCACGAATTCCGGTCCCCCCTGACGGGGATCCGCCAACTGGGCGAGATGCTGCTCGACCGTCGCGTATCCGGCGAGGAGAAGCAGCGCAGGTATTACAGGATGATCGTCCAGGAGAGCGACAGGCTCACCCGTCTCGTCGAAAACATCCTCGATTTTTCGCAAATGGAAGAGGGCCGCAGGGAATACCGGTTTGAAGAAGTGAGCTCGACCCCGTGGCTGCATAAGCTGGTCGCTGACTTTGAGGCCGAAATCGCCGCGAATGGAGTTACCGTCGAAGCGAGTATCCCGGACGGGCTCCCGCGAATATCGGCCGACGAGCAGGCGCTGGGATCGGCCGTGCGCAACCTCCTCGACAACGCCGTGAAATACTCCCCAGGGGAGAAGACCGTCCGGCTCGAGGCAGAGGCAGAGGCCAGAGGGATCAGGATCGCCGTCCGCGACCAGGGGATCGGGATTTCCGAACAAGACCGAAAGCGAATCTTCGACCGGTTCTACCGGGCCGACGGCGAGATTTCGAAGCGTGTCAAAGGGGCTGGACTCGGGCTGAGCCTTGTCAAGCATATTGTCACGGCCCATGGGGGCACGGTCGAATGCGAAAGCCGGGTCGGTCAAGGCAGCACCTTCACGATCCGGCTTCCGGTCGCGCCGGTCACGGGAGGGGGATGAAATGAACGAACGCATCCTGGTCGTGGAAGACGAGCCGACGATTGCGACGGGGCTTCGGGACGACCTGGGCCTCGAGGGATTCGCCGTTGAGGTTGCCGAGGACGGCACGTCGGCCTTAGCCCGGATCCTCGATGGGAAGTTCGACCTCATCCTGCTCGACCTGATGCTCCCCGGCCTGGATGGGCTCGCCGTCTGCCGCGAGGCGCGTCTGAAGGGCAACCGCACTCCGATCATCATGCTTACGGCCAAAGGACAGGAGGTGGACAAGGTCGTCGGCCTGGAGCTCGGCGCGGACGACTACGTCACCAAGCCGTTCAGCCGGCGCGAACTTCTCGCCCGCATCAAAGTCGTGCTCCGCCGCGCCCAAGACGCCCCCGAGCCTGGTGCCATCTATCGTTTCGCCGACATCACCGTCGATATCGGCCGGGCCGAGGTCTCAAGGCGGGGCGCAAAGATCGACCTGACGGCCGTGGAGTTCAGACTCCTGCGGGTCTTCCTGGAACACCGCGGCAGGGTCCTGACGATCGACGAGTTGCTGCAGGAGGTCTGGGGCCGCGAGGCCGTCCTGACGGACCGTGTCGTCTACACCCACGTCAACAACCTCCGGAACAAGCTGGAGGAGAATCCTCAAAAACCGAAGTTCCTGGCCGGCGTCCGAGGTATCGGATATCGGTTCGACGGCTAGAGAAGGCCAAGCGGGAGAGCCGGCCTTGACCGAATCTTATCAGAAGCTTGAACGGAGCTTGGAGCAAGGAAGCTGCACGTTCCCTATGATGTCATTGGGATCGGGAGGTGCAAGATGAAAAAATCAGCTTACCTTGCGGTGATCGCTTTGGCCCTGGTCATTGTTCTGCCGTCGGCGGAAAAAGCGGCGCAGAAATCCCAGTCTGCAGACGTCCTTCTCGGCGCTGCGCTTCATCAAGAAGAAGTAGAGGGGAACCTCGAGGCTGCGATCGAAACCTACAAGAAGATACTCGCAGATTATCCAGATAACAGGCCGGTGGCGGCAAGAGCCCTGCTCCAGATGGGCCATTGCTACGAGAAGCTCGGGAAAGACGAGGCGGGCAAGGCATACGAGAGGCTGGTTCGTGACTACGCGGATCAGAACGAGGCGGCGGCGCAAGCTCGCACGCGGCTGGCCGCACTGCGCAGGCCCCCAGTCGTCAGTAAAGAGGCGGCGCTTGCGACGCGGAAAATCTGGACTCTTCCTGACATGGGAAATGTCGAGGGAGCACCTTCTCCCGACGGCAGATATATCTCCTTCACGGACTGGGAGACCGGCGACCTCGCCATCCGAGATCTCGAAGCCGGGACGAACCGCCGGCTCACCGACAAGGGGTCCTGGGAGAAGTCAGAGGAGTTCGCGCAATACTCCAGATGGTCTCCCGACGGCAAGCGGATCGCTTACGATTGGTACGACGGCAAGTGCTGCGTCGACCTGCGAGTCATCGAGATAGCTGGAGGGAAGCCGCGGGTTCTTGTAGACTACGAGAACGACGAATGGATGCAGACCTACGATTGGTCGCCGGACGGCAAGCAGATACTCGTCTTCCTCGAAAAGAAAGACGCCACGGGCCAGATCGTTCTGGTGTCAGCCACGGACGGGGCGACCAGGGTCATCAAGACTTTCGAAAGGCGGGGGCGATTTCCCAACATCATGCGCTTCTCATGCGATGGGCGCTACATCGCGTACGACCAGCCTCAGGAAGAAAACGCTGCGGAGCGCGACATCTTCTTGATCTCTGCCGACGGGGCTCAAGAGATTGCCCTGGTCGAGCACCCGGCTCACGATTCGCTGCTCGGGTGGCCGCCTGACGGGAAGGGGATCCTCTTTGCCAGCGACCGGACAGGTTCTCTCGATGTATGGTTTCTTCCCGTCGCCGGCGGCAAGGTCCAAGGCCCGCCTGAGCTCGTCAGGAGAGGCATAGAGCAGATAGTCCCCCTGGGATTCACTCAAAACGGATCTTTCTACTACGCGCAAGGGGGATCGATGCTTGACGCCTATGTCGCCAGGATGGATCGACAAAGCGGCAAAATCCTTGCGCCACCCGAAAAGGCTGTCAAGCGATTTGAAGGTGCAAATTCTTGGCCAGAGTATTCTCCGGACGGCAAGTATCTGGCCTATGTTTCGACGCGGAGTCGCACGTTCCAGGCAGCCATGAGTCCCAACATTGTTTGTATTCGCTCGCTCGAGACCGCCAAGGAGCAGGAATTCACCACCAAATTCAAACGGCTTGCCGGACCTCGCTGGTCACCGGATGGCCAGTTCCTTTATCTCGCTGCCTGGGACGATCAGGGCATGGGCATCTATCGGGTTGACACACACACCGGGACAATGATCCCTGTTGTCCGAGACGACGGGTCACAGCGAATCTATTCACACAATGTCTCTTTTGACGGCAAAACTCTCATTTATGTGCGCTGTTACCAAGTGGCGCCGAAGAGGCTCTATCGAGTTTTGAGTCGGGACCTGGCGACCGGCGAAGAGAAGGAACTCTACACCGGCAGTGCCGAAGATGGCCGGTTAGATGTCGCGCTCTCTCGTGATGGCGAGCAGCTCGCCGTCATCAATCAGGACAAGAAGAAGGCCCTGCGGTTGATTCCCACAAAAGGGGGCAAACCGCGCGACCTGCTGAAATATGAGGATGCACGGGATTCCTTTTCCTGCCTTGAATGGAGTGCAGACGGCAAGTATATCGTCTTTCCACGGTTGCAGCCCGCGAAGGATGATCCGCGGTGCTCCTTGTGGAGGATCTCAGCGGATGGGGGAGAACCCCAGGAACTCGGCCTAACGATGGCAGCCTTCTGGAATATGAGCGTTCATCCAGACGGAGTTCATCTAGCATTTTCCTCGCTTGGGCCTACGATGACGTCTCCGTCGGTCTGGGTCATGGAGAACTTCCTGCCGCCAGCGCTGGCTGCTCCGGAGCCGGTGACGATGATCGCGCGCAGGTTGGAGAACCCGCCTGCGGACACCCCGAGCGGAGCGATTTCCCCGGACGGCCGGCATTTCTCCTATTGGGATTGGCGCACGGGCGATCTCGCGGTGCGGGATCTCCAGACCGGCCAGGATCGCCGGCTTACGGACGAGGGCACGGAAGGCAAGGAAGGCTCCGCAGTCAACCAAATGGCTGGAGGATCGACCTGGTCATCCGACGGCAAGCAGATTGCCTATGCCTGGTATTTTTTCGAGTCGGGTGCCGTGCACTCCGAGTTGAGGGTCGTCGGACTGGACGGCTTCAAACCCCGAGTTCTCTCTCATGACGACGGCATAAGGGAGATAGGAAGCCTCGCTTGGTCTCCGGACGGGAAGTACATTGCGGCATCCTTTTATCCTCAGAATGGATCGCTCCGGATTGAGCTGATTTCCACGGCCGACGGCATCACCCGGACACTCACGGACTTGAAGCGCGACGCGACCAAGCGCTTCTCACCGGACAGCCGCTACATCGCCTACGACCGCCTATCGGATGAAATGTCCCCGGAGCGCGACATCTTCCTGATGTCCATCGACACGGGGCAAGAAACCCCGCTCGTCCAACATCCCGCCGATGACTACCTGCTGGACTGGTCGCGGGACGGCAAATGGCTCGTCTTCGCCAGTGACCGCACAGGCGCCCTTGGCCTGTGGGTCGTTGGCATGTCCGGCGCGAAAACACAGGGAGAGCCTCAACTCGTAAAGCCAGGCATCGACCTTATCCAGCCCATCGGCCTCACGCCCAAAGGCGCCCTCTACTATGGCGTGGTCAGGGCGACCGAGGACGTCTTTGTCGCCGACCTCGACCCCACGACCGGAAAGGTCGCCGGTCCTCCCAGGAGGGCTATAGAGCAGTTTGAAGGAGGGAATTTTACGCCGTCCTACTCTCCGGACGGGAAATATCTAGCTTATATGTCCAGGCGGGGCAACTCTCCTTATCCGACAAACGTCGGCAATACCCTCTGCATCCGATCATTGGACACAGGGCAGGAGCGAGTTTTTTACAGGGAAATCTGGAGACTGGGGCTGCGATTCATTGGAGGGCCTCGATGGTCTCCCGACAGCCGGTTTATTTCCTTCGGTGGTTCAGAAGGCGTCGAGTTTACGGACGCCTATCGCATCGACCTGCAGACAGGCGAGATCACCCGTATCCTTCGCTGCGGCCCGGATGAGCAGATCACGGGGGCTGCATACGGCCCTGATGGGAAGCACTTCTTTGGGCGTGGAAATGGCAAGAAGGGTTTCTCACAGATCGTTGTTCGAGACCTCGAATCCGGCAAAGAGCAGGAGCGGAAACGTTTAGCCGGGGAAAGGAGAGTCGATATCGCGCTTTCTCCGGATGGGCGCTGGTTGTCGTTTAGCAATGGCGGCTCGGAGGCAACGAGGTCCCTGAGGATCATGCCGGCCTCAGGTGGAGACGTGAGGGAAATATGGAGCTTCGGGGAAACGAAGCAGGGAACGCCCACAATTAGTCACACGTGGACCCCGGATGGGCGATACATCCTGTTTGGTGCGCCCGACCAGTCTGACCTGCCGAGCTATGATCTGTGGCGAGTGCCTGTCGAGGGCGGCAAGCCTGAGAAGATGGGACTGCAAAGAAGATGGGGCATATGGCACATAACGGTCCGCCCCGACGGGCGGCAAATTATGTTCGCCGGCAGAGGAGGCGCCTCCACGGATTCCGAATTATGGGTGCTGGAGAACTTCCTGCCGCCGGCTCAGAGCTCGAAATAAGGTCCGTTAATCAAAGAAGGGGAAGAGCCTCCTGATCTCGGTCGTGTCCGGATGGCGGCCGTACTCGCAGATCTCGAACGCTTCAGCGTAGCGGATTCCGGCGGCCCGTTCCTTCCCGTACCATTCTTCAAGGTTCTTCCGGCACAGCGCGGTGACCTCCAGCTGCCGATTCACGAAACGTTCCCGGACGGCTTGCCAGCGGGCCTTCTGCCGTACGGGATCGCTCGAGAGAAGTTCCGGTGAACCGCTGACCCCGCCTTCGTAAAACTGCGAGACCATGCCCAGCAGGACCTCGAGTTTCTTGTCCATCACGGCATCGATGCCGACGGCGATGTCGGGCTGGAACGGATAGGGCTTTTGAAAGCGGTCGGAGAAGTAGAGGAACACGGGGTTTTGCTTCAGGGCCGGAACCTCGGGAAGGAACTTGGGCACGGTGACCATGTAGGCCGAGTCCTGGACGAGGACGCTCGTGTAACGGTGATCGGGGTGATAGTCGTTGGGGCGATGGGTGATGACGACGTCGGCATTCCACTCCCGGATCAGCCGGGTGATCGTCTTGCGGTTCTCGATCGTCGGCTGGAGCTCTCCGTCGTGGTTATCGAGGATCTCGAAATTGTAACCGATCATCTTGGCCCCGTGCTCGACCTCGGCCTTGCGGCGCCGGGCGAGCTCCGGGCCGGATTCCTTCCAGTGGCCGATATCGCCGTTGGTCACGGCAACAAATTTGACATGATAGCCCTTCGCGATCCAAAGAGCCGCCGTGCCGCTTGCCCCCGATTCGGCGTCGTCCGGGTGCGCGCCGATGCAGAGGATCCGCGGTTTCCCGTCATCGGAGGCCGCCGTCCGGCTCCAAGCCGGTTGGAGGCCAGTGGCTAGAAACGCTATAAGGAGGCCCGGTCCCAGGAATTTTCGAGTGGTCATTATATTTTCTCTCATCTCCCCTCCTCATCGCGATGAAATATTATCATCTGGCCCCGCTTTCTTCTACTTGACCGCGACCTCGTAGAGCGACACGCTGATCGGCGGAAGCGTCAGCGTCTTCCCGAACGGCACGTCGCCCTTCTCCTGGATGACGACGGCGGGGGGCTTGCCCGGCTCGTTATAGAGCTGCGGGTCGCCGCCGGCGATGAGGTAGAGCTTGGCCGTCCTCGCCAGCCCGAGCTTTCCGAAGTCGAGCCGGACCGTCTGCTCCCGCTTCGTCGGGTTCACGACCGAGACGGTCAGGACGCTCTTCGCTTCGTCTTTCCAGCAGGCCATGAGGTCGAGCGGAGCGGCCGGGACCGGGCCGATGACCTCGACCGGGATCGTCCCGAAATGCTGCCTGTAGAGTTTGAGGACCAGGCCCGTCGTGTCGAGCGCAGCCGCGGTCTTGCTGGTCTTGATGGCCCCGATGACGTTCACGGTCTGGGCATAATTCGCCATGAAATAGATGTCGCTCTGGCGCGCGTACTCGTTGAATCCAGCCGCGACCCCGAGGGCGTCTTTCAGGAAGTAGCGCACGCCGATCTCGCCGTAGAGGTCCGGCCCGTACCAGTAGTTCCACTCGTCGAGGGCGACCGGCACTTCCTTCAGCTTCAGCGTCGGAATGGTCGCGCGGTACTTCCGGTGGGCCTCGGCGATCCGACGGATCTCGTTCGGGACCTGGCTGACGTGGCTGAGGAGCCCCGGTCTTTCGCCGACGTAAAAGTGCTCGCTCAGATAGTCCATGTGGTTCGAGGCCTCGGCCAGCATCGTTTCGTCCCACCTCCCGACGGCGCCGACGGCCACGATCCTGATCGACGGGTCGAGGGCCTTCATGGCCACGGCGAACTGGATGTGTTTGCGGACGTAATCGGCGAGCGGCACGTGGCCGAGCTGCCAGCTCCCGTACATCTCGTTCCCGATCGACCAGAACTTGACGCCCCAGGGCTCCGGGTGGCCGTTCGCCGCCCGGAGTTTGCCCATGCGGGAGTCGGCGGCGCCGTTCGCGTACTGGACCTCCTCGACGGCCATCCGGACGTCGCCCAGGCCGCTGTTGACCGTGACGTACGGGTCGGCGCCGATGAGGCGCATGAGGTCCATGTACTCGTGGATGCCGACGTCGTTGTGCTCGACGCCCTGCCAGGCCGGATTCTTGCGCGGCGGCCTCCTGTCGCGGTCGCCGATCCCGTCCCGCCAGTCGTAGCCGCTGGCGAAGTTGCCGCCGGGCCAGCGGTAGACGGGCGCGTCGAGCTCCTTGAGCAGGGCCAGGACATCGGGACGGAAGCCGTCAACATTGTCCGCCGACATGATCGAGACGGTGCCGACCGCGAGCGATCCCCGCCCCGAAGAGACGATCTCGAGCCGGGCGTTGTCGGTCGCGGCCCCGGCCATGAAGGAGAGCGGGAACGATCTGTATTCCGGACCGATATCCTTGACCTCGATCGTCTGCCTCATCGATGACTCAGCGCCCCAGACCAGGCTGACCTTAACGGGGCCCGCGCCCCGGTCGCCCGCAAGGACGACCCGGCCGGCGTACTCCTTTCCTTGGACGAGGGCCAGCCCATCCTGGGCCAGTCCGCAAACCGTCTTCCCATCGAGCTTGATGCGGGGGGTGTGCGCTCCCGTGAACGGCTTCGTCTTGTCCATCCGGACGCGGGACGGGTCGCCGACGATCTTCCAGGGTGATTCGCCCTGGGCGACGGGCCAGAAGAACTTGCGGTCCTCGAGCATCTCGGCCCAGATTCCCTGGTAGATGCAGCGGCCGAGGTGCTCGATGAACTGGCCGTAGACGTACTTGGAGATCGGCGCGCCGGTCTTTTGAGCGTGGATGCGGACGGCGGGCAGGATATATTCCTGACCCGAAACCCAGGTCAGCCGGACGTCGTCGAACCAGGCCTTGCCGGTCGCCTGGCCCCAGCCGCCGAAAAGGCAGTTCACCTGCAGAGCGTCGTTGGCCCCGGCGTCGAACTCGAGCTCGACCTGGCTCCAGTCCCGGGTGCCGGTGACGGGCGCCGTCTGCCAGGCCGGAACCCCCTCGACGTTGATGAGCGCGCCTTTCGACTTTCCGGGAGCGAGGTTCTCGGTCCGGATCCAGCCGCTCAGCCGGTAGCGGGAGTAGGGCTTGATGGGGACGGTCGCGACCCAGGAGGCGTCGGCGCCCTTCTCCGAGGAGATCGTAACCGAACGCGCTCCGGTCCGGCCCGTGGGCTCGACCTTGAAGGCCGCTTCGCCGCGCCACGTGCGCGGCTCCCAGCCCGTGGCCTTGTCGCCGGCCCCGTCCTCGAAGGACGGGTTGGCGACGAACTGGAGCCGGCCCGCGAATTCGTCTGCGGCCCTGGGCGGCTCGGACTTGCAGCCGGCCGCGACGAGCGACAGGCCGACGGCGATGACGAAGACCGCGGGGATAAGAGGAGAATGATCTTGGCGACGCATGGGACGGATGCCTCCTTCCGGCGCGTCCGGGCCTGCCGATCCATGAAGCGGGCCGGCGGCCGGAGCGGCCGGGAGGAAATTTATAACGTCCGCCCGCGGTGTGTCAACGAGCCGATCCCTCTTTTCTTACAAACGGCCGCGGGGGATGACCTCGAGATCCACCGCCGCGCTTTCGGTCTTCAATTCTTCCCGGATGACGCGCCTCAGGACGGCTTCCAGGGACTCGCCGCCCTGATGGACGTGGTCCCGCAGGGCGTTGTTGATCATGGTCTGGTAGCTTCCGCCCTCCTCCTCCTCGACCCGGGAGCGGAACCAGTCGAGGACCTCGCGGTCGAGACGGATGGTGATCCGGACCTTGCCCGCGGTCCTAGCCGAATCGCTTGTCGTGGCCATGTCCCCTCCTCATGACCAATGTATGCACAATTGTGCATATTGTCAAGCTATTTGATCTTCCACTCGTGGACGCCGACGGACCAGTCCTTCTGCTCCTCGATCTCGAGCCGCAGGCCCGTCGTCCGGACCGGCGCGAACCTGACCGTGTTCCAGGCGTCCTTGGCGACTCCGTATGGACCGGCCGCCGCTACCGGCAGCCACTTGTCGCCGGCCTTGTAGAGGAGCTTCCAGGAAGCGGGCACGCGGCACGCGCCGCCGCCCGTGTCGTCGAACCAGTAGACGGAGGTTTCGGAGACGCTGACGGGCGCCTTGAAGGCATACTCGACCCACTCCGCGCCCCCCTTCTTCGGCCACCAGTGAGCATAGCCCGCGCCGTCATCCGAGCTCTCCGGCTCGTACTCGTCGTTGACGCCCTTCAGCCCCCGGAACCCCTCCGAAGCCGTGACCGCCGCCTGGGTTGCGAGGCCCGGCTCCCGGGCGATCCTGGCCTTCGCCCGTTCGCGGGCGATCCAGACCTCCATCTCGCAGGCGCCCCTGTTCGCCCACGCGTAGTACGGGATGAGCGTGATCGGTTTCGTCTCGACGACCGGCCGGCCGGCCTTTTCGCCGAGCGCCTCGGCCTCGCCCTTGATGACGACGACGCCGTTGAGGAGCTCGGGCCTCATTTCGTCGGCCAGGACGGCGCCGTCGGAGAGGACGAGGTTCGAGACCCGGCCCCCGTTGTCCGGGGCCTCGGCGCAGTAGACGAGCGGGCCGCGCTCGACGGCGACCCGGCCGCGGTCGGCCTCGACCTTGTCGTTGGCTACGACGCGCCGCACGGGCATGGGCAGGTCGACCTCGACGACGTCTTCCGCCTGCCAGGTCCGGTTGAGAAGGACGTACCCCTTCCTGAGGACGAGGTCCACGGGCTCGCCGTTGACCTTGACCGTCGGCATCTCGACGTCCCGGACGACCGGTTGCGCGACGACCCCCGCAGCGTCCTTGTCCTCCGTAGGCCCGCCCGCCGGCTTCGGCGCCGGCCCGTCCGCATACTTGTAGAGGTCCGACGGGATGGGCCGGCCCATGGCCCAGCCGGGGATGCGGACATAGAGTGTCAACGGCGTCGGCTTCTCCGGCCGCACGCCGATCCTGACGTGCCCCTTCCAGGGATACTCGGTCGTCTGGACGATTTCGAGCCGGGCTTTCCCGGCCGTGACCTGGGCCGTCCCATGGACGAACAGGTTGAGGTAGACTTTGCCCTCGCCGGCCGCGTAGACGTACCCGGGGACCGAGGCCAGGACCCGGGCCACGTTCGGCGGGCAGCAGGCGCAGCTGAACCACGGCACGCGCTGGTGCTGGCCGTGGGACTCGAGAGGGTTGGGGTAGAAGAAAAGGTTGCCGGAGAGCGAGATCCCCGACAGGACGCCGTTGTAGAGGATGCGCTCCATGACGTCGACGTATTTCGCGTCCTCCTCGAGCCGGAACATCCGCGAGTTCCAGAGGAAGACGGCGATGTTGGCGCAGGTTTCGGCGTAGGCGCTCGCGTTCGGCAGGCGGTAGGCCGGGCCGTAGCCCTCCCAGGCCCCGGCCGCGCCGATGCCGCCGGTGAGGTAGATCTTCGTCCCGACGACGTCGGCCCAGATCCTGTCGAGGGCCGCGACGTAAGCTTTGTCCCCGGTTAGGGCGGCGACGTCGGCGGCGCCCGCATAGAGGTAGCCGGCCCGGACGGCGTGCCCGACGGCCTCGGTCTGCTCGACGAAGGGCTTGTGGTCCTGGGAGTATTCGCCGTAGAGAAGGAGCTGCTGCCCGTTCTCGCCGCGGAACGGGACGCGGCCCGCCGACCGGCCGCGGGCGTCGATGAAGAACTTGGCCAGGTCGAGGTACTTCGTCTTTCCGGTGGCCCGGTAGAGCTTGACGAGGCCGATCTCGATCTCCTCGTGGCCCGGCGGGTTCGTGCGCTTGCCGGGGCCGAACTCGTGGCCAACGAGGTCGGCGCTCTTCACGGCGATGTTGAGGAGGCTCGTCTCGCCGGTCGCCTGATAGTGAGCGGCGGCGGCCTCATAAAGATGCCCGAGGTCGTAGAGCTCGTGGCTCATGGAGAGGTTCGACCAGCGCTCCTTGCCTATCCAGTCGACGGGTGGGGGACCGCCGATCGTCCGGACCGTGTACAGATAGCCGTCCGGCTCCTGGGCGGCCGCGATCCTGTCGATGAGCCCGTCGACATATTTCTTGAGCTCGGGGTCGGGTCGCGTGGCTAGCGCATAGGAGGCGGCCTCGATCGTCTTATAGACGTCGGAATCGTCGAACGGGTAGCGGGTGCAGAACTTGAGGCCCGTGGCTCCGGCCAGGGCATCCTTGGCCAGGTCGAAGTTCTTGAGCCGGTTCGTGTCCTCGGTCTCCTTGAAGATGTGGGGGATGGTCACGGTCCGGTTCGTCTCGAGCCGCGGCGCCCAGAAAGCGTCGTCCAGGTGGACGTCCGTGAAGGGCACCGGCTTCACCGGATAGTCGGCCTTGGGCGCCTCCGAGCACGCCGCGGAAAGAGCAAAGGCGAGGGCCGCCAGAAGGCCCCCGGCCGCGATCCCTTTTTTCATCACGAGCCTCCCTGGATTCGGGGATGCGACACTCATTCCCGAATTCCTCATCGCGTAAGGACCATGCGCATACCAAGACAATATACCCCATTCCTCAAAGGCGGGGCAACGGGAGGTCGCGCGGACCTTGACAAGCCGCTTCCGGGGACGTTATATTCGGACGGGGTTGAAGGGACCGAGTCCTCGACCCTGCGAAGACCAGGGCCGACGCCGAAAGAGCGCCTGTTTTCGCCGATGCCGCCATCCACGGTCACGAGGAGGGAACCTATGGGAAAAAGGATCTGGTTGCTGGTCCTGCCCGGCTGCTTGCTCCTGGCGGGCTGGAGCCTCGTCCGGGCCTCGGCCGACGAAAAAGCACCGCCTCTCATCCAGGTCAACGTCCAACAGCTCGGGCCCCAGCGGCTCGGCCCATTGCCGCCGGTCGTTTCGCCTCCGGGGAACCCGCCTTCGAGCCTGAAGATCCACCTGGGCAAGGAGCTCTATTTCGACGCCCGTCTCTCGGCCGACGGCACGGTCAGCTGCGCCACCTGCCACAACCCGGCGCTGGGCTGGTCCGACGAGGGGCCGACGAGCAAGGGCATCGGCGGCCAGCTCGGCGGTCGCCGGGCCCCCCCGGTCTCGAACGCCGCCTACGCCCCCCTCCAGTTCTGGGACGGGCGGTCGCCATCGCTCGAGGACCAGGCCAAGGGCCCCATTCAGAACCCGATCGAGATGGGCAACACCCATCAGGCCATGATCCAGACGATCTCCAGGATCGCGGGCTATGAGGACGAGTTTCGGGCCGTCTTCGGCGAGGGCCCGATCACTGTCGACCAGGTCGCGGACGCCATCGCCGCCTTCGAGCGGACAGTCGTCACGACCGACTCGCGCTTCGACCGCTACGTCCGCGGCGACCACGGCGCCCTGACGTGCCTGGAGAAGGAAGGCCTCGAGATCTTCAACGGCAAGGGCCACTGCACGTCCTGCCACTGGGGTCCGTACTTCAGCGACGGCCGCTTCCACAACCTCGGCGTCCCGGCCAAGGACCCCAAGAACCCCGATGTCGGGCGCTACGCCGTGACCAAGAACCCGCGCGACATGGGAGCTTTCAAAACGCCCACGGTCCGAGACGCCGCCCGCCGCGCCCCGTACCTCCACGACGGCTCGGAGAAGACGCTGGAGGCGCTCATCGAATTCTACGACGAGGGCGGAGGCAAGGACCCGAACCTCGACCCCCTGATGGTCCCCCTGGCCCTGAGCGCGCACGAGAAGGCAGCCCTGGTGGCCTTCATCAAGGCCCTCGACAGCCTCAACCCCGAGGTCGTCGACGTCAAGCCCATCGACGCGCGGGACCTGCACAAGTGAGGAGGGAGCCGTGAAAAAGACACTGACCACCCTTTTCGGCGTTCTCTTCGCCCTCCTCGTCCTCAGCCAGACCGCCCTGGCCATCCCGGCCTTCGCCCGCAAGCACGGCTTCAACTGCAACATGTGCCACGTCGCCTTCCCCAAGCTCAACGACTGGGGCCAGCGGTTCCGCGACAACGGCTACCAGGTCCCCGGCCAGCAGGGCCTCGAGAAGACCGTCTTCGAGGACGGCATCCCGATCGCCCTGCGGACGACGGCCGGCTACAGCCTCTACGGCGCGGCCGGCCAGACGGCGGGCGGCTTCCACATCTACGGCCTGGACCTGCTCGGCGGCGGCGTCCTCCACAAAAACATCTCGTTCTTCTTCGTCTACACGCCGCGCATTGACGAGCCGGCCGCCGATTGGACCGGTCCGGGCAGCGGGAACAATCCGGCGCAGCTCGGGGCCATAGAGTCGGCCAACGTCGTCTTTTCCAACATCATCCGGGACAAGCTCAACCTGCGCGTCGGCCGTTTCGAGCCCGGCTTCCAGCTGCTGAGCTCCAAACGGATGTACTACGTCCTCCAGCCGTTCGAGATCTACAATTTCGCCGGCACCCAGAGCAGCTTCGACTTCTCGGCCAACCAGATCGGCGTCGAGGCCACCGGCCGCTTCCAGCCCGGCCTGAAGTACGCCCTCGGCTACATCAGCGGCACGGGCGCCAACCCCGACAACAACAAGTGGAACGACCTCTACTTCGCCTTTTCCAAGACCTTCGGCAAGGGCGAGGGCCAGTCGGCCGGCCAGCGCGTGGGCGTCTTCGGCTACCTCGGCTGGCAGCCGACGTCCTTCGGCGGGATCATCTCTCCCGGAGGAGACACCAACGGAGGGGGGAACCGGACCTTTTACCGCGTCGGCGGGGACCTCAGCCTTAACTGGAAGACGTTCAACCTGCAGGGTATGGCCTTCCGGGGCGTCGACAACCGCGCCTTCAATCCGATCGACCCGACCCTCAATTATGCGTTCTGGGGTGGGGCCGTGGAGCTCGACTGGGCCGGCCTCGCCAACAACCGGCTGGTCGCGTCCGCGATGTACAACTGGGTCCGGCCGCCGAGCTATGACCCCATCCTCCGCGTGAACGCGTATTCCGGACTCGTGCGCTATTACCTCGGCAGCTGGTCGGCGGTCAACGTCGCCCTGCACGCCGAATACACGCACCGGGTCTCCGGGTCCGTCGGCCCGCTCAAGGAGGACCTCTTCTCGCTCCTCCTGGACTTCGACTTCTAGCGGCGGGACCCGCTCTCTGCCCGACGGCCGGAGAGGGCTACTTGATCTCGACGGGGACCGGGCCGACCGTCCATCCCTGACGGCCCCGGATGACCGCCTTTTTCGTGAGCTTCTTGCCGCCGGCGTCGAGCGTCACGACGTATTCGCCGGGGTCGACGAGCCGCCCGCCGTAGAACCCCTCGAAGCCCTCCTGCCGCTGGCCTGGCCGCTGGACCCGCATGAACCAGAGAACGGTGTTGAGGCCTGCGTCACCTTTGCCCACGAGCTCGCCCACGACCTGGCCGTAGGGGTCGGCGATGGTGATCTTCACCGGGCCCGCCGCCTTCGCCTTCAGGTAATAGCTGACCGCCACGGCGTTCGGTTCGTTCGGGGTCGAGAGGTGGCTGTCGCCGAGGAGCTGGTAATTGCCGATGCCGCCGGTCGTCCTCTGCGTCCGGGGCTCGATGTCGAAGAGGTGGACGTCCTCGGCGAGCGTCGCGTCGCGGAGCTCCTGGAGCGGCGAGATGTCCGTCACCCATAGGCTGCGGCCGAAGGTCGCCACGACGAGGTCGTTCTCGCGCGGGTGGATGAGGAGGTCGGTGACCTTGAGCCAGGGCATATTGGCCTTGAAGGGCCACCAGGCCTGGCCGCCGTCGAGCGTCACATAGACGCCCTGCTCGGTGCCGGCGAAGAGGAGATCCGGGTTCTTGCGGTCCTGGATGACGGCGTTCAGCGGTTTGCCGGCGGGCAGGTCGCCCGCGATGTTCGTCCAGGTCTCGCCGAAGTCCGTCGTCTTGTAAAGGACCGGCTGGAAAAGGTCGAAGCGCAGGCCCGTCTTGGCCACAAAGCAGGTCCCGGCGTCGTGGGGCGAGGGGAAGACGCGGCTGACCCAGAAGGCCTCCGGGGCGCCGGCGGCCGTGAGCTTGGCCGTGCGGTCGAGCCAGGTGGCGCCTCCGTCGCGCGTCACCTGGACCTTGCCGTCGTCGGCACCCGTCCAGATAACGCCCGGCTTGACGGGCGACTCCGCGATCGTCGTGAGCGTGCAATAGGAGATGTTCCCCTCGCCATGCTCCTTCGAGTCGTCGTCGGTCGTCAGGTCGGGGCTGATCTCCTCCCAGTGGTCGCCGCGGTCGAGCGAGCGGAACAGGACCTGGGCCCCGGCGTAAATGATGGACGGGTTGTGAGGCGACATGGCCAGGGGCGGCGTCCAGTTGAAGCGCAGAGGTTTTTGGCCCGGGGCCCGCTTCGGCTGGATGGCTGTTTGAACGCCGGTCTTCTGGTCGAAGCGCCACATCGTCCCGAACTCGCGGTTGTTGTAGACCCAGCGGCTGTCGGTCGGGTCGATGAGGTTGTACATGCCGTCGCCCTCGCCGACCGTCACCCAATCTGTGAGCGTGACCTCGCCGGACCAGCCGTTCGACGGGCCCTTCCACGAGTCGTGGTCCTGCAGCCCGCCGTAGATGTTGTAGGGGTCTTCCATGTCCACGCCGATGGCATAGAATTCGCCGCCGGGGACGTTGTCGAAATGAAGGCAGGTCCGGCCGCGGTCATAGGACACATAGGCGCCGCCGTCGCTGCCGAAGATGAGCCGGTTCGAGTCGGCCGGGTCGACCCAGAGCGTCCGCCAGTCGCCGAAGCCCTTCTCGAAAACGCCGTTCGAAGGCCAGCTCAGCCCCTTCCACGTCTTGCCGCCGTCGTTCGTGCTGGCGAGTGACTGGGCCGTGACGTAGACCGTCTCGGGGTCGTGCTGGTCCATGCGGAGCATGTTGAAGGAGTAGGGGGCCTTGTCGAGGGCCGCCTCGTAGCCTTTGTTCGCCTTGCGCCAGGACCGGCCGCCGTCGTCCGTGCGATAGACCTCGTTGCCCATCGTCCGCGGGCGCGGCGCGCCGCCGCGGCGCTTGTCCTGCTCGGCCTCCTGGGCCGTGGCCGGCCGCGGGTTGCCGTTCTCGACGATGGCGTAGAGGATTCGATGGTCCTTCTGGAAGACGTCCAGGCCGATGCGCCCGACGCGGCCGGTCGGCAGGCCGCCGCCGAGGCGCGCCCAGGTCTTGCCGCCGTCGGTCGTCCTGTAGATCCCGCTCCCCGGCCCGCCCATCTCGTAATTCCACGGCTCGCGGACCTTGTCATACATGGCCGCGTAGAGGGTTTCGGGGGCGGACTGGACGAGCATCAAGTCCACGGCGCCGATCCTCTCGTCGACGTAGAGGACCTTCTGCCAGGTCTTGCCGCCGTCGACGGTCTTGAACACCCCGCGCTCGGCGTTGGTCGAGAAGAGGTGACCCATGACCGCGGCGTAGACGGTGTCTGGCTTCGTCGGGTGGATCATGATCCGGGCGATATGCTGGGAATCGCGGAGGCCCATGTTCGTCCAGGTCTTGCCCGCATCGGTCGACTTGTAGATCCCATCGCCGGAGGTCGACATCCGCGTGCAGAAGGCGTCGCCGGTCCCGACCCAGATGATGTTCGCGTCCGAGGGGGCCACGGCGATGTCGCCCATGGAGAGCTTCGCCTGGCCGTCGAAGACCGGTTCGAAGGTGACGCCCGCGTTCGACGATTTCCACACGCCGCCGTTCCGCATGCCGACGTAGATCGTGTGCAGGTGCTCACGCGCCGGCGCAGCCGGGACGGCGATGGCCGAAACCCACGACCCGGCCCGGAAGGGGCCGAGGTTGCGATAGGTGAAGTTCTTGAGCAGGTCACCGACGGAACGCTCCTGGGCGAAGGCCGCGGGGCCGGCCGCGAGGAGCGCGACCAGGGCCGATAAAAGGACGATTTGGGAGAGACGGGTCTTCATGGGTCCTCCTGTGATGTCCGGGGTCAGGCTGAAGTATTATATCGCAATTCCAAGGGGGACTCTCCCCGAAAGGGAGACCGTCCATCTCAATCTAGATATTTCTCAGAAGCATGGCTCCGGGTCACTCCGCCCCGCTTCTGATGGTCGCTGCCAAAGTTCGCTCCCTGCCGGTCCTGTCCCGGTGTGCAAAAGGCCTTGGGGATGGCCTCCACTCCAGAGTGCGTCTTGCGCTAAGCCGCACATGACGTTCCGGCCATTCCCCTTCGGCCTTATGTTCTCCTCTTGTGCGGTACCGCGAGCATAATTGATGAAGGAGAGCGCAGGGGTGCTTCCCGGAGGGAGGCGTAGAAAGGCCGAGCGGGCACGGATGGAAAAAGGGGGACACGTAAATCGTGACAAAAGGCAAAAGCTCGTTTCAGATATTTCCCAGAAGTACGGCTCCGAGCCGCTCCGCCGCACTTCTGCTTGTCGCTCCTCAGAATCCGCTCCCTGCCGGAGGGAACACCCCGAGCTCGACCTCCTTATGGCGCGGCAGAGTGATAAGATTCTCCCGCCAGGGAGCGAATCCGAATGTTGCCCGCCGCCGCGGAGTGGATATAATAAAGGGGCGATACGGAGGGCCCCGGGCCGGAAAGGAGCGCACGTTGGCGGACAAGGGAAAAGTGAAATACGCGGTCGGCCTCGACTTCGGAACGAACTCGGTCCGGGCGCTCGTCGTCGACGTCCGGAACGGGGACGAGGTCGGCACGGCCATCTTCAACTACCCGACCGGCGACGCCGGCATCATCCTCGACCGGAAGGACCCCAACCTGGCCCGTCAGAACCCGGCCGACTGGGTCGAGGGAATCGAGGCCGCGGTCAAGGACGCCATGGCCGCGGCCGGGAAGAAGGTCCGCGGGTTCGACCCCGCGGCGATCATCGGCATCGGCGTCGACACGACCGGCTCGACGCCCCTGCCCGTGGACAGGGCCGGAAGGCCCCTGGCCCTTTACAAAGAGTTCCGGAGAAACCCGAATGCCCAGGCTTGGCTGTGGAAGGACCACACCGGCTTCCGCGAGGCGGCCGAGATAACCGCTCTCGCGGCGAAGGAGCACCCCGAGTACCTGGCCAAGTGCGGCGGCATCTACTCCTCGGAATGGTTCTGGAGCAAGATCCTTCACTGCCTGCGGGTCGACCCCAAGGTCGCGGCAGCCGCGTATTCGTGGGTCGAATGCGCCGATTACATCCCGGCCGTGCTCACGGGCGTCGCCGATCCGCTGACGATGAAGCGGAGCCGGTGCGCGGCCGGCCACAAGGCGATGTTCAACGACGCCTGGGGCGGCCTGCCGGCCCGCGATTTCCTAGCCAAGCTCGACCCCCGGCTCGGCGAGCTGCGCGACCGCCTTTATAAAAAGACCTACACCGCGGACGTCGCCGCGGGGACGCTCACCAAGGACTGGGCCAAGAAGCTCGGGCTGAGGTCGGTCATCCCGGTCGCGGTCGGCGCCTTCGACGCCCACCTGGGCGCCGTCGGCTCGGGCGTGGACACGGGGCGCTTCGTCAAGATCATCGGCACGAGCACCTGCGATATCTGTGTCTGGCCGGCGTCGAAGAGGCTCTCCGACGTCCCCGGCCTGTGCGGCATCGTCGACGGGTCGGTCCTACCGGGCTACCTCGGCCTCGAGGCGGGCCAGTCGGCCGTGGGCGACATCTTTAACTGGTTTGTCAACGAGATCGCGCCGGGCGGCCCGAGGAAGGGCTCCCACGAGGCGTTGACCCGGAAGGCGGCCGCGCTCAAGGCGGGCGAATCGGGTCTCATCGCCCTCGACTGGCACAACGGCAACCGCACCGTCCTCGTCGACCAGCGGCTGACCGGCCTCATCCTTGGCCTGACGCTCCACACGAGGCCCGAGGAGATCTACCGGGCCCTCATCGAGGCCACGGCCTTCGGCGCCCGGACGATCATCGAGCGCTTCCGGGAATACGGCATCGACATCGACGAGGTCGTCAACTGCGGCGGCATCGCTGAGCGAAACCCGCTGGTCATGCAGACCTACGCCGACGTCACCGGGCTTGAGATGAAAGTCGCCCGCTCCGCCCAGACCTGCGCCCTCGGCTCGGCCATGGCCGGCGCCGTGGTCGCCGGGAAGAAGGCGGGCGGCTACGACACCTTCGCCGCGGCCCAGGCGGCCATGGCCGGGGTCAAGAAAAAAACCTTCAAACCGGACCCGGAAAATCATAGAATCTACGGAGAGCTCTTCCGGATCTACCGGACGCTCCATGACGCCTTCGGCACGCAGGCCTGGACGGGGAACCTCTTCCCCGTCATGAAGGAGCTTCTCGCCATTAGGGACCGGCAGCTGAGGCCCTCGACATGATGACCGAGCTCAAGGAAGCCGTCTGGAAGGCCAACCTGGACCTGGCCCGTTCGGGGCTCGTCCTGCTGACCTTCGGCAACGTCAGCGGCCTCGACCGCCGCCGCGGCATCATGGCCATCAAGCCGAGCGGCGTGCCCTACGAGGACATGAAGCCCGAAGACATCGTCCTCGTGGACCTCGAGGGCCGGGTCGTCGAAGGGAGCCTCAACCCGTCCTCGGATACGCCGACCCATGTCGAGCTCTACAAGGCCTTCCCGGAGATCGGCGGCATCTCTCACGCCCACAGCCCCTATGCGACGATGTTCGCCCAGGCCCGCCGCGATATCCCATGCCTCGGCACGACGCACGCCGACTTCGCCCACGGCCCGGTGCCCGTGACGCGGCCGCTCACGGAGGCCGAGATCCTCGGCAGCTTCGAGGTCAACACGGGCCGCGTCATCGTCGAGCGCTTCGCCGGATTGAGCCCGCAGGTCATTCCCGCCGTGCTCGTCGCCGCGCACGGCCCGTTCGCCTGGGGGAAGACCGCGGCCGAGGCGGTCCACGTCAGCATCGTCCTGGAGCACATCGCCAAGACGGCCTTCGGGACGCTCGTCCTCAGCCCGGACCAGCATCCCCTCGAGGATTGCATCCTGGACAAGCATTTCCAGAGGAAACACGGCCCGCACGCCTATTACGGCCAGAAAAAAGGAGGATCCCGTTGAAAAACATCCCCAGTGTCCGTCTCGGGATCGTCGCCGTCAGCCGCGACTGCTTCCCGATCGAATTGTCCCGGAAACGTCGCGGCCTCGTCATGGCTGCCTGCCGCAAGGCCGGCTTCCCGGTCACGGAGATCAAAGCCACGGTCGAGAATGAGACCGACGCTCTGGCGGCCCTCGAGGAGATCCGGGCGAAGGGCGTCAATGCCCTCGCCATCTACCTCGGCAATTTCGGGCCCGAGGGCCCGACGACCCTCCTCGCTCAGAAGTTCGGCGGGCCGGTCATGGTCGCGGCGGCAGCCGAGGAAACCGGCCGGGACCTCTTCGGCGGACGCGGCGACGCCTACTGCGGCATGCTCAATAACTCCTACAACATGGGCCTGCGCGGGCTCCGGCCCCACGTCCCGGAGTACCCCGTCGGCACGCCCGAAGAGATCGTGGGCATGATGCGGGAGTTCGTGCCCGTGGCCCGCATCATCCTGGGGCTCCGCAAGCTCAAGATCTTCACCTTCGGGCCGCGGCCGCAGGATTTCCTGGCGTGCAACGCGCCCATCAAGCCGCTCTACGACCTCGGCGTCGAGATCATGGAGAACAGCGAGCTCGACCTCTACGACGCCTTCCTCAAGGCCAAGGGCGGGCCGCGCGTCAAGGCGGTGGCCAGGGACATGGGGAAGGAGCTCGGCGCCGGTAACGCCTACCCCGACATCCTCGGCAAGCTGGCCCAATTCGAGACGGCCCTCCTCGCCTTCATGGAAAAGAACCTCGGCGCGTCCGAGTACGGCGTCTTCGCCGACAAGTGCTGGCCGGCCTTCGAGTCCTACTTCGGCTTCGTGCCCTGCTACGTGAACTCGCGGCTGGCCTCGCGCGGCATCCCCGTCGCGTGCGAGGTCGATATCTACGGCGCACTGAGCGAGTACATCTGCGCCTGCGCGACCGAGCTTCCGCCGACCCTCCTCGACATCAACAACACCGTGCCCTACGACATGATCAAGGCCGCGAAGAAGGCCGTCGGGGACTACAAGCCCACGGACCTGTTCATGGGTTTCCACTGCGGCAACACGCCGGCCCCGTGCATGATGGGGCCCGAGATGCGCTTTCAACTCATCATGCACCGGCTCCAGGAGCCGGGCAAAGAGCCGGACATCACGCGCGGCACGCTCGAGGGCCGGATCCGGACGGGCGAGGTCACCATCTTCCGGCTCCAGTCAACGGCTGACGCCGTCCTGCGGTCGTACGCGGTCGAGGGCGAGGTCCTCGACATCGATCCGAAGTCGTTCGGCGGCATCGGTGTCATCGGCATCAAGGAGATGGGGCGCTTCTACCGGCACGTCCTCATCGAGAAGCGCTTCCCCCACCACACCGCGGTGGCCTTCAAGCACGCCGGAAGGACCTTCTGGGCGGCGATGCGGATGCTCGGGGTCGAGGACCTCTCGTTCAACCGCCCGGCCGGGATGCTCTATCCGACCGAGAACCCGTTCTAGCTCTCGGAGAGGGTTGCGAAGAGGCGGCCGAAAGCGGCCCGGCGGCGCTGGAGCTTGCGCCGCTGCCTGTTGTTGAAGGAGAACCGGAAGGGGGAATGCGCCTCGAGCGCCTTTAGGTAGGAGCGGGAGTACAGCCGGCCGAACCGGCCGGCCGTGGAAACGATACCCTGACTGAGACTCGACCTGACAAGTTCCCTGAGCGGTTCGGCGTCGGGCACGCCGAAAGCGTCCAGGCGCTCGAGCACACGGGCGCCGAAACGGAACGTCCGGTCCGTGACCGCGTCGAGCGGCTCGCGCCCCGCGGCCCGGGAGAAGACCGTCTTTAAGCCCGCTTCTCCGTCCTCGACGACGTCCTCGAGGTCGTCCATGAGCTGGAGGAAAGCCCCGAAGCCGAACAGGAATTCTACCTGGTCCGGGGCGAGCGAGCCGGCGACAAGGCAGCCGTCGGCGAGGACCGACGTCCCCCCTTTCTCCAGGCTGATGGCCACGATCTCGTTCTCCGTCCGCGGGCCGTCCGAACGGAGCAGGCCCAGGCTTCTCTGCTGGGCCTCGTGAATGGCCAGCAGGCTCTCGAAGACCTGCGGAAAGAGCGCGCGGTCAAAATCTCCTTCGACGATCGCCACGAGGTCGAAGATGGTCTTTTCGCGGGCATGAGCGGGCGCGGCATCCCGGCCCTCGAGTCGCGAGCGAAGCCGACCGCTGAAGGCGCGCTTGGTTTCATCGCTTATCGCCGGGTCGTCGAGATAGTTGTCGGTATAGGGATAGAGCAGGCTGTAAGCGAAAACGGCCGGGGTCAGCCGGACGGGCAGGCCGAGCAGCCGCTGAAGGCCGTTCGCCACCCAGACGTTCCGGCAGGCCTGGAAGACGTCGGCGGAGCGGACCCCGGGATCGAATTCCCTGGCCGTCCGCACGAACTCCGCCGCCGCCCGGTCAAAGCCGCCGCCGAAGAGGATATCAATGTGCCGGTCCTGCCAATCGAGGCCTGTTCTCGCAAAGCGGCCAAAGGCGCCGAAGATCCGCTTCCGGCAGCCCTCGCGCGCCTCCGGGGTGAGAGGCGGGGCCTTCGTTTCCCGGCGGAGCGCGGCGACGAACCCGGCCAGCGCCTTTTCTCGGGGCGCCCTGTCCCGGGACGTGAACGTCATGCCGAGGTCCGGCCGGCCGGACCCGTCTTCGCTCCAGAGGGCCGTGAATCGATCGACAAGTCGAGAGACCGAGGGGACTAGAGACGCCGGCTCGACGCCGGAGGTGCCGCCGCGAAACATACCAAGGATTCTATGCCCGGAGGGAGAAAAGTCAACCTCCGGCGACGGGCACCGCCGAGCCTTCCGCGGCCCAGGCCCGATGCCGTATAATAGGGGATCATGAAGGCCGCATTCCTGACCGGAGTCCGGTCAATGGAGATCCGGGAGGTCCCGCCGCCCCGCCCGGCGAAGGAAGACGACGTTCTCGTCAGGAGCCGGGCCGTGGGCATCTGCGGCAGCGACCTCCACTACTATCTTTCGGATCGAGTCGGCGGCGACCGCGTGTCCTACCCCTTCATTCCCGGTCACGAGTGTGCGGGCGTCGTCGAGGCCGTGGGCCGTGGCGTCACGCGGGTCAAACCCGGCGACAAGGTCGTCATCGAGCCGGCCGTCTCCTGCGGGACGTGCGACCAGTGCCGGTCGGGACGGCCCCACACCTGCCGCAAGCTCCTCTTCCTCGGGCACTTCGGCGAGCTCACCGGCGGCATGGCCGAGCTCGTCCTCGCGCCCGAAAGGAACTGCGTCCCCCTGCCCGAGAAGATGAGCGCCGTTCAGGGGGCGCTCGCCGAGCCGCTCTCGATCGCCCTCTACGCGGCGGGGCTGGCGGGTCCGGTGCGGGGAAGAACGGCCGCGGTCCTCGGGGCCGGGCCGATCGGCCTGTGTACGGCCATGGCCCTCAAAGCCGGGGGCGCGGGCGCCCTCTATGCGACGGACAAGGTGCCGACCCGGGTCAAGGCCGCCGAAACGGCCGGGGCCGACTGGACCGGGAATCCCGACCGCGGGGACGTCGTCGCCGCGATCCTCGAACGCGAGCCGCTCGGCCTCGACCTCGTCTTCGAATGCTGCGGTGACCAGGCCGCCCTCGACCAGGCCATCGCCATCCTGAAACCCGGCGGAACGCTCGTCGTCGTCGGCATCCCCATCGAGACGCGCGTGTCCTTCGACAGCTCCAAGGTCCGCCGCCGGGAGATACGCGTCCAGAACGTCCGCCGTCAGAACCGATGCCTCGAACAGGCCGTCGGCATGATCCACGCGGGTCTGGTCCACGTCGATTTCCTGGCCACCCATTTCTTCAAGCTCGAGGAGGCGCGGCAGGCCTACGAAACCGCCGCCGCCCGCCGCGACGGGGCCATCAAGGTCATCGTCACACCCTGACCGTCCGGGCTGGAGCTTCAGGCCGGGCGCTATTTCTTGTCTTCTTGCCGGTCGGCGATCCAGAGGTTGTCGTACTTGACGACAGGGCCACGGAATTTTTCCTCGGCCACGAACGTCTTTCCGCCGTCCCTGATCGTGTAGCGCACGACATCCAAGGCCTCGCGGCCGTTCGGGAGGACCAGGCGGTCCTCGAAAACGAGGGCTTCGCCGTCCCACGTCAGCCGGCTGTAGCTCGCCCGGCCGCCCTCCTTCTCGACTTTTTCGACTCCGTCGGTCGTCAGCTCATAGGATGTCTCGTCGGCCTTCCCCGCCTTGACCGAGGCGCGGTGGAAACGGAAGATCGGGTCCTTGTGGTCGATGGTGATGGTCGTCCGGTCAAACTTCGCCCAGTCCGCGAGCTGGCTCTTTTCGAGATTGACCACCCACACGCCGGAAAAATCGGGCTTTTCGGCC